>ERZ1034409.83-NODE-83-length-35551-cov-22.881705_pt1 | contig 35551 bp, 41 predicted proteins | sample MGYA00520610_ERZ1034409 | MGnify/ENA primary metagenome ERZ1034409 (study PRJEB33736, sample SAMEA104288480) | Azolla microphylla | place: Ecuador | collected 1982 | study: EMG produced TPA metagenomics assembly of the PRJEB19522 data set (Is there foul play in the... | reverse complement strand
TTCTCATGAATATTTGAATAATGTTTCCTGTTGCAGCTACTTCTTATGGGTTGATCAAGCTTTCGGTATCCGATTCATTTAATACCGATGTACTAGATTTCACCCATCGCCTGTGCCACTTGCCTAAGTCCTGAAGGTGACAGAACCTCGAAAGTATAGTGTGATTGAATTTAACGCTGATGGTAAAGCAATTAGGATAGAAGAGAAACCGAAACTTCCTAAATCAAAATACGCTGTTCCTGGTATTTACTTTTATGATGATCAAGTTACGGAAATTGCTCCTAGTTTGAAGCGTTCTCCTCGTAATGAACTAGAAATTACTGATGTGAATTTAGCCTATTTTAGATCAAGGTCAATTACAAGTGGAAATTTTAGGACGGGGATATGGTTGGTTAGATACTGGTACACATGAATCTTTGCATCAAGCTTCCAATTTTATCCAGACTTTGGAACAAAGACAGGGGCTGAAAATAGCTTGTATTTAGGAAATTGCATATCTTCAAGGATATATTATATTGATTCTCGTCAGTTGTCTTACTTGGCTAAATCTATGGGTAAAAGCAGTTATGGTCTTTATTTAAGGAAAATGCTAGAAGATGAAATTGGTTCTAATCTATAACAATAGATTCTCTAACCATGGTAATTAGTACATTAGAGAATATTTTATTATCATGGGTGGTTTAATTCTTTTGAGGCAAGAAGTATAATGCTATGAAGGTCGTGTTTACAGAAATACCTGATGTGCTGCTAATTGAGCCCCAAATCCTTGGAGATAAACGTGGCTTTTTTTATGACAGTTATAACGAAAGAGTTTTTTTTAGAAAAGGTAGGAACATCATCTCATTTTGTCCAAGATAATCACTCACGTTCTATTAAAGATGTTTTACGTGCTTTGCACTACCAAATTGAGAAGTCCCAAGGAAAACTGGTGAGAGTTGTAGTAGGTTCGGTATTTGATGTGGCTGTTAATTTGCGAAAAATTTCTGCCACTTTTGGTCAATGGGTTCGTGTGTGTTTGTCGGCTCAAAATAAAGATCAATTGTGGATACCACCGGGTTTTGCTTACGGTTTTGTAGTGTTGTCTGAATATGCTGAGTTTCTGTACAAAACTACTGAATATTATGCACCTCAGCACGATCACACTATTTTATGGAATGATCCTAATTGAGCGATCACATGGCCTATTAAAGATGAACCTATTGTCTCTGCTAAGGATAAGCTTGGTAAGCTGTTATCAGAAGCAGAGGTGTATTTATGAAAATCCTCTTAACAGGTACAACTGGACAAGTCGGTTGGGAACTGCAACGCACTTTGATGACTTTAGGTAAAGTGATTTCTGTAGGGCGCAACCAAATGGATTTAGCACAACCAGATATGATTTGTCAAACAATTAGAGAAATAAAACCCGATTTCATTGTCAATCCTGCTACTTATATAGCAGTAGATCACACCAGGCGCAATACCATTAATAGCCATCGCTATTAATGGTATTGCGCCTGGTGTGATGGCTGAGGAAGCCAAGCGTCTGGGTGCGGCTATGATTTACTATTCTACAGATTATGTTTTTGATGGGACTAAAAATACTCCCTATACAGAAAATGATCAACCAAACCCCCAAAATATCTATGGAAAAACAAAGTTAGCTGGTGAGGAGGCGATCACATCTGTAGGTGTTGATCATTTGATTTTTCGCACTAGTTGGGTTTATAGTTTGCATGGGAAAAACTTTTTACTGATGATGCAAAGACTGGCGAAGGAACGGGAATAAATCAGGGTAGTTGATGATTAAATTGGTGCGCCGACTTGGAGTCGGGTGATTGCGGAAATTACAGCCCAAATTATTTCTCAAGCCCTGCCAAATGCATCTGATTTTTTCGCTACTCAAGGTAGATTATATCACTTATCAGCAAGTGGAAAAACTACCTGGTATGGTTTTGCTAAAGCAATCTTTGCCAGAGAAATTTTTGACCCTGATTTAAAATCGAGTCAACGCAAGTTACAGAGGTTAATTGCTATTACTTCACAGGAGTATGGTACAGCACCAAGCAGACTAGGATATTATCTGTTAGATAATCAAAAATTATCTCATGATTTTAAATTGGTGATGCCAGATTGGGAAAGGATTTTAGAGTTAGTGCTTGCTTAGTTTTCTTGTTCCTCATCCGGTTCTAAATCTTCTTCTGTAAGTTCTTGATGAGGAATGGCGGCAATAATGGCATCTATGACTTTGGAAACTTGCACAATCTCAATGTTAAGGTCAGGGAATTTTTGTCCTTTGGGAACAATCGCACGTTTAAATCCGAGTTTTGCTGCTTCTTTTAACCGCAGTTCCATTTGGGAAACTGATCGCACTTGTCCCCCTAACCCGACTTCCCCAATTAATACTGTGCCTGGATCAACTATTCTGTCGCGAAAACTGGCAACTATGGCGATTGCTATTCCTAAATCTACTGCTGGTTCTTCTACGTTCAAACCCCCAGCAGATGCAACGTAGGAATCTAATTTGGACATGGGTATTCCTACTCCCTTTTCTAATACGGCGAGAATTTGAACCAACCGATTATAATCTATACCTGTTCCCGCTCGACGGGGTGAAGGGTAACTAGTGGGACTAACTAAAGCTTGCAATTCAACAACTATTGGTCTTGTTCCTTCACAAGCTACGACTATGGCTGTCCCTGGTGCGGGGTCGTCACGGTTGCCTAGAAACAATTCTGAAGGATTATTTACTTCCCGTAATCCTTGGGATACCATTTCAAATATACCAATTTCGTGGGTAGCTCCGAAACGATTTTTTACTGTTCTTAATAATCGATGGGATGCAAAGCGATCGCCTTCAAAATACAAAACTGTATCTACTAAATGTTCTAATACTCTCGGACCAGCGATTGTCCCTTCTTTGGTAACATGACCAACAACTAACATGGTAATATCTTCATGTTTAGCCACTTTCATTAAGGCAGCAGTACATTCCCGGACTTGTGCTACTGAACCAGGTGCAGATGTCAATGCTGGAAAGAATACTGTTTGTATACTATCAATTACTGCCAAACTTGGTTTAAGTGAGTCTATTTCCCGAAGAATTTCTTCTAAATCTGTTTCTGGCAAAACATACAGATCCGCACCGATGCTGAGAGGATTTATAGGCTCTTCTGTACTATTTTGTATATCTATAGTTCCTCCTGCATCGGTTTCTTTACTTCCAGTTTCGTCAGTAACTACTATATTTATGGGTTTGGACATTCCCAAACGAGAAGCACGTAATTTTACCTGTTGTCCAGATTCTTCTCCTGTGACGTAGAGAATACGGTATTTTTGTGCTAACTGATTAGATACTTGTAGTAATAAAGTAGATTTTCCTATACCTGGATCGCCGCCGATTAGCACCATTGAACCGGGGACAACGCCCCCACCGAGTACCCGATCTAATTCTCTATATCCAGATTCCCAACGAGCAATTTGGCGATCGCTAATTTGCTCGAAAGTCAGTGAAGCTCTTGGTTTAGCTGGTTTAGTAGTAGATTTACCATTAGTTTGTGCAGCGTGCCAGTTACCTACTCCCCCATGACTAAGTATATCTACTCTAAAAGGTCTGGCATTCTGTTCTACTAAAGAATCGTAAGTGTCACAATTTGAACACTTTCCAAACCATTGGGAGAACTCGGCTCCACATTTGCTACAAATGAAAATGGTTTTTGGCTTTGCCATGTTTAATATTTGTTTAAAAAACTTAATTCTTCCTTAAGTTTTGGAAATAACTAAAGTTGAATACTAGTAGTTACAGCTTTTTCCAATTAACTAGATATTGCTTTTGCTAAATTGTGATTATGAACAATGCCTTTGACATTAAGATTCTCTACTTTGACTCTCCCCTAGCCTTTAGCCTAGGGGAGAGTCAAAGGATGCTAAACAACAAGGCTACAGCCATGTAGCTGGGCGTTTTCCTTTCCAATTATAAGAAGATTAATCCTTCTTGGAGCGGTCAAAGACCCTCTCGACACTCGGTTAAAACCTTCGTGCTTACTTTTCCGTCCGATATTCAGTGAACCATTCAGATCCGCATTCACCAGATGTGCACTTTTTGTCCTGTAAAATCCACGCTGAACTCGCTTACCAGAGAACTGATATCCTTTTAGATTCTCGGCGTTGTAAACAGGTATCTTAATCACCATCAAGCGCACTGGCTTTGGAGGTGTAAGATTCGTCTTGCTCCTGATAGTTCAATCCATACATATCTTTCACCCATTGCCTTCAGCTTATAAGGCAATGTGTGAAAAGGAATTTGGACCAACTTTTGGTTATTGCATCCACCAATATTGATTTCTTTTTTGATACCAGGATTGTAGCCAACAATCAAATTAGCGATACTATTTTGGATGCAGTGATTCACCATAAATTGTGCTGTCTTATTCAGGTAATCTCTGACTTGATTATTGCGTTTTGCTGTAAGTTTCACTTGTTGATTAGTGATACCCTTAATTAAGAGCATATCCTTGATATATTGCAGTTGAGCATTACCCTTGTTGAACGACTGGTTAATAGATTTGATTCGTTGACCATCTACAAGAAAGGATGCCGATATTATTGATACAGTGGGCCTTAGCTCACCCTCCAGTGGCTTTTAGCCACTGGGTTTCGAAACTCCCATGAGGTTTTTTATGAAAGCTTGGCTATACTTAGATTTAAATTTAGGAAACCCAGCCTGGTTATCAACAAAGTCTTTGTATGCTGTCGTTAAATAGAGTCTTGTAGCTTGTAAAATCTGACTATAACAATCAGCTAACCACACAGTATATTCAGGTTTTTTGAGTGCAGGAAGAAATGCGTTAAGTGCTGACCTGCCTAGAGCCTTACCCGTTTCTTTATAAACCTCAATTGATTTATTTATGGGATAATTGCACCACCAACCTGGGCAACCAAAAGTTTTAGCTAATTGAATTTGCTGCCCTTGGGACGGATATAAACGGACTTGAACTACTTTGTGTAACACTCAACATCACCTTCTTGTTTACCTATTTTAAGACAAAGTATAATTTGTGTTAAAGCTCATCAAATTATAATAATTGCTGATTCCGCACTATGTATTGTTACACTAACATACATCCAGTTTTTGTTTTTGCTGTGCAGAAAATTAATATTTAATATTATAGATGCAATCGTCATTACCAGCTCACAATCAGCATTTTACCAGTACATTGAAGGTGGTGACTTCCGCGATCTGTTAAAATCCGTAATGTAAAATTCCAGTTAGGGAGCTTAGGAAAACTTGGAAAGTCATAAAGAAAAAATCCTGGTAGTAGACGACGAAGCCAGCATTCGCCGGATTTTGGAAACGCGCCTTTCCATGATTGGCTATGATGTAGTAACTGCTGGTGATGGAGAAGAAGCTTTAGAAACTTTTCGTAAAGCTGAACCAGACTTGGTAGTTTTGGATGTGATGATGCCTAAGCTAGATGGTTATGGTGTTTGTCAAGAATTACGCAAGGAATCTGATGTTCCCATTATTATGCTAACAGCTTTGGGAGATGTAGCTGATCGCATCACCGGCTTGGAATTGGGCGCTGATGACTATGTGGTTAAACCGTTCTCTCCTAAAGAATTAGAGGCGCGGATTCGCTCAGTTTTACGACGAGTAGATAAAACTGGTGCGACTGGTATTCCTAGTTCTGGAGTAATTCACGTCGGGAATATCAGAATTGATACAAATAAGCGCCAAGTTTATAAAGGCGATGAACGTATCCGCTTAACCGGGATGGAGTTTAGCTTACTAGAATTATTAGTGAGCCGTTCTGGAGAAGCTTTTTCTCGGTCAGAAATTTTACAAGAAGTTTGGGGATACACACCAGAACGCCATGTGGATACTCGCGTGGTAGATGTACATATCTCGCGGTTAAGAGCAAAATTAGAAGATGATCCTAGTAACCCAGAACTGATACTAACTGCTAGAGGTACTGGTTATCTTTTCCAAAGGATACTGGAATCGGGCGAAGAGTGAAACTGGGGAATAGGGAGCAGGGCGCACGGGGAGAATAACAACTAACCAATGTTCAATGCCCAATGACCAAAGACTAATGACCAATGACTAAATCTGATCCTAATGTTGTTTTGCGGCGTTTGCCCTTGGTAGTCGGGGGTTTAAGTGCTGTACTTTTGCTGGTTAATCGCTTGTTGACACCAGAACTCACAAATTCTCAAGCACGGGGGGATGTGTTGGGGGTAATTTTGAGTGCGGTGTTAATTTTAACGGGTTTAATTTGGCAACAGGTACAGCCGCGATCGCCTGATACTGTACAACTAATTGGGGACGAGGGATTTATTCTAGCACCAGATTTACCAGAAGCCGTGAAGACAGAATTAGCCTGGGCATCGCATTTATTATTGACCAATACAGTCACGCGATCACTCATAGTTTACTACCAAGGGAAAGTTCTGTTACGTCGCGGTATTCTGGCATCTAAATCTGAAGTCATACCAGGAACAATATTACAACGGGTGCTGGAAACACAAAAACCGGTTTATTTAGTAGCGTTGAAAGTATATCCCGGCAGAATCGAATTTGATTATTTACCGGAGAACACACAAGGAGTAATTTGTCAACCTATTGGAAAAGAAGGTGTTTTAATTTTAGGAGCAAATGCTCCTCGTAGTTACACTAAACAGGACGAGAAGTGGATTGCGGGAATTGCTGATAAATTGGCTGTAACTCTATCCAGAGTAGGGGTGTATGGGTCTAGAGGAAAATAGGGAGGAGTTTTCCTAATTAGGTATCTCCTACGGAAGCCGGAGGCATTATTAAAAATTACGAATTATGAATTAGAAATTATGCAAATAATTTACTGGTTATTAATAGCTGTCATGCTTGTGGGTGTAGTTGGTGCAGTAGTTCCAGCTATTCCTGGTAGTAGCTTAATATTAGTAGCTATTATTCTCTGGGGAATCGTCAGTAGTTCCTTTACAGCCATTAAAATTCCCTTGATTATCACTATTATCGTTCTATTTTTGAGTATGGGAGTAGATTTCCTAGGTGGTTACTTAGGTGCAAAACAAGCTGGTGCAAGTAAATGGGGACAAATTGGCGCACTTGTCGGTTTATTTCTGGGATTTTTCGGATTATTGCCAACGTTACCCTTTGGGGGACCACTATTAGGAATCTTACTGGGTCCACTTTTAGGCGCAATTATAGGTGAGTATACTTACCGTCGCGACTTGGGTAAAGCGGTCAAAGCTGGGATAGGAATTACAGTCGGAACAGTAGTAGGGAACTTACTTCAGGGTATTATCGCTGTTAGTGCTGTCGTAATTTTTATATGGACTACCTGGACTCAAGTATATGGAGGGTAGTATTTTCATACTGAATTATGGTTTAAACGGCAATTTCTGACAACTTTAAATAATCTGGCAGACTGTTGCGGGGTAGACAAATTAAAGATAAAAGTTAATAAAACCTTGAAATATGGGGTTTTTGTTGATTCTTAACACAGATAATACAGCTGTTCTGATTCACTAAACTGGCTTTATTTAAGACTATTGCCGTAATATTAAGTTTTACATTTACGGATGCAAGAAAAACAACTATCTTCTTGATAAAGATAATATCAAGATGCTTCAGTATATGTTGCCAGTCACTGGCTGAGTATGTAATTATTGTTGTATGGGGAACACAGAAAAAACTCAAGGAACTCAAGCAAACAGCTACAGTATCCTAACGGTCTTAACAGAGCAATCCTAGCCTAGTATTTAAACAAAAACACAAAACGAGTTCATACAGGATAATATCACTTAATTTCATAAACTGCTACGCAACTTATAGGACGGTTGCTAGGAATATCACCTAATTATTTGTTCGCAATTTTTTGATAGGAGCGGAAGACTACAATGTTTAATTTCAAATCTCAATTGTTAGGCGCTGCTGTTGTACTACCTATTGCTGCTGCTGGTTTATTAGGTTCTCCTGGTTCGGCTCAGGCTTTAACACTGAATGGCAGTATTGGTATTAATGGTACAGCTATAGTTCCTAGCGATGGAGTGAATCCAGCTACTACTAGCGTTACGTTTGTCGATGTTGATGGTGTGGATCTTACAGGTGATTTTGCAAACTTCACACCAAACTCGGACTCAAACACATTGGCTATTACAGGCATTAGTATTACCACTCTGAATCTAACAAGAACAGCTATTCTCTCAGCTATAAGAGCTACATACTTAACAGGAACTTACACTCCATTTATTGACTTTGGAGAAAGAACCCTAGATGGTGTTACTGCCTTTCTTACCTTTGACCTAGACGATACTGAAGTTACCATAACTCAGTTAGCGAGCAATAACATCAGTGATGTAACATTGGATGGTCTGACAGGAAGATTTAATTTCGATGGAGTAACTGTGGCGACAGGCTTTTTGAACGCTTCTCTTTCTGGTATTTCAAGCACTTACCAGTTAACTATAGTTACTGATCTAACTCCTATTCCGGAACCAACTACAATGCTAGGTTTAGGTTTGTTTGCTGCGGGAATGACTGTAGCTCGTCGTCGCCAACTAGTAAAAGCTTAGTTTGAAAGACTAGTTCTGATATCAAGATCTTAATTTGCGATCTGGTTGGAATGGGACAATTTACCAACCAGGTCAATTTTTTTGATTTGTAGAGAAGTTGTATACAATATCTCTACATTCTTTTGTTTACCATATGTCTATTCCAAAGCTTGTTTCGCTTCTTGTCTGATCGCATCTACTTCATCATTAACCAGTGTCTCCAGAATAGATTGAGCTTCCGCACCACCTAAATTGCTTAAAGCTTGGACAACTATGTAACGCACTTGCCAATCTGGGTTAGTGCTGTATGGAATCAATAGAGAAACTGCTTGGACATCTCCTAACTCACCTAGAGAACTGATAGCAGCAGTTTGGATTAAACCGTTATCTGAGTTAAGAGCTTGTTTGAGAAGTTCCAAACTGCGCGGATCACCAAATGCTCCTAATGTAGCAATAATACTGAATTGTACTAGCCATTCCGAGGTTGTATGGTAAAGTTGCTCTAAATCTTCAAAAGCTGCGTGTAATTTAAGCGCACCTAAACAATCTGCCGCTGCTGCTTGCACATCCGCTTCAGGATCATTAAGCAGTTCGCGTAATATCCGCAAAGATAAATCGAAATTCTGCTCTCCCAGGGTATCAAGTTGACTTACCGCCGAATAGCGAACACGGGAATTTTTATCACCAATAGCGATTTGAACCAATTCAAACCCAGTGTTTGGTTCTAGTTCTCGAATTTGATTGACTGCACGCAAGCGATCGCCCAAATTCTCCGAACTCAGTAATTCTCTCACAGATTCAGCAGAAGGACTCATGATAATTATCCTAAATTTTGAAAATTGTAATTAGTCATTGGTCATTGGATATTGGTTTAGTTGTTCTTCTTCCCCTGCTTCCTCCCCCCTGGCTTTCTTTCCAGTCCCTACTCTGTAGCCATAGCTCGGATAATATCACCACGAGTTAGAATACCTATCACCTGACCTGTGCTATCTAACACTAGAAGACGGTGAACTTTATATTCTTGGATTATTTTTGCAGCTTCTTTCAGGGGTTTATCAGGAGTAATAGTAATAGGGCCTTTACTCATCACTTCCCCCACAGTTTGTCCTAAAGCCTTATGTAAATCCCGTTCATAAGCACCGGGATTTTGTAAATAAATCACACTATCTAAAAACATGATGTAAGCTGGGGGAGTGACACCAGTTTCTTGCCACATCAAGTCAGTTTCTGATATAACTCCCACCACTTTACCTGCATCATCAATAACAGGTAAACCACTAATTCGCTTTTCTGCCAAAATTTGGATAGCTTCTTTTAAGGGAGTTTCAGGACGAACCAGAATAGGATTGCTACTCATCACGTCAGCAACAGTTTTAGGCATTTTTTTTACTTACACCTTTTATAAAAGTCTTTATTAATTATTGTAGAAAATTATGAGTAACAAATAAATACTGTTAATACATTGTTACTTCTTATTTTGAAAATAACCACTAATTGTCCTGAGACATACTTTTATATAAACTAGAATCAGTAGGTTGGGTTGACGTAAGAAACTCGAACATTATTAAAACTTTTGTTGGGTTCCACTGTAGCTTAATCCAAGCTAAATCTTTATTTATCAATTTAATAGCCTAAGTCTCTAAGAGCTTCCATCAACTTTTTATATCTTTCAACATTGCTCTGATTTCAAGATAGTTCTGCGGCTACTTGGAAATTAGAAATAGCAGCTTCATCATTACCAGGTCTGGCATAAATTGAACCGCGATTACCATAAGCAGAATCTAGTAACGGTTCTAATACCAATTCAAAAAATGTTTGCGCTAAATAGTACAGAATTACCCGCTGCGAGATTTGATTTAAGTTCTTTATCACAAAAAGGTTCGGAAACTGTTGCTTTCAAATCTGCTAAATCTCTTGTACCAATTGGTAAATATCTAGCAACTTTAATTTTAGAATGCAATCATGATAATGATGATGCGGTCGTACTCAAAGGAGAAACAACTCATATCAAACCTCTAGAACCTTCTACTATTTTCGGATTAATGACAACTGCTTTAATTTTTGCGGCGAGTAATTTTGATGAATTGCGTAAATTTCAACTGAGCAAATAGCAATATCTAAAAATAGATACGTTAAAAATGAAGAAATAATAATTAATCCTTCATCCCTAAAAATGTTCATCTAACTTTTTCATATACTTGATTGTTGATCTAGCAATTTTCTCCTGACTTGATTAATTATCATTTTGACCTTTTCTCAAAGCGGTAATAATTCCTAAATTCGCTTCTGGAAAACTAAAATCATCTAACTCATATAAACTTACCCAACGAATTTCTGCACATGCTATAGCTTGGGGAATACCTGCTAAATGACGACAATGATACACAGTTAAAGTTACTTGCAAATGGCTATAAGTATGATTAATAGTAATCAGATGTGTGCCAACTTCTATTTTAATTCCTAACTCTTCTGAAATTTCCCTGGCAATACACTCTTCTATCGTTTCTCGTGATTCAATTTTACCACCAGGAAACTCCCATAAACCAGCCATTGTTCCTTTGGGAAGACGACGGTCAATTAAAATTTGTTTTTGGTCGTTCCAAATTACAGCAACACCAATGATTTTATGAGGAATAGTAGATATTTTATTCATAGAATAATACCCAATCGTCAATAAAGAACTCGACAGATAGATTCTTTGACTGTCGAGTTTGTAGTTATACCAAATTTCCAATATAAAATATTAACATTTATTTATTCACTAAAAAACACCAATTATTAAATTTTTCTTGTGAAGTTGATATTTCGCAGAGAATTTATTTAACTGGCGTTAATTCGTTGTTCTATTCAGCAACATCACTGCTATTTGCTTCGGTTTCTTGCAAGCTCATGTCAAAGCTCATTCGCTGTTCAGCATTACGCAAAAAATAACCACTAATCATAGCAGATGCCAGTAACCGTCCCAAATTTTCCCTATTGGTAGTTATAGTCACACCGAAGTGTTCAGAAGGTAAGTTTCCTAATAGTCCTGTGATATTGCGTTCCATAACGTGAAAGACTTCAGGAGAATTTGGTTTGGATAGCTGCGTAACTGTTTCTGGACTTAAGGATTTAACGTAATGCCATAAGTTGCTAGTTTCAGACTCGCTATCAAAAAACTCAGAGACTCGATTCGGCGGTTGGTTACTCACTTTTGATCTCCTTTACTAACACTGTTAATTGCGGTCTTTGGGACTGAAATAATTAATAACCTATTTCCTATTGAATTTAGATGAAAATTGTGTGTTCATATCAATCAATGTAACAGGTTGTGCCAGTCGTGGGAGTCGGTGAAACCGTACCAAAGGCGGAGTATTTTTACGAATAGGTAATTGGTGATTGGGTTATTTAAATCCTCAACTTCCTAATGACTAATCCCCAGTCACCAGTCCCTTTCAACTACCTAACTAGCAAGATATTCGTTAATGTTGGCTTTAGATTTGCGAAGTTTCGTTAAGGCTTCGCGCTCAATTTGTCGGACTCTCTCGCGGCTGATATTGAGGATTTCTCCGATTTTGGAGAGTGTTAAAGCTTGTCCATCTATTAACCCGAAGCGCAGTTTAATTACTTCCTTTTGTTGAGGAGTTAGTTCTGTCATCAGACGTTCTATGTCAGAAGATAAAGAAGATTGGATCACAAAATCTTCTGGGGTTGCACCTGTATCTTCCAACATTTCACCCAGTTCTGTGTCGTAATTGTCTCCTAACCTTAAATCTAGAGATAAAGGCAGTCGGGCTTTTTCTAGGCACTCCCGCACTTGTCTGGGTGTTAGTTCTAATTCGTCAGCTAGTTCTATAGCTGTGGGTGCACGTCCTAATTTTTGAGATAGTTGACGTTGGGCTTTTTTAATTTTATTGAGTTTTTCTGTAATATGAATAGGTAGCCTTATGGTGCGAGCTTTTTCAGCGATCGCACGAGTGATGGCTTGACGTATCCACCAGTAGGCATAGGTAGAAAATCTATAACCCTTAGTGGGGTCAAATTTTTCTACTCCCCGTTGCATCCCAATACTACCTTCTTGGATTAAGTCGAGCAAATCGATATTACGCTTAATGTACTTTTTCGCAACAGAAACGACTAGACGGAGGTTAGCTTCTACCATTCTCCGTTTAGCAATTTCACCTTCTGCGATCGCTGTATTTAACTCTACTGGTTCTACTTGTGCTGATGCTGCCCACTCTTCTAAAGTTGGCTGATAACCTAACTGGGTAGCAAGATTTTCCCTCACTTCATACAAGGTTGTACATCTTTGTACCTGTTTACCATAATGAATCTCTTCTTCGTGGGTGAGAAGTGGAACACGGCCGATCTCACGCAGGTAAGTCCGCACAAGGTCGGTGGCTGTCTGGGCGGTCTTCATAGCGCTACTTTTTGGTGATGATGGGTTTGCTGGTAGTGTCATTAGCTGATAAATGCCTTGAGAGGCTGCTACCCAGATGACCTGGGAAACCATGCTAAGGTTTGCAAATTAAATGCCCGATGAACTCGGCTGATCGTATTTATTTGGTCAGTTTTGGCTCCTTAACTGCTAGAAGTTACAGTCACTTCCTAGTGATTACAAGTATCTACAGTTAGATATAAGGTAGCAAGTTAAACATTTCATGTTTAACTTGAATATTAATAATTGTAACATTTATGAGAATATTTTGACTACCGAGAAACCCGAAACTTCTTGGTAATTTCCGGTTACTGACTCCCTTAATTATAATGGTAGTATTTTAGACTGTGTAATGAGCCGTCCAATTTTGATAACCCTTGTATAATTAAGATTTGAGGATTTTAGCTTGTCTTGGTTACATTGCCTTATGCTATCAGCTCATATATCTTAAGCCACCGAAATGGTTCTTTGGAGAGGAAATAACTTCCTCATATTTGTTAAAATATCTCAATGTTAACTATCATGATTCTCTTATAATGATTGCTTAATATTTCAGGTGACAGGGAAGTAGGTGTGTAGGGAGCAGGGGAGAAAAATAAGTTCTTTCTCCTGAACTCCTGATAGTGGAGCGTGGTGATAACCATACTCCTGAAATCCTACCCCATTGGGCAATATTCTTGAATGACCTTCACATCCAAAGTCGTATTTTGCAAAGAACGGATAGCTGCTACTGTTGCTCTAGCTCCAGCTATGGTAGTAATGATAGGGATTTTGTAGGCTAGGCCAGTACGTCGGATTAACCGCGCATCGGTTTGTGCTTCCTCTCCTGATGGCGTGTTAATAATTAGTTGGATTTTCTCATTTTTGATAGCATCAAGGACGTGGGGACGCCCTTCATGTAGTTTCAAGATTAATTCAACTTTTACCCCGTTTTGCTGTAGAACTTGGCGTGTCCCTTGGGTAGCGATGATGGTAAAACCTAAGCTTATAAATTCTTTTACTACCTCTATGGCTGCACCTTTATCTCTATCACTCATAGACACAAATACGCTTCCTTTACGTGGGAGTTTTTCCCCTGCACCTAATTCTGCTTTTGCAAAAGCGCGGCCAAAGTCAGCGTCAATACCCATGACCTCCCCTGTGGAACGCATTTCCGGTCCTAATAAAGTATCTGTACCGGGGAATTTATTAAAGGGTAATACAGCTTCTTTAACGGCTATATGAGAAGGAATAACTTCTTGGGTAAAGTTCAATTCTTCTAGGGTTTTACCCGACATGATTAAGGATGCTAATTTGGCCAAGGGGATACCTGTGGCTTTGGAAACAAAGGGGACGGTACGGGATGCTCTAGGGTTGGCTTCTAGGATGTAAACTTGGGGAGAGTAACCGTTTGCACCAACGACTGCAAATTGAATGTTCATTAAACCCACAACGGACAAGGCTTGTGCTAGTTGCACGGTCCAGGTGCGGATTTGGTTTAATACGGCTGGGGAAAGAGAGATTGATGGTAGGGAACAAGCGGAGTCTCCTGAGTGAATTCCGGCCTGTTCTATGTGTTCCATAATGCCGCCTATGACGACTTTACCTGTATAATCGGCGATCGCATCTACATCCACTTCAATGGCATTTTCTAAGAATTTATCAATTAAAATCGGGTGTTCTGGTTCTACCTGTACTGCAAAAGTCATGTATCTTTCTAACTCTGCATCAGAATAGACGATTTCCATCCCCCTTCCTCCTAATACATAGCTAGGACGGACTACTACAGGATACCCAATCCGTTTGGCAACTATTAATGCATCTTCATAACTTCTAGCAATACCATTAGGCGGTTGAGCAATATTTAACTCTTGCAAAATGTTTTCAAACCGTTCCCGATTCTCTGCCATGTCGATAGAATCAGGAGATGTACCCCAAATCTGAGGGACTGGGGACTGGGAACTGGAAAGTGGGGACTGGCAACTTCTTCTCTGTAAATATTGCTGTAATGGTATGGCTAATTTTAATGGTGTTTGTCCACCGAACTGGACAATAATACCGACAGGGTTTTCGGCTTCAATGATGTTGATAACGTCTTCTTTGGTTAAAGGTTCAAAGTACAAGCGATCGCTAGTATCGTAATCTGTAGAAACTGTCTCTGGGTTAGAGTTCACCATGATGGTTTCATAACCCGCAGCTTTCAGAGAATAAGCCGCATGACAACAACAGTAATCAAATTCAATTCCCTGTCCAATACGGTTTGGACCACCTCCCAAAATCATCACCTTGGGCTTGTCGGTGGGTAATACTTCCGTTTCTTCTTCGTAGGTAGAATAGTAATAAGGTGTGAAAGCTTCAAATTCAGCCGCGCAGGTATCCACAGTTTTGTAAACTGGTTTAATACCTAGTTTTTGCCGATATGCTCTCACTTCATCTTCCTTGGTTTTGGTCGCATAGGCAATTTGGCGATCGCTAAATCCATTTCGCTTCACTTCATACATTTTCTCTTTTGTCAACTGCTGTAAAGGTGTGCGTTTGAGGAACTTCTCAACTTCCAATATTTGCTGTAATTTATCCAAAAACCAAGGATCAATGGCTGTTAGTTCATAAATCTCGTCATTAGTGATACCCAACTGCATCGCATGACGCAACGCATATACTCTTTCTGGGTTGGGAGTCCGTAATTGAGCACGTATTTGTTCCACACTAGGTAGTTTTTCTGACTTATCACAACCCCAACCTGCACGACCCGTTTCTAAAGAACGCAGGGCTTTTTGGAAAGATTCATTAAATGTCCGGCCAATAGCCATTGCTTCCCCGACAGATTTCATTTGTGTAGTCAGAACCGAGTCAGAACCAGGGAATTTTTCAAAGGCAAACCGGGGAATCTTTATCACCACATAATCTATAGTCGGTTCAAAGGATGCAGGCGTTTGTTTCGTGATGTCATTTTTAATTTCATCCAAGGTATAACCGACAGCTAACTTTGCGGCTATTCCCGCTATGGGAAAACCAGTGGCTTTGGAAGCTAAAGCAGAACTACGAGATACACGGGGGTTCATTTCAATAACTACCACATCCCCGTTCACAGGATTTACCGCAAACTGAATATTAGAACCGCCGGTCTCTACCCCAATTTCGCGGATAATTTTAATTGCCATATCTCGTAGACGTTGATATTCCTTATCTGTGAGAGTTTGAGCAGGTGCAACTGTGATAGAATCGCCGGTATGAATGCCCATAGGATCGAAATTTTCGATTGAACAGATAATCACCACGTTATCTGCTAAATCTCGCATTACTTCTAGTTCATACTCTTTCCAACCTAGCAAAGATTGGTCAATGAGAATCTGAGAAACAGGACTAGCATCAATACCGACCTGTGCCATCAGCTCAAACTCTTCTTGATTATAGGCGATACCACCACCGGTTCCACCCATTGTAAAAGCGGGACGAATAATGAGAGGATAAGTACCGATATGATGAGCGATCTCTTTAGATTCTTCCAAAGAAGACGCTGTACCACTAGGACAAACTGGAACCCCAATCTTGTCCATCGCTTCATTAAACAACTTCCGATTTTCAGCTTTTTCAATTGCTGGTAATTTTGCCCCAATCAATTCCACATTATACTTATCCAACACCCCATTTTTCGCCAAAGCCACAGCCAAATTAAGGGCGGTTTGTCCTCCCATTGTTGGTAACAAAGCATCTGGACGTTCTTTTTCAATGACCTTTGCTACCAATTCCGGTGTTAGTGGTTCAATATAAGTGCGATCAGCAGTTTCCGGGTCAGTCATAATGGTAGCAGGGTTAGAATTAACCAACACAACCTCATAACCCTCTTCCCGCAAAGCTTTACAAGCTTGAGTACCAGAATAGTCAAATTCACAAGCTTGGCCAATCACAATCGGACCAGAACCTAACAGCAATATTTTTCTGATATCTTGACGACGAGGCATAGTTTTTACTTTAGATTGAGAAAATACAAATCTTGACTATTTTAAGGGTCTTTACCCCTGATCATCTTATATTAAGTTTTCCGGGTATCACCCAGTAGCGTGCGTCAGAGATTCAAAATCTGCTCATTATCTATCCCATACATATAATGTTGGCATTTATTTGCACCTATCTAAATTTAGATATAATTAATAAGTCTATAAGGTCTACTACTATGTTGTTTGTTTCGTGTATTAAGAAACCCATACCTACAGAAGAAATGCAAATATAGAAACACAGAAATACATCCATATTTACAAATACATATTTTGATTTATTGATGACTTTTAAACTGAGAATTATTTTTATAATTCTCACAACATCAAAAATAGACTGATTCAATAACCATCAATATATAAAAACAAATATGACACTTAATCACAATTAATATATCTAATATCTTTCCGATTTTACCGATAATCATTTTGGCAATGTCCATGAAAAAACAGAGATCAATTTTCCATATCTCTGCCAAAATTTATTTTCCTGAAAATTCCTATCTTCAACCTATTCTTTAACTAGTGTTAAACTAAACCTAACCATTGAAAGTTTATTTATGTGCGGGTTGCAAAAATCCTAAAGTTAGACTTTCTTTAGCTAAGAAATGTGCTAAATGATAAGCTCTGTCTTCAGTTTTTAACAGAATTTTTTCATAGAGATAGCGTGTACCTCTATCTCCTAAACTCTCAGCCTGAGTAGCTTGACGACGAATTACACCAATCATTACTTGTTCAGCTGCAAGGTCATTTTCTACCATCTTCTGGGAAGAATAAACACCATCAGCTTCAGGTTCAAAGCAGCATAGTTCCGCTAATTTACTAAAACTTGCTGCAGGTACACCACCTAACCCATTTAAACGTTCGCCAATCTCATGAATATGATCTTGAACTTCTCGATAGCTGTCATTGAAGAAATCATGCAAGGAAGTAAATTCTGCACCTTCTACCACAAAATGATGTTTTTGATACTGTAAATAAAGTGCTTGAAAACTTGCTAACGTAACGTTAAATCCTTCTACTACTGGAGCAGTGACGCTGTTATCTAGTAATATTGGATTGTGGTGAACTTGACCAAAGTTGTGTAAAATAGCTTGAGTATCGGACATCGTTCTCCCCTTTTTGTGACAGTTATAATTTTTAACTGTTCAGTTCTTACATATTAACATTGAACAAAGTGAACGCAATACTAACAAACCTGAGTCAAATTTAGATTTTTAATATTTGCAAGTCACAGTTCTAACTCTAAGTTTCTGATCACTCATATATTATTATTGACTAAGCGGCCTAAGTATGCTTGGTCAGGACAATATACTAAAATGAGATTTTATTGCAAAATTAATGATAATATTTTTCATTTAATGTATTCTGAAGACAGATTGGGGTTAGATGTTTAGTTTGTTCTGTACTTAGAACTCTAAAGATGGAAGAAAAGAAGGTTATAGACATAAATTGGGCAGATAGATGGCAGGTCTATCAACGTCTGCGGCAGTTGGATATTCCCTGTACATGTGAGGTTAACCAACCTTTACGGGTCGAAATAGCCACTCCAATATCAGCACTGCAAGCTTGGAGTGTAATACGGCAAATAACAGCTTCTCGTCAAGATAGGATTCGGAGTTTGGAACGCTGCTGGTGTATGCGTCACAACAACTTTTAATTAGCTGATAGTTTCTTTTGATTAAAAAAAGGTTAAAGAAATGAGAATATCTTCTAGTATAGAAATGACAGAATTTTGCTTAGAAGGCAGATTTTTGGATTTTGTGATTAAGGATGGTTATAAATTGAAGGGTTTATTGTTGGCCACCAGCGAGGGTCAATGCTATGTGAAGTTAGCCAAGCATTTACGGGTGGCTTTTGATTTGGGTTTACCACATGGTGCTTGGTTGCAAGTGGTAGGTACGAAAAAGTATGATGCTAAAAAAGATGAACTGACATTAAAAGCTGAACGGGTTATGGCTAAAAGTGCTGATATGGGACTTAAACCTAAACCTGAAGCAGTCAAAAAGCAGACTATTTTATTTTGTCAAAAGTCAGATTGTATGAAAAGCGGTGGTAAAGCTGTATGTCAGATGTTGGAGAAAGAGTTGAGTGATCGTGGTTTGGACAATAAAGTAAATATTAAAGGTACTGGTTGCATGAAAAACTGTAAGGCAGGCCCTAATTTAGTTATGCCAGATAAAACTCGTTACAGTCGCATCCAAGCCAGACAAGTTCCCGCAGTTATAGATAAGCATTTGGGGAAAAATATGGAAACAGAAGTGCCTCAGTTTATAAAAGTTTAGGCAATAGATATGAAACAAATCGGGATGACTGGATTCGAACCAGCGGCCCCTTCGTCCCGAACGAAGTACGCTACCAAGCTGCGCCACATCCCGCTAAAAAAACAGCAATATAAGCATATAATATCACAACCAGCACAAAATAATAAATCTTCCATCTTCCACAAAGGTCTTTGCTTGCTAGCATTAGATTTGTATAACTAAAAAATGGTAAAAGTAGACTGTGACTTTAAAACCAGACTGGTTGAGGGTAAAAGCACCTCACTGGGAGCGTGTCGGTAACGTTAAAGAAATTTTGCGGGATTTAGCCCTCAATACGGTTTGTGAGGAAGCATCCTGTCCCAATATTGGTGAGTGCTTCAATGCTGGTACTGCTACGTTTTTGATCATGGGACCAGCTTGTACAAGGGCCTGTCCTTACTGTGATATTGATTTTGAGAAAAAACCTCAACCATTAGATTCTACAGAACCGACTCGACTAGCAGAAGCTGTACGTAGAATGTGGCTTAATCACGTCGTCATCACTTCTGTGAATCGGGATGATTTACCGGATGGTGGTGCATCTCAGTTTGTCCATTGCATTAATGCAGTTCGCAGGGTCTCACCGCACACTACAATTGAGGTGCTAATTCCTGATTTATGCGGAAATTGGAATGCTCTGGAAATTATTCTTGAAGCTGCACCAGAGGTACTCAACCACAATACAGAAACGATATCGCGCTTATATTGGCGAGTACGTCCCCAAGGTAATTATGAGCGGACAATGGAATTATTAAAACGCTCTCGCCAGATTTCTCCCAGTACATACACCAAATCCGGTATTATGGTAGGCTTAGGTGAAACTGATGCAGAAATTCGTCAAGTTATGCAGGATTTGCGAGCAGTAGATTGTGATATTTTAACTATTGGACAATATCTCCAACCTAGTCAAAAACACTTAAAAGTGGCTGAGTTCATCTCTCGAGAACAATTTGCTGCTTGGAAGGTATTCGGAGAGAAATTGGGTTTTTTACAAATAATTTCTTCACCATTGACACGAAGTTCATATCATGCAGAACAAGTTAGGGAACTAATCACACGCCATCCGCGATGATTCAGTTATGAGTTACAGCAGATTGCAGATCAATGAGGTACAGAATCTAAGTTAAAACCTAGACAGCAAGATAGTTTTACTCCTGACTCCTGACTTGTGCTGTATCAGTTATCAGTTGCTACACCTAATTTTAGTAATGACTTATCAAAAATCGAAAATCGAAAATCGAAAAACTGTTGTGATTCTGGGTGCTGGTGCTTGGGGAACAGCCCTGGCGAATTTAGCGTGGGTAAATGGTCATGAAGTGCGTTTGTGGTCCCGTAACAGTTCCCAGACGCTGGCAGCAGTACTACAAGATGCTGCTGATATAGTTCTATCTGCTATTTCTATGAAAGGAGTGAGGGATGTAGCTTTATTAGTAAAGTCTTGTCCATTATCTCCAGAGATAATTTTTGTCACAGCAACAAAAGGTTTAGATCCGCAAACTACTTACACACCTTCACAAACTTGGCAAACACAATTTCCTCATCACTCAGTAGTTGTACTATCTGGTCCAAATTTATCCCAAGAGATTGAACAGGAACTACCCGCTGCATGTGTAGTAGCCAGCAAAAATTTTGCTGCGGCTCATCAGGTGCAACTGGTATTTTCTTCCAGTCGTTTCCGTGTTTATACTAGTCCTGATCCAATTGGTGTAGAATTGGGAGGAACACTGAAAAATGTGATGGCAATCGCAGCGGGTGTCTGTGATGGACTGCACTTAGGAACTAATGCCAAAGCAGCTTTAGTAACTCGCGCCTTGACGGAAATGGTTCGGATAGGTCAAGTTTTAGGCTCAAAAACGGAAACATTTTACGGTTTATCCGGTCTAGGTGATTTGTTAGCAACCTGCAACAGTCCCCTAAGTCGCAACTACCAAGTTGGATATCAACTGGCTAGTGGGAAAAGGCTGACAGAAATACTCAATACTTTACCAGGAACCGCTGAAGGAGTTAACACTTGCCGAGTTTTGATGCAAATATCCCAGCAACAAAATATTACTATACCAATCACTGAACAAGTTTATCGGTTACTCGAGAGAGAAGTTACACCTCAACAAGCCCTTGATGAACTAATGTTAAGAGATATGAAGCCGGAATACAACCAATAGAGTTATGCTTTGCAGCACAAGGCGCTATCAGCATTATTCCCTAACTAAGATCTACTTCTTACCAAAGAATTACTAAAAAAACATATTAAATTGTCAGGAAATTACTTTCTTGCTCATGTAATTATAACTATGTAGTTTATCTACAGCACAATTACTAGGAATATGTTTATACGCCGTTATGAAAATAATGGTTAGTATTCCTGAGAAATTCCATGGTATAGTCCCCCCAGGGTAATTAGGAGAACCTTAAATTCTGGAATCTTTGTCAGACAAGAGTTTTAAAAAGCTGACTTCTGACTACTATGGCTAGGTAATTTCTTAATTACCAGTTAGATTGTGGCTGTAAAGGGTTATAATTTCCACCAAAAAACCACATTTACCGATAAAATTCGGAAAAAATGTATCACTCACAGGCTGCTAAATAAGTCTCATCTTATACTATTTATTCATGTTTGGGAGTTCGTTCAGGCTAAATTTGTTTGGGTACTAGCGAATTATACTCGTTACATACTTTTGAGAGGGAGAAAGCAGAACTTGTACAATCTTTTGCAAAGAATTGTACGGCAAACCTCAATTATGTTATTTCATCGTGAATTACGGGAACAATAGCAACAGTTAATTAGCTGACCGTAATTTTAGCTGACCGTAATTTTAGCTGACCTTAATCTATTGTGACCTGGAGCAATAAAGACGTTATGCCAGCAACATCTTTTCATACAGATACCGCTTACGATTCCCCAAGGTCTAATCCAAAATTAGAGCCTGATTTGGGTATTGATGATGGTGATTTTTCCCTAGATGATATACAGGATTTGGATATAGCTGCTGCTGTTGATTCTCATAATCTAGCTGCAAACACTAACCGTCGCAGCACAGACTTAGTACGTTTATACCTGCAAGAAATTGGTCGGGTGCGTTTGTTGGGGCGGGATGAGGAAGTTTCCGAAGCTCAAAAAGTGCAGCGGTATTTGCGGTTGCGGATAGTGCTTGCTAATGCTGCCAAGCAAGGTGATACTGTGATTGTACCCTATCAGCGGTTAATAGAAGTTCAGGAGCGTTTGTCATCTGAACTGGGACATCGTCCATCATTGGAAAGATGGGCTAAGACTGCTGGTATAGACTTAGCGGATTTGAAGCCAACTTTGTTAGAGGGTAAACGTCGTTGGGCTGAGATTGCCAAATTGAAAGTAGAAGAACTGGAAAATGTTCAATCCCAAGGACTCCAAGCCAAGGAACACATGATTAAGGCGAATCTTCGTCTGGTGGTTTCTGTGGCCAAGAAATATCAAAATCGTGGTTTGGAATTGTTAGATTTAGTCCAAGAAGGGACTCTGGGTTTAGAGCGAGCTGTGGAAAAATTTGACCCAACTAAGGGTTATCGTTTTAGTACCTATGCTTATTGGTGGATTCGTCAGGGAATTACCAGAGCGATTGCTACCTCTAGCCGGACAATTCGCCTCCCTGTTCATATTACAGAAAAACTGAACAAAATTAAAAAGGCACAACGTAAAATCTCTCAAGAAAAAGGTCGTACTCCCACTTTAGAAGATCTAGCAATTGAATTAGACATGACACCTACTCAAGTTCGGGAAGTGTTGTTGAGAGTACCCCGTTCTGTTTCTTTAGAAACCAAAGTCGGAAAAGATAAAGATACCGAGTTAGGGGAATTGCTAGAGACTGATAGTGTCACCCCAGAAGAAATGTTAATGCGGGAATCTTTACAAAAAGATTTGCACCATTTACTGGCAGATTTAACCAGTCGGGAACGGGATGTGATCCTGATGCGGTTCGGTTTATCTGATGGTCATCCTTACTCCTTGGCCGAAATTGGTCGCGCTCTAGATTTATCACGGGAACGGGTACGACAAATTGAATCCAAAGCTTTGCAAAAGCTTCGTCAACCTAAGCGCCGTAACCTGATTCGGGACTATTTGGAATCTTTGAGTTAGAAAAGGTGATTGGTGAAAATGACCAATGACTAATGACTAATAACTAATAACTAATAACAATTACCAAATGTTCTCAATAAGCAACAATTGTTGCAAATCAGGTCAAACATTTGCTATATTCTCAATTAACAGGCTTTGTTGAGAAAATTTAGTATGACTGTCTACACAACTGGTTCACTTAAGGCAGAACTAAACGATCGAGGCTGGCGTTTAACTCCCCAGCGCGAAACAATACTTCACATTTTTCAAGAACTTCCACAAGGTGAACACTTAAGTGCGGAGGATCTTTATCTGAGGCTAGAAACTGATGGTGAGGGCATCAGTCTATCCACAATCTATCGGACTTTGAAGTTGATGGCGAGGATGGGCATTTTGAGGGAATTAGAGTTAGGTGAAGGACATAAACATTATGAAATTAACCAACCCTATCCCCATCATCACCATCACCTCATTTGTGTTAGATGCAACACTACCATTGAATTTAAAAACGAATCAATTTTGAAAATTGGGGTAAAAACAGCCCAAAAGGAAGGTTTTCACCTGCTTGATTGTCAGTTGACAATTCATGCTGTTTGTCCCAAGTGTCAAAGAGCTTTAATGCCGCTTTAACACTTAAGTGGGGGAATCTAACTGCGACCCTAGAAATTACCGTTTTTGATATCAGTAAGGCTGATACCATAAAATTCTTGCGCTCGCTGGATGGCTTTTTTGGTATCTGCTACCATTACTCAGTTGATTTGACCTTTATAAAAACCCTTTTCTTGCAATCCTCTTTGAATTTCTAAAACGCTAAAATCACTTGTGTTTGAAGTTTTGACTAAGTTATGTAACTTAGCTCTGGTAGTTGGCCCAGCAATGCTGTTAGCTTCTAGTCGGTGATTTATTTGAAAGCGACTGACAGCACCGACTTTATGAAAACCATAGTAGATATTAGGTTGTTTGTCTAAATATCCGGCTTTGAGTAAATGTTCTTGCAAAATTCTCACACCTTCACCGCGATCACCTAAACTCAACTGAATCTGGATGAATTGCTTTTTTGGAAGTTTGTTCTCCATCTAGATTAAGCGCTGGTAATTTGGCAAGTGTGGCTGAACCGACAACACCATCAACATTCAATTTATCAGCCTGTTGGAATCGCTGGACAGCTTCTTCGGTAATTAGCCCAAATATGCCAGTAGAATTCCCATCATAAAAGCCAGCGATTCGTACCCGTGCTTGTAAAATACTGATATGTTCACCTTCATGACCTTTGACCAAGAAATTAGGACTTTTGCGTTTTGTAGTGACTGGATTAAAAGTGGTGATTTTTGTGGTTGTGGTTGTAGCGATGGTTGAGTTACTTCCAGGAGTTTTTTGCCAAGGTTCTATTTTTCGTTCTAACTGTTCTGGAATGCTCACTTCAATTACATTATTCACCGATAAATCAGAACTTTTTTGATTACCTATTTCTAATGCTAAAAGGGTACTGACAGCACTCAAGATCGATAAGGTGAGTGCTAGAGGTAGCATATACATCTAAGCTTTGCTGGAAAAACTTTTATACTTTGGTACTGATGCTTTATAAAAGAAATAATCCCAGCAGATTAATTGAGTGATATGACTATCTTCGTAGGCATAAGCTAAGTGCAAATACGCAGGATTTTCCATATTTGTTTCTTACAGAGATTTTAAAGTTTCGCGCAAAGGAAGAAATGAACTTGGGGTGTGGTCAAAAGTCCAGAACTCCTGACTCCTTCCTGCTGTACTTATTGTTCTTCGACTGCTGCTTCTGCTTGATGGACTAGGTTGCGTAGATTGTCCAGTGTCTTTGAATTGGCATCTTGCCATAATCCTCTTTGATGGGCTTCTAGGAGTCTTTCTGCTATATCACGTAGCGCCCAGGGGTTCTTGGCTTGGATGAATTCGCAAACAACAGGATCTTCTAAATAAGCTTGGACAACACCCTGATAAATATGGTCTTCTACACATTGGGCGGTAGCATCGTAGGCGAATAAAAAATCTACCGTTGCAGCCATTTCAAATGCACCCTTGTAACCGTGACGCATCACTCCCGCTATCCATTTAGGATTAACTACACGAGAACGGTAGACCCTGGTAATTTCCTCTTTCAGGTGGCGGACTTTAGGCTGGGATGTGTTGGAGTTATCGCCAAAATAGGTTTCGGGATTTTTTCCTTGGAGAGAACGCACCCCTGCTGTTAAACCACCCTGAAATTGATAATAGTCGTCAGAATCAAGAATGTCATGTTCACGGTTGTCTTGGTTTTGCAGGACAATTTGCATTTCCTTCAACCGTTGCTGGAAAACTTCGGGAGAGGTAACAGGTGATAGGTGACAGGTGACAGTATTATTGCTTTCTGTTCCCGGTTCCCTATTCCCTGTTCCCTGTTTTGAAGAATAGGCGTAACTACTCCAATTGATGTAAGCTTGGGCTAAATCTTGGTCTGTTTGCCAGTTTTGAGAGGCGATTAAACCTTGGAGTCCGGCACCGTAAGCGCCTGGTTGAGAACCAAAAACACGATATAGCGATCGCTCTTTTGCTGTTTCTAAAGATAAACCTTGGTCAGTCCATAATTTGGTTTCTTTTTGTACTGCAACTGCTAGAGGGTTGTTTTCTGCTGGTTCATCTAAGTTAGCAACTGCAGCGACTGCTTGGGAAAATAAATCTATTAAGTTGGGGAAAGCATCCCGGAAAAATCCCGAAATTCTTAAGGTAACATCAACACGGGGACGACCCAAAATAGATACGGGCAAGATTTCAAAATCCACTACTCGCCGTGCTGCACCATCCCACACAGGTCGTACACCAAGTAAAGCCAAGGCTTCGGCGATATCATCACCGCCAGTCCGCATGGTAGCAGTCCCCCAAACGGATAATCCCAGGGTTTTGGGATATTCTCCATGTTCTTGAGTATAGGTTTCAATTAGGGTTTCTGCCGCTTTTCTGCCAATGTCCCAGGCGGTTTCTGTGGGTATGGCGCGAATATCAACAGCATAAAAGTTTTTGCCGGTGGGGAGAACTTCAGGACGGCCGCGTGTGGGTGCGCCGGATGCGGCGCTGGGGACATATTTACCGTCCAATGCTCGTAAGAGGTTGGTGATTTCTTCTTTTGTTTTTTCTAGTGCGGGAAGGAGTTGTAAGGTGATCCACTTAAGAACTGGGGACTGGGGACTGGGGATTGGGGACTGGGAATTGATGATTTGTTCAACTAAATCGGCGGCTTGTTCTTCTAGGAGTTCTACGATGTCGCCGTGTGTACGGCAAGATTTTAACCTGACGGAGAGATGCAGCGGTGCAGAGAGGGTTGGAGAAGGGGTGAAAGGGGTGCTAAGGTCTGTTGAGAGGGGGTCTATATCTAAGCCCCATTCTTGAGCGATCGCACGGGTAATGCCGATAGAATGACGGTTGGGGATCCGAGCGATCGCTACTATTAAATCTCGCAGTTGCGTTCCTTGGGGAGTTTGTCCAAATATGTGTAGTCCGTCGCGGATTTGGGCTTCTTTGAGTTCACACAGATAGCCGTCGAGGGAGTTTAAAATGAATGTTTCAAAGTTGAAAATATCTTTTTCGTCGGTGATGCCTAAGTCTTTGTAGAGATTTTCTTTGATGACTAGTTCTTGAATGCGATTGCGGATTGCTGGCATTCTATTAGGATCTAAACTTTCAGCTTCGTAATATTCATCAATTAAATTTTCTACTTGTTGCAATGCCCCATATAAATCAGCCCTGGTCATGGGGGGTGTAAGATGATCAATAATTACCGCTTGGGCGCGTCTTTTAGCCTGTGAACCTTCTCCGGGATCATTGACTATAAATGGATATAAATGAGGCATTGCCCCAAATGCTACTTCGGGATAGCAGGTATCAGATAAAGCTACACTTTTACCCGGAAGCCATTCTAAATTTCCATGTTTACCAACATGAATAATGGCATCACTACCAAAGCTTTCTCTTACCCAATAATAAAAAGCTAAATAATCATGGGTTGGTTCTAAATCTGGTGCATGATAATTTAAACTTGGGTCAATATCATAACCCCTAGAAGGTTGAATACCTACAAAGACATTACCAAATTTAATTCCTAAAATGGGAATGGGTGATTGGCTATTTCCTAGTCCCCAACGTTTAGTAATTCCTTGTTGTACAGTTTCGGGTAAGGTAGAAAAATATTCTTGATATTCCTCCACAGAAAGACTTTGCTGTATTGGTTTCCAGTCTCTTCCTTCTGGATCATTTGTTACACCAGATGTTAAACGTTGAATTAATTCATCACCGTCTGCGGGGATATTATCTACTTTATAGCTGGCTAATTTTAAAGCTTTGAGGATTTCCAGACAACTCGCGGGAGTATCTAAACCGACACCATTAGCTAAACGTCCATTGGTGTTGGGATAATTGGCTAAAATTAAGCCTATGCGCCTTTCCTGGGGTGTTTTTTGGCGGAGTTTTACCCAGTTAGCTGCTAGTTGAGCGACAAATTCAATGCGATCGCTCACTGGTTCATAAACTACCACATCGGTTTCTAAGTCATTGTTCCGAGTTTGTAAGGTTTTAAAGGAGATAGCACGGGTAATAATTCGCCCGTCTACTTCTGGTAATGCCACATTCATGGCCATATCACGGGGAGTCAAACCTTGTAACCCTACATCCCATTGTTCTCGAAAACCACCACTCAGAATTACCTGGAAAACTGGTACATCTAATTTTTGCCAAAGTTCAATTTCAGGTGTTTCCGTTTCTAACCGCGCTAAGGAAAAACTGGTAGTATTCAATAACAAATCAATATACTCAGAATCTTGAGGTTGAAATAAGTCATATAATCCTTCACAAACACCAGGTTCACGCAAGGAAGAAACAAATACTGCCACAGGCTGTAAGTTTCTTTGTACCAAAGCAGTACATAAAGCATCAATTACCTTGGTATTTCCCGCTAAATAATGAGCGCGATAAAATAAAATACCAACTTTGGGTAATGGGTAATTGCTAATGGGTAATTGGTGATTGGGAATGGAAACAATTTCTCCTTTACTGCTGGTTTCCCCAGTCCCCAGTCCCCAGTCCCCGGTCCCCAGTCCCTCATACAAGCCCACACGGGGAATAGTCTGTGGTAGTGGAGGATTAAATTTAGTATCAAGGCATTTATCAGCAATAAATTGGAGGGCATTGAGGAAGTTTTCAATACCACCTTCTTTAAAGTATTGCCACACTTGATTAACAATTTCTATGGAAATAGTGGAATGAGAAATTAAATCGGGATCAAGAGCGTCGTCTCCTGGCATTACAATTAAGGTTGTACCCTGACGTTGTACAATCTCCTGCACGACTTCTAAACCATAAGCCCAATAAGAATGTCCTCCTAACAGACGCAGCACAATGACTTGGGCAAGTTCTAAAACTTGTTCACCATAAGTATCTATACTTACTTGTTGCTGTAATTGCAACAGGTTGGCGACTCTGAGGGCAGGAAATTGTGTAGGTAATTTTGGGACTGCTGCTGCTAGGGTTTGAACGTCGGTGTCAGCCGCAGTAATAAACACAAAAGGGGCTGGAGTTTGTTCTAGGAAAATTAAACCTTCTGACTGATTCCATTCACCTGGTGTGGCATTGATACGATGCATAATCTTCTATTACGTCCTTAAATGGCTGGTAAGTACACAATTCCCAAAACTAGAAAACAGGAAATTGGTTTTTAAAATTTATTCTGTTCCTGTATCTGGAGTTTTTGTTTCTATTTAGGCATTTAGCCCATTTCACTTTTATTTTGAAAATGCTTAGTTCTCCCGATTTGAGCTTTTCTCGAACCTTGCCTCTGAGTGTATTTAATCGGCTTGGGGAATTGTTGCAGCAGATGGCTCAAGCAGTGGGTAGCGCCGCTTTGATGCTAACAGAAGCTGTGTTGCTGCGAATGCCCATTCCCGTTGAGTGGGAAAGGCAACGGTTTACGCTGGTAATTTCTGAACAATTTAGTGCGCTGCTGTTGGGAAATATAGAAGTAGGGGAACAGGAGACTAGGGGACTAGAAAAGCCAGAGAATCCCTCGATAAATACTAGTTTGACATTTAATCCAGATGAGATCGCTTCTTTTATCTCAGAAGTCATAAATTTGTTTGACTGCAATTCTTGCATTTATCAAAACATCGCTCGATATCAACAAGTTATCGCCCCTAATGATCCTACACTGCAAAGTAAAGTTACCCTATTATTATTAGAATATATGCTACCCGTTATTAGTAATGAGGTAACCGTATCTTCAAATACAACTCCTGGTGAAGCTTATAGTTATCAAGCAGTAGAAGACGCTCTAAATAAGCAAATTGCTCAAGAACGACTGTTAAATGAAGTAACAAGCCAAATCCGTAAAAGTTTGGATTTGCCAATCATCATGAAAACGGCAATTACCCAAATACGTGAGTTTATGGAATTAGATAGATTAGTAATTTATAAATTTGGATCGGCTCAAGTTAAGAGTCAATACTCATCATTCAATGACCAATATTTACCTAACTCTCAACATTTACCACAAAATTCTCAAAATTACCAGGGTTGTATAGTTTATGAATCTCTGAGCACAGATGATATTCCCTCAGTATTAAATTATCAAGAAGAAACTTGTTTGATGCGAACTTCCTTGTGTTGGGAGAAATACCGTCAAGGTTTTGTTTTAGCTGTGGATGATATAGAAAAAACATATCCTTTGGAAGAATGTTTATTGAATTTCCTAAGAAGAAGTAAAGTCCAGGCGAAATTAGTAGCACCGATAATTTTTGAAGAAAAACTGTGGGGATTATTAATTGCTCATCAATGTAATGCCCCCCGTGAATGGACTGAAAGCGAAAAAAGTTTGCTAACTTCAGTTGCCAAACAGTTAGCGATCGCAATTCATCAAACAGAGTTAATGGCATCTCTCACTAAACAAAAACAAACCCTAGAACAACGGGTTATTGAACGCACAATGGCACTGCGAGAAGCCTTACTAGCAGCGGAAGCAGCCAATCGTCTCCGAAGTGAATTTCTTGCTACCATCAGCCATGAATTATTAACTCCTTTAACCTATGTAATTGGGATGTCTTCAACATTATTGCGTTGGCCTTTAGGCGAATTAAGCAAACGACAACGGGATTATTTACAAACCATCCATGACAGTGGAGAACATTTATTAGAGATGATTAATGACATTCTGGATTTATCACAAGTTGAAGCTGGTAGGACAGTATTAAATATTACCGATTTTTCCTTAGTTAAATCAGCACAAAACACTTTAGATTCTCTCTTAGAAAAAGCCAGAAGCGAAAAAGTAACACTTAAACTAGATTTGCAAATTAATCCCACACATGATAGCTTTACCGGCGATTCTACAAGAGTAGAACAAATTCTCTGGAATTTATTAACAAATGCAATCAAATTCACTCCCGAAGGTGGTAATGTCACCTTACGTTTGTGGGTAGAAGATGAAACCGCCATTTTTCAAGTAGAAGATACTGGTATTGGTATTCCAGAAGAACAATTACCACTTTTGTTTGAGAAATTTCAACAACTTGACACACCCTACCGTCGTCGCTACGAAGGTACAGGAGTTGGTTTAGCTTTAACCAAACAACTTGTAGAACTACATCGAGGTCGAATTGAAGTAGAATCTACCGTAGGTAGAGGTTCTATTTTTACTGTTTGGATACCTAATCAATTAAAGTAATTTGTAATTAAGTTATGTCATCGAGAATTTAGACTTACCTACAAAAATTATCACCTTTAGAAGTGGTAAACTTAAAAACCTTAAAAATTAGTTAACAATTAAAAGATGACGCATTTACCCAAAGGCTTAATTGTTTCCTGTCAAGCACCTATAAATTCACCTTTGGATGATCCTTATATCATAGCTGCAATGGCAGAAGCTGCTGTGAATAATGGTGCAGTATCCGTGCGAATTAATACGCCAAATCATATTAAAGCTGTGAGAGCAAAAGTACAAGTACCAATAATTGGACTTTGGAAACAAGTAATAACAGGTTCACATGTCTACATTACCCCACAGTTCCATCATGCTGTCGCAGTTGCTGAAGCAGGAGCAGATATTATTGCTATAGATGCGACTACTAGAAATCGTCCTGGTGATGAAAAATTACTAGATATTATTAATAATATTCATCAGCAATTAGGTAAGCCAGTAATGGCAGATGTAGATACTTATGAAGCAGCAAAACTAGCCGTAGAAACTGGTGTAGATATTGTTGGCACAACTCTTTTTGGCTACACTTCGGAAACCAAAAGTTTTGCACCTCCTGGTTGGGAATTGCTAACTCAGATCATAGAAAACTTAAATATTTTTGTAATCTGTGAAGGTGGTATTTCTTCACCAGAAATGGCAAAGAAAGCGTTAGAATTAGGTAGTGATGCTGTGGTAGTTGGTACTGCAATTACTGGTATTGATTTATTAGTTCGAGCTTATAATCATAACATTGCCAATTTTTACAAACAATCGAAAATCTGAACATTAGGAGATATTTGTAAAGCCTAGTTTTTCCTCAAAGTCCTCCTAAAAAAAAAGGAGGATTTAGGAGCATTGGTAACAAGTTAAGGCTGAAAGTCTTTTGTCAAGAGGCTTTTAGATAAATATGGAAAAAGAACTGCTCAGGACCTCGTTGAAGATAAGGAAACGGAGCGATAATTAACCTAAGATTTGGTTTTCGCTGTTGTTTGACAATACCGAAATCGAGATTTAGGGGATCAGGAAAATACTTAACTATCTTCTGTTGCCTTACCTTTTTGATGAGCCATCCTAAAATGATAAATACGACGATAAATCATTTCTAATGAGATTTCATCAAAGGGCAGAGAAAATTCATCCGCTTGGGATTTTCTTTAAACCAAATCTCAACAGATAATCTGCTCATTAAATCAATGACCAGATTATCTTTCCTAGCAAATGTTGAACCCTTCGGGTTCGCCAGTTGCCATAAGGTTAACACCGCAGCCATGATTAACAGTAGAGCTCTTGCAGAATTAATTTTATGTTATAAAACTGGGTTGTCTTTGTTTTAGCCAAGAGTTAGAGTTACAGGGTTATGTTTGAATTAGCGAGCCCAAAGAATACCAAAAATACATAAAATCTAAAACTTCGTATCATACCACATAAACAATTTTGCAACAGATCTAGTAAATTCAGTATCCGTTTTCTGAGTCGTAATTTTCGGTAGTATTTGTCTTGATTTGTAATGGCTCGTGTCAGTAATATTGAGAGTTGCTCGGCAATTACTTCATCTTCTACCAGTGGTCTGTGTTTCTTTTTTGTGTAGTGTCGATTGCTTCTTGGGCACTGTGTCATGGCTGGTAGAAATCGCTCAATTACTTGCCTATAATGAGTTGCTAACGATTTTTAAGCACTGCAAATACCACCCTTGACAATTTTGCCTTTTCCTTAACTTCTCACCAATAGGTCCACGTAGATGGACTGTGTTTTGTATCACTTATAATTAAGACTGAATTTATTTGTCTCGTTACCCTGACTTTTGATCAAAACCAGGGATTTTTTTATGACATTGCCGTGGGCCTGGCTGGCTAGACAAATTATATAACGCACTACACTACAGTAACTATTTGACATGAAGTTAAATTAGCAAATCCACAGGATTTGTTATTCCCTGATCTTAACGAGTTGGATTTGCGCTATCGTTCTCAGGCTAAAGCCAGACCACAGGTGGTAGTGAGTATTGCTAGTGCTTTCAATATGAGCGATCACAACTATCACAAACTTTCCGATTTTATCCAATCTGTAGAAAGACTTTATCCAACTTTACAGGGAACAGCACCAGTTGGACAGATAGATTTACAAATAAACCCCATAGAATATCACTTAGTACATCTCATTGGTTGGCAGCTATTAAATCTAGAAGAACAACAACTAGATACTTGCAATGAATACTTACAAACAGGTGGCGTAATTCTCATTGAAGTTCCCACCAATGGTTCTATCTTAACAGAAGATATCAAAAATCTAATTGCATACCACTTTGAGATTCCCTTACAATCTTGGCAGGAACTGAGCCGTACTCATCCCTTAAGAACAAAACCTTTTGTATTCGCAGGACTTCCCCACATAGATGAACAACTTCTTCGCATTTCAAATGCAGGATGAATTATTTTGGTGGAAGGTGAATTATCAGCAGCGTGGGGATTAGATGATAATTTGAAACTTGATCGTAATGATATTCGCACAGCCCAAAAATTAGGCATTGATTTTCTCCATTTTGCCCTGCAACGGCGACAAATGACACAGTGGTTATAATAGTTTTATAAGGGAGATTTAGACCCCTTGAATTAGTTAAGTGTTTTGCATCGAAATTGATAGTAAATAGGAGTTACACATTGAGAAAAAACTCATCCATGGGTATTAAGCAGCACCAGCATTGGTAAGATTTTCCACAATGTAGTCGCGCACAACTAAAGTGAATAAGTTCCTTTGCAATTCATACCAATTAGAAACTATGTTTTCAGAGCACATCTTTTCTGAAGGAACAAATCCTTGATATGTTTTGTGTCAATTAATTACACATTGTAATGGAATTGCGATCGCTAACAAACATCTACGGAAAGGTATTAGCTTAAAACTTGATGGCGCTAAACCTCTATTAGCCCAACTTAAATCCTCCATACCCTTCACCGCAGCTTTTACCTTTCCCCACGTTAACCAAGATTTATCGATTCCCTATTGGTTATCCGTAAGTAGAATTGATCCAGATGCAGATGTCAAATTGTTAACAGTACCAGAACCATAAACTGTCGCCAACATAAAAACCGGGACAATGGACCCTTTCAGTACCGGTGACCCCTGGCCATTTCGCCTTGTTAACGAGAAAATTGGCTTCATGACCGCATTAACAGCGGAAACTTGGACAAATCATCCCGAAGAATATTTTGCCATGAGAGGAGATTGGGTTGATCAACATCCCAAAGCTACAAAGGCCCTACTCAAAGGTATCATGGAAGCCCAGCAATGGCTTGATAATTTTGACAACCGCAAAGAAGCAGCCGAAATTCTTGCTGCTAAAAAATATTTTGGTTTATCTTCACCAGAAGTTGTTGTAGATCCCTATCAAGGTAAATATGACATGGGTGATGGTCGCAAAATTGATGATAAATCAATAGGTCCTTACTAATGGAAAGATGCAAAAAGCAGTGTTTCTTATCCCTACCAAAGTCATGATTTATGGTTCATAATTGGAAATGTACTTTAGGTATTCTTACGAAAAGATTACATTGCTAATGGTGGTGCTAAAGCCAGAGAATTGATCAAAAAAGTTAACCGCGAAGATCTTTGGAAAGAAGCTACTAAAGAACTAGGAACACCTGTGGCTGATATCCCAACTAGTACATCTCGTGGAGTAGAAAAATTTTTTGATAGCGTTAAATTTGAGCCAGAAAAACCAGAGGAATATCTCAATAGTTTGAAAATCAAATAAGCCGGTGTTTAGTCATTAATAATTAGTAAATTTGAGGATAATAACATCCATGACTTTAGCTCATAAATGTTCCACAAGCCCTAAAGTTGATAATAGCTTTCTCTCAAGTTTGCAAAAGCAATTTCCTGAACTTATCCCTCCAGTTATTACCCTCCTGATATTCTTGACGATTTAGCAATATATTCTCTTGGACTCCAGGAGCGACTTTAGCAGGACCCATACAGGTTATTCAAGACATCTGGAAATTAATTTTGTATCCATTCTATGATAGAGGTGGTACTGGCAAAGGATTATTCTGGCAAATTTGGGGTAGTTTACAACGGGTTGCTATTAGCTATAGCTTAGCAGCAGTTGTGGGTATTGGTCTGGGGGTTTTAATCAGTGTAAATAAAACCATGTCCAAGGCTTTAGACCCTCTATTTCAGTTATTAAGAACTGTACCACCTTTGCCTTGGGTTCCTATTTATCTAGCAGGTTTAAGACACAATGAACCACCAGCATTATTCATAATTTTTATTACTGCTTGGCTGATTGTAATCAAGACTGCTGTTGCTGTAACTCAAATGCCTCAAGACTATAAAAACATTGCTAAAGTTCTCCAACTTAGCCGCAAAGAATATAGGACTTACGCATTGACAAAGTAGCAAAATAGTGATAACAAATGTGATCTACTTAGCAGGTGTCGGAGAATTATAGAAATAACCAGACTTTCTACAGCAGAATGCAATCTGGAACATTACACTCTGTTGTTGCTATCAGAAGCA
>ERZ1034409.81-NODE-81-length-36790-cov-23.050633_pt1 | contig 36790 bp, 34 predicted proteins | sample MGYA00520610_ERZ1034409 | MGnify/ENA primary metagenome ERZ1034409 (study PRJEB33736, sample SAMEA104288480) | Azolla microphylla | place: Ecuador | collected 1982 | study: EMG produced TPA metagenomics assembly of the PRJEB19522 data set (Is there foul play in the... | reverse complement strand
TAATCAACAAAAACCCAGTGTTTATTGGGGTTTTAACACCAAGGATGCACGTAAAAAAATGCAGGGTTTATATCCGAGCATTTAACCCAGCAAAATTTCCTTGGCAGACTACTAGTGCGAAATTTAGACACGCCTGTAAATGGTCGGTCTAGCTTTTTCCGTTTGCGTAGTAGTAGTAAAGTTTATAGGGCTAGTTTAGCCATGTTTGCTAAAAAAAATGCTGATGGTAATGACTGTGCGACAACGTTAGCCGAATGGGAAGATTTATTAAATAACGGTAATTTTACATGTGTGAGGGATATAATTCGCACACCGACTGATGTGAAAGGAGGTCAATTAATTTATGGAAGGGTAGCTGGTGTATCTGAAGGTGCGACTTGGAAAGTAAATCTGATAGATAATACCAAAAGTCAAAGTTTGACTATTCCCCAACCGGGTAAAGCTATTTCTTATGCGATCACAACTTTACGAAGTGGTAGATTAGGTACACAACAAAGCCAAACTGCGAAAATTTTGGTACGTTATCCAGACACGGCTGATAAAGCACATGGAAATTATGGAGTTGAATATAACTCAGTTTGCCTTTAAGTAATAACACCATTATAAACCACGCTATAACTGTCACCTTAGGAACACTATTAAAGGAAGACAAATTAGCTTAAAACAGTGTGCGTTTCCGAAAACCATCTGTAGATTCTCCATTTTTACGCGGTACACTGCGGCTAAAATACACTGATGATAATGGGAAGTAACAAACACACTACGTACATTTATGCCATCGTACTGGTCAGGTTTTAGATCCTTTAGTGAAAGTGGTGTTAAAACCGGGAACTAAACGCATGGTGCAGCTAGATGTAATTTACCCACCTGATTCTACACCCCTGCAAGTAGTCACGGTAAGAACTTTGGAAATTGAAAGTACGTGACAGGGAATAGGTGACAGGGAAAAGGTTATAGTTGACAAAAGGAAACCTAACATTCCCAAAGTTTTTGTTGGGTTACGCTGTCTATACAATTCTAAAATCTAAAATCCACATTCTAAAATTGTATTATTTACCGCCGTAGAAAAAGGCGACTTCTTTTTCTTTTAAAGGTGCAAAACCAGCGTCTGCAAGCTTTTGGTCTAGTTCTGATTACGGGATATGCTTGGCACCAATGGCAACAATGCGAGAACGTATGGTGTTAGATACACCCCTACGTTGTCTACCTGCTTCTAATCCCATGACTTGGTTATACAATTCTAATTTAGCTGGAGGAATAGGAGAACCGTCAAAGTCTATCCACTGTGTGATCGCAACATCAATAGCATCACCACCTGTGGTAGTTTGATTCCCTACATTAATTTTAGTGGTCATGGCGATATATTCTTAAGGTTATTAGGTATATTTTATCAGTCAGGGAGGGGGTATAAGAAGCAGGAGGGCGGGTGAGCAGGGGTGCAGGGTGCAGAAGAGAAGAAAAATCAGTAGTCCCCATTTCCCCATTCAGACTTGCCACTTTTGGAAATTTTGGTTTAATCTCGAACCAGCGGTATAGCAATTTAGGTGATGCTATGTCTGACCCCCACACTCCTCGTAATAAAGACCGCAACCTGGAACAAGCTCTAACTAACAAAATTATCGACGATTATTTCGAGAATTCTGAAAGTTGGCTGAGAGCAATTTTGCGGATGTGTATTTTCTCCCTCGCTAAAATTAATGGAGAATCCGTGTTTATCGTCGAATGTCCGAATCAAGCCGTAGCAAAGCGCCTTAGTCGTAAAACTTATCCGTTTCGAGGAATGGTGTACTTTTTAACTGACAATTTTGATGATCGCGATCGCAGCTTATTTTGCTATAAAGATGAACGTAAAGGAAAATGGCGCTGTTTTGATACCAGCACAAATACCTGGGAATACCTGAGTGATTTACAGTCATCTATTACGCCAAGTGAATAGGGACTGGGGACTGCGGAAGATGGGGAAGTAATTTTCCTAATACCCAATGCCCAATATCCAATGCCCAATCACCAATGACTAGATTTGTGTGTGATTGAACCACCAACAAACACCCCTAATATTGTGCCTGTCCAAACTCCAGCTATGCTAACTTGCCAGATTGATCCTGGTGTCATCCAAGTATTACACATCTGTTGAAAGCCCCAAGCTTGGTTTTGGCATTTCTGACTGTGAAGCATTGAGGTCATTTGTACACCCATCAAACCACCAAAACATCCAGATGACAATGCCACAAAAGTACAAATTAGAATGCGTTTCTTAGTCATGGTGATTGGGGACTCATCGTTGATGATTCGTGATATGGAGACATGGGGAGAAATAACAATATCTTCTCTTACACCCTTTCTTTCTATCACCTGTCACCTTCTTCAACCTGTATTTCTCATTCCTGCAGCAATACCGTTAATGGTTAATAATGCTCCTCTAAGCAACTCTCCTTTGCTGTAACGGGAGTTAATTACTCCAGAGGTCGTGGTGTTTTTGTACTGTCTCAAACGCTTCAGAATAGAAACTTGTATAAATCCTAACGGCACAATTGTGCCATTGCGTAATTGTACGGAGCGTTGCAAGATGGGATCACCGTCTAAAAGTCGTTGGTGTCCAGTGATATTTAAGACCAAATCTCTAGTCAGATAAAATTCACTAGCAATTTGCTCAAATACTTTATCAAACTGGGCTTTGTCTTCTGGGTTGGATAGTTCCTGGACGTAATGATGTGCCATTTCAATGTCTACTTTTGCCAAGGTCATTTCCGCTTTAGAAATTGCCATTTTGAAGAAAGGCCATTTAACATAAAAATAGCGCAGCAATTTCAGGTGTTCTTCTGGCTGTTCGTTCAAGAACTCTTGTAAAGCTGTACCTAAGCCATACCAGGAAGGTAACAAAAATCGGGTTTGTGTCCAGCTGAATACCCAAGGAATAGCGCGCAAACTGCTTAAATCTTTTTTACCAGATGGTCGTCGCGCTGGACGGGAACTAATTTGCAGTTGGCTGATTTCTTCAATGGGGGTGACTTGGTGGAAGAAGTCGATAAAATCGGGTTGTTCGTAAATTAGACCGCGATAATGTTGGCGCGAGCGCATTGACAATTCTTCCATGATCTCATTCCATGGTTCAATATCATCAAACCCTGTCCGCAACAAACTAGCTTGAACTACCGCAGTTGTGATGGTTTCTACATGATATAAAGCCAAGTCCAGCAAGGAATATTTAGAAGCTAAAACTTCTCCTTGTTCAGTAATCTTGATGCGTCCATTAATACTGTTACCAGGTTGAGCCAAAATCGCTTCATAAGCAGGGCCACCACCCCGACCTACAGAACCGCCGCGTCCGTGGAAAATCCGCAGGTGTAAGCCATATTGTTCAGCAATTTTCTGGAGTGATTTTTGGGCTTTGTGAATTTCCCAGTTGCTGCTTAAGAAACCAGAATCCTTATTACTGTCAGAATACCCCAGCATCACTTCTTGCAAGTTGGGGTTAAGGGTGGGTGAAGATGGAGAGTTGGGTAGTTGGGTATCTGGGGGAGTGTTTTCGGAGTTAAGTGCTTCATAGCCACCAGCTAAGAAGGCGCGATATAGGGGGAGCTCAAAAAGTTTTTTCATCACGCTTCTAGAGCGTTGTAAGTCTTCTACAGTCTCAAATAGTGGGACGACTCTAATTGAACCTACAGCGAGCGCTGGATCAAATAGTCTGGCTTCTTTGGCTAAGAGCAGAACTTCCAAAACATCGCTGACTTCCCGGCACATACTGATAATGTAAGTTTGACAGATGTTGATGCCAAATTCTTGTTGTAGTGATCGCACAACTCGGAAGGTTTCAATTACATCATTGGTTTTTTCTGAAAATGGCAACTCTCCAGGAATTAACGGCCGTCTTGTTTGCAGTTCCCCAGTTAACCAAGACACTCTTTGAGCTTCTGATAGTTGGTTATAAGATAGGGGTAAAACTTGCAGGTATTCGAGAATCTCATTCAGCGCATCACAATGACGAGATGATTCTTGCCTAATATCTAGCTGAGTCAGGTTAAAGTCAAAAATTTCCACTTGACATATGAGATTTTCTAACTCTCGACAGCTTAAACCCGTTTCTGTCAAATTGCGTTGAACCAACCGCAGTTCTGATAAAAATTCAGCCCCTGAACGATACATGGGGGAATCTTCATTTGCTGGTCTTTCTCGACTATATAAAGCCAGATTGTGATCGCGTGTATTTTCCAATCTTCTCAGCACATAGGCCAACTTTAAGCGATATGGTTCTTGACGATAGCGCAACGCCAGAGCATCATATACATCACTCATCGTAGACTGATCTAACTCCAGTGACTCCAGCAAATCTGGCAACACATCACTCCACTGCATGGACACACTTAATAATTCAATAAGCTGCTTCACCGACTGAATATATCTTCCCAACACCATTTTCCGCTGATAACAAGCTGTTTTCCATGTAACTTCTGGTGTCACTGACGGATTTCCATCCCTATCTGAACCTACCCAAGAACCAAAGGAACAGAAATTTTTACTTGGTGGTTCTAACCAAGGAAATGTTTGTTCTAGGGAATATTTGAGACGTTTATACAGTTGGGGAATACCATCAAATAAGACTTCTTGGAAATAGTGCAGAGCATAATCTACTTCATCCAGCACCGTTGGTTTGAACTGGTGCAGTTCATCTGTACGCCACCACAGGCGGATTTCTTCCAATAAACGCTCTTTCACTTCTTGAGCTTCCCAAGGATAGCCACCAGAACGATTTTGCAAGCTATCCAGATGTTGCAAGAGGTCTACTACCTGTCGCTGTTTATCTCGGATCGTATGACGGACAATTTCCGTGGGGTGCGCCGTGAAAACCAAGCGAATATCTAGTTGAGAAATCAACCGTTGAATTTGCTGGGGTGGTACATTCAGTTTAAACAACAGGGGAAATAATGCCGCAAATGTGCCTTTTTGTTTAATTGGCGTAGTGTCTGTCCAACTTTGTGATAGGGAATCTGCTCCTAGTTCCTTAGTTACAGGTAAATCGTCTTCTCTTTGGTTAGTTGAATAAATAATATTGGCGAGATGTTCCTGATCGATTGTGCCTGAATCAGAATAGCGAGTTAACTGCTGCTTTTGTTCGTATTCCTGCTCTATGATATTAATCAACTGAAAATAAAGAGCAAAAGCACGAGCAGCACGAATAGCCTCATTGATATTCAGTTGTTCAATTAACTCCACAGCAGAGGCGGTTTGGTCATGAGTAGCTTGTCCTTCTGGGGAACACAAATCGCGCAATTGTCCCAATAGATCTACCATCTTTTGACCACATTCTTGCCGAAGAACTGACTCCCACAATTCCTCTACTACCTGTAGACGATGACGCAAGAATAATTCCGAGGGGTAAAGATTCACTGCTGGGGATGAAGAGTATAAAAGGGAACCCATATTCTTCGCTCTTATAAAGCCAATTACTGTTGACAATTCTAGTGTTTTACTCGTAGCTCTATAGGATTAACCAAAGCCAATAATATAAATGGTTATATATAAAGGTTAGCTTTGATTTAATTCCTGTTGATCTTGTGGATCTGGAAAGTGGAGAATAGGAAGGCGATCGCCTCTAAATACTTCTTCACTGGCTTCCCCTAAAGCTATCAATCCCTTACTAGTTGCTTTCTCTGCTATCAGTATAAGTAGCATAGACGCAGTACCTATTTGCAGGAGACATGATTGGGGAATCCCCAATAAAACCAGATTTAATCCGTTGGTTGGTAAATGGTTTTGTGTGACAAGTGACATTGCTAATTCTTGATAATTGGCAGATGAGTAGAATAGGAGGAAGCAGAAGGTACGAGTTTAGGAGTTACAGGAGTATGGGTATCGCCACGCTATGCCTACGCCTCAATGCGTGTAGCTTGCTTTTCGTAGGGTATGCTATCAGAAGTTACAGAAATTACAGGAGTAAGAATAATAAATTGCCCCACACCCTACACCCCATTTAGGCTCATAAGACTATCTTTGCCCATTTTGCAAGCTCCAAAGGTAACAAAATTGTTAAAAAAAACTGCAAAATGTGATAAATCTATGTTTCTAGTTTACAAGTACAGGGAAAATCACCCAATACTCGCTTCCTGTTAAAGTTGACTTCATAATGAAAACATTATTACTAGATAGCCAGCACACCTTAGTACAGTGGGTAAGCCAAGCAACAGGAATCAACACGTTTGGGGTGAAAGTCCGGTTGTTGGGAAATGACCTACATATCCTTTGTGAAGATACCGACTGTCCACAACGTTGGCTAACTCTGTCTGACTTGCTACAAGCACTACAGCAAACAGATTTGGATAGCTTAACCAGTGAAGAACAATCCCCAATATACCAAGTATTGGTTTACGGGCGAAAAAAAGGAGAACATCGTCCTCAATGGTGTCATCGGGTCTACTTGAATCAGTTAGATCGGCATCTAGAGCAACTACAGCAGGCACTGTTAACAGAAGCAGCCAAATCTAAACCCATTGGGGTAACTGGGGCGCTGATTGTCTCTAATGAAAGTTTGGCACGTCAGGGCAACCCGGATGCTATTGCCCGCTATCTTAGCGAAAATCTCAGTCAATTAGGTGTGGCAGTCCAAGTTAAGAATCGACCCTATGATTCCAAAGCTAACTCTCAAAAAATAGGTAATCGTCTGTGGATTTTTTGTCAGTCCAGTTATAGCCCTGATGCGACCTTATTAGCAGAACCAATAGCCCAACAGTTGAGACATCTCAAGCTTTTTGGCTATGAGGATGCAGTCATTGTTTCTCAAGTCCGGGGTGAGCATGATCCTGATTGGCGGTTGCGGGTGGATTTGACACCACCAGAAACAATGCTCAAAGAATGGGCGCGTTGGGGAGATGTGCAAGCGATCACTCTATTATTAACTGAGGTCTTGTCGGATTTTCAAGTTTCCGTCCAAGCTACTCTTAAAGAATTTACTCTGCACATTTTTTGCACCCCAGCAGTTGACCTGTTAAAAACTGGTCCTGCTCCTGACAAGGAAACTTGTTTACCAGTTATTCTATCTCAGCTAGAAGCGATCGCACCTCAAGGTATTCTCGCCGCTGCTATCTATGGACAAAAAACAGGTGATTTACAACCCGCTTGGGTAGATTGGGCATCTCTACCTGCTTCAGTACATCCGGCTTTAGCAACATCGACACTAGCATTAGGTAGTTCTGGTGACGAACCAGCCCTAATTTTCTTACTAGAACGTCTGCTCAATCATGACATGAATTGGCGTTTACAAACAGGTGGTATTCGCGTTTTACTACTTCGCAAAGGTGATTTACTCCAGGTCATGTGTGATGCACCCAATTGTCCCACACGCCAGCAAGTAGCCACCAAAGTCAGCGAATTTATTCGCCAACTTAACATTATTGGTATTGTTGGTGTAAGAGTTTACGGTCGTCGTGCCGGTGATAATGAACCTGTTTGGCATCACGGACTTGATTTTGAACAACGCCACCGCTTAGTGCCAGAAGCAACACCAGAATTTGCCGCTACTGCTCAATATGTTGATGATTTGCTCACCAACGAAACCGACGAACCAATTGTGCGCCCTGATTTAACAACCCAAGAAGTTCAAAGTTTCGTGACTGAAGCTGCACAACATTGGGTAGAAACGGCTCACAAACAAGTCAAAAATTTGTTAGTGGGAACTCAACTGTTTGCAGAAACTAACCAATCAATTGAACGAAACCCTAATGAACAAGGAGTAGCGGGAAGTTTAATTTGGGTAGCTTTGGGATTAATGCTCACACTCCAAAGTGATTGGATGTTGGGTTACGTCATTACTAGGATTCAGAATTCACCCAAAGGTGCTAGTATTTTATCCCGATCATCCTCACAGACCCAGGTATCTTTGACATTAGGAGCAGAACCGACTCAAAGCACCGCATTGTTCACCAGCAGTAACAATATAAAGCCTTCTGAGTCCAGTAATTCTGCCTTTAATGCTTCTGGTTTTACCCAAAATGATAGGGCTGGAAATTTACCAGATGCACCATTGAAACAAAAAGCTAATTCCACTGCTATTCTTTTAGCAGCACGCTCTCAAATGCCAAGCTTTGGAGCAAGGCAACTAGACGAACAATTAGCACTTTATAAAAAACGTTTAGCAACAACAGGCAAACCACCAGATATTTTAATTATCGGTTCATCTCGTGCCTTGCGAGGAGTTGATCCTGTTGCGCTTTCTAAATCTTTGTCAACTCAAGGTTATGGCGAAATTGATGTCTTTAACTTTGGTATTAATGGTGCTACAGCCCAAGTTGTAGACTTGATTATTCGCCAAGTTTTACAACCATCAGAATTACCAAGAATTATTATTTGGGCAGATGGTTCTAGGGCTTTTAACAGTGGTCGTGAAGATATCACCTTTAACTCTATTGCCGCATCAAAAGGCTATCAAGAAGTTTTAAAAAGAGCTACAGAACCAGAAAATAACAATAAATTATCCCAAACAACAACAACAAATAAAACAGAAGATAAAAAACTCACCAACAAAACACCAGATATTAAGAGCTACGAAGCTGCTAATGAATGGTTAAATCAAATTTTAGTCGGTAGATCTGCTACCTACAGAAACCGTGATCACATTAAAACTCTATTGCAAAAAGAATTACACCATCTTCCATTTAGTAAAGACTTTCAGCCAGTTAAATCAAACAACCAATTAAGAAACGATCTACAAGAAGATAATACTCAATTATCAGTTGATTTTGATGGCTTTTTACCCCTAAGTATTCGTTTCAATCCGACCACATATTATCAAAAACATCCCAAAGTATCTGGAGGTTACGACAACGATTATAAATCCTTTCAATTAATAGGAAACCAAGACGTTGCTTTCAGATCAGTAATTGAGTTTACAAAGACTCAACAAATACCAATTGTGTTTGTGAATATGCCCCTCACCACAGATTATCTAGATCCAGCGCGGACAAAATATGAACAGCAATTTCAACAATATATGTTAAATTTTTCCACTACTAATGCCAAGTTTATCTACCGAGACTTAAGCCAAATCTGGCTCAAAGGACATGAATACTTTTCTGATCCTAGTCATCTTAACCGCTATGGAGCTTATGAAATCTCCAAAAAGCTGGCTATTGATCCCATGATTCCCTGGACTCTTAAATAAATGAGGACTAGGGATTGGGGACTGGGGATGATGAGGGTGATGGGGAAGTAATTTTCCAATACCCAATGACCAATGACCAATGACTAGAAAATGAAGTTTATATCAATTTTTTACGGGATTTTTTTACTGAGCATTTTCGGAATTTACTGGACTGTAGCCGAACAAAAGCTACGATTATGGATTCTGCTGCTAGCCAGTATTGTATTTTATTCTTCCTGGCATATTCAATATTTGCCATTACTATTAGTGCTGACTTTTATTAATTTTCGTATAGGTTTAGAAATTGGTAGAAATACCTCGCCAGGGAAACACACTCAAGACTGGAAAATTTCCAATGAAGATTGGCAAATCGCTCAATCTGACTGGAATCTTAACCGTTTGAAGATTTTATGGTTCGGTGTAATTTTAAATGTGGGACTTTTATTAAGTTTTAAATATTTCCCTCTAATCATTAAATGGATATTTAAGATATCTGTAAACTCACCAGATACTCCTTTTAAATTAGTTACTCCTTTGGGAATTTCTTTTTTTACATTTGAGTGCATAGCTTATTTAATAGATGTCTACCGTGGTGCGCCAGCAACTGAGAAATTTTTGAAATTCGCCACCTATAAATTATTTTTCGCTAAACTAATCTCTGGTCCAATTACTCGGTACCATAATTTAGCAGTTCAATTCAATACACGTAAATTTCCCAATGTTGATAGATTCGCAGAAGGGTTGTGGTTCATTGCCATGGGTGCAGTTAAAAAAGGGATTCTCGCAGACAACTTGGGAATTTTTGTAGATTTATGTTTTGGTAATTTGCAAAGAGCAGGTAGTACAGATTTGTGGTTAGCTACCTTTGCTTATGGCTTAGAATTATATTTAGATTTTAATGGTTACGTAGATATTGCTCGTGGTAGTGCTTTACTGTTCGGTTTAGTTTTACCAGAAAATTTTGATTTTCCTTACTTTAGTACTAGCATTGCAGATTTTTGGCGACGTTGGCATATAACTCTGGGTGATTGGTTGCGTAATTATCTATACTTTCCTTTGGGTGGTTCTCGTCAGGGTTTGATGCGTACCTGCGGAAACTTATTGATAGTGATGTTGGTAGCTGGTATCTGGCATGGTTCTGCCTGGGGTTTTATAATTTGGGGAATATTGCATGGAGTAGCTTTAGTAGTTCATCGTCTTACAGATGCCATCTGCAATCGCTCAAAAATTTTAACCCTATTTTGGCAAAACCCTATCGGTATAATTTTCGCTTGGTTGTTAACTCAAATCATGGTTTTCACATCTTGGATTTGGTTTCGTCTCCCTAAAGTCCAAGATTCTGCTTTAGTTATACAACACCTTTGGGCTCATACTGCTGATGCCCAGTTTGCCGAAAAAGTCTATGTAGAAGCCCTAAATATCAGTCAATATCAACTCTCCTATTTACTCCTGGGACTCGCTATAATCATGAGTATAATTTACGCCTTTAAACGGCTCATGAAGTTAGAGTTTAGTTGGCCTATCAAACTTGTTTTTGTCCCTTTATGTTTCTACGCCGTTTGGATACTAGCACCTGAAGGTGGCTTACCTTATATCTACTTTGACTTTTAGCAAACTCTTATAGGGTAAAATTTGGATCATTCATTGTCTTTTTAATTGAGAAATAACAACAAAATAGATTATTTATACTGCAAAATCGTGAGACTTGGACTTGTGTTATACTGAATAGCGCAGCGTGTCTTAAGCCATGGCTGGCGTAAGCAATAGCTAACGTAGTGCAGTGTATCCCTTCGGGACACTGGGTAAACGCGGAGCTTGCCTTAGGCTCTAGTATGTCAGAGATTCTTCACTATCTCTTTCAGAGATGCTCCGTGAACGTTCAAAATAACACTTTTAAACCGTTTTTAGTATACAAATTAAATACAAATGCCTCATAAGGTGAAATTATGTCTCATAATACCATTAAGCATATCATTCATAACCGAAATTCACGGGGTCATAGTCAAGTTGACTGGCTTGATAGTTACTATACTTTTTTACTGCAGTCATTTTTATTATCCCAAAGGGATGGGATTTGGTTCTCTCAGAGTAATGAATGATGATCGTATTGCACCAGGAGGAGGATTCGCTACTCATAGACATCGGGATATGGAAATATTCACCTATGTTCTATCAGATGCAGTCAAACATAAAGATAGTTTCGGTACACGTTCAGTAATTCGTCCTGGTGAAGCACAGATTATGAGTGCTGGTACTGATATCATGCACAGCGAATTTAATCACTCGCAAACGGAAGCATTATACTTGCTACAAATGCTACAAATATCGATTTTGGTAGATCAACAGGGATTAACACCAAGATATGACCAAGAAACTTTTTCTGTAGAAGAAAAATAGGGGAAACTGCGTTGAATTGCTGCTAAAGACGGACGCGATGTTGCTGTAACTATTCACCAAGATGTTGATTTATACACATCTATTTTAGACAAGGGTGATGATAACTTATCATATCCAAACCCATCGTTATGGCTGGTTGCAAATAGCCACAGGTGAAGCAACCTTAAATGGTCAGGAAGTCATAGCAGGTGACGGAGTAGAAATTACTGGAGAAGAGAAGTTAGAAATTAGTACAAATCTCAAAGCAGAAATTTTGCTTTTTGACTTGGCTTAAGAAGAAATTAATCGCAGTCCCAATGTTTGATGAACGGACTGACTGGTGATTGATAACCGTATGCTCTTGCGTAAGGTACAGAATTTACATAAAAACACAAAAGGACTTTCAAACCTGTTCCCTGTTACCTGCTAGAAGTTAATGTTGTCCTTCCAGAAAATATTTGACAATTAACAGACAATTTCTGCTGTCAGAATCACGTTCATAAACAAAATGATCTGCTACACGCCGAATGATTACCCATCCGTACCCATGATCTTGTAGATTATCTGGTTTTGGTTCAGGAACCTCATTCGGATCAAATGGTTTCCCATAATCCCAAATTCTCATCTCTAGTCTATCCATCCACAGACTCAATTCAATCTCTATAGTTGTTTCTGGGGGTAAAGACAAATGAGCATGACGAACGGCGTTGGTAAATCCTTCTACCAATGCTAGGTTGAGGCGATAAAGTTGACTTTTTGACCAGCCTCGTTGAATTAAATATTGCAGAGAAAATTTTTCAAACCATTGTTGCACTTGGTTGAAGAACTTAAGATCGCTCTTCACCGTCAGATGGTCTTGCTGCACTATGGTAAGCATTGACCTTGACTAGAATATTAAGTAAGTGAGAAATGTCGCTATTCTTTCTTTTTTGGTAGGTTGAGATTCTGGAATAGATTTTATTTTACATCCAAAACTGAAAATTTAAGATAAAGTCTGGATTTTAATTTCTCCCTGTTTTCTCATAAAAGCTAACGCCTTGATTTTCAAGAGCATATAAGTCAGAGTCAGAAGTATAAGCAGCTAATGGGCTGTATAGGTTTTACGGCTAGTCATCATTATACAGCTAACTTCGCTATATGCTCTTGAAACTCACAGGCATTAGAGCACGTTGTGGAAACTGAATTAGAACAGTCCCAAAGTTAGAGATTTATCCAATGGCAACGCAGCGCCAATACCTAACCAGATAGTGACAATAGTACCAAACAAAAATACTGTTGTTGCTACTGGACGGCGGAAGGGGTTTTGGAACTTATTAACGTTCTCAATGAAGGGAACGACAATCAGCCCCAAGGGGACAGAAGCCATAGCCAACACTCCTAACAGTTTGTTAGGAAGTGAGCGTAAAATTTGGAAAACCGGATAAAGATACCACTCCGGCAGAATTTCTAAAGGAGTAGCAAAAGGATTAGCAGGTTCACCGGTCATTGAGGGATCTAGCACAGCTAGAGCCACAATACAAGCGAATGAACCCATAATCACGATGGGGAATACATAGAGCAAATCATTGGGCCAAGCAGGTTCACCATAGTAGTTGTGACCCATGCCTTTGGCTAGTTTAGCTCTTAAGTGAGGATCGCTCAGATCCGGTTTTTTTTGCGTTGACATTTTGAAATGTGCTCTCCTGCTTAGGTTACGTTAAAGCATTTGTGAAAGCTATCAGCTATTTAGGTAAGCCCCACGCTTTGCCGTTTGGTGGTAAGCCACAAATTTAGTATGACACTAAGTTTTGCTTTGTTGGTTGAAGTAAGTGTCTATAGTGTTTAGGGCTTAAAGCTTTCAGAGAATAGTGTATGTTTTTAACTTAAATTAAATATTACTAGTTCTAAGTTTAAAACAAACTACTTTGATCTGGAAACAGTTTTTACCTATTCACTGATAACCTTAGATTACAAAGGTCCAGAAATACCTTGCTTGCGGATCATCAAGAAGTGGAACAGCATGAATACTGCAATCAGCCAAGGTAGAACGAAAGTGTGGGCGCTATAATAGCGAGTTAGTGTAGCTTGACCGACACTAGAACCACCACGTAGTAAGTCAGAAATCAGAACACCAACTACTGGAATTGCTTCTGGTACACCACTAACGATTTTCACAGCCCAATAACCAACTTGATCCCAAGGCAGGGAGTAGCCAGTAACACCAAAGGAAACTGTGATGACAGCGAGAATGACACCGCTGACCCAAGTTAGTTCACGGGGCTTTTTGAAACCACCGGTTAGATAAACTCGGAAGACGTGCAGAATCATCATTAGCACCATCATGCTGGCAGACCAGCGGTGAATGGAGCGAATCAGCCAACCGAAGTTGACTTCATTCATTATGTACTGTACCGAGGAATAAGCTTCCGCTACTGTGGGCTTGTAGTAGAATGTCATTGCAAATCCAGTGGCAAACTGGATCAGGAAGCAAACTAGGGTAATTCCACCCAAGCAGTAAAAAATATTGACGTGGGGAGGTACGTACTTACTGGTTACATCTTCAGCGATCGCTTCAAGGTCTAAGCGTTCCTCAAACCAGTCATAAACGTTGGCCATACAATCTCAAGTTCCTAAAAATCAGTTGCGGTTGATATATCTCCCAATAGAAATTTTGGGATTTTCACAAAGAGTAGCTTTGTCGAAGAATGCTTAAGTTTTTCAGAAACTTAACATTCTGTAAATATGGAATATATTGCGATCTCTTTGCAAGCCAACGCTGAAAATGTTGGTGACAAAGTAGATTTTATCGTTTTTGAGGAGGGATATACTAAGCACCTGTTGCTTAACAACGTAATGAGAGCAATGACCTCTTCTATAAAAAAAGTAACATAATCGAGAGATAGATTTCATCACAAACGTGGTAAATGGTCAGTTCTAGGTAGTTTGGGTTGACATGGAATGGAAAATGGGGTTCATGAACAAACAGGTTTTTCGGTTGGGATTTTCATTACTTTTGGCTTTTTGTTTGGGTTTTGGCTCGCTTGTTTCACCTGCAATGGCTTTAACACAGGAGCAAAAGCTGGTTTCTGAGGTTTGGCGAATTGTTAATCGCTCTTATCTGGATGAAACATTTAATCATCAAAACTGGGCTGATGTACGTCAACAGGCGCTAAGGAACCCGCTGCCAAATGACCAAGCAGCATACAGGGCTATTCAGAAGATGCTAAAAAGCCTTGATGACCCTTTTACCAGGTTTTTAGACCCAGAGCAATACCGCAGTTTGCAAGTTAATACTTCTGGAGAACTGACCGGAGTGGGTTTACAAATTGCGCTCAATCCCCAGACGGGTGGATTGGAGGTAATTACACCTATAGAGGGTTCACCGGCTGAGAAAGCAGGGTTAAGACCTCGCGATCGCATCTTGAAAATCGAAGGATTATCTACAGAAAATCTGACTCTTGATGAAGCTGCTAAACGGATGCGCGGTCCCGTTGGTAGTGTTGTAACTCTCTTGATTGCACGAGAGGGAAAGGAAGACAAAGAAGTGATATTAGTGCGCGATCGCATAGAACTTAATCCTGTAGTAGCTGAATTGCGTTTATCCCCCGAAGGAAAGCCCATTGGCTACTTACGCCTAACTCAATTTAATGCTAATGTGGTAATGAGGTTGGCACACGCTATTAATAGCCTAGAAAAAAAAGGCGCAGTTGCCTACATTCTTGATTTGCGAAATAATCCTGGTGGGCTATTACAAGCCGGAATTGAGGTTGCCCGTCAGTGGTTAGATTCAGGCACAATTGTCTACACTGTCAATCGTCAAGGTATTCAGGGCAATTTTGAAGCCCTTGGCCCAGCGTTAACACAAGATCCCTTGGTGATTTTGGTGAATGAAGGAACTGCTAGTGCTAGTGAAATCCTTGCTGGTGCGCTACAAGACAATAAACGCGCCCAGTTAGTAGGTGAAACGACCTTTGGTAAAGGTCTAATTCAATCTTTGTTTGAATTATCAGATGGTTCAGGTTTAGCAGTGACAATTGCCAAGTATGAAACTCCCAAGCACAGAGACATTAACAAGTTAGGTATTAAACCAGACAAAGTAATTCCCCAACAACCAATTACACGGGAGCAAATTGGGACGGAAACAGATAGTCAATATCAAGCTGCAGTGGAACTGCTAACCAAAGATTTGGTTATAGCTGGTTCGTAGTCAGTTACTCCCTTCCCAGTATGAAATTAGGGGTGTGGGATTCCACCTTACGCAGAAGTATTATCCCTCTACCCTATTACTATGACCTTATTCTTTTAGTCGGAAGGGAGTATAAGTTAAATAACTAATGACCAATAACTAATAACTAATAACTAACTAATGATTCATGAATCATGACTAATGGTTTGATTCATGACTAATCGTTGATAAGCTTGGTCTATGGTGTGTTTGCCTCGGAGTAAACCTATATTAGCGCCAGGGCAAATGTATTGTAGGGTTTCTGGTGTAAAGCGATCGCACAAAGCTTGAGTGCTTTTAATTTGTCTTGGCCAGTGAAAAGTTTTTGCAGTGCGTAATGGCATGGGTTCACCTTGGAGGTTGGGGACTAAATGCCGTCCTGAAAAAAGAACTCCCCCAAATTCACGATAGTATAGACATGAGGAGCCTGGAGAATGGCCTGGTGTCCAGATAATTTGTGTGGTGGCATCAAGAGCGAATTCTTGACCAAAGGCAGTGACAGTTAAGCCAGGTAATAAATAAGCTTCTTGCTCTTGAATCAAAATCTCACAACCAAGAGCTTGCTGAATTTCTACTGCTTTACCAATAGCACCGCGATGAGTAATAAACAACCAACGCACACCGACTTGCTTTGGGTTAGTATGTTGCAGGCATTCCCAAAAATCCTCATTTATTTGCTCTGGGGCTGGGCAGTCGATGAGAATATTAGCTTCACTTCTTACAATAAGATAAGAAGTCCCTCCTAATGTATCTCGATTTGGTGGAAAGGCAAAAATTTTACTGATGCTCAAGTCGGTAGATGGTGCTTCTGTTGCCGTCCAAGTAGGAAGAATTTCTCTGACTGGCATTTGACTAGAAAGTACAATCTGTGGGGGCTTAATTGTATAACTTGGTTGTTGAGGTAGAGGAGACATAAATCAAAGGATTTCAAAATCAAGAATTCTTATTTCGTCGTAGGTCTCTTTAACAGAAGTACCGCTATCTGAAGAGAATTTTTGGGTGGAAAGCGTTTTCAATGTCCAGAATAACCCATATCCATCAGAGAAAAGGAGTTGAGGAGCTAAGACATCACTCAACCACAAGGAATTTTCCGGAAGAAAGAAAAACCTTTACGGTTTAACAGTCTTTCCCTACACCATACACCCTATTTTCGGTCAACATTAGTGAACATAACATGGCACTTTGGTTTCTCCTCTTTATGGGGCTTACTTATCTCATAGTTCAGCTTAGTGTTTCTCACATTACCAGAACACCAGTTTGGTTACTGTGGCTGGTACTAATGACACCAGCATTTATCTTGATTGGTTGGACGCTGATCTATGGTGCAAAACAACCACCCCCACCAGCACTGATTATTTGGCCTTTATTTATCTGTCTGCTGTTATACTGGATATTATTTCAGTCGGGTCGTCAAATACCAAGAGATACCCAGACTCAACCCCAAGCTACAGGATCTCAATTGGCTAATCATTCTCACGCAGAACTATTACCTGTTCGTCCCATTGAACCAACAGAAGAAACTAATCTGCGAAGTTGTTTCCCTTGGTCTGTATACTATATTCAAAATATTGAATATCGACCCCAAGCTGTGATCTGTCGGGGTCAGTTAAGAACTGGTGCTAGTCAGGCTTACCAGCAAATTAAAACTAATATTGAAGGGCAATTTGGTGATCGCTTCTTGGTGATATTTCAAGAAGGTATGGATGGTAAACCATTCTTTGTCCTCGTTCCTAATACTCAAGCGAGTAAACAAAATACAAGACGCGGTCTAGAAAACTTGACTCAAGTAGGAACGGCACTTTTTCTGCTGTTCCTGACTTTAATCACTACTACTTTGATGGGTTCTCAAATTGAGGGAGTGGAATTAACGAAACTCACATCTGACTTCACTCTGCTTGCAAATGGTTTACCCTACGCTTTAGGGTTAATTACTATTTTGGGAATCCATGAACTTGGTCACTATTTTACAGCCAGATTCCATAAAATTAGCTCGACCTTGCCATATTTTATTCCTGTACCTTTTTTCTTAGGAACTTTTGGTGCATTTATCCAAATGCGAAGTCCAATCCCCAACCGCAAAGCTTTATTTGATGTGAGTATTGCCGGGCCAACTGCTGGTTTTATTGCTACTTTACCGTTACTTTTATGGGGTTTATCCCATTCTGAAGTAGTCTCTTTAAACGACAAAATGGGAATGTTAAATCCCAATGCCCTTAATCCTAAATATTCAATTTTATTAGCTTTACTTTCAAAGTTAGCCCTGGGTAGTGAATTAACCGCAAAATCCGCTCTTGATTTGCATCCCCTGGCAATAGCTGGATTTTTGGGTTTGATTGTGACAGCATTGAATTTGATGCCAGTAGGACAACTAGATGGTGGTCATATAGTTCATGCCATGTTTGGACAACGCACCGCAGTTGTTATTGGTCACATTGCTCGCTTGTTGTTACTATTGTTGTCCTTTGTCCGGCAGGAATTTTTGTTGTGGGCAATTTTGTTATTATTTATTCCCTTAATTGATGAACCCACGCTCAACGATGTGACAGAACTAGACAACAAACGGGATGTTTTAGGTTTACTAGCAATAGCATTGTTATTGTTAATTGTATTACCACTTCCTGAAGCGCTCGCTCGCGTATTACAGATTTAAAAGCTAAGTGGAGTTGATTTTTTTCATCTTCCCCATTTCATTTCTATCTATCTAAAATTGTGAATTAGATTCAGATTAGTTAAATTGATTTGAGGTTAATGAAAATGACACAGGAATTAATAGACCTCAAAAATAGTATTTTAGAAAAGCGTTGTGCAGATGCTTTAGCTATTGTAGATGAGTTGGAGGGAATTAGCGAAAAGGCGATCCTACAGCAAGTTAAGTCTTTTCTAAAGGTGCTGCTAGTACATTTGATTAAAAATCAAGTTGAGAAGGATTATTTACCTCGGTTAGTTGGTAGTAAAGATGGGATAAACAGGAAGGATTAAGGATTGGATATTCTAAAAAACTTGGCATTCCTAAATCTTTTTCTCTATATGTATTTTGGAACAAACGGGTAAGGGTTTAGCAATGCTAAACCCCTACTTTCCAAATTAAAAAGCGTTTAACCTGCGGTTGCTTGAACTGCATTAGCCGCTTCAGTAGATTCTGTTGATGCAGTAGTGTTACCTATACGAATTTCAGAGGTAAAGGAAGCCATACTAAAGCCACCAAAACGCTTCAGTATGCTTATTCGCATCCGCAAGTTGGGACTAGCAAACCATAGTCTTTCCTCAGACCACATGGTTTCATACTCAGTAATAAGAGTTAAAGCCCCATCTTCACCAATTTTGTAGGTTCCTGCTACGGGTGCTTTTTCTGCATAACCCATTTCTCGCAGTAACTTACCTTCACCGGGTTTATTTGCATCCGGTACTGTTACCAACACAGTACAACCTTCGTGTTTTTCTTCGTCCCATTCCATTGTTCCCTTCCAGGTAACTCTCGCACTACAGGAAGCCGCACTAGGATCAACTTCATACTGTTCACACAGTTTCACTACTTCTGGATGATCTGCGGTCAGCGTCTCAATTACGATGTCTGATTTACCATCTTCCGATTGCTTAAAGGCTAAATGGTGACTTGTACGGTGTGAAAACCATTTACCAGCACTTAACTCGAAAAATTCTTCAATATTCATGAATCAAATTATCCTGGATCGAAATACACAAAAATCCCACTTTTATTATTAAAAGGTAACAAGAAGCGTTTATCTTAAATTTGATTACCTATTTCCTCAAGTCTCTGAAGAGAAATACTCGCGGATTCAGCAACGTGAGGATGACTGTCTTTTTCTAGGTATTTCAACGCTGAGATGGTTTTGCGTGTGGGGAGATTACCCAAGGCTTCTGCAAGACGTTGGCGCACTAACCAATCCTTTGCTTGGGCAAAGCGCAGGATAGAATCTACAGATTCAATGGATTGAATTTCTCCTAAAGCTGAAATAGCTGCCTGTTGGATGACTACTTCTTTGCTATCCAGTGCTTGGATGAGGATATTGTATGCACGAGAGTCTTTAATATTGCCTAAAGAAACAGCCGCACTAAATCTAACTAGCCAGTATCTCAATAAAAAAAAAGCTCGTGATACTGCTTCAACTGCTCTGTTATCACCCAAATATCCTAAAGGACAGGCAGCATGCATCAGCAGGGATGGCATAATCTGGGTCTGTTTCCAGAATTCTCACTAAGATAGGATAACATTCTAATATTTGTTTGATACCTAGAGCAAATATGGCCATGGAACGTAGTTGCAGAGATTCATCATTATTTAAGACCTTTTTAATCAAAGGTACTGCCTCTTCTCCTGATATTATATGGTGTAAGCTGGCAAGAGCTACCATACGAGCGCCTAAATTTGGACTTTCTAACTGAGTAGAAATTGCCTCTAAGCTGGGAGCAATGATTATATTTTAAATCATATTCTTTACTTATGTTTACTTTAACTAATTCACAGTAAGTCCTACACGCCATATCTCACACCCAGACTCAACAAACAAAAAAGTGATTTATTGAGATCTGTCTTAAGTCTCATAGCTATGTATTCAAGTTGTAGCCAAACGTAACATTGAAACTGTATCTCAGGGATGACGAGAACACTGAAGGCTAAACGTAGGGTTAAAAGGTACGAATTTAGATTACAGGGTCAAACCTTCAGGAGAATCACAATGGTTCAACTTAGCGAACGTCCAGGGGTTAAAAAAATCACCAGCTTCCAAGATAAATTCATCTATGAAGTTGCTGCAATGTACGATGCAGAAAATCGCTTTTTAGAAGCACAGCAAGTGATGTGGCAATGTTGTCAAAACAATCAATTTCAGTCTTTAATTGAGACACACATCGGCGAAACTGAGCAGCAAATTAGGAACTTAGAGAAGGTTTTTAGTACCTTCGGACAACAGCCACAACGGGTAACTTGTAATGCCGCTGCTGGTGTGATTAGCGATGGTCAAAAACTCATGCTACTAGCTCGTGATAATCCCACAATTTTGGAATTGGGTTTAATAGGAGGACAGTCAAAAGTTGAGCATTTCGAGATTGCCTGCTATCGTGGCTTGATCAAAGGTGCTGAACAGATGGGACAACGAGAAGTAGTGCAGTTGCTACAACAAAACCTGCAACAAGAAGAACAGACAGCACAAAAATTAGAGCAGTTGCTACCACAGTTGCTTGAGGAAATAAAATCTGGAGATGGTAAAACTACTGCGAAATCTCGCTAACTTATAGCCTATTGCATGGAATTGACATACTCCCCGCCGTAAAACGGATGGGGATTCTTGTTCATGGTTTATAGAACCCATATTCTCCACTTCAGTTTGTAAAATATAGATACTGGTACTAAAAGTACCTATAGAACTTAAATAAACATAGTTAATTACCAAGGTAATTAATACAGGCATTCTTAGAAAAATTGCTAAGGGCCGATGTGCAGCTTGGTGTAAGACTCCTACGTCGTCACGCAAGCTATAACCATAGATCCGTAAGGTATTAACAGACTCATAGTTTATCAAGTTAGAGGTGAATTGATGGAAAATCAGGAGTTAATTACAAATTATCAAGACTCTTCTGGTAGATTTGTTTTAGCAACTAATATTTTAGATACTAGAGAGTTAGAAGCCCTAGAAACACTGAAAATCTATAAACAGCAGCAATCTTCACAACGAGGATTTAGATTTATCAAAGACCCTTTATTTCTTGCAGATAGTTCTCTTGTAAGAAATCCCGAAAGAGTAGAGACAATGATGATATTAATGCCATTGTGTCTTTTGGTTTATAATCTAGGACAGAAGCAACTAAGAAGCTCTTTGAAAACTGAAAAATCTAAAGTTAAAAATCAAGTAAATAAACTCACAGAATCTCCTACTTTGCTTTGCATATTTCAGAGCCAGTGCGTTGGGCGCCTTCCCCGACTTGTTAGGGAAGCTCCTCTGCAGGAGGTAACAACTGGCGTATGTTTCTAAGGAATTCATTTTCTGATTACATAAAGAGTCAAAAGAATTATTAACTTGATTAATGAACGTTGTCGAATATTGCAATTTAGTCCTATTTCTTGTCAAGAAGAGTATTCTGTAGTCACATAAAAATATCTAATTATGTATTAGATATTCTTGAATTTGAAAAAATCTAGGAAATTGAGATTAAATATTCTTGTTGAACTGGCTTTTTCATAGGAAAATTATTAAAGCTGGCGATTTTCAACTGCATAATTATGATTTATTCTTTTAAATATTACTTAGCTGTCCAAATTATCATATTGAATTTCCCTTGACTGTAGTTTTAGTTTACTTCACTTTGAAGTGCAAAAAAAATGTGGGTTATATATAAATGAATCTTTATACTCTACATACTATGCTAATTCGGCTGATTTCAAAGCAGCGATTTCTAACTGTATTATCACTGCAAACACTGACAAACAAGAAAAGCTAGATAGCTTATTGACTCTCAATTTTCAGACATTTAAAAAAGTCCAGGTCTGAGCCATTTAGAGTATAGCTGGGACATTTGGTAAAGAATCTATCCTTTCTTGTGGTGAAAGTCCTGATGACGAAGCGGATTTGGGTTGAATTTTCTGCTGCTGCTTCTTGATTGGCGTATCATGTTGATGATTCCAAGCTGCGGCCTTTTGCACTCCCTGGTAAACCATACTATTTATTACTTCCTGCTAGATGAATAATTTCTTGCCCAGATAAATTATGTATATACCCGTGGTTCTTCTGCTGCCAAATTCCTGAAGGAGCATAAAATTTCAAACGCCCGTTCATCAGCAAAACATTGTCCTAAAACTTCGGAAATGACAACATAGGACATCCAATCAGTAAAAGCTGGATCTAAAGTTTCTAGTCATGGAAACAGGTTGTCTTTTTGAGCATCAGATAAAAGTCTAAAGTTAAATTCTATCACTTTAAGGAAATGCCATGAAATCTTTGAAGCTAAATTCGTTTTGTTTAAGTAAAGTAATAATTAGCTCAAACTAATATTCGGGAAAATAATTCTTCATGGACATAGAAGCCAATATTATGGTATTAGCATATTCTTGCATCTGTATTTCTTCACCCGCAGTTATAGCTTGTTAAATAGCTTCTTCAATAATCTTTGGATTGACATTATCAAATGCTTCGTTTGTTATTTGTATCGCTGGTAATAAACTCTGCTGTTCATTAGCGGCTACATACATTTAACACCATTTCTTGTAAGAGCATGAGGAAATACTATTCTCCTCCTAATTCTAAAAACTTGTCTTGATTGACTAACTCAGCAAGAAAATCAAAATGTTCTGCATAAATTTGAGCATCTGATAAGGTAGTTTTAAGGACATAAAAGCATTCTCTCAAGAGGTTGGCATCACTTGATACAATTGCTTTATTAAAAGTTCCTTTATTTTTTCTAAATTCATCATCTTCTACCCATACTAGCCAGTAGTATATTTTAATTAAGTTCAAATAACTACTATTTATTTATACTTGGATAAGTAAATCAATATTAATAATTGAAAATTTTTAGAGGAATGATTATACTATAAAGCTTAACTAATAAATTAGTTTTATTTTGATAAAGGCAAATGAAAAATTTTTGCTACAACATCAAAACTATTCGTTTCTATCCGTCGAACTTGCTTCAAACCTATAAATTTATAGGTTTTCAGAAAGGACTATTATACAGACAAGCTTGAATACCTTGTTAGATCAGAGAAAATGATTTTCTGCCCGTCATTCTTTAACTGGTGATTGTAATTGCTCTATTAAGTTCAGTAATACCTCTACTGTATGATGCATGGACTCTTCTGCAATCCCTTTTGGCTCTATGGTTTGCAGCAAATTGGACACTGAAAAGTCATTTGAAATAAGCTCTTGTATCATGTGTTCTATCTTATGACACTGTGTGTACCTCGCTTCAGTTATTTCCCTCTGTTACCCCTACTTATTGAGCCGATACCAAATATTGCTCTTTTGTTCCGTTTAATAGTTTGGCTTCTCTAATTATCATGCCTGTATTTTATCAAGAAGTATTGCAGATAAAATCATAAACAAATAAAAAACCGTCCTCTAAGGTTGCGGCTTTAAACCCAATCTTCCGGTAAACCCCTTGCAAATTAGCTTTGCAAGGGGTTAGTTCCAATATGGTTCCGATGAGCCTCTTTCTCTTCCTCTACTTCCCCTGCCTGCCTAAACAGATAATTTTCCCTAACTGAATCGTATTGGGGTTAGTTCTACAAACTAGGTGGCAAAATTAAATTATCAATTTGATGAATAACGCCGTTGCTGGCTGGAATATCTGCCTTAATTACTTTAGCATCATTGACTAATACACCTTCAGATGCATTGACTTTAACACTAATTGGATCACCTTGCAGACTAGTGACTTGACCAGATTTTAAATCACCGGAAAAGACTTTACCAGCTACTACATGATAAGTGACAACTTTGACTAATACTTCTTTGTTTTCTGGCTTTAACAAATCTTGCACTGCATCTTGGGGTAATTTGGCAAAAGCTGCATCAGTGGGAGCAAAAACTGTGAACGGTCCGTTTCCTTGCAAAACTTCTGTAAGTCCAGCTGCTTGTAAGGCTTTGATGAGGGTTTTAAAAGAACCTGCTGATTCAGCTACTTCTATGACGTTTTTGCTTGATGTTACCCCTGGGGGTGGTTGTGTTGGTTCAGGTGCTGTTATTTCAGGTTTTTGATTTCCTAGAGTGCTTGGTGTTTTTGTTGGTGGCTTAACGGGTAGGGTTTCGCTGGGTACAGTGCGTCTGTTATAGGGAGGTTCGTTGAAAATACTTGGTTTAGAGTTAAGTTTGCTACCGTCACTGGATTGTGCTACCTGTGTTTTAGTTTTATTGTTGCCCTTTTCTGTTGTTAAAGCCTGTTCACCAGAGATGGAATGAGAATTTGCTTGAATACCTTGATCCCGCTTATAGGGAGCTTCTTGGAAAATATGGGGATGAGGATTGAGGACTTCTTTTGCTTGACATGGTAAAGTAATCAAGAGACTGACGCTAGTTACTCCTAGTATCCCAGCGATTTGGGTCAGTAATTTGTCGTAATTAGCCTTCATAAATTCTGTTTTTCTAGATTTTTCACAAGCTACATAAAAACTTATAACATTTTGCTAACCTAAAATATAACTGCAACAGGAAGTAAGATTTTTTTGGCAAAGATTAGACATTGCTGTCAAGATAAAATTTGAAAGATTTATTGCTCTCAATTATCACCTTCAGATTTTAAACCGCAGAGCATCTGAAAATATCTGGATTTTTGAATTCATTATCTATCATATCGAACCTGAAAAAGTCTTGGAGTTTTAATAGTAAGCTGTTACGCAGCTAAATTTAATATTATATTTAGTAGCCTATAGTCCTTGTAGAAATCTTTTTGGCCAAAAAAAGTAAATGCGTAACAGCTTCTCAAGGCTTACTTCTGAGCATCTTCTCTACCTTGAATAACCTTAAAAGTCATTTTCACAAGACTTAAAGGTCCAGCATTGCTAAAACCACCATAATAAAAGGCGTTGCCAACTTCAATCAGCAACGCCTAATTTTAAGGAATTAACTACTCAGCCCAAGCGATTAACCTGGGTTCATAAGGAGTAGAAAGGTATTGGTTTTGTGGTAAGACTCGCAAAGATAAACCTTGCAAACCAGAGGTGGTGTAAGTGATATCGGCTGTATAAACACTTAAACCTTGGCTATCCTGTCCTTGATAATCCATCACCACAGGTACAGCGTTAACAATTTCGCCATTAGCATCAATGGAACCCTGATATAATTCCACGCGTACATCATCATTTATTAAAGTGGCTAAATCAACCTTAGCTTTCACTGCCACAGTTTGATTAACCTCAATTTCTGAGGCTGCGGATACATCAATATCTTTGATTTTGATGTTAAACCAGTGTTCACCTAATTTTGCTTTCCACGCCGCTAATTCTTTAGCTGGGCCGTAGTTATCAAGTGTGAGAGTACGATACCGATCGCTCGCTGGGAAATAAGCCCTCTGTGCATATTCCCGCACCATACGGGCTGTGTTAAATAAAGGACAATTCAAACGAATTGCATCTTTCATTTTATCCACCCATTGACGAGGTAAACCATCCCCATCACGGTGATCATAGAATAGGGGTACAACTTCCTTCTCTAGTAACTCATAGAGAGCGTTAGCTTCTACCTCATCCTGATAATTAGGATCTTCGTAATTCTCACCATGTCCTATAGCCCAACCAGTGCGGACATAATCAGCTTCATCCCACCAGCCATCGAGTACGCTTAAATTAGGCAGTCCATTCATAGCTGCCTTCATGCCACTAGTACCAGAAGCTTCACGGGGACGACGGGGAGTATTTAACCAGATATCACAACCTGCTACCATCAGACGGGCAATGTGAATATCGTAATTAGGAACAAACACCACCTGTTTTTCCAAGTTTTGTTCGTGGATAAAATGATTGATATCCCGAATCAATTCTTTACCGGGAATATCTTTAGGGTGTGCTTTTCCAGCAATTACAAATTGCACCTTGCGGTGTTTATTACCCAATAAAATCCGCTTAATTCTCTCCAAATCACGCATCCATAAAGTAGCACGTTTGTAGGTAGCAAAACGACGGGCAAAACCAATGGTCAAAACATTGGGATCGAGAACTTCTCGAGCTTGGGCAATCTCAGAAGCAGAAGCACCGCGAGCGCGCAGATGCTTCACCAAATGCTCCCGGACATATAGGATCATATCTAATCGGCAGCGTTCGTGATTACGCCATAACTCTTCATCAGGAATAGAATCCATCCGTTCCCATAACTGACTATCTGGTGGTGCTGATGACCAGTTGGGTCCAAGATAGCGATCGTACAACTCTTGAGTTGATTTAGCCACACAACTGCGAGCATGAACACCATTGGTAATTGCCGCAATTGGTACTTCTTCAACTGGTACCTTCTGCCACAAACCCTGGAACATTTGCCGCGATACCACACCGTGCAATTGTGCCACACCATTAGAAAATGTTGCCATCTTCAGAGCCAGCACCGCCATACTGAAAGGACCAGATAAATCCCCTGTATTTTCTCGTCCCAGTCCCAAGAATTGTTCTTTAGGCAAACTAAAGATATCTGCGTAGTAAGCCAGATAATACAAAATCTTATCAGGAGCAAACAAATCAATACCTGCTGGTACAGGAGTGTGGGTAGTAAAAATATTACTAGAAGCCACTACCTGTCTAGCTTGAGCATAACTCAAACCCTCTTCCTGAATCAGAATACGGATGCGTTCTAAAGCCGAGAAAGCTGCATGACCTTCATTTATGTGGTAAGCAGTAACCTTATACCCCAAGGCTTTCAACATCTGGACACCACCAATACCCAGCATAATTTCCTGGTGGATACGCATATCAATATCACCACCATACAACTGATCAGTGATGTCGTGGTCGTAAGCCTTGTTCGGTTCAATGTTGGTGTCCAGCATATACAGCGGCACTGTTCCCACCTGCACACGCCACACCCTAGCGTATACCTTGCGTCCTGGATAATCTACCGCAATCCGCAGCTCAGAGCCATCAGGATTACGCTCCAAATGCAAGGGCATATTATAAAAATCGTTGATGGGGTAGCGTTCCTGTTGCCAACCATCAGCATTAAGATACTGGGCAAAGTAACCTTGTTGATACAACAAGCCCACACCAACTAGAGGTAATCCCAAATCACTAGCAGATTTGAGGTGATCCCCCGCTAGTACACCTAGACCACCTGAATAAATAGGTAGACAATCTACCAGTCCAAACTCAGCAGAAAAATAAGCATAACATTCCTTTTGTTTCTGACCGCGTTGTTTGTGATACCAAGTGCGCTCTTGCAAATAATCCTCTAATTGACGAGCAGCACGATCCATTTGTGCCAGGAACCCTTCATCTTCTACAACTTCCAATAACCGCCCTTGGCTAATAGTACCCAGCATTAACACCGGGTTATGATGGCTAGATTCCCATAAATCAGGGTCTAATCGACGAAATAAGTCTTTACTCTCAACATTCCAATCAAAGTGCAGATTGTATGCTAGTTTCCGCAGTGGTTCTAGTCTTTGGGGTATGGAAGGAGAAACGTTAAAAGTGCGAATTGGCTGCATAGTTTGACAAAAGTTCAAATTCAGATATGGTTATTGTTTACTGTCTTTACCCAATGTTGCCAATTCTTTATACTAAGTTTGTGAGTTTTTGATGACTTTGTTAAGCATTGAGAATAATTCTCTCACTCTTTGCTAGACTTTACACCAAAAAAAGTGATCGGTCTATGGGTTTCTTTCACTAATTTCCTACCATGAGTAATCAAGGGAGTACAAAATTTAGTGACAAAGATATACAAAAAGAGAATTTTACTAGTGACTAGTGACGGCTATTAGCGCACATTATGATGCTATGTACATCTGTTATCATAAAAAATTTAATTATTTCTTAATAAATTAATTATTATATCTAGTTAGGAACGAAAAATTCTGTCATTGCTATTTATATGGGCACAAACAGCTAAAGTTTGTCCAATTCAACAGTTGAGAAATAAATTTTCACAACTAACGTTTAGGAGAGGGAGGTCAGTGCTTGCGCGATTACACTCAGGTTTGCAAAAATTCACCAAGAATTAATATTATGTTATGCTCAAAAACAAATTAAAATGCCATCAATTATGCACCTACAGAAGGCTGATCATGGGGATTATGTGACATAGTTAGAGCCAGCGCAGCGGCAAAGGCCATCTCAGCAGCCACTTGATAAGCAAGTTTGATATTTGATGAAGCATCCTTATGTTTAACAGAACGGTAATTTTTCTGTCCGAGTGACTCTTTTTTGACCTCACCTGCCACAATAGAACGGTGTAGAATAATCAAAGCATCTAAGTCTTCTGAGTCATAATTAGTTTGCAGAAGTTTACGGAGCTGGTTTTGTGCCATAACGCTCAAATAGCCAGTAGTTAAAGCTTGCTGCACAATTTCTGTAATTGCCATCATAAGCCAACCCTGTGTGTCCGTTAAAAGGCATATTTTACTCTGTAAGTTCGTTTTTGTCTTGTAAAATTTTCTAACCAAGAAAACGAACGAATTTGGAAATCTGCCTGTCAGTGGTTAAGCGATTTTCCCAGATGGCCATATCTAGCAGGAGCGAAGTCATTAGCTGATAGCTGAATGCTTAAGAAAGTATTTATTTTCATGGGTTCTAGGGTACGGAGTTCATGATGGCTACTTACAGAAATTAGACATATATGAAAACTTACCTTATATCAATTGTTACAGATACAAATCCTAGAGAATAGACGGATTTTTTCGAGAAAGTTGTCTATTAAAAATAAAGTATGTTATGGTTAAACTCAATTATTAACTATAAGCCGCTAATGTTATTAAAAGCGTGATTTTGTTAGCCTGTAAGTCATTTGTCTGCGACATGATTAGAGCCACTTACTCTAGAAATTCGTTGTCAGAAAGCCGTCATAGCTGTCGGGGAAGTCCTTACTTGTTTGCACCTATGGTAAACTTTAATATCATGGCAGAAGTTGGTGACACTCCACCCTAGTTTTTATACTTACAAATACTAAATTATCATTCAACGAAAATTACATGGCACGTTAAGTAAAAAGGTGAATCTAGTTCTAGAAGACCTTAATTACTAAATGTATTTTTGTTGTTACATAGCCTATTGATATCAGTTGGTTGCAAAAGTACCAAAACCGTCTGATAGAAAGTATTTAACTGAAACATAACTGTATCAATAGTTGCATAACTTGCATAAAAAGCTTGTCAAGTTTTGTCGATGTACTCTTATCGTTTCATGCTTGCTGACCATTACTAGGGTAGTACCGCAGGGTAAAAGTCAAAATCAATACGGTGTGAGCCTTTCAGAGATTTGGAATCAGAGATTTGGAATGGTTGGTTTATTTACGCCAATCTCTACTAGTAGTTAAAGCAGATTGCAGATCAATGAGGTACAGAATCTAAATTGAAACCTAGACAGTAAGAGAGTTTTACTCCTGACTTCTGACTTCTGCTGTATGTCATGTCTGTTTGGATACTTATCATATCTATCAGGTCTGATAATGGGGAAAAATCAATTAGTAGCCATTACACCTGTCTTATAAGTAATTAGCTGGACTTGATATTACGTATCTGGCTTCCTCAACTCTTTGAAAAAGAGAAACCAGTGCATTCTGGCTGGATTTCTTTGCTTTCAGCTTGGTGTAGATAGAGCTTTTGGAATGGATACAAGAGTTATTTAACACAGGTTAATAGCTATTAAATAAAGGCTGGGAAAAATTATTTATTTCAGGGATTGAGACGACTTAGGACTGTCGTTGAACTAGCCTATTGGCTTCATGCTGAATGCTAACTAATTAACTGCATCTTAGGGAAGAGACTACAAGCAAAGATACAAAGTTAGATCAGTTTTCAACCTTGTCCAAAACAATTTATTGGAGATATTTTGAGCCATGATTAGCCAGCAATATTCAGCCAAATTAGAACGATTTCAAGAACTTTTCATAACTACCTTATTAGGAGATATTCCTACCATTGGTTTAGGTCCCCATTTGAGAAGGTTGCTATATCGGCGTATTTTTGCGTCTATAGGTGAAAAAGTCTACATTCAGCATGGTGCGGAATTTATCTGTACTGCTTATATTGAAATAGGTAATGGGGTACACATATTTAAAAATGTCCGTCTAGACGCCAAAGGACACCCAAGCAATAGAATTTATCTAGGAAATGGAGTGGCTATTGAACGCAATGTGGATATAGGCGCTATGGATCATACTTGCATCTATATTGATGATAATACTTTCATTGCTCCTAACGTCTGTATTGCAGGTCCAGGGGATATCAGAATTGGCAAGCAATGTATGATTGGATCTCATACAGGTATATATGCTAACAGTCATATTTTTGCAGACCCATTATTACCGATAAGACATCAAGGTGTAACTTGTCAAGGAATTGTTATTGAAGATGATTGTTGGTTAGGACATGGAGTAACTGTATTAGATGGTGTAAATATTGGTCAGGGTAGTGTCGTTGGTGCAGGAGCGGTTGTCAATAAAGATATTCCTCCTTACTCTGTTGCAGTGGGTACACCCGCAAGAGTGATCAAAAACCGAAACGCTAAGGATTTGGTGGAAAAAATTAGGGTGTAGGGAGGGGAGATCAAAGGGGTAGGGGAGATGAGGAAGATGAGGAAGATAAAGGAAATATTTTCTTCTACAAAAGTCCTGAACTCCTGCCTTGAAACATCCCTCCACAAAAGAACCAGATGTGGGTAAGATAGAAAAGCTATCTTTTCTGCGTAGCTGTTTGCTGAGAACTTTTTTGTCATACCCCTGGGAGATATTTCTATGGTGACTTTGAAAATCGCTGTTTATATTGTTGTTGCTTTCTTCGTAGGAATTTTTGTGTTTGGATTTCTATCAAATGACCCGGCTCGCAACCCTGGCCGTCGGGATCTAGAATAAGAATACAAGACATTATCTGCCACTGCTGGAAGGCGGAAGACACTAAACCCCCGAAACCTGGCGACTAATGCGGAACAATTATAGAGTGAGTGTCCTCCTCTTGGCGGCTTACTGCAAATTAGCAGAAGGCGAAAGTCGGAAGGCAAATGTGTAATCAAGTCCTTCCAGCTGAATATCTGCCTTTTCGTTAGCTTGATTTTCCTAAGATATGCTTCATCCAGTTTTGCCGCCTGACTCACCCCCGATTGTTGAATATATAAAACTAGCCCAGTCTCTTTCTTCTGCTTCAGTTGTAGAGGCGGGAACTGGTATGCAAAAACTGGGAAATTCAAGAAATATTGATATTTCTCAAGGTCTACCAACTCCTACAACAGCTCCTAAAAAGGCTAATGAAAATGACTCAGGAGTTGCTGAACCCTTATCTTTGTCACCTCAGTCGGAGAATATACCTCCAGAATTTTCTCCTCAACACACTGGGGGGAATGCCGCTGTTTTGGGAACGGGTTTAGAAGTTGGTTATCCCCAGACAAAACCTGTTGTGGCTGAGGAAAATGCTGTTGTTTTGGGAACGGGTTTAGAAGTTGGTTATCCCCAGACAAAACCTGTTGTAGCTGAGGAAAATGCTGTTGTTTTGGGAACGGGTTTGGATGTTGGTCATCCCCAGACAAAATCTGTTGTGGCTGAAAAAACACCAGATGCTAGTTCAGCATCACTTTCTGGAGAAGTTGTCAATACAAATAATTTAAACAATGTATGGCTGTCTGAGTTGCCAGTTTTTATTAAAACATCAGCCCTAGTACCACACAAAAGTTATGTAAATTTACATAAATCAGGGGATAAAATTAATCTTACTGGTGAGACAGAAACGGCACACAATCCCCCAAGTTCTTTGCCAGTTCAAAATATTATTGAGTTGAAGCTGCGTAATGCTAATAACCAACCGTCAACTTCTACTACTGTAGAATTTCCACCAGCCCCAGAACCTATTTCTCCAAATAATCAACCCTCTGGAAATACTCCACAAGTCAGACAACGAGTTGTGCAGGTGATTGCCGATCGCCAAGAATATGATGAACAAAGACGAATTGTTACGGCTGAAGGTAATGTGGTGGTGCGATTTGATGGGGCGGTAGTAGATGCTGATAGACTGCAGGTAAATTTGGATAATTTGATTGCGGTGGGAGAAGGTAATGTTGCTTTAACTAGGGGGAATCAGGTATTAAGGGGACAACGTTTTACCTATAATTTTATCCAAGACAATGGGGATTTGGAAAATGGCAGGGGAGAAATTTACGTTCCCACAACTCAAACAGATTTGGTTTTTTCACCCTCTGCAACCACAGATATGACTGCTGGTGGTGTGCCTAGTCGCCCACCCAGTGACCGTATTCGCGCTAATCAACCTGTAAGTAATATCAAAAGTTCCGGAGGGATTGATGTTACTATTGGTGGTCAAGCAGATGCGAGAAATATTCCCCCACCAAAAACAGGTGGTGTTCTCAAACGGTTGCGATTCGAAGCCCAAGGCATTGACTTTTATCCCAATGGTTGGCAAGCTGAGGATGTACGAATTACTAATGATCCTTTCTCACCACCTGAATTAGAATTACGGGCTTCTAAGGTGACTATGACACGAGAAGCACCTTTAGTAGACCGTGTTAATACGCAGCATCAAAGTTTAGTATTTGACCAAAATTTTACTTTACCAATTCCCATTGATAACCAAAACATTGACCGTCGTGAACGGGATGTGAGTCCATTCATTGTCTCTCCAGGATTTGATGGTAGCAAGCGGGGTGGTTTTTTTGTTGAACGTAATTTTTCAGCTATAAATAATGATCAGACTCACTGGAGCATTACACGTCAGTTTTTTGTACAGAAGGCTTTTGAGGGTAGTGGTAATGTTGCAGATTTGTTTGGTGTAAAAACTAAGTTGAATTCTGTTTTAGGTCCCAAAACTACTGTTGAAGGCAAGGGAGAATTAACAAGTCTCGATTTTAACAAACTAGAAAATAATTTACGGGGGAGTTTGCGGTTGCGTCAGGCTTTAGGTGAAGTAAATCCCCACACATTGAATCTAGAATATAGTTACCGCGATCGCCTTTACAATGGTACTCTCGGCTTTCAAACTGTTCAGAGTAGTTTGGGTGGAGTGATTACTTCCCCAATTATTCCCTTGGGTAAAAGTGGGATTAATCTAAGCTATCAAGCAGGCACTCAGTATATAGATGCTAATACGGATCGCCAAGATTTACTAGAGCCTCAGCGCCAGAATGATCGCATTTCTCTAGGTCGCTTACAAGGAAGTGCGTCTCTGAGTAAGGGTTTTTTACTGTGGCAAGGAAAACCATTACCACCAACTCCCACGGAAGGATTAAAATATTCATCTAATCCAGTTGTACCTTATTTCCAGGCGCTCGCAGGTGTAACTTGTACTACAAGTTATTACACTAGTGGCGATAATCAAAGTACCTTAATTGGTACAATCGGTTTAGTTGGGCAGCTTGGTCATTTTTCTCGACCATTTTTAGATTACACAGCTTTTAATATTAGTTATTCCCAAGGCTTCAACAGCGGATTATCACCCTTTTTGTTTGATCGCTCCGTAGATAATAAAGTTATAAGTGCTGGGATTTCACAGCAAATATATGGCCCATTTCGCTTAGGGTTGCAAACATCTATTAACCTCGATACAGGAAAAGAAAGCAGCACAGACTACACTGTAGAGTATAATCGCCGCACCTACGGAATTATTTTGCGTTACAATCCAGTGTTGGAATTAGGAGGACTTACCATCCGTATTAGTGATTTTAACTGGACAGGTGGTACTGATCCATTTTCTTCAGACGAAGTTAAGCCAGTTGTGGGTGGTGTGCGTCAGGATAGTTAGGCGATAGGCGACATTAATAACTGTTAACTGATAACTGAATTTAACGGTAAGGTGACAGTAAATGTCGTTCCCATACCCTCTTGACTGCTGATATGAATTTCACCATTGTGAGCATCCACACATCTTTTTACAATTACCAGGCCGAGTCCGTTACCATGAATTGATTGGACATTTGAGGCTCGAAAAAAAGAATCAAAAATTCGATTCTGGTCTAATTTGGGAATACCAATTCCTTGGTCTTGAATCTCAAAAATTGCTACTCCTGTTGTTAAATCACAAGAGAGGTTAAATTGAATTTCACTACCAGGATGAGAATATTTAACAGCGTTAGAAAGTAAATTTATGAATAAATAATGTAATAATCTTTCATTCATCATAGCATCTGTATGATGACTATTACAATTGAAAATAATCTTATGAGAGCTATTTTTAATAAAAGTAAATTCCTCAATTAAATCTCGGCAAAAGTTATCTAATTTAATTGATACAGGATTATAACCCAGGTAATCTGCCTCAGCTTTACCCATGAATAATACATCTTCCATGAGTTTTTCCATTGATTGAACAGCATCATAAATGCGGGTAAAATAAGTATTTTTTTTAGTTTCAGTTAAATTCTTGCCTTGAATCTCTATTAGTTCCACCGCTGTTTGAATCATTGCCAAAGGATTACGAAATTCATGGGAAACTGTAGAAATAAATAGAGAGTTGAGACGATTTAGTTCTTGTTCTTTCTTTAAAGCTTGTTCCAGATATTCTTTTTGACGGCGTTCGCTGAGATCCCAAAAAACCACTACTGCACCACTAATTTCATTATTTAGTTTGAATGGTAAAGCACTATGGCCGATTGGTATTCTTTGTCCATTTTTATTAATTAAAGAATTAAATTCCCCTAAATAAACAACCTCTTGCTGCTGTAAAACATTAGCAATAGGATTTGCTGTTACTTCTTCAGTCACATCATCAATAATTTTGAGAATATCTGAGATATTATATCCCAAAGCTTCTTCCTGTTTCCAACCAGTTAAGTTCTCTGCTACAGGATTCATAAATGTCACCATTCCCTGCTCATTTATAGCAACTACCGCATCATTCATGCAATTTAATAGGGTTGCTAACTGGTCTCTATTTTCCCGTAATTCACGTTTTAATTTGTGTTGTGACAGAGCTATTTCAATAGCTATACGTAAGTCTGTAATGGTGAATGGTTTGACAACATAACCAAAAGGCTGAGTAATTTTGGCACGTTTTAAAGTCTGGTCATCTCCATAAGCAGTGAGAAAAATTATGGGTATATCTAAGTTTTCACGAATATTAAGAGCAGCAGTAATTCCATCCATTTCTCCTTTGAGGAGAATATCCATTAAGACTAATCCTGGCTGAGTTTCTAATGCTTTAGAAATGGCAGCTTTACCAGAAGAAGCTGTACCTGTAACAATATAACCTAATTGATGTAATTGGTTAGAAATAGTTCTAGCCACAATGATTTCGTCTTCAACCACTAAAATTTTAGCTTGCTCCATTTGCTATTAAGTTATGCAAAGTTAATTGTGGAAATTGAATGTGGAATAATGTTCCGTGATTACCTTCTACAATAATATTACGTTCTAGTTGTTCTGTAACCAAATCATAAACTAATGACAGCCCCAAAAAATTATTATTTTTCCAATCTAAGCAATTTGGCAAGCCGATACCATTATCTTGAACACCTAATTGAATATAGTTATTTATATTATGTTAACTAATATTAGTCATACCTTTTTGTTTATTAGGGAAAGCGTGCTTGAGAGCATTGGAGATTAATTCATTAACCACTAAACCACAAGCAAGAGCTTCATCAACATTTAAGCTGACTGCATCTATATTAGTTTGGAGGCTGATCTGACCGGGAACTATATGATAGGAAATGAGCAGACCCGAAACCAAATTATTAATGTCGAATGCGTTATGCAATAGTTCCCATCAATTTCTCTCGTTCAATTTGAGCATTTAGCACCTGTTCACTTTGTTTGTGTGCTGTAATATCTTTACCAATACCGAGAATTTAAGCATTGGGAAGGTAGATATTAGTCCAAGATGTATCTAGTATAGAACCATCCTGCAACTGATATTTAAGGTCATTCCAAACTGGTTATGCAAACTTCATCAGGTTAATTACACACTGATGATATTCAGTTTTAGCGTATAGTTTTGCAAAAATATCATGAGTTTGGAAATCCTTTAGATAATACTTTTGGACTATAAGTGAAGTTTAAAACTGCATCTGTTGATATCAAATTAAATCAACCACCCAGTTCAGGATTTCAATTTTTCAGGAATGTGAAAATTGGTGGAAAAACAGAATTGTTAACTGTTACATTCCACAATTTAGATGGTAAGGAAATCGCGAGCATCCACTATTGGAAGATATACAAGTTTTAGGAGAATATAAGGATAAACAAGTGTGGATTAGCAACCATAAACCAGTCTGGAAAAGAACGGATAAAAGCGTGCTTAGAAGAACTGGCAACATTGTTATATGAAGAAGCAGACAAAAGTTAGATAACAGACTTAGAAGGCATAGGAAAAACAGTGAGGAGTCAAATATTAGAAGTGGTAAGTCTAGAAATAGCCCTTTTTTTATCGAAGAAACAAGCGGAAGGAAAGTAGGTAAAACCAGGAAAGTCAAAACCTGGGTAGGAGAACTAAAA
>ERZ1034409.77-NODE-77-length-38054-cov-10.740098_pt1 | contig 38054 bp, 35 predicted proteins | sample MGYA00520610_ERZ1034409 | MGnify/ENA primary metagenome ERZ1034409 (study PRJEB33736, sample SAMEA104288480) | Azolla microphylla | place: Ecuador | collected 1982 | study: EMG produced TPA metagenomics assembly of the PRJEB19522 data set (Is there foul play in the... | reverse complement strand
CGGCGGAAGCCGGCTGGCTGCCGAAGATCGCGCTCATGATTTTCCCGAAAATGCTCATGTCTGCTCCCCGAAAAGGATCCGTTGGAAGGGCCTTGAGTGGCACTTATAGACGAATTTACGTCGTTGCGCCCGCGAAGTTCCGCGAACCACTGCGCAGCATCAGCTTATCTGCGGCGAAATGACGACCGAATGACGCCGCCAAAAGTTGCGCTGCGGCATCGATTTTCACCCAAGCGTGAGGGACAGGACTCGGAAATGGGCGTACGCTTTACGTTCAGCTCGCGATGCCTTCCGGAATTCGCGTCTGGTCGGACTCGCGAAACTCAAGAATGGCGGCCGCTCGCGCCGTTTGCCGGCGCCGAATTCGGCCGCTCGGCAAGGGAGCTAGCGACCATGGCCACACTCTACCAGGGCAATGTCCCCACGATCGGCCAACCCGCAGATGCGGCTGGACCGGTGATCCGAACCATCCAACTCTCCGACCTGCACGACGCGCTCCGGCGCGGCTGGGAGGATTTCAAGGCGGTGCCGAGCCACGCCATCATCCTCTGCGTGATCTACCCGGTGCTCGGCCTCGTGCTCGCCCGCGTGGTCATGGGCTATTCGGTGCTGCCGCTGCTGTTTCCGCTCGCCGCCGGCTTCGCCCTGATCGGTCCCTTCGCGGCACTCGGTCTCTATGAGCTCTCCAGCCGGCGCGAACGCTATGAAGAAGCCAGCGCCTGGGACGCCATGGAGGTGCTGCGCTCGCCCTCGTTCGGCGCCATGCTCGGCCTCGGCACATTGCTGCTCGCTCTGTTCGTGACCTGGGTCGCGACCGCGCAGGCGATCTATGTCGCGGCGTTCGGCTATGAGGGCGTGACCGGCATGTCGGACTTCATGACGCGCGTGCTGACGACGCAGCAAGGCTGGTGGCTGATCGTGGTCGGCTGCGGTACCGGCTTCCTGTTCGCGCTCGCCGCGCTCTGCATCAGTGCCGTGTCGTTTCCCCTGATGCTGGATCGCCATGCCGGCGCGTTCGAGGCCATGAGCACCTCGCTGCGCGTCGTCGCCAGAAACCCGGTGCCGATGGCGGCCTGGGGTCTGATCGTGGCGGTGCTGCTCGCGCTCGGCACGATCCCGGCCTTCCTCGGCCTTGCCGTGGTGATCCCCCTGCTCGGCCATGCCACCTGGCATCTCTACCGCAAGGTGATCGTCTCGGAGCCCGGTGCACGTCCGGTGCCACCCCCGCCGCAGCGTCCGCGCAAGCCCGCTGCCGACTTCCCGGCCAACCTCTTCCCCTGGCGTAACAGGACGGACGCCTGACGATATCGTGACATGCGATCCTGCCCCGGCTCGGGCAGGATCGCGCCCTCTCGCACGCCTTGCTTTGGCCGCGGTTCCGACCGAGATTGCGCCCGCCGGTCAGATCGCTTCACGGAATTCATTACCTCGAATGACCTCGACGATTTCTCGTCTCGCTCTCGCAGCCTTCGCCCTCTCCGCGTCAATCCTGTCCGCCCAGCCAGCGTTCGCCGCGGTTGCCTGCGGTTCTGGCAATTTCGACGCCTGGCTTGCGGATTTCAAAACCGACGCCGCGGCGAAGGGAATCTCGCAGCAGGCCATCACCGCCGGCTTGGCCGGCGTGACGCTCGATCAGAGCGTGCTGAACCGTGACAAGTCGCAAAAGGTCTTCACCCAGACCTTCGAGGAGTTCTCCGGCCGCATGGTGCCGCCGCGCCTGGAGCGCGGCTCCAACAGGATGAAGCAATACGGCTCGGTGCTGTCACGCATCGAGCAGACCTATGGCGTTCCCGGCGAGGTCCTGGTCGCGATCTGGGGCCTCGAGACCGATTTCGGCGTCAACACCGGCAAGTTCGCCACGATCCGATCGCTGGCGACGCTGGCCTATGACTGCCGGCGCGCCGAGCAGTTTCGTGCCGAATTGTTGGATGCGCTGCGCATCGTCCAGCGCGGCGATCTCGCACCCGCCGAGATGAAGGGCGCCTGGGCCGGCGAGCTCGGCCAGACCCAGTTCATGCCGTCGTCCTGGATGAAATACGCCGTCGATTTCGACGGCAACGGCAAGCGCGATCTCCTGCACAACGCACCCGACGTGCTCGCCTCCACCGCCAATTATCTCGCCGGCTACGGCTGGCAGAAGGGCAAGGACTGGCAGCCGGGCAGTCCGAACTTCGCGGTGCTGCAGCAGTGGAACAAGAGCGAGGTCTATTCCAGGACCGTCGCCTATTTCGCCGCCCAGCTCGCGCGCGCTCCATAGGCAGCGCTCGACAAGCACGTAGGGGCCGATCGCGCCGCGACCGGCCCTGTGCGCCTAAATCCCGACGTTTCTATTTGCCCATGGTGGCGTGCATCGCCTTGTTGAGGTGCATGCCGCAGGCACCCATCTTGCCGTTAAGCATCGAATCCTGAGCGGAGGCGATCTCCTTCTGGGCGACCAGCTTGCTGTCGCCGTCGGGCATGGCTTCGATCGCAGTCTCCGTCTTCTCCAGATTGGCCGAGCTGCAGCCGCCCATGGCATGCTTGGCGGCCTGGGCCGGCGCGACGGCGAACGCAACGGCGGCAATGGCGATAACCCCGAGTAACTTCGTCATGGTGTTACTTTCCTTCTCTTGTTCTTGGCACAGACCCAGCGACATCGCGGGATTCTGCGGCGTCACTCTCTCCGCATGTGGCAACTTGTCGCAGTAAACTCATCGCGAGAATTGCGTGATGTTGCGCGAGGCGCAGAGGCGCATGCGAAATTTCTGATTTTCATTACACCCGCGTAATGAAGGCTGCACGTTCAACGTGTGCGTTGCAGCGGACATTCTCGGCAAGCGCGCGCTGCCGCCAAAGCAACAGACCGCCGCTCATCCGTCGGGGTCCCGCGAGGCGAATCGCCGACTTGCCCAGGGCTCTGAGCCGGCGGGAAAACAACTTATGTTATGAATATTAGTTCATTTATTGAGATCGACTTCCATGCGATTCGCGCATGCGAGACTTGGGTTCAGAAGCTGATCGGCCGCCTTGTCCCGCGGCAACATGCACCTTATTTCCTCGCCATTGGAACCTACGTAGAATCCCGTAACTCCGTGAATTCACGGATGTTTATGATCGTCTTGGACCTACGCAGCCTTCGCTTCGGGCGGGAGCGCCTTCAGGTTAATCGTCCGTTACCCACGCTATGCACTCAACGCTTAGCTGCATCGCAACATCGGAACTTTCGCAGTGCACCACTCTCATCTATATTCATTTCAACGATGAGGTCCGAGTAAGGGCTGAATCGAACTACAGGAGACTACCAATGCTGCTCTCGCTCATCCGCATGATCCAGGCTTTCCGGGATTATCAGCGCAATGTTGCCGAGCTGTCCCAGCTCAGCGATCGCGAACTGGCCGATATCGGCCTCGATCGCTCGGACATCCCGCGCGTTGCTGCCGGCCAGTATCAGGGCTGATATCGTTCAGCCCTCTACCGGAACGAACCGATAGCGCCCGCCTCGTGCGGGCGTTGTCGTTTTCGGAAGCAGAAAACTCGATCTCGGCGATTCCACTTATCGCCGAAAAGCGCTACCTGTCCGCCCCATGACAGGACCCCATTCCAAGAGTGTGCACGTGATCGGCGCCGGCCTTGCCGGCTCGGAGGCTGCCTGGCAGGTCGCGAAATCAGGCGTGCCCGTGGTGCTGCACGAGATGCGGCCAACCCGCATGACCGAAGCGCACCGCACCGACGGGCTCGCCGAGCTCGTCTGCTCCAATTCGTTCCGCTCGGACGATGCCGCCAACAACGCCGTCGGTCTGCTGCATGCGGAGATGCGCCGGCTCGACTCGCTGATCATGCGCGCAGCCGACGCCAACCAGGTGCCCGCCGGCGGCGCGCTCGCGGTCGACCGCGACGGCTTCTCGGCAGCGGTCACCAAGGCGCTCAACGACCATCCCCTGATCGAAATCGCCCGCGGCGAGGTCTCGGGCCTGCCGCCGGCCGAGTGGAGCAACGTGATCGTTGCCACCGGCCCCCTCACCTCCGCCCCACTCGCCGATGCCATTCGCGAGCTCACGGACGAGAACGCGCTCGCCTTCTTCGACGCGATCGCGCCGATCGTGCACCGCGAATCCATCGACATGTCGGTGGCCTGGTTCCAGTCGCGCTACGACAAGGTCGGTCCCGGCGGCACCGGCGCCGACTACATCAACTGCCCCATGACCAAGGAGCAGTATGACGGCTTCGTCGCTGCGCTGATTGCGGGCGAAAAGACCGAGTTCAAGGAATGGGAGACCAACACGCCCTATTTCGACGGCTGCCTGCCGATCGAGGTGATGGCGGAGCGCGGACCCGAGACCTTGCGCCACGGCCCGATGAAGCCGGTCGGCCTCACCAATCCGCATGACCCCGCCACCAAGGCCTACGCGATCGTGCAGCTGCGCCAGGACAACAAGCTCGGCACGCTCTATAACATCGTCGGTTTCCAGACGAAGCTGAAATACGGCGAGCAGCAGCGCATCTTCCGCACCATCCCCGGCCTCGAGAAGGCCGAATTTGCCCGCCTCGGCGGCCTGCATCGCAACACCTTTCTCAACTCGCCGAAGCTGCTCGACAGTCAGTTGCGCCTGCGCGCGCAGCCGCGGCTGCGCTTTGCCGGCCAGATGACGGGCTGCGAGGGCTATGTGGAATCCGCCAGCGTCGGGCTGATCACCGGCCTCTATGCGGCGGCGGATGCGCGCGGCGAGACGCTTGTCGGTCCGCCGGGAACGACCGCGCTGGGATCGCTGCTTGGCCACATCACCGGCGGCCATATCGAGACCATCGAGCCGGGCACCCGCTCGTTCCAGCCGATGAACATCAATTTCGGCCTGTTCCCGCCGCTTGCGAGCGTGCCGACCAAGAAGCCCGACGGCACGCGCCTGCGCGGCAACGAGAAGACGGTGGCCAAGAAGCAGGCGATGAGCGCGCGGGCGCTCGCCGATCTCGATCGCTGGATCGCCGATCACCTGCGCATCGCCGCGGCTGCGTGAGTTCAAGATGAGCCTACCCAAAGACGACGCCGCGACGCTGTCGGCGCGCTGGACCGAGGGCGTGCTGCTCAAGCGCGACGTGTTCTCGACCGTCGAGCGTGGCCGCTTTCGCGGCGAGACCGGCGAGGTCGACGCCGTACTGCGCCGACTGGATGAAGTGCCGTGGTGGTCATTCCCTCTGGCGCGCCATCTGTTCGCGCGCGAGAAGCATGCACTGCGGCTCGCCAAGGGCCTCAACGTCGGCCCCGAGCTGTTGTGGGCCGGCCGCCGCGCGCTGGTGCGCGGCTTCGTCGACGGCGTCGCGCTGCACCTCGCAAAACCCCATGGCGATCTCGCCTATTTCCGCTCGGCCAAGGCCGCCTTGCGCCGCCTGCGCCGCGCCGGCATCTGCCACAACGATCTCGCCAAGGAACAGAACTGGTTGGTCGGCCGCGACGGCCGCGCCTATGTGACCGACTTCCAGCTCGCGGCCTGCTTCAATCGCCGCGGCCGGCTCTATCGCATCCTCGCCTATGAGGACCTTCGCCATCTGCTCAAGCACAAGCGCTCCTACGCGCCGGAGGCGCTGACGCCGCGCGAGCGAAAGATCCTCGCCAAGAAGTCGTTCGCGGCGAGCCTGTGGCTTGCCACCGGCAAGAAGGTCTATCGCGCGATCACCCGCGGCCTGTTCAACTTCACCGATCGCGAAGGCGGCGGCCGCCGGCTCGTTAATGATGCGCCGGTGCTGGCGGAGCTGATCCGCAAGAATCCGGCCGTACGCGACACCGCCATCGTCGCCTTTGCCGACCGCCGTTCCGGCGTCGGGCTCTACGCCTTCGTCGAAGGCGATCAGGCCGCACTCGAGGGCGAGCTGCGGAACGAGCTCGCGGCCGCCAAGGGCCCGAAGCCGCCGGAACACATCCAGGTCGTGCACGCGCTGCCGCGCGACACCAGCGGCAGGCCGCGCACCGAGATCCTGCAGCTGGTTGCCATGAATCAGCTCGACCTGATCGAGCCCATGATGAGGAACGACCAGGATCGCGCCTTCCTCAAGGACATCCTGGAGCAGCGGAAAAACCTGCGCGACCGCTTCAATTTCGAGGCGGATTTGCCGGCGAGCTAGCGCCTTGAAGCGTCCACATTGGCGATGGAGAAGCGGTCGGACAAAAACGGGCTTGGCGGGGTTATGGGCACTCTGGGGACAATGATGCATCGCGCGGCCGGCGGCATGATCGCTGGTCTTCTGCTGCTGGCGGCGGCGCCCGCGATGGCAGATTCCCCGGCCGAGCTGATCTCCAGCTTCCGCCTCAAGCACGGTGAGGTTCGCGTGGTCCGCGATGCCACCCTCGACCGCATCGCCATGGACCAGGCCCGCGCGATGGCCGCCAAGGACGACCTCAGTCACGACGCGCTCGGCCCCTTCAACCGCCGCGTCGCGCCGGCCGGCGCGGGCCGCGCCGCCGAGAACATCGCCTACGGGTACGACAATTTCGAGAAGACGCTGGGCCAGTGGATCGACTCCTCCGGCCACCGCAAGAACCTGTTGCTGCACAACGCCTCCCGCGTCGGCATCGCCAGCGCCAGGAACGTCAGCGGCAAACGCACCTATTGGGCCATGGTCATCGCGGGCGATTACGAGCCGAAGGGCAAAGGCAAGGGCAAAGGCAAGAGGGACCAGGAGCCGCTGGTTGCCGTGAAGCGCGAGGCGGCACCTGCAAGCAAGCCGAAATCCGAGTCCAAGACCAAATCCGGCAGTTGCCACGTCAAGCTGCTCGGCCTTTGCATCTGAAACGAGCCGGCTCTTGCTCGCGCCAGGCAACGCGCCTAATTCAGGCACGAGATCGCGAAAAGCGGAGAGCGCGAGTGATTGACCTCGACCGAATTCGTGCCGACACGCCAGCCGCCTCCCGGCTCGCCTATCTCCACAACGCGGGCGCCGCCCTGATGCCGACGCCGGTTGTCGCGGCGATGAAGGGACATATCGATCTCGAAAGCGAAATCGGCGGCTATGCCGCGGCCGATCGCGAAGCCGACCGGCTCAATTCCGTCTACGTTTCGGTGGCCCGTCTGATCAATGCCGCGCCCGACGAGATTGCCCTGGTGGAGAACGCGACGGTCGCCTGGCAGATGGCGTTCTATTCGCTGCCGTTTCGCAAAGGCGACCGGATCCTGACCGCCGAAGCGGAATACGCGGCCAATTACGTCGCCTTCCTTCAGGTCGCCAAACGCACCGGCGCGGTGATCGAGGTGGTGCCGAGCGATGCCAGCGGCGAGCTCGACGTCGATGCGCTCGCGCGCATGATCGACGAGCGCGTCAAGCTGATCGCAGTCACCTGGGTTCCGACCAATGGCGGGCTGGTCAATCCGGCCGCGGCGATCGGCAAGATCGCGCGGGCGCACGGCATTGCCTATCTGCTCGACGCCTGCCAGGCGGTCGGCCAGATGGCGGTCGACGTCGAGGCCATCGGCTGCGACATGCTGTCGGCCACCGGGCGCAAATTCCTGCGCGGCCCCCGCGGCACCGGATTCCTTTATGTCCGCCGGGCCCTGCTGCAACAGCTCGAGCCGCCGATGATCGATCATTTTGCGGCGCCCTGGGTGTCGCGGGACACCTATCAACTGCGACCCGACGCCCGTCGCTTCGAGAATTGGGAGAACAATTACGCGGCCCGGCTCGGTCTGGGCGCCGCGGTCGACTACGCCCTCGATATCGGCATCGGCCCGATCGCGCAGCGCTGCCGCCTGTTGTCCGAACGTCTCCGGAGCGGTCTCGCCTCCATTCATGGCATCACAGTTCGCGACCTCGGACGCACGCCGGGCGCCATTGTCAGCTTCACGATGGACGGCCACGAAGCGGAGGATATCGTCCGCAGCGCCGGCGCGGCCGGCATCACGATCGGGGCATCCGATCCGCCAAGCACGCGCATCGATGCCGAACGTCGCGCGTTGCCGCATCTCGTGCGGGCCTCACCTCACTATTACAACACGGAAGCCGAGGTGGACCGGCTGATCGCGCATCTAGCGGATCTGGCGTCGCGATAACAAAAGCAGCCGGCAGATCGGACCGACCTTGAAGCCGATCCACCGTCGCGCCGTGCAGATCTCAAGCTCTTGTCGTCAACGCCGATAGTTGATCGGTATCGAAGCGGGCGCGTAGGTCGCTGATGGCTTTCGCATCTGGCGGTCCACTCGCCGTCAGCTTGGCCAGCTCTTCAAAGTAATGCTCATGTCCCGGCGGCGAAACGGTGCACGTATGGGCCGAGCGGTATGACCGGCGGTCCGAAGACGTCTTCGCTCTCCAGGATGACATCGCTCTCTCCTCCGTTGGCGCGATAGCACCGAGCCTGCGGCGCGCCGAGATCAACAGGGTCAGCCGCAAGCGGCCGGACAGCCTGGATGCCTATGACCTCGTCCTGCGCGCCCAACCGGACGTCGATTCCGGCATGCCGGATCAGGTCACCCGGGCACTCGTGCTCCTCGAACGAGCGATCGCGCTCGAGCCTGACTACGCGCTCGCGCACGGAAATGCAGCGATGTGTCATCACTGCCTGTTTCTGCGAGCCGGTTTGCAGGACGTCAATCGCGAGGCCTCGATCCGCCACGCACGCTCGGCCATCGCTCATGGCCAAGATGATGCCCTGGCCCTCACCCTCGCGGGCTTTTCGCTTGGCATGGACGGTCACGATCGCTCGGCTGCATTTGCGGCGCTCGATGCCGCCCTCGCCATCAGCCCATCCTCGGCGCTGACCTACATCCTGGGCAGTGTCATGCTGGGCTGGGGCGGCGACGCGGACCGCGCGATCGAATGGAGCGAACGGGGGATGCGGCTCAGCCCTTTCGATTCCTGGGCTTTCGCCGCTTTCGACGCGGAGGCTCTGGGACATTTCCACCGCGGCCGATTTGAGGAGGCATGCCGGGCCGCCCACCGCTCGGTGCAAGCCAATCCTCGCCACAGCATTACCTATGTGCAGTTGACCGCAGCGCTCGCAAAGCTTGGACGATTGCAGGAGGCAAGAGCAGCGGCAACACGGGTACTCGAGCTGCACCCGACGTTTCGCTACAGCCGTCAATTTCAGGGCGTCAATTGCGCGCCTGACCTCGCGACCTCACTCGGCGGTGCCCTCCGCGCGGCGGGCCTTCCGGAGTAGCGAACCCCGGCCCGGCGTTTACGCCGCTCAGCTGCAGCGCGCGCTCAGTCCGGATGCGCTGAGCCGTGCCATCACCTCGTCGAGATGCGCGGCATCGCGGGTCTCGATGACGAGCTGCAGCAGCGTCGCCTTGGCCGGCAGGTCGGAGAATGTCCGCTGATGCGAGACCTCGATGATGTTGGCGCCGGCCTCGGCGAGCAGCGCGGCCACTGCGGCCAATTGTCCGGGCCGGTCGGGGATGTCGAGCGAGAGCTGGGTCAAGCGCCCTTCGCGCGCCAGCTCGCGCGTCAGGACGGATGCGATCAGCCGCGTGTCGATATTGCCGCCGCTCAGGACCAGCCCGACCTTCTGGCCGGCGAAGCGGGTCGGATCGGACATCAGCGCGGCGAGCCCGGCGGCGCCGGCGCCCTCCACCACCGTCTTCTCGATCGAGATGAGGGTCGCAACGGCACGCTCGAGCTCGGCTTCATTGACGAGCGCGATGTCGTCGACGAGGCGGCGGACGATTTCGGTGGTGATCTTGCCGGGCGATTTCACCGCGATGCCTTCGGCCAGCGTATCGCCCCGCGCCGGCAGATTGCCGTCATGGATCGCGTTGTACATCGAGGGATAGAGCCAGGCCTCGACGCCCAAAATCCGCAGCGACGGCTTGATCGCTTTCGCCGCGATGGCGATGCCGCTGATCAGGCCCCCGCCGCCGATCGGGACGACCAGCGTATCGAGCTCCGGCACCGCCCTCATCATCTCCAGACCGACGGTGCCCTGCCCTGCGATCACGAGCGGATCGTCGTAGGGGTGGACGAAGATCATGCCCCTCGCTTCGCCGTGGCTGCGCGCGAACGCCGCCGCCTCCTCCAGCGTCGCGCCGGTGACGACCACCTCGGCGCCATGATGCCTCGTGTTCTCGACCTTCACCATCGGCGTGCCGACCGGCATGACGATGGTGGCGGGAATGCCGAGCCGCTTGGCGTGATAGGCAACGCCCTGCGCGTGGTTTCCGGCCGACATGGCGATGACGCCGCGCGCACGCTCCTCAGCCGTCAGCGCGGTCAGGCGGTTGAGCGCACCGCGCTCCTTGAAGGAGGAAGTGAACTGGAGGTTCTCGAATTTGAGCCAGATCTCGCAGCCGCAGATGCCGCTCAGCGTGCGGCTGTAGCTGCAGGGCGTCTCGACGACGGCGCCTCTGATCGTCTCGGCGGCCGCATGAATGTCGTCAGGCGCGACCGAAAAGCCGCTGAGGTCGGGCGATGTGGTTTGGGACAACTCAGCCATGGGACAGCATAGAGCATCCGCCGGTTCGGGGCGATAAGCCAACCGCTATTTGGTAAATTCCCGGGAACGTGAAGCCCGCCACAGCGTCCACAGCGTGCGCAGCCGCGACGTCGGTTGCGGCATGAACGGATTCCGGCCGGGCTGGGTCAGGCGCTTGAGATCAGCCCTGGCCTGGCTGAGCGGCACAAACGCCGGACGCGCCGCTGCCGGCACCTGCGCCAGCAGCGACAAGGCCGTGGTCAAATGCTGCTGCGCCTCGCCCGTGAGTTGCTCCAGCACGGCGCGAAGGTTCGCCCTATCCCTGCCGGCAAACACGTCCTCCATGTCGCAGCCATGGCTCGCCAGCATTTCCTGTGGCAGGAACAGCTGACGGCGTGATGCATCGCGCGGCAGGTTGGTGATGACCTGCACGATGCCCTGCGCCAGCCCGGCATGACGGGCGAGATGCTCGGCCGCCTCCGACGGCGGCGCCATGATCCGGGCCGCAAGCTCGAACAGTGCCGACGAGGTCGCGGCCAGATAGCCCTCCAGCGCCGCCATGGTCGGCATCGGGTCGTTGTAGAGGTCGAACTGGTGCTCATCGACCAGCAGCGACAGCGGCTCGACCGGCAGGTTGAAATCGCGGATCGCGCGCAAGAGCTCGGCCGCGACCGGATTGCCTTCGGCACTGCCGTGGACGAGGCCCGAGAACAGATCGGTCCACCATTGAAAGCGGATCTCGCCGGGCAGCGGCTGGCTGACCTGGTCGCGGACGCGGACGATCTCGACATTGAAGGCGTAGAGCGCCAGCAGCGCGCGGCGCTCGGCGGCAGGCACGAACAGGGTCGCGGCATAGCGCGGAAAGTCGTGGCTGCGCACGAGATCGGCGCAGAAGGACACGTTGTCCGGCGGCAGTGTGGCGTTGCTCATGTGCTGTTCATGGCACCGCGATCAGCGCGGCAGCGACCCGCCGCCGTTCGCCGATCATGATGTTGTAGGTGCGCACCGCGGGGCCGGTCTGCATCGTGTCGAGCACCACCCTCACCGCCTTGAGCGCCTGGCGCAGTTCCGGCGGCGGCAGCCACAGCCCGGTCCCGGTGCCGATCAGGAGCGTGTCGATGCCATTGGCGGCTGTGAACACCCGGTCCAGCGAGTAACGGTCGATCTTCGCGGGATCAGTCACATCCCAGGCCCAGATCGCATCAGGCAGGCACAGCAGCGATCCCCGGTGCGACATGCCGGCGAAGGCGAAGCCGCCCTTGCCATAGGCCTCGATCGGCGCCGAGCGCGGGAAATGGGGTGCGTTGGGATCGCCGGCCATATGCTTCGTCCGAATAAGCCTATTGCCCTCGCAAACGCCTGCGAGGGCATGCGGTTCGGATCATGCCTTGGTTTTCTTCGCCGGCGCAGCCTCGTCCTTCGCATCCTCACGGTGCTCGCCGACGCCGAGATAGATCAGGATCGGCGCCGCGATGAAGATCGAGGTGTAAGTGCCGACCAGCACCACGCCGAACATCATCACCGCGGTGAAGCTGTGGATGGCGTGACCGCCGAACAGCAGCAGGGCCAGCAATGCCAGCGTCACCGTGACGTGGGTGATGATCGAGCGCGACAGCGTCGAGTTGATGGACTCGTTGAGCAGCTGCGGCATCGGCATCTTCTTGTAGCGCCGCAGCATTTCGCGGATACGGTCGTAGATGACGACGGTGTCGTTGAGCGAATAGCCGAGAATGGTCAGCAGCGCCGCGATGCTGGTCAGGTCGAAATCGACCTGGCTGATCGACATGAAGCCGATCGTCAGCACGATGTCGTGCACGTTGGCGATCATCGCGCCCAGTGCGAACTGCCATTCGAAGCGGAACCAGAGATAGATCAGGATCGCGCCGATCGCGAGCATCAGGCCGGCCATGCCCCAGCCCAGCAGTTCGCCGGAGACGCGCGGGCCCACCACTTCGACGCGGCGGTAATCCACGGAATCGCCGAGAGCGCCGCGCACCTTGTCCACGGCGGCCTGCTGCGCCTTGTCGCCACCCGGCTGCTCGGCAACGCGAAGCAGCACGTCGGCAGGACCGCCGAATTGCTGCAGCTGGACTTCGCCGAGGCCGAGGCCGCCAAGGGTCGTGCGCATCTGCCCGAGATCGGCGGTGCCCGACTTGGCCCGCACCTCCATCAAGGTACCACCCTTGAAGTCGATGCCGAAGTTCAGGCCATGCGTGAAAAACAGCACGATGGCGATGATCGAGAGCGTCGCCGAGATCGGGAACGAGATGCGGCGGAACTGGGTGAAGTCGAAATGCGTGTCGTCTGGCACGATGCGGAGCGACGGCAGCAGACCCAGCACGCTGACCACGGTCAGCACGGCAATCAGGACGCCGAGAGAGATGAGAACGAGTTGAGTGGTGGTCACAGCCGGCCTCGAATGATCAAATCGGCACAGTCTTCGGCCGCTTCCACTGCACCCACCAGGCGACGATCAGGCGGGTCATGGTGAAGGCGGTGAACACGGTGGTGATGATGCCGATACCGAGCGTTACAGCGAAGCCGCGAACCGGTCCGGTGCCGATCATGAACAGCACGGCAGCGGCAATGAAGGTGGTGATGTTGGAATCGAGGATGGTCGCAAGCGCCCGCTTGAAGCCTGCATCGATCGCCGAAATCGGAGTCCTTCCGCCCCGCAGCTCCTCACGGATGCGCTCATAGATCAGCACGTTGGAGTCGACCGCGATGCCGACGGTGAGCACGATGCCGGCGATGCCGGGCAGCGTCAGCGTGGCGCTGAGCAGCGACAACAGACCAAAGATCATGGCGACGTTGATGGCCACCGCGATATTGGCGAACACGCCGAACAGCCGGTAGGTCACAAGCATGAACACGATGACGAGAATCGAGCCGACATAGGCCGCCAGCTCACCCTTGTCGATCGAATCCTGGCCGAGGCCCGGACCGACGGTGCGTTCCTCGACCACCGTGAGCGGCGCCGGCAGCGCGCCGGCGCGCAACAGGATCGCGAGGTCGTTGGCCGACTGTACGGTGAAACTGCCGGAAATCTGGCCCTGGCCGCCGGTGATCGGCTCGCGAATGACCGGCGCCGAGATCACCTTGCCGTCGAGGACGATCGCGAAGGGCAGTCCGACATTCTCCTGCGTGGCCTGCGAGAACTTGCGTGCGCCCGACGTATTGAACTTGAAGCTGACGACCGGCTCATTGGTCCGCTGGTCGAAGGTCGCCTGGGCGTCGGTCAGATCGCCGCCCGCAACCAGGACCTGCTTCTTGACCACATAGGGGGTCGGCGGGGGCGATGCGCTCATCAGGACTTCAGATTCCGGCGGCACCCTCCCCGCTTGCGCCTGATCCGGCGGCACCGAGGGGTCGACCATGCGAAATTCCATCTTCGCGGTCTTGCCCAGCAATTCCTTCAAATGGGTGGGGTCCTGCAAACCCGGCACCTGGACCAGGATGCGGTCGTTCCCCTGACGCTGGATGATGGGCTCGACGGTGCCGAGCTCGTTGACGCGCTTCTCGACGATCTGGATCGACTGCTCGATGGTCTTGCGCAAGCGCTCGATCATCGCGGCCTCGGGAATGCTGAGGCGGATCAATCCGCCGCCAGCATCGGTGATTTCAAGGTCGCGTTGACCGCTGGACCCCATCAGGCCGCCGATCGGCTGCGCAAGCTCGCGCAACTTGGCGAGCGCCGGCTGCAGGTCGGTGTCCTTGGTGATGCGAACCTCGGCCGCGTCGTTGCGCACGGTGACGCCGCCGGTGAAGCCGATCTTGGCCTCGCGAAGCACGCGACGGACGTCGTCGCGAACCTGGTCGAGCTTTTCCTTCTTCACGTAGTTGGAATCGACCTCGAGCTGCAGGGACGAGCCGCCCTGGAGATCGAGACCGAGCACGAGCCGACGCTGCGCCCAGGCCGGCCAGGTCTTGACCTGGGCCTCAGGGAAGAAATTCGGGACCGCGCAGAGGCACACGATCAGCGCCGTCAGGATAACCCCCAGCGCCTTCCACCGCGTGAAATACAACATCGACTGGACCTGTCAGATCAGGAGACTTGAGATGCTCGCGGACACGCTCACTTCGAGGCGGCGTCGTCCTTCGCGCTTTCCTTGGCGGCTTCCTTGCTTTCCTTGGCCGGCTCTCCCTTGGCACGCACGCCCGAGATCATCTGGCGCATCTGGCGCACGCGCACGCCGTCGGAAATCTCGAACTCGATCTGGTCGTCGTCGACGACCTTGGTGACCTTGCCGACGAGGCCGCCCGAGGTCACGACGGTGTCGCCGCGGCGGATGTTCTTCACGAGGTCGGCATGGTCGCGGACCTTCTTCTGCTGCGGACGCAGAATCAGGAAGTACATGATCACGAAGATCAGGGCGAACGGCAGCAGCGACATCAACATGCTGTTGGTGTCACCGGCGCCCGCAGCCTGGGCATACGCAGAGGTAATCAGCATTCGGACGATCCTCGTGAGAAACGGGGGAAGCCGGTCAGGCCCGCTGGGGCGACCGGTTCGGTCAAATTCGCGCGGACTATAGCGGCCATTGCCCCAATTGCAACGCTGCCAGACCGGCGATTTGGCCATCTTGCGGCGCGCCGTCAGGCCCGATAAGGCTGCATTCTCAGGAACTTCGGACATGCCCAAAAACACAAGCAAAAGCCCGGCCGGCAAAGGCCCCCGTACTCCTGCCAGGACGCCCACCCGCGTCGCGGCAAATCGCCCCAAGGGTGCGACCAAGAAGACCGCCAAGGCCGCTCTCAAGGCCCCGCTCAAGGCAGCGCCGGACCTCTCCCAGGAGCGCATCGTCCGCGCACTGGAGACCATTGCGGCGCACCTCGCCGCCCAGGGCAAGCCGGCCGCAGAGCCTCAGTCGTTCGAACGGGCGGATGCCTATGTCTGGCACCCCGACGGCCGCCTTTCGGCGGTGCCGCGGGTCAGCCGCGTCGAGCTGTTCCTGCTCAAAGGCGTCGACCGCATGCGCGACATCCTGATGGAGAACACCGAGCGCTTCGCCAATGGCCTGCCGGCGAACAACGCCTTGCTCTGGGGCGCGCGCGGCATGGGCAAGTCGTCGCTGGTGAAGGCCGCGCATGCCAGCATCAATGCCGACCGCAAGGCCGCCGACAGGCTGAAGCTGATCGAGATCCACCGCGAGGACATCGAAACATTGCCGCTGCTGATGGAAAAGCTGCGCGACTCCAGCTTCCATTTCATCGTGTTCATCGACGACCTCTCCTTCGATGGCAACGACGCGTCCTACAAGTCGCTCAAGGCCGTGCTCGAAGGCGGCATCGAGGGCCGGCCCGAGAACGTCGTGCTCTACGCCACGTCGAACCGTCGCCATCTCCTGGCGCGCGACATGATCGAGAACGAGCGCTCGACCGCGATCAACCCCGGTGAAGCCGTCGAGGAAAAGGTCTCGCTGTCGGATCGCTTCGGCCTGTGGCTGGGCTTCCACCGCTGCAGCCAGGACGAATATCTCGCCATGGTGCGCGGCTATTGCAGCCATTTCGGCGTTGAGATCGACGACGAGGCGCTGGAGCGCGAAGCGCTTGAATGGTCGACAACCCGGGGCTCACGCTCGGGCCGCGTCGCCTGGCAGTTCGTGCAGGAACTGGCGGGACGGCTCGGCGTGAAGCTGACGGCGAAGTAGCTGGACAGTCTCGCCCGACCCAAAACCGTCATTCCCTGCGCAGGCGGGGAATCCAGTATTCCAGAGACAGTTGCGATCGATCGAGAGGCTGCGGCGTACTGGATCGTCCGCCTTCGCGGACAATGACAGTTCACCTGTGGCGGGAGTGTGCCCTGCTCTGCGTAGGCCTCACGCCCCGTTCAGGAATTGAAGCGGGTCAACCGGGCTCGATCCCTTGCGGATCTCGAAGTGGAGCTGCGGCGACGCCACCTCCCCGGATTGACCCGACTTGGCAATGACCTGACCGCGCTTGATGGTATCGCCGCGCTTCACCAACAGCTCACTCGCATGGGCATATGCGGTGACGTAGCCGTTGGAGTGCCGAACCAGGACCAGATTGCCGTAACCCTTCAGCTCGTTGCCGGAATAGGCGACGACGCCGTCTTCAGCCGCCTTGACCGGCGTTCCCTCGGGCACCGCCAGATTGATGCCGTCGTTGGATTTGCCGTTGGTCTTGGCGCCGTAGCTGGTGACCACCTTGCCGCGGACCGGCCAGCGGAAGGTCGGAAGCGCGCTGGTGGTCTCGGCAGCCTTCGCCGGAGCCTCCGCGGGCTTCTCTTCGACATTGGTCGTTGCCTGGGCGAGGCGCGCGCTCTGCACCGGCGCGGCGGCGGCCATCTTCGTTGCTGGCGCGGGCGCAGCCGCAACGGGCTGCAGCGTCCCCGCGACCGGAGCAGCCCCGACGGGCGCAGCGGCCACCGGCGCTGCGAGAGCAGCGGTCTTCGCGCCGGGCACCGTCAGCTTGGTGCCGAGCTTCAGTTTGGCCGAGGGATCGAGGCCGTTGGCACGGGCGAGCTCGGCCGACGAGATATGGTTCTTGCGCGCGATGCTGGCGAGCGTGTCGCCGTGATTGACGAAATGCGTGCTCGGCGGCGCAGCCATGGCCGCAACCGGCTTTGCGGCCGGAGCGGCCGCAACGGGAGCCAACGCAGGTGCGGGCGCAGCGGCCGTGGCCGGATGCGGGATGATCAGCTGCTGGCCGGGCGACAGCGCGCGCGGGCCCTTGTAGCCGTTGGCGGCGAGGATCGCCTGCGGCGTGACGTGATAGCGCTTGGCGAGCACGTCGAGGGTGTCGCTGGTGCCGACGATGATCTTGGTGCCGCCGGCCGGCTGGGCGGCGGCAACGGAGCGCACCGGCACGGTGGCCGTGGTTTCCAGATGCGGCTGCGCCGGGGGCGCGTAGGAGCTGACGCCGCGTCCGCCTCCGGACACGCCGCCACCACCCGCAACGGGATAGGATTGCGGCGCGGACACCGCCGGCGGCGGCAAGGGCTGCGACTGATAATATCCGGGCTGGGTCTGCGGCCGCGCATATTGCGGCAGCTCACGCGGCTGGTGCGGCGGGGCCTGCTGCACCGAGCCGGTCGACTCTGACGAGAAGGGATTGGAGAAGTTCGACTGGGACAGTCGCGACGACATGTCGGCGCTGCACCCTGCGAAGCTGAAGGAGATCAGCGCCAGCACCGCGACCTGCGGCACGCGGCGCGAGTAAAGCAACTCGGCGACAGCGGACATGGTTACTCACTCGTACGCAACAGAACTGGTGTTTTAAGTAAACACGCGTCGAGTAAATAACGGCTTAACCCTCCCAATAAGATGTTGGCGGCACAGCCGATCCGGAATTCTACAGCTCCCGCGCCACGCCGGGCAGTGCCGGCACGAACCGGACCTCGACGAGTTCCCTGCGCTCGATCCCCCCTGCGGTCCGGGTCAGCCGGATCAGCGTCTGCACGCCCTGATGGGGGCCGACCGGTGCGATCAGGATACCCCCGACTTCGAGCCGCTCGACCAGGTTCTCGGGGATCTGCTCCATGGCGGCTGTGACGATGATGCGATCGAATGGGCCGATATTGGGCGGCAGGTTAAGCCCGTCGCCAAGCATCACCTCGACATTGTGACAATCGAGCTTTTCGAGCCGGGCGCGTGCCGTATCGGCAAGCTTGCGATAGCGCTCGACCGTCAGGACCTGGCCGGCGAGCCGGGACAGCACGGCCGCCTGGTAGCCCGAGCCGGTGCCGATCTCGAGGACGCGATGCTGCTTCTGGAGCTGAAGCTGCTCGGTCATGTAGGCGACGACGAAGGGCTGGCTGATGGTCTGCCCGCAGGCGATCGGCAGCGCACTGTCCCGGTAGGCGCCCTCGCGATCGGCCTCGTCGACGAAGAGTTCGCGCGGCACCTCCTCCATGGTTCGCAGCACCGCCTGATCGCTGATGCCCCGACGCCTCAGCGTGAGCTGAAACATCATCTTTTCCGGCGGGTGCTGATGAGAGGTCATTGCCTGCTGACGCTGTCTTGCCGAGCCCGATCGGCCTCAAGCCCGGATGCGGGAATCTTGTTCCTGTCCAGGAACCCATGATAGCCTTGGCGCAACGTATTTGACCACAAATAGGCTTGCCATAAGCGAGCCGCGATGACCATTTTCAGACATCCGTTCGTCGAAACGCGCATTGCGTCGATTCGTGTTATCTGCGAACGTTTTGGGCAATGGGCAAGGACTCAACTATGACCGCGGGGCTTTCTGGCCGCTCTGTATTCCTCGTCGAGGACGAGGTGATGATCAGGATGATGGTCGCGGACATGCTCGAAGAGCTCGGCTACAAGGTCGCAGCCGAGGCCGGCGACATCACCGAGGCCATGCGGCTCGCCCAGGCGACCGAATTCGACATCGCCATCCTCGACGTCAACGTCAACGGCAAGGTCATCTCGCCGGTCGCCGACGTCATCAAGGCCAAGGGCTGCCCCTTCATCTTCGCCACCGGCTATGGCTCGTCCGGCCTGCCCGAGCAGTACCGCGACCGGCCCGCGCTGCAGAAGCCGTTCCAGCTCGACGCGCTCGGCAAGACCATCGAAGCCGCGCTCCGCGGCGAGTAGCCGCTATTTCCGGATCTTCCTACTTCAACGTCGCGCTGAGCTCTTCCGAAAACGCTTCGTTGGTGCGGTCGAGCCTGAGCGGCGTGACCGAGACGTAGCGCTCGCGAAGCGCCGCCAGATCGGTGCCATTGGCCGGTGTGTCCATCATCGCGGCGCGCTCGAAACCAATCCAGAAATAGGGATTGCCCCGACCGTCCTTGCGCTCGTCGATCCTGAGGAAACCGAGATTGCGCTTGCCCTGGCGCGTGACGCGGATGCCGAGCACATCCTCCGGCGCGCAGGACGGGAAGTTGACATTGATGACGGTGTCCTTGGGGATGCCGGCGGCGATCACCTTGCGCAGGATGTCGGGACCGAACTTCCGCGCGGTGTCCCACGGCGGCCGCTCGCGAGTCTCGACGCTGAACTCCTGCGACAGCGCGAACGACGGCAGGCCGAGAATGGTGCCCTCCAGCGCGCCGGCGATAGTGCCGGAATAGACCACGTCCTCGGCGACGTTGCGGCCCTTGTTGACCCCGGACAGCACGAGATCGGGCGCCTTGCTTCCCAGGATATGCCGCGCCCCCATGATGACGCAGTCGGTCGGCGTGCCGCGCACGGCAAAGTGCCGCGGTCCGACCTCGCGCAGGCGCAACGGATCGTTCAGCGACAGCGAATGCGACACGCCGGACTGGTCGAGCTCGGGCGCCACCACCCAGACGTCGTCGGACAGCGCGCGCGCAATCTCCTCCACGACCTTGAGACCGGGAGCGTGGATGCCGTCGTCATTGGTGCAGAGGATGCGCATGCGAAGGGTCGATTCCAAAAAAAAGTGGGGTCCGGGCCGTCTTAACCGGCTCCGGCCGATCAGGCAAACCGGGTGATCAGGGGTTCCCGGCCGCGTCCTGTTACCGGCGGATGCGCCATTGCGGCAGGAAGCGCGCCAGCCGCCCTTCCGCGCGCAGCTTCATCGCCGGCACGGCCGGACTGACGACCGGCGCCTCGATCACGCCGAGCGCCTCCAATTGCGCAACGAGCGGGTTGGACTCCGGCGCCTGCGGAAAGCGCTCGCGCGCCACCGTCAGCGCCTTGTCGAAGTCTGCTGCATTCACGCCGGGCTTGGCGCGCCGGCTCCGCACGAGTTCGTCGTCCCAGAGCCTGTTGATCTCGATGTCGAGCACGCCGCGCAGGCGCTGGTCGACGGCCTGAATGCCGGCACCCGTCACCGCCCATTGTCTGCCGACCCAGAAGATGTCGCGGTGCAAGGCCATGAACGGAGGGTTCGCTCTGAAGGGTGGGCGGCAGGATAACCGCCCGTCCGATCTTCGCAACCGAACGTTTCCGCCGTGACCGGCGGGCAATGCGCTTTACTCGCGCCCGATCACCTTCACGCCGCCCATATAGGGCTGCAGCACGTCGGGGACCGCGATCGAGCCGTCCTCCTGCTGATAGGTTTCCATCACGGCGATCAGTGCACGACCGAGCGCGGTGCCCGAGCCGTTCAGCGTGTGCACGAAGCGCGGCTTGCCGTCGGGGCCGCGCGAGCGCGCATCCATGCGGCGCGCCTGGAAGTCGCCGCAGACCGAGCAGCTCGAGATCTCGCGGAACGCCCCGCCCTCGCCCTGGCCCGGCATCCAGACCTCGATGTCATAGGTTTTTTGCGACGAGAAGCCCATATCTCCTGCGCAGAGCGTCATCACGCGATAATGCAGACCGAGCCGCTGCAGCACCTGTTCGGCGCAGGACAGCATCCGCTCCAGCTCGTCCTTGCTCACTTCCGGCGTCGTGATCGAGACCAGCTCGACCTTGGTGAACTGATGCTGGCGGATCATGCCGCGCGTGTCGCGGCCTGCCGCGCCCGCCTCGGCACGGAAGCACGGCGTCAGTGCGGTGAGCCGCATCGGCAATTGCTTCTCGTCCAGGATGGATTCGCGCGCGAGGTTGGTGAGCGAGACCTCAGCAGTCGGGATCAGGCCGAGGCGCTCTGTCCGCAGCCGCTCCTGATCGGGCGATGCAAGCAATTCGCCCTTGATCGCCCAGAACTGGTCGTCCTCGAATTTCGGCAGCTGTCCGGTGCCGAACATCACCTCGTTGCGCACCAAGAGCGGCGGATTGATCTCGGTATAGCCGTGCTCGTCGACGTGCAGATTGAGCATGAACTGGCCGAGCGCGCGCTCGAGCCGCGCCAGCCCCTTCTTCAGCACGACGAAGCGCGCGCCGGAGAGCTTTGCCGCCGCCTCGAAATCCATGTAGCCGAGCGCCGTGCCGAGATCGTCATGCAGCTTCGGCGCGAAATTGTAGTTGCGCTTGTTCCCGAACACGTGGTGCTGCACGTTGCCGTGCTCGTCGACACCATCGGGCACTTCGTCGAACGGAATGTTCGGAATCGCGGACAGCTCTTTGGTCAGCTCCTCGTCGGCGGCTTTCGCGGCCGCTTCGAGCTCAGGCATCGTGGTCTTGAGCTCGGCAACTTCAGCCATCAGCTTGGCCGCGCGCGCCTCGTCCTTGGCCTTCTTGGCATCGCCGATCTCCTTGGAGGCCGCATTGCGCCGCGCCTGCGCCTGCTCGGACGCCAGGATCGCCGCGCGCCGCGTCTCGTCGATCGCGAGCAGCGAGGCCGACATCGGCTTCAGGCCACGCCTGATGAGGCCGGCGTCGAAGGCTTGCGGATTATCGCGGATCGATTTGATGTCGTGCATGGCTGTGGTCCTGGGCTTGTTGCAGGCCTGCAAATCCTGGATTTGCATTCATGCAAACATGCAAATGGCCGCTCCCCCTAGCACAGCTGTCATCATCCGCGAAGGCGGATGATCCAGTATTCCAGAGACGGCGGTGATTCCATGATAGGCCGCGGCGTACTGGATTCCCCGCTCCAGTGCGCAATTGCGCACAAGGCGGGTAATGACAGTGGTGGCTTGCCGCCCTACTCCGCCGGATTGGTCGGCGCCGAGATGTCGGTACCGGTGCCGGCCTGCGCCGCTGCCGCCTTCTTCTCCACCATCGCCACCGCGATGATCGAGCCCTCATAGAGCGCCATCAGCGGAATTGCGAGCGAGCACTGGCTGATCACGTCGGGTGGCGTCAGCACGGCCGCGATGACGAAGGCGATGACGATGAAATAGCGCCGCTTCTCGCGCAGCATCTTCGAGGTGATGATGCCGATGCGGCCAAGCAGCGTCAGGATCACCGGAAGCTGGAAAGCGATGCCGAAGGCGAAGATCAGCGACATCATCAGCGACAGATATTCGCCGACCTTCGGCAGGAGCTCGATCTTTGCGGTCTCGTCGCTGCCGAGCTGCTGCATGCCCAGCGAGAAGCGCGCCAGCATCGGGAACACGACGAAATAGACCAGCGCCGCCCCCAGCACGAAGAAGAACGGCGTCGCGACCAGATACGGCAGGAAGGCCTGCTTCTCGTGCTTGTAGAGTCCGGGCGCCACGAACATGTAGACCTGCCCCGCCACGATCGGGAACGAGATGAAGGCCGCGCCGAACATCGCCAGCTTCAGCTGGGTGATGAAATATTCCAGGAACGCGGTGTAGATGAGCTTGGCGTTCGCGGGGTCGCCGACGGCCAGGACATAGGGCCATACCAGCACGTTGAAGATCTGCTTGGCGAAGAAGAAGCAGAAGATGAAGGCTATGCCGAAGCCGAGCAGTGCCTTGATCAGCCGCGAGCGCAGCTCGATCAGGTGGTCCATCAGCGGGGCTTTGCTGGCCTCGATATCGGCGTCGGTCATGACGCTTTGGCGTCCTTGATCGCTTCGGATGGCGCGGTGTCCTGTGCCACCGAGGTCTGCGCAACCGGTGCCTGCTCGACTTCGCGGGTGATGGCGAGCGGCTCGTTGGCGGCCGCATGCGCTTCAGCTTCCATGAACGTCGCAGGCGTCGGCGCTTCCGGAGTCGTTGGCGTTACAGGCGCTTCATTTGAAGTCGCCGGCGCGTCACTTGAAGTCGCCGTCGGTTCGACAGCGGTTGTGGTCGTCGTCTCGGCCGGCTTGTCCAGCGCATCGACGCGGAGCGCGTCGCTGACGTCCTTCTGGAGCGAGGTCAACGGATTGAAGCCGGTGGCGGCTTCCTTGACCTCGTCAAAGCTCTTCTTGAGGTCGGCCATCTCGGCCTCGCGCATCGCTTCCTGGAACTGGCCCTGGAATTCGGCGGCCATCTTGCGCGCCTTGCCCATCCACTGCCCGACCATGCGCAGCACGCCCGGCAGCTCTTTCGGGCCGATGGCGATCAGGGCCACGACCCCGATGAGGACCAGTTCACTCCACCCGATGTCGAACATGAGGTCTTCCGTTCACGCGAAGCCGCAACCGGCCCAATCCCTTGCGCGCAGGATCGGGGCCGTAAGCCGCGTCTCGCGTGCTCTCTGGCTCAGACGGCCTTGCTGCCGACGTCGGACCGCGCCGCGGTCGGCGCATTGTTGTGCTCGATGGACTTGGCCGGCTCGGGCTTCTCGGCAGGCTTGTCGTCGTCCTGCATGCCCTTCTTGAAAGCCTTGATGCCCTGCGCCACGTCGCCCATCAGATCCGAAATCTTGCCGCGGCCGAACAGCAGCAGGACCACTGCGATCACCAGGATCCAGTGCCAAATGCTGAGTGAACCCATCCTGCAACCCTCCAAACGCGCATGGCCGGGACACCCGGCCGATCTTCACCGAAACCTAGGCTTGGCAGGTCTCAAAAACAAGGACCAAGGCAGCGCCAATTCGCTGTGGGCGCTACGTAATCTTGCTAGTGTTAACTGTCGCAGGGGCCCGAAAACTGACGGTACGTCAGTCCTCGCTGCTGCCGTCGCTGCCGCCCTCGCCGCCATCATGGCTGGCTTCAGGCGCATCCTGCTGGGCCTCGGGCTCGACGGCAGGCGCCAGCGCCAGATCGAGATCCTCGCCCGGTTCCAAGGGATCCTCGTCCTCGCGGAGCTGCGGATCGTCCGACGGCGTCGGCACGCTGAAGCCGGTCGGCAGGCGAGAATCCAAGAGGCCCGTGCCCTTCAGCTCCTCCAGGCCCGGCAGATCGCCGAGCTGTTCCAGGGTGAATTGCGACAGGAAGTCCTCGGTGGTTCCGAAGGTCAGCGGACGGCCCGGCGTCTTGCGCCGGCCACGCGGCTTGATCCAGCCGGTCTCCAGCAGCACGTCGAGCGTGCCCTTCGAGGTGACGACACCGCGGATCTCCTCGATCTCAGCGCGTGTCACGGGTTGGTGATAGGCGATGATCGCCAGCACCTCGATCGCCGCACGCGACAGGCGGCGGGTCTCGGTGCTCTCCCGCGTCATCAGCCAGGCGAGATCGCCGGCGGTGCGGAAGGTCCATTTGTTGGCGACGCGGACGAGATTCACGCCACGCAACGAATAGTCGGCCTGGAGCTGCTCGAGCGCGGCCTTGACGTCGACCCCCTCGGGCATGCGTTTGGCCAGCGTTGCCGTATCCAGCGGTTCACTCGAGGCGAACAGCAGCGCTTCCAGCAGCCGCAATTCCTCCGGACGTGCCTGGGTTTCATTCTCCATCGGCTCGGCCTCTTCTACCCGCACTTCAGCCAGGCTTGCCATGGCAGATTCTCCTTCTTGCACTTAAGCGACCGGCGCATCAGGCGCAGGAGCTGCGTCCGGGACCGGTTTTGGGCGCCCCTTCCGGAAATAGATGGGCGCAAATGCCTCTTTCTGGTTCAGTTCCAGCTGCCCCTCACGCACGAGTTCCAGCGCGGCGGCAAAGCTCGAGGCGAACACCGTCGCGCGCTGCGTGGGATCGGCGACGTGCCGGATCAGGAAGTCGTCGAGCACGCCCCAGTCATCCTGCTCGGTGATGCTGCCGACCAGTCGCTCCAGCGTGGCGCGCGCTTCCGCAAGCGACCACACCGTGCGCTTGGCCAGATGCACGCTTGCGAGCACGCGCGACTGACGCTGCGAGGCATAGGCGGTGAGCAGATCGTACAGTGTCGCGGTGTATTTCGGATGCTTGATCTCGGCGATCTGCTCGGGCTCGCCGCGCGGGAAGATGTCGCGCAGCAATTGCTGCCTGTTCATCAGGCGGTTGGCGGCCTCGCGAATGGCCTCCAGCCGGCGCAGGCGGTTGGCGAGCGCGGTGGCCATTTGCTCGGCGCTCGGGCCTTCCGCGCTCGGCGGCTCCGGCAGCAACAGGCGCGACTTCAGGAAGGCGAGCCAGGCCGCCATCACGAGATAGTCGGCGGCAAGCTCGAGCCGGATCTTTCGCGCGGCTTCGATGAAGTGGAGATACTGATCGGCCAGCGCCAGGATCGAGATCTTGGCGAGATCGACCTTCTGCTGCCGTGCGAGCGCAAGCAGCAGGTCGAGCGGGCCCTCATAGCCTTCGACGTCCACCACCAACGCCGGCTCACCCTCGGCGAGCTCTGCGGGCCGCCCGGTTTCAAACGATAGGATTTCTGCAGTCATGCGGATGCCGTGTTTGCCCGTGCGATCAATGCGTCCAGCTCAGTGCGTGCGGCGACGCGGTCGAGCGGCTGCGGCGCCTGGCGGGCGGCGAGCGCGGCCTTCGCCCGCTCCAGCCCCCGGCCCGACAGCTCAGGTGTCTCACCGGCAACCGCGCGCATTTCCTCGATGTTGCCGTTGCAATGCAGGGCCACGTCGCAACCGGCCGCGAAGATGGCGCGGGTCCGCTCGGCGATATTCCCCGACAGCGCGTTCATCGACACGTCATCACTCATCAACAAACCCTGGAACCCGATTGCGCCGCGAATCACGTCAGCAATCATTGTCGCAGATGTCGTCGCCGGATGGGCGGGGTCGACCGCGCTAAACACAACATGTGCAGTCATCGCCATCGGCAGGTCCGATAGCGGCTTGAACGCGGCGAAATCGGTCCGTTCCAGCTCATCCCTCGGCGTATCCACCGTCGGCAGCTTGAAATGGGTGTCAGCGGTGGCCCGGCCGTGGCCGGGAATGTGTTTGAGGATCGGCAGCACGCCCCCCTGCTCCAGCCCTTCCGTGACGGCCCGCGCGATCGCCGCGACCTTGGCGGGTTCCGTGCCGTAGGCCCGGTTGCCGATCACGGCATCGGCGCCCGGCACCGGCACGTCAGCGAGCGGCAAGCAATCCACGGTAATGCCGAGATCGGCGAGATCAGCCGCGATCAGACGGGCGGACAGGCGCGCCGCGGTGATGCCGAGCGCCGAATCAGTGTCGTACAAGGTCGAGAAGACCGCGCCCGGCGGATACACCGGCCAATGCGGCGGCCCCAGCCGCTGCACCCGCCCGCCTTCCTGATCGATCAGCACAGGCGCGTCGGGGGCACCTGCCGCGTTGCGCAATTCGGCAACCAATGCAGCGACTTGAGCTGGGGTTGCGACATTGCGCTTGAAGAGGATGAAACCCCACGGGCGCTGCTCGCGGATAAACTCCCGCTCGGCGGCGGTCAGTTCCGTTCCGGTAACGCCGGTAATGAAGGCCCGCGTGCTCATAACGGCCGATTAACCCTGACCCGCGAGAGGGTCAAGGAAACGGCCGTTAATTCCTCTGGATGAAGCAGCTCGGCAGACCGGCCGCCTTCAGGCTGTTGCAAGCCTGCGTCGCTTCTTCGGCTGACGCGTAGGGACCTGCGAACGCGCGGTAGACGATCCCCTTGCCCTTGTCGGTGAGATCCACCCGCTTGATCACAGGCGAGCGCGATCCGAGCACGCTGCCGTACTTGCCCTGAAGCACCCGGTAGGAGGCGTGCGCGCTGTCCTCGCTCTGCTGCGAGGAGACCTGCACGATGTAGCCGCCGCCGCTGCTGGGAGGCGCGATCTGAGTCGGAGTGGTCGCAGCCATCCGTTGTGGCGGCGGCTCGGCCGCCGGAGCCGATTGCGGCGCCAGCGACATCGGTTGATTGACGCTGGCATTGGCCGAGGTCGGCGGATTGCGCGATGCGGCCGGTGCAGCGGGCGCGGCAACCGGCTTCGGCGCAGCCGCCGGCTTGGCGGTAGCGGCCGATTGCGGCGTGGCGCTCTCGGTCTGATCGCCCTTCACGGCGACAGTCCTGATCGGGCGCGGCGAATTGTTCGGCAGCGTGCCGTTGCTTGCGCCCGGCGGCGGCACCGCGGACGGCGATACGCTCGCGACCGACGGCGGGTTCGCGTTCTGGTTCAGTGGCGGGAACACCACGCGGGGACCGCCCGCCTTGGCGTTGACGTCGACCGGAGCCTCTTCGCGCGGCACGATCTTCTCGGTGCCATCGCCGCTCACCATGCGATCCGGCACCTTGGACGCGGAGTCCGATGGCGCGGGCACGATCTTGGTCGGCGTGTTGTCGGCCTTGATGATCGGCGGCTCGCCGCTGCGGGGCGAACCGATATAGGTCTTGTAGGCGAAGGCAGCTCCCGTGCCGACCACGGCCAGCGCCAGGATCGCCGCGACCGTCATCATGCCGCCGCGCTGCTTCTTGGGCTCGTCGACCTCCTCATCGGGATAGTCGCTCTGATATGCGTAGGGATCGTCCGGATAGGCCGGATCGCGCTGATAATCCTGTTCGCCAGCCTCGAGCCGGCCATAGAGCGCATCGTCATAGCGCGACGGATCGGGCTGCTGATACGGCTCCTGATAGGCCGGCTGCTGGTAGACCTGATCCTGCTGCGGGTAATGCTGCTGGCGAGCCTGCCCCTGATAGGCCTGCCCTTGATAGGCCTGCCCCTGATAGGCGTGGTCCTGATAGGCGTGATCCTGATAGGCCTGCGGCTGATGAAGATCAGGCGCGGGCGCGGCCGGCTGGGCCGCATAGCGATGCAGCGGATGGACCGGGCTGACCGACACTGGATAGTCAGGCTCAGGAGCTGGCGCCGGCTGCGGCTGCACATTGGCCCGCCGCATCCATGAGGGGGGCGCGGGCGCTGTCGGCTCAGCGTAGTCCTGCTGATCATCGTCCTGCCGGTAGTCGTCTTGCTGATAGCCTTGGGCAGGTGCAGGCGGTGTTGGCGAGTGCGCGCCGGGCCGTCCCTGCGCTGCGAACGGATCGGTCTGTCCGATCAGGCGGGCAAGCTCAGCCAGGGGGTCGCTTTCCGTCTTGCCATGCTGCGCGCCGCCGCGACCATAGTCATCGGAGGGAAACGGTCTGTCCTGATATCGTTCGGCCATCGTGATGATGCGTCCCTTCGGGAAAGCCGCGCGCCCCTCGACCAAGGCACGGCCTTCGACCCACAAGGCTTTCAACCAAGTCTAAGCGATCCGGCTTCTGCCGGTACCCCCAACAATCCCCTTAAGTAGTTCGCCCCAAACTACCGCATCTCGTTCGGTGCATGGACGCCGAGGATGGCGAGGCCCGATGCCAGAACCGAGACGACGCCCTGGACCATGGCCAGTCGCGCCTTTGTTAGATCTGCATCATTATTGATAATGAAGCGTAAATAGGGCAAATCGCGCCCCTTCGTCCAAAGTGCGTGAAATTCGCTCGCTAAGTCATAGAGATAAAAGGCAATACGGTGCGGCTCATGGGCCGCGGCGGCGGCTTCGAGCATACGAGGATATATTGCGAGCCGCTTGAGAAGTTCAAGCTCGACCGGGTCCGACAAGCGTTCCACTGCCGACTCACTCAGCCAGGCGATCCGCTTGCCGGCGTCCTCCGGCAGGTCCGGGAATACCTCCGCCCGCGCGTTGCGGAAGATCGAGTGACCGCGGGCGTGGCCGTACTGGACGTAGAACACCGGGTTGTCGCGTGACTGTTCCATCACCTTGGCAAGGTCGAAGTCGAGCACCGCGTCGTTCTTGCGGTACAGCATCATGAAGCGGACGGCGTCCTGGCCGACTTCATCCACCACCTCACGCAAGGTGACGAAGTCCCCGCTCCGCTTCGACATTTTCACCGGCTCGCCGTTGCGCAAGAGCTTCACGAGCTGGACGATCTTGACGTCGAGCGAACCCTTGCCCGAGGTCGTCGCCTTCACCGCCGCCTGCATGCGCTTGATGTAGCCGCCATGGTCGGCGCCCCAGACGTCGATCATCTCCGCAAAACCACGGTCGAACTTGTTCTTGTGGTAGGCGATGTCGGAGGCGAAGTAGGTGTAGGAATTGTCTGACTTGATCAGCGGACGATCGACGTCGTCGCCGTACGCGGTCGCCTTGAACAGCAGCTGCTCGCGGTCTTCCCAATCCTCGACCGGCGCGCCCTTCGGCGGCGGCAGGCGGCCTTCGTAGATGTCGCCCTTCGCCTTCAGGAAATCGATGGTCTCGGCAACCTTGTTGTTGCCGGTCTCGATCAGCGAGCGCTCCGAGAAGAACACGTCGTGGCGGATGTTGAGCGCGGCGAGATCGTCCTTGATCTCGTCCATCATCATCGCGATCGCCTTGGCGCGCACGGTCGGCAACCACTCGGCCTCGCTCATCGCGCGGAGCTTGTCGCCGTGCTCGTTCGCGAGCGCCTGCCCGACCGGCTTCAGATAGTCACCGGGATAGAGGCCTTCCGGGATCGCACCGATGTCCTCGCCGAGCGCCTCGCGGTACCGGAGAAACGCGGAGCGCGCGAGCACGTCGACCTGGGCGCCGGCGTCGTTGATGTAGTATTCGCGCGTGACGTCGTGGCCGCCGAACTGCAGCAGGCTCGCCAGCGCATCGCCGAACACGGCGCCGCGGCAATGGCCGACATGCATCGGGCCGGTCGGATTGGCGGAGACGTATTCGACGTTGACCTTGGAGCCGCCGCTGATACGGCCGTAGTCGGGGCCCTCACGCAGCACGGTTCGCAGCGCCTCGGCCCAGGCGGCCGGCTTCAAGGTCAGATTGATGAAGCCGGGACCGGCGACGTCAACCTTGGCGATCAGCGCGTCGGCGCGGAGCTTTTCAGCAATCTGCTCGGCGAGCTCCCGCGGCTTCGCCTTTGCCTCTTTCGCCAGCACCATCGCGGCGTTGGTCGCCATGTCGCCATGGGAGGCATCGCGCGGCGGCTCGACCACCACACGCGCGTAATCGATGCCCTCTGGCCAGCCGGCGTCCTTCGCAAGCGCGCGGCAGGCGGCGTGCACGCGTGCGAGCACATCGGCGAACAAATGCAGGGATGAGGAGGTCTGGGGCATGGCCGCCGCCTAACGCAAATCCGGGGTCGAGTCAAAGAGCCGCTGGTGCTCGGTCAGGGCGAAACGGTCGGTCATTCCGGCAATGAAATTGCCGATCCGGCGGGCCCGGTCGCCCTCGTCGTCGCCTTGCGCCCCCAGCAGCCATTCCGGCGGCAGTTCGGCCGGCACCTTCAGGTATTTCGCGAACAGGTCGAACAGGATCTGCTCGGCCTCCCCCATCACCCGCATCACCCGCTTGTGGCGGTACATGTGCTGGTAGAGGAAGGCCTTGATGGCGGCCTCTTCCTCGGCGACCTCGGGCGGGAACGCGACCAGGGCCCGGCTCTGCTGGCGTACGTCCTGGGCCGATTGCGGCTTCACCGCGGCGAGGTTCTTCTGCGTCTCCCCGAATACCGCGCCGATCAAATGCGAGATCAGCTCGCGCACCAGCTCGGCCCCGCGCCTGAGGTCCTCGAGTTCGGGATAATGCGCCGAAGTCTCGGCGATGATCTCGGCCGTGAGCGGCATCACCTTGAGATCGTCGAGATGGAACAGGCCCGCGCGCAGGCCATCGTCGATGTCATGGGCGTCATAGGCGATGTCATCGGCGAGCGCGGCAACCTGCGCCTCCAGCGAGGCGAAGCTCCACAATTCGAGGTCGTAGGTCCTGATGTAGTCGGCGATGCCGACGGGAATGCCGTGCTCGCGATAGCGGCCGACCGGCGCGCCGCTGCGATCGGTGAGCGGGCCGTTGTGCTTGACGATGCCCTCCAGCGACTCCCAGGTCAGGTTGAGCCCGTCGAATTCAGGATAGCGGTGCTCCAGCGAGCCGACGACGCGGAGCGTCTGGGCGTTGTGGTCGAAGCCGCCGAAATCCTTCAGGCAGGCGTCCAGCGCCCGCTCGCCGGCATGGCCGAACGGGGGATGGCCGAGATCGTGGGCAAGCGCGAGCGTCTCCGTGAGGTCCTCGTCCAGCCCGAGCTGCCGGGCCAGCGCGCGGGCGATCTGCGCCACCTCCAGCGAATGGGTCAGGCGCGTGCGGTAGTGGTCGCCCTCGTGGAACACGAACACCTGGGTCTTGTACTTCAGGCGGCGGAACGCGGTGGAATGGATCACCCGGTCGCAATCCCGCCGGAACGGGCTGCGGGTCCGGCTCGGCGGCTCGGTGACCAGCCGGCCGCGGCTGCGGTCGGGATCGCAGGCATAGGGCGCGCGGGGGGCTGCCATTCCGACGGACACGACGAATTTAGTCCCTATCCATTTGATTCTGCGTATCCTTGCACTTAACTATGCCGGACGCGGGATACCAAATGAATTGGATATGACCGCGGGCCTATCGGAGAGCCGAGATGACGACTGACGTGACCATCAGTGACCGCGCCGCACGCCGGATTGGGGAAATCCTCAAGGGCGAAGGTGCCGGCGCGATGCTGCGCATCTCCGTCGAGGGCGGCGGTTGCTCGGGTTTCCAGTACAAGTTCGACATCGACCGCGCGCGGACCGACGACGATCTCGTGATCGAGCAGGACAACGCGGTGGTGCTGGTCGATTCCGCTTCGCAGCCGTTCCTGGCGGGCTCGCAGGTCGATTTCGTCGACGATCTGATCGGCGCCTCGTTTCGCGTCAACAATCCGAACGCGACGGCCTCTTGCGGCTGCGGGACGAGCTTCTCGGTCTAAAGCCGCTTATGCGCCGGTGATCTGCCTTTCCTCGTCCGTCCACTCCACGTCTGACGGTATCAGTTCGGGCTGAAGCGGCGCATCCTCCGACATCGTGAATCCGTCCAGCGCGCGCAGCAGGGCCGCGACCAGCGCCGGCTTGCGCAGCGGCTTGGCGAGGAAATCCGACATGCCGGCCTCGCGGCAGATCCTGACGTCTTCGGGGAAAGCGTTGGCCGTCAGCGCGACAATCGGCAAGGCCGCGAAGCGTCCGCCTTGCGCACGGATGGCGCGGGTGGCGGCGAGCCCGTCCATGTCGGGCATGCGCACGTCCATCAGCACGACATCGTAATTGCCTTCGGAGGCTGCCGCGACGGCCTCGGTCCCGTCGGTGACGACACGCAGCTCGACGTCGAAGGCCCCGAGCATCTTGCTGACGACCATGCGGTTCACCGCATCGTCCTCCGCGACCAGCACCTTCAGCGGCCGATCGAGACCGGCGATACGGGCCTTGAGCTCGTCGGCCTCGTCGCGGTCCGACGCCTGCTCGGATGCCTGCGTCTGGCTCCAGGGCAGCACCAGCGTGAAGCGGAAAGTCGAGCCCTGCCCCGGCGTCGAGGTGACGCCGATGGTGCCGCCCATCTGCTCGATGATGCGCCTGGAGATCGCAAGGCCGAGACCGGTGCCGCCGAAGCGGCGGCTGATCGAGGCATCGGCCTGCGCGAAGTCGCTGAAGAGCTGGCCGAGCTTTTCGGGGGCAATGCCGATGCCGCTGTCGGTCACCGTCCATTCGACGGTCGCGAGCAGGTCGCGGCGCGCCTGGCAGGTCGCAGCGATCGTCACTTCGCCCTGATCGGTGAACTTCACCGCGTTGGATGCGAGGTTGAGCAGCACCTGGCGGATGCGCGCGACGTCGCCGCGCAGTGTCGGCGGCAGGTTCGGGTCGAGCTCGACCTTGACCGCGAGGCCTTTGCTCTTGGCGCTCGCGCGCACCACGGTGGCGACCGCCTCGACCAGCGCCTGCGGCGCGAAGTCGATCGCCTCGAAGGTGAAACGTCCGGCTTCGAGCTTGGACAGGTCGAGGATGTCGTTGAGGATGCGCTGGAGGTTGTCGCCGGATTCGCGGATCGTGGTGACGGCTTCGCGCTGTTCCGGATCGAGCTTGGTTTCGAGCAGCATGCTGGCAAGCCCGAGCACGCCGTTCATGGGCGTGCGGATCTCGTGGCTCATCACGGCGAGGAAGTCGGACTTGGCACGGCTCTCGGCCTCGGCCTTCTCCGCGCGCCAGCGCTCGGTCACGTCACGCCCGAAGCCGCGATAGCCGAGGAACTGTCCCTCGCGATCGTAGGCGGGCTTTGCCGTCAGTGACCACAGCCGCGCCTCGCCGCCGGCGACGACCTTGAGGCTCATCTCGTGAAGCGGCTCGGCATGCTCCATCAGGCCGACGATGTTGTAGGCCGCGGACTTGTCCTCGGGACAGAGCATGTCGAGCACGTCGGCGAAGAGCGAGCCCTTCAGCAGCGGCAGCGGCACCTGCGCGACGTCGGCGAAGCGTTGGGGCACATCGACCAGATGTCCCTCGGCGTCGGTCTGCCACAGCCAATCGCTGGCGTTCTCCTGAAAGTCCTTCAGCAGCAGCGAGATGATCTCGGTCTGCCGCTCGAGCTCGAGCTGGGCCTTGAGATTGCCGAGGAACAGGTTGCCTTGCGAGACGATGTTGCGCGCCATGAAGAACGCGAACAGCAGCAGGAACACCGAGGTCACGAGATAAGGCCCGGTTCCGCACAGCAGCAGCGCGCCGGCGCAGGCGACCGTCATGGTGGCGAGATAGACGAGCCCGGCGCGCGGGAACGTCGACAGCGTGAAGGCGCCGCCCGACATCATGCCGACCATCAGGCAGGCCAGGATCAGCTGGCTGGTCGGCTCGATGCGGCTGAACAGAGCGAGCGGCAGCGTGCCCCAGATCGCGGCGAGGAAAAACGCCTGCCGCAGCATCTGCCGCGCGGCGCGCGGGGAGGCCTCCTGCGGCGGGTTCTGGTGCGACCTCCGCCATGAACGCACCGCGAGCGAGGCCGTGGCGGCGAGCGTCAGGCCCCAGATCGCGAGGAAGTCGTTCCAGCCCCTGCCCCAGAACAGGATCAGCACGATGGCGACGTTGAGCATCGTCACCGCCATCGTCACCGGGATCAGCCGCGTCACGGCGTCGATCTGCTTGGCGCGGATGCGGCGGATCTCGCGCTCGCTCAGGCCGGCAGTCAGGCCGTCCTCGATCTCGAAGCCGCCGAGCCAGTACAGGAACGCGCCGATCAGGCCGTCACGCGGCTCCGTTCGCTTCATCGATTTGTCCGGCCATCCCATTCCAAGGAACCTTTTCCGTATCAATGGCCTGCGGCCGGCTTAAGCCGGGTTAATTTTGTGGGAGATTTTGCGGCGTCCTTGACGGGCGCGTTGGCAGTTTGTTCTAACCATGACCCCTGCCCGGAGCCCTCCCCATGCCCATCAGAGTAGCCACCTGGAACGTGAACTCGGTCCGGCAGCGGATCGACCTGCTGCTGACCTGGCTGAAGGAGTGCCAGCCGGACATCGTCTGCCTCCAGGAGATCAAATGCGTCGACGAGGCCTTCCCGCGGCTGGAGATCGAGGCGCTGGGCTACAACGTGGTCACCCACGGGCAGAAGACCTTCAACGGCGTCGCCCTGCTCTCCAAGCTCCGCTTCGACGAGACCAAGTCGGGCCTCGCCGGCGACGACGAGGATGCCCATGCCCGCTTCCTCGAGGGCGTGGTGACGCTGAAATCCGGCGTGCTGCGCATCGCCTGCCTCTATCTGCCCAACGGCAATCCGGTCGGCACCGAGAAATATCCCTACAAGCTCAAATGGATGTCGCGGCTTCTTGAGTATTCGAAGGAGCGCCTCAAGACCGAGGAGCCGCTGATCCTCGCAGGCGACTTCAACGTCATCCCGCATGCCCGCGACGTGCACAACCCCGCCGCCTGGACCGAGGACGCCCTGTTCAAGCCCGAGACGCGGGAGAGCTTCCAGGCCCTGCTCGGCCTTGGCCTCACCGATGCCCTGCGCGCGGTCACCGACGAGCCCAACCTCTACACCTTCTGGGACTACCAGGCCGGGGCCTGGCAGAAGAACCAGGGGCTGCGGATCGACCACCTGCTGCTGTCGCCGCAGGCCAGCGACAAGCTCGCCAATGTCGGGATCGACAGCTATGTGCGCGGCTGGGAGAAGCCGTCGGACCACGTTCCGGTGTGGGCGGATCTGGATCTGGAGGCGGCGTAACGTTCGCAGGGAGCGAGCGGCAGTCGCAGCTGCCGTAGGGTGGGCAAAGGCGCAGCGCGCCGTGCCCACGATCTCTTGATGATCGAAACAGAGGGTGGGCACGCTGCGCTTTGCCCACCCTACGGCACTACGGCACCAGGGCTGCCGCAGCTACTCGCGGCGGTCCTTCACCCACTGCTCAAGCAATTGCAGGCACATGGCGCGGTCGTCGTCGGAGGCCTTGGCGAAGGCGCGGTTGTAGCTTTCCTTGATCCAGGTCTCTTCAGTGCCGGCACTGTCGCGCGCCAAGGTCAGCCACATCAGGCCACGCGCGGCCTGCCGCGGCAGGCGATCGCCGTTGAACAGCATCTGGCCGAGCAGCGCCTGCGCCTCGTGCTGGCCCTTCTGGGCGGCAAGGCCCAGCCAGCGCGCGCCGTAGCGGAAATCCTCACGCGAGGCGTCCGGGGTCTTCAGGTAGAGCCGGGCGAGATCGTATTGAGCGTCGGCATTGCCGAAATAGGACGCCGCATAGGAGAACATCTCCCGCGCCCGATCCGGATCCGACTTGACCTTCGAGTTCGGGATGCCGCTGAGATAGTAGCGGCCGAGCGCGACAAAGGCGTTGGCCACGATCTGCGCCTGCGGCGCCGACGGACTGTCCTCGGCATGCGCGTTGGCGATCCGGCTGAAATATTCGAAGGCGCGCAGATCGTCCTGGGCGACGCCGTCGCCATTGGCGTACATGCGGCCGAGCTTCCACTGCGCAATGGGATGACCGCCCTCGGCGGCATATTGCAGGGCGCTGAGCGAGGTTTCCTGGGTCACCGGCGCGACCTTGGCGCGCACGTTCGCCGCGGTCCCCGGCAGCGCGGTCACGACCGGAATGGTCGCGTCCTTCGGGTTGACCGGGGCGCCATCGAAGGCGAGCGCCGGCGCGGCCAGCGCACTGGCCCCCAACACAAACGCAACAATGGCACGCCTAGATGTCCGCATAGCACTGTTTCTCGTGCGCGCCGCCCGGATGGGTCACTGCCCCCCCGACCGCTGGTCCAACCTGCTGAGCATACTTCCAGAGCGCACCCGACGTGTGGTTAGTCGCGCGAGCGCTCCATTTGGTCTTGCGTTGAGCGAGCTCGGTGTCGCTCAATTTTACGTTAAGGGTACCGGCAACCGCGTCGATCTCGATGATGTCGCCGTCCTCGAGCAGCCCGATGGGGCCGCCGACCGCCGCCTCGGGCCCGACATGGCCGATGCAGAAGCCGCGGGTGGCGCCGGAGAAGCGGCCGTCGGTGATGAGCGCGATCTTGCCGCCCATGCCCTGGCCGGTCAGCGCCGCGGTGGTCTGGAGCATTTCCCGCATGCCGGGGCCGCCCTTGGGCCCCTCGTAGCGGATCACGATGACTTCGCCTTCGCGGTAGGTGCGCTTCTGGACCGCCTCGAAAGCATCCTCCTCGCGGTCGAAGCACCTGGCCGGACCGGTAAACCTGAGGTTGGACATTCCCGCGACTTTCACGATCGCACCTTCTGGCGCCAAATTGCCCTTCAGACCGACCACACCGCCTGTCACGGTGATGGGCTTGTCCGCCGGGTGCACCACGTCCTGGTGCGGATTCCACTTCACGCTCTTGAGGTTTTCGGCGATCGTGCGGCCCGTCACGGTAAGGCAATCACCGTGCAGGAAGCCGTTGTCGAGCAGCGTCTTCATCAGAAGCGGTATGCCACCTACTTCAAACATGTCTTTGGCGACATAACGGCCGCCCGGCTTCAAATCCGCGACATATGGTGTCTTTTTGAAGATTTCGGCGACGTCGAACAGGTCGAACTTGATGCCGCATTCGTGCGCGATCGCCGGCAGGTGCAGTGCAGCATTGGTCGAGCCGCCGGAGGCCGCGACGACGGCGGCCGCGTTCTCGAGCGCCTTGCGGGTGACGATGTCGCGCGGCCGGATGTTCTGGGCGATCAGGTCCATCACCTTCTCGCCCGCGGTCATGCAGAAGGCATCGCGGATTTCGTACGGTGCCGGGGCACCGGCCGAGTAAGGCAGCGCCAGGCCGATCGCCTCGGACACGGTCGCCATGGTGTTGGCGGTGAACTGCGCACCGCAGGCGCCCGCCGAGGGGCACGCCACGCGCTCGATCTCGTCGAGATCCTCGTCCGACATGGCGCCGACCGAGTGCTTGCCGACGGCCTCGAACATGTCCTGCACGGTGACCTGCTGGCCCCGGAAATTGCCTGGCAGGATCGAGCCGCCATAGATGAAGATCGAGGGCACGTTGAGACGGACCATCGCCATCATCATCCCCGGCAGCGACTTGTCGCACCCGGCGAGCCCGACGAGGGCATCATAGGCATGGCCGCGCACGGTGAGCTCGACGGAATCGGCGATGCATTCACGCGACGGCAGCGAGGAGCGCATGCCGTCATGGCCCATGGCGATGCCGTCGGTCACGGTGATGGTACAGAATTCGCGCGGCGTGCCGCCGGCCGACGCCACGCCCTTCTTCACCGCCTGAGCCTGGCGCATCAAGGCGATGTTGCAGGGAGCGGCTTCATTCCAGCAGGAAGCGACGCCGACGAAGGGCTGGTGGATCTGCTCGGTGGTCAGACCCATGGCGTAGAAATAGGAGCGATGGGGCGCGCGCGCAGGGCCTTCCGTCACGTGACGGCTCGGCAGCCTCTGCTTGTCAATCTTCGCGCCCATCGCAAACCAGTTTCCCCGGTCAACCCTTTCAGACCCGAAAAATCAGAGCCAAGATTTGAATCGACCTTGGGATTTCTTCGTCGCCTTCGAGGACCGCCGCTGCCTTTAAAACATGACAGCGATTTTATTCATGTTCGGGTGTGGCCAAAAAGCGGCGGTGATGCGAACCGTCGGTGATGACGGTTAAATCGGAACCGACTGTTGCGCAGACAGCACAATCGTTACCGGGAAGACACGGGGTCGCGTACTTCGGTACCGTCGAGGGAGAACGGAAAACAACCTCTGCCTTTGTGAGCCGCAAGATGCACCCGCCCTCACACCCCGGGCAAGATCCACGCAAGTGAGTCGGCGCTTCCGCGCACTCTCATGTCCCGGACGCGCCGCAACGCGAAGCGTTGCTGCGCTGCGTCCGGGGCACGAGAGCGGAATATGAGGCACGCGCTCTCCTCCGCGTCATTGCGAGGAGTTCTTGCGACGAAGCAATCCAGAGTCTTTCCGCGGAGAGATTCTGGATTGCTTCGCT
>ERZ1034409.75-NODE-75-length-38538-cov-27.422550_pt1 | contig 38538 bp, 45 predicted proteins | sample MGYA00520610_ERZ1034409 | MGnify/ENA primary metagenome ERZ1034409 (study PRJEB33736, sample SAMEA104288480) | Azolla microphylla | place: Ecuador | collected 1982 | study: EMG produced TPA metagenomics assembly of the PRJEB19522 data set (Is there foul play in the... | reverse complement strand
TTTTAGTTCTCCTACCCAGGTTTTGACTTTCCTGGTTTTACCTACTTTCCTTCCGGTTGTTTCTTCAATAAAAAAGGGCTATTTCTGGACTTACCACTTCTAATATTTGACTCCTTACTGTTTTTTCTATGCCTTCCAAGTCTGTTATCTGACTTTTGTCTGCTTCTTCATATAACAATGTTGCCTATTCTTCTCAGCAGGCTTTGAGCCGTTCTTTTTTATCCTGGTTCATGGTTGCTAATCCACACTTGTTTATCCTTATATTCTCCTAAAACTTGTGTATCTTCCAATAGTGGATCCTCCCCCGCAACTGTTCTTGATTGGGATCTAAATGCTGCAAAATGAACATCACGAACATCATTTTGTGCATTTCTCGCTTTGGTAATTCTTACAAATATTTCATCTGATTTTCTCTCCATTTCAATGGTTATTACTAATAATTTTCCCGAGATATAGAACCACTAGTATTAATTAAATATAGATGCAATATATCCAACTGTTTGCCATCCATTGACTATAGAAAAACCGTCTAAAATAAATCCATTTAATTCCTGACTATCTCCAGATAGTAGACTAAATTTCTCACAAGTAATTGTTAATCGATTATTGAGATAAAAAAGTTCTGACGGTTGAACTTTCACAGTTTCAGCAATTGCTAATTTAACATCCTGTTTACCCAGATAATAACGAATATTATTCTCAAGTAATAATTTGTTATGCTGGTTATATAAAGATACCAGTTCAGCAGCATTTACTAATCCATAACAAACCCTGCGTGGCTGCTTTAAAGAATGCCACTTTCCTAAAGTCAATTCAACATTAACAGGTGCATTTTCTTCCTTGGCTATCAAACAACCATAAATCTTTTCAATATTCCAACCCTGCCATTCGAAGCGCGGATCAACTTTATTTACTTGATCTTTTAATTGATTGAGATCATTAACTACATGAGAGCCCAGCCTTCCATCCAGATATATATGACAGCCGACTATTGTTACTCCATTTTTGTATAAAGCATCCTCAATATCTTGCTGTAAGCGGGAAAAACTCGAATTGAATTTTTGAAACCGTTTATGGACAAGATCCCTAATTCCATCACAAAATTTCTTATTATCTCCCAGATCTGGTGATCTTCCCACCTTAGCCTGTACTAACCAAAGTAGGTTATTAATCCGCTCAAGATAAACTGCATCAATACCATTATCATCTTAGTCAAATTATATTGATCTAGTTCAAAATTTGGCTCGTGTATTTTCAGTATAGCTATTTTTCGGAGTAAATCATACAAAGGCTCAACTAAGCCTCTAGATCTTCAACCTAAATAAGGAACTGCACTCTCAATCTGTGTGAAATTTAATCGCCTATTTCCTTGGAGAAATTTTGCTTCCCAATCGTTCACAACTTCAATTATTTCTTCTTTAGTGAAATTAGGAAACTCGTATGACTCTAAAAATGAGTCATGAACGCGCACATACAGGCAGACTGTTCAGTTGCAGAATATTATCACCTAGATAGTAAGTCCCAACTAAGATAATGGGGATTCGCAGTTTACTAAAAACACCAATTAGCTCATTAAATGCTTTCAAATTTAGGTAATCTGCATTACCGACTATTAGGACCTTTACACTATAACTTTTCAGAGTTCCCCACGCTCACGAGAGGAAATCTTGCAATGTTCCAACATGAGTAAGTGGATGACCTATTTCTTCCATAATGGAGCAATATAAATCCGTGGATCCAACATGTTGGTCAATTTCAGCATAGATAACAGTTGCAGGAATTTCCAACAGTGTTCCTCTTCGTTTTATATATTGGGTTCTGTAAAGTTGACAGGATTTTAATAAACCAGAACCCGTAGCACATGTAACGGAAACACAGAGTTTTGTATCACGTTGATCATCAAGCCAGTTAAATAATTCTGTATCACGATCCAGGGGAAAGTAAGTGTTAGCTTTACCAATCCGCTCAATCTCAGCTTGGACTTCAGGCGATCACCGTAATTCTTCAGCAGGTTGCAAACTTGTATGAGATTGCTGCTTAAATTCTAGATTGGCATGGGCTAAGTTTGTTTCCGACATTATAATCACCAGTTATCCTTCATAAATTGATTCCAATGTTTTACACCTACTATAGGTCTTCTTTTAGCTTTAGCTATTGGATTGGTATGCGGTTGAGTTTGTTCAACTTGCTTATCTATTGAATTGACAATGTTTTGTGAATCTGCGTCAAAGTTAGATATTAAATTTTCCTGTGCAATTTTCATTTCTTCTGGGGGTTCAATTATTTCTGGTGTTTCAGTTTCAGTAAATAACTCTACCACTTTTGATTTGTTAGTTTTAACCTCGTGCTTTTGTTGTGCTTATTTACGCCGTTGTCTACGTCTCTCCTTAGGGTTTTGCTCAACATCCTCAAATGGAGATAACCGCTCATTCAAAATAGAAGAGTGATCAAACTTTATACCTTCGTTAGGCAACTTGTTATTGATTGAATTTAATTCAGCTAGAGAAATTTCTTCTCTTTTAAAATTGCTAGCTTGTATAAAACCAAGGAACTCTCCTGGTTCACCATTAATAGGGCGAGTATAGACAATGACTGTTGTAATATTACGCCTATCATATCTTACAGAAACTTCCTTCCTTTCATAATCTAACAAGTAATCACCTTGATATACCTAACCAACAAAGTTCAAAGAACCATATTTTTCTACATTGCGTATCGCAACTTTCATTAAACAAATATCTAGTTCACGTTCATCAATAAGGTCAGGTTCTTCTAGTAAACAACTTGATTTCCATTGCTCAATACGTTTTTGATTTTTTACCATTGGGTAATCATGACGGTTGATAAACTAGAGAAAACATTTCACTAATATTTTCTCTAGTTTATCAACCGTCAGACAGGCAGGAAAACTGCCTCCGGAGGACGTTCCTCAATATTTGAACCCCTGTATCCACCATATAATGCCAATATTTCTTTATTAATCTTGTCAAAAATAGGTTGAATTAAACCACCTGCCTGGGGAAAAGTATGCAAACGCCGTATAAAACCTAATTGTAGTGAAACCTGTTTTAAATGTTCGGACTTAAATCCCTTTGCACTATCTCTCATTATATATTAATATTTATATATTTAGGTATTCCACAAATCCCCCATTCTTCTTGAAGTTCGTACTCTGTTTCGTAGTGCTTTGGTAAAATTCTATTACCCAGAGCTAAACCAACTTGATGGGAGCCAGCAGGTTCAAAACCTAAATAAAACCCTGTGACACAACCAGAATAACTATCCATTAGCAAAGTGATGTATGGACGACCAATAACTTTGTTATCCTGCTCGTCAACTAAGAAAATATCTAATCTAGTATGGTCTATTTGCCAAATCTGGTTGCTGTAGGTGATTTCTAAAATACCTTCCTTCAGTTGTTTGTAGAATTTGTGCTTCTATCGGCGAACCAGGATGGCGAACTTTATTATATTTTGCTTCTAAATAGGAATTAATTACTTTATAAACACTGACATGAGAAGGGTGTTTTCCTACTATGAGGTCTTCTCTCACCTGAGAATATCCCTTAAATTTCTCATCATGTTTTTTGTCTCGCAGTTTCTCTCTTTGAGAAGCCAAGGCTTTTAAATATCCAGAAATCTGATTGTTATTGATTCGATAACCTTCTCTATTACGCCAGTGATGAAGGCTAACAATAAAATCATGCCACTCTTTGGAAATACGATATTGTCCTTGATCCTTACGTCCAACAGCTAGAGTTGCCACCCCTACCTGATCAACTTTCTCTATGATGGGCTTAATATTTATAGTGCTTTTACCCAAAGCTTTTGCGGCATCTGCGATCGCATCCCTACAATCTATGTTGTCAGGTGCTTGGCGGATCATCGCATCAATTAATTCCTCCTCCTGACTCTAAAATCCTGGAAAGGCTTGATTCATAATTGGTTTTTTGGGCATAAGCTCACCTCAAGAAATATGACATCATTTACTTTAAAAATTAGGATACAAAAAAGATTTAAAAGAAAATCCCCAAAACCCTTAATGAATAAGGGTTTTAGCGTTTAGTCTCGTTTATCGCAAAGATGACAATAATTATTTAAAGGACACCACTCATAAATGAATAAACCATCTGGGAATCAGCTCATGTTACTAATCCCCAGCACCAAATCCTAATCAATGATTTCCTTCATTTGGCGGGGTTTTTTCCGGTGGTGCTTCCCCAGGGGGAACATCAGAAGCATCGGAGACAACTTCCTGACTCAGCGCTGTTGTTGACGGAGTTGCAGATTGAGATTCTTCCCTTTCAGTTCTCGAGACAGACTCTATTGATTGTTCAGGAGAAGAAACAGTTACCGCTTCTGTGATAACTTCCGTTTCTGGCAGGTTTAGCGGTTGGGTTACTTGAGTTTCAATCCCTGATTCTGCTGTTGGTTCTATATCGGTAACACTTTCCGCTTCAGTTGATATTTCCTCAGCTGGTGGTACTGCTGCTGGACTCGGTTGTTCTGGAATAGGAGTAGTTTTATCAATAATCTCCACCACCGGTTGAGGTTTCGGTACAGAAGGAGTTTTACTAACTGTTTGCTGCACCTTGCCCTTCAGACCTCTGAAGACATTGCCAATTAATGCTGGTAATTGTGACAACTTTTCCTGCACAGAAAACTTTGACACCTGCTCTTGTATACTTATCTTGACTAACTCTGGACTGGGGATAGGCGTTTGTTGGACTTCCGGAGTCAGTTGACGACGTAATGATAAAGTTTGCCAGCCAAACCAAACTAAAAGCGCCACACTAGCCACATGACCCAGTAACAATCCTCCTGTAATCCGGGGTGCAAAAATCCATAATACTAAAGCATAAAACAAACCTACTCCACTCCAAACAAAATCGTTCTTGCGATGGATTTCTGGAAAAAAGAAAGCTGATAGGTAAATAGCTAAACTTCCCAGTGCAACCACTAATGCTAGGAAATAGGCAAGCATTTTTCCATACTCCTTACTGTTTTATTTGTGCTAGTATTTCCATTTTGCAAATTTTCTCACTAAAATGTTGACTTAGATACAAATTAAAACTCATTATCTGTATTAGTTGTGATTTTTTGTCCTTAATATCAACTCTTAATGTCTTCTTTAGGAGTCAAGCCAAAATCTCGGTTTACCCTTAAAGGTGAAAGGATCTGCAAGAGTTAGCCAAACAAATTTATGACCCTACAAAGCTTTGGTGTGATTGGATTAGCCGTTATGGGCGAAAACATCGCTCTAAATGTTGAGCGTAATGGCTTCCCAATTGCAGTTTACAACCGTTCTCGTGAAAAAACCGATGCCTTCATGGCGCAACGCGCAGGAGGACGGAATGTTGTTGCAGCCTTTAGCCTCGAAGAATTCGTTGCTGCACTAGAACGCCCCCGCAAAATCCTAGTGATGGTGCAAGCTGGTAAGCCTGTTGATGCAGTAATTCAACAGCTTAAGCCCTTATTACAAGAAGGCGATATCATTATTGACGGTGGTAACTCTTGGTTTGAAGATACCGAAAGACGTACTCAAGAACTAGAACCAACTGGTTTACGTTATATCGGTATGGGTGTGAGTGGTGGTGAAGAAGGCGCACTAAATGGTCCTTCTCTCATGCCTGGTGGTACGAAAAGTTCCTATGAGTATCTATCCCCCATTTTCAACAAAATTGCTGCCCAAGTTGATGATGGACCTTGTGTAACCTATATTGGTCCTGGGGGTTCTGGTCACTATGTAAAAATGGTTCACAACGGCATTGAGTACGGCGATATGCAGTTAATTGCAGAAGCTTACGACTTGCTGAAAAATGTGGCTGGTTTGAGTGCTGCACAGCTACATGAAGTATTTGCTGAGTGGAATGAAACTGATGAACTCAATTCATTTTTGATTGAGATTACAGCTAATATTTTCCCCTACGTTGACCCAGAAACAAAGAAACCCTTGGTTGATTTGATTGTTGACGCTGCGGGGCAAAAAGGGACTGGTCGTTGGACTGTACAAACTGCTTTGGAATTAGGCGTTGCTATTCCTACAATTACTGCTGCTGTTAATTCCCGGATTCTCTCTTCTATTAGAGATGAACGGATTGCGGCTTCCAAGCAAATCACAGGACCAAGTGGTAAGTATACCGGAGAAATTAAGAGTTTTGTGAACATGGTGCGTGATGCGCTCTATTGTTCCAAAATTTGTTCTTATGCTCAAGGTATGGCGTTGTTATCTACAGCTTCTAAAACCTACAATTGGGATTTGAATTTGGGTGAAATGGCTCGGATTTGGAAGGGTGGCTGTATTATTCGTGCTGGCTTCTTGAATAAGATTAAGAAGGCATTTGACCAAAATCCAGCATTACCTAACTTGTTGTTAGCACCTGAATTTAAGCAAACAATTCTGGACAGACAAGCTGCTTGGCGGGAAGTAATTATTACTGCTGCTAAGTTGGGTATTCCTGTTCCAGCTTTCAGTGCTTCTGTAGATTACTTCGATAGTTACCGTCGTGATCGCTTGCCTCAAAACTTGACTCAAGCACAACGCGATTACTTCGGCGCCCATACCTACAAGCGTACTGATAAAGAAGGAACTTTCCACACTGAGTGGGTTCCCATCGCTGAAGCTAAGAAGTAAATTGCATCTAGTGAAGGTGTAGAAATTTTCATAATTTTAGATAATGGCTCTGATTTTCAGAGTCATTTTTTTGACAGCAACTTACAGCAGTACTCAATGTCAGTATAAAGTAGCATTTTAAAAATGCATCAAAAGATAGATAAAAAGTGACAATCTTCTATATTTAATTGGATATACTTTCTGTATTTAGGCACATTAAACAATGCTTAGAACGACTAATTCTATTGTTTATAAAAATACTGAAATTTCTCAAAAAATAGGCGATGGTCAAGCCGCTTTTGTGAGTGGCGGAATTAAGATACCTATTTCTACTTTTATCTTTATCAAAGTTTAAAATCACCCATGACCCAAAAACTTATCCCTCATCTCCTGCAATTCTTTATCTACAGCATCCTGCTTGGTAGGATTATTCGTAGAAACAGATGGTTGTTGTGCAACATTTTGTGGTTGCACCTTACCACCTATAAACTGTGTTTTTATTTCCAGTAATTCCTTTTCAATTTGACTAGGAGTTTGGGAAACAAAATTTGGTGGAGAATTTGGTGATGCTTGGGTGGCTGGTTGACTGATAATTGTTGGTGGAATGCCTATGGTAGATTGAATATTCAAATCTTTAAGAACTGCATCAGTTGTTTGATAACGCCTACTAGGGATACTTTCTAGCATTTTGTCGATAATCTTGCCCAATTCGTTACTAACTGGGGTTTTCAGGTATTGTCGCCAAATCCAAGCTGCGTTATGGGTATCATAACTGTCAAAGGGCGAGCGCGCTGTTAAAAGATTAATACAAGTTACACCTAAACTATAAATATCACTGGCAAAAACCGCCCGACCTCGCATTTGTTCCGGTGCCACATATTCAGGACTACCTATACTTGTACCTGTATGATTTAAAGCCGTACCTGTAGCATATTTTGCTGCACCAAAATCTACAATTACTAACCTAGTATCACTACCCCGACGAATAATATTTTCTGGTTTAATATCTCGGTGAATTACTTCTTTACTATGGCAAAATTGCAGCACTGACAATAAATCAATTAATAATTGCCGAATTTTGCTTTCATTAAATGCGCCATTTTGTGCTAATTCCTGAGCTAAATTTAATCCATTAATAAATTCTTGGACTAGATACTGTCTATCATCTTGAGTACAATAGGATAAAAGTGCAGGAATTTGTGGATGTTGTCCCAAATGATCCAACTGTATAGCTTCTTGATTAAATAACTCTACGGCTTTCTGTACTGTATTTGTACCTTGGGCTTGGGGATAAAATTGCTTGATTACACACGGAGGCTTGGAGGGTTTATCCTCATCCACTGCTAAAAAGGTTCTGCCAAAACCACCTTGTCCGATGGGTTTGATAGCGCGGTAACGTTCTTTGAGAAGTAACTTAGTACCACAAGTCAGGCAAAACTTGACATCATTAGGATTTTGCGGCTTGGAACAATGGGGATTAAGACAATAACTCATAAGGTAAAGTCATATTCACTTATATTCAGTAAATCACAAACTTATCTGTTTAGCCTGGGTGGGAGATTAAATCTCGATGGAGTTACTAGAGGTGTTGTGACTACACCTTAAGAGTGGGTGTTTTAGCTACTTAAGAATTTCCCTACCTTGAGGCTGGAGAAGAGTCAACTACTTGTATTTTATTGTGCCTGACTTTTTAGGAAAAGGAATTATTTACTTTCATCACAACGTGATAGAGTTTTTATCAAAGAGTTTGTGATTTTGGCTTACATCTAGTATCATACAAGCTGTTTAAAGATTATGGTTTCTATTTAGGGAAAGAAAAAATGAAAGTTTGGCTGGTGTGTGTTTTCGTATTATTTGCTTTAGCACAATTTTTGGATTGGGTAAAAGAAGTTTCCCTACCATTACCTACCTATATTTTAGGAGGAGCATTTTTAGCATTTGTATCCAACTATGATAAAATTGTTGGTGGTTATTTCAGTGAGGTACAAGCGGAAATATTACCCCAACCACCCCAGTTAGATACATCAACTCAATCAACACCCATATCATCCACACCAATGCCTTTATCAGTGTTGAATCCTGTGGAAGAAGGAAGAAATCTCTGCAAGAATAAATTGCTGAATTAAAAAATTCTACAGTGAACCAAATACTCCAACATCTACAACCCCAGCCTACTGCCATACCGTGATTAATAGACTTTTCGCTAACTTCGGTGCATTGTTTATTCAAGATCGAGGATCAAGTCTAACTTTTAGCTTTCATAATTGCCCGTCTATCCTATTGCTGAGTAGTATGGGAGTGACTGCTTTAGTCTGGGGAATCAAGGAACTGAAATGGTTACAAGCTTCGGAGTTAAGGATTTATGACCAAATTTTGCGTTCGCGTCCCCAAGAAGCAATGGGTGCACACATTTTATTAGTCAGCATTACTCAAGAGGATCTGATGCTGGAACAATGGTCTTTATCAGACCAAACTATCAATAAATAAGTTAGTACAAAAATTAGCTTCTTATCACCCCCGTGTAATTGGATTAAATATTTATGGTCATCAACAACAAAATTTAGGTACTAATCTGCGAAATTAAATAATTGGGACTTGTTTGTTAAGCAATATTGGTAGGTTAGGAGTTCCCCTACCTCGTGATTTTCCTCTAGATAATATTGGGTTTGATGATGTGGTGACAGACAAATCCACAGATCAAGCTATTCGTCGTGGTTTATTATTTTCCAATTCTACAGATAAAGATAGTCAATGTAAAACACAATTTTCCTTTGCAGCTTTGTTAGCTATTAATTATTTGGAAAAACAAGGTATAACTTATAATTTTACTAAAAATCAAGAATTGCAAATAGGTAAAACTTTATTTCCCCGCTTAGATAAAAATGCTGGCAGCTATGAAGATACAGATGCCTATGGCTATCAAATTTTATTAAATTCTCGTCATCCAAATCACCTGGCTATACAAGTTACTTTGACAGAGGTTCTGACAGATCAAGTAAATCCCAATTGGGTGCAAGATCGCTTGGTAATTATTGGGACGACTGCTAATAGTCTTCATCCTGGTTTTTATACTCCCTATAGCAGTGTATGAGACCAACCTGCAAGAATACCTCGTATTTTTGTTCATGCTCAAATAGCTAGTCAAATTCTGACGACGGTTCTGGATGGAAGACCTCTGATGTATTATTGGCCAGACTGGGCTGAGTTATTATTGTGGATTTGGAGTTGTTCATTAGTACGTGCTGTTTTAGCATGGCAATGGCGACATCCTTTGATGTTTCTGTTAGTAGAAGGTTTCATTTTTGTAGGTGTAGTGGTAATTACTGCTGGTTTTTATCTACAAGCAATATGGATACCTCTATTTGCACCTGCTTTGGGTTTAGTATTCAGCGGTTTTGCTGTCATGGGTTATACTACTTACCAAACTCAAAAGCAAAACCACACAATTCTGTTGAAAGTAGAACAACAAGAAGATGCAATCGCACAATTAAGCTTACTATTAGAGTAAACAACAGAACTTCCATCTAATTTTGATGACTTTAAGTTTGCAGAAATATCAATATTCAAAACCGATGAGTTACTTTTGGCTGGAGGTTTCAAAATCTCTAAATCTCTTGCTTCTGGCGGCTTTAGTTGTACTTATTTAGCACAAGATACTAAACGAGAAGGTAATCCTATCTGTGTAGTTAAAGAGTTAATGCCAGCCCGTCGAGATCCGAAGTTTTTGCAAGTTGCCCGCAGGTTATTTAATACTGAAGCTGAAATATTAGCAGTTTTAGGTAAACATCCGCAAATTCCCGAACTCTTTACTTATTTTGAAGAAAATCAGGAGTTTTATTTAGTTCAAGAGTATATTCTTGGCAACACTTTGAGTAAAGAATTAAAACCAGAAAAAGGTGCGAAAACTGACGCCTATGTTGTTAATCTTATTCAAGAAATTTTATAAAAAATATTATTTATACATCAACGCCGTCTAATTCATCGGGATATTAAACCAAGCAATATTATCAGAGGTAGTGAAAATAATCAACTGGTATTAATAGATTTTGGTGCAGTCAAGTTAATTCAACCACGCATAGATGAGGAAACGGAATTAGCTACCGTTGCTATCGGCACAAGAGGCTATTCACCACCAGAAAAGTTTGCTGGACATCCCAGGTTATCGAGTGATATTTACGCTTTAGGTATGATTGGTATTCAAGCTATCACTGGCACTGCACCCCAGGAATTCCCCCTGCATCCAGAAACTGGTAAGATTATGTGGCGACAAACAACCAATGTCAGCAATGAATTAGCGGCTATTTTAGATAAGATGGTTTGTTACAACTTTAGTGATCGCTATCAATCTGCTACTGTTGTTCTTCAAGATTTAAAGTCAATTAGTTATTAGTCATTGGGTAAGCATTCAGCTAATGTCTAACAGCACGGTACGCGAACAGCCATAAGCAGTCAGCTTTTTCAGGCTAACGCCAAAAATGTCTATTTCATAATTAAGCAATTTCTCAAACATTCGAACTCCTGAGTCCTGACTCCTGAATTCTTACAAAGCGCGTTTATTTAGAAAAATGTAGATGTTGCATTAAATTATGCAAACCATACATAAATAAATTATGATTTTTACCATTAGCAATTATAATGAAGATTATTTTTTTGTTAAAGTTTTCCAAAAAGTGAGCGTTGAGTAACTTTAAGAACATAAGTAATATCAAAATCTACGTGGCTTCAATTAAGTAATGTAAATTAACTTGTGCATAGGAACAAAAGAAGTGCTGAAGAAAGTTTTGACGATTGGGGTTTTGACCCTATTTTTGTTAACATTCCCACTTATGGGCAATGCGTTAGCCCAAGGAAGATATACACCACCTGATCCTGATACTGGAGATACAGCATTTATGCTGATATCGTCAGCACTCGTATTGCTGATGACACCGGGATTGGCTTTCTTTTATGGTGGGTTTGTGCGATCGCGCAACATCCTCAACACCTTAATGATGAGTTTTGTGTTGATGGCCATTATCGGAGTAACCTGGGTTCTCTGGGGCTATAGCCTATCATTTGCCCCTGGTGTACCCTTTATCGGTGGCTTGGAGTGGTTAGGCTTAAATGGAGTCGGTTTAGAAACAACCGGTTATTTGGAAGATTCAGCCCCTGCGGAAGTAGTTTCCTATGCGGGGACAATACCTCATCAAGCATTCATGATCTATCAAGCCATGTTTGCAATCATCACCCCAGCTTTAATTTCTGGGGCGATCGCAGAAAGGATGAGTTTCCGCGCCTATTGCCTATTTGTGCTGTTGTGGTCAACCTTTATCTACACACCCCTAGCACACATGGTCTGGGCAAAAGGTGGATTTTTGGGTTTATACGGTGGTTTAGGCGCTCTTGACTTTGCAGGTGGCACAGTCGTACATATTAGTTCTGGGGTTTCTGCACTTGTAGCAGCCATCGTTCTCGGACCCCGGAAAAGCCACCCTGATCGCCTCAGTCCACCCCACAACGTCCCCTTTATTTTATTGGGTGCTGGTTTACTCTGGTTTGGCTGGTTTGGCTTTAACGCTGGTAGCGCCTTATCCGCTGGTAGCATTGCCACAGCAGCCTTTGTTGCTACTAATACAGCAGCAGCAGCTGGTACGTTAATGTGGCTAATTCTAGAAGCAAGTCTCAGAGGTAAACCCACCGCAGTTGGTGCAGCCACAGGTGCAGTAGCTGGTTTAGTTGGTATTACTCCAGCTGCAGGATTTGTCACACCCTTAGCAGCGATTCTAATCGGTTTCATTACCGCCGTCCTCTGCTTCTATGCAGTCAGTTTCAAGCACAAATTGAACGTTGACGATGCCTTAGACACCTTTCCCGTTCATGGTGTCGGTGGAACATTAGGGGCAATTTTAACCTCCATTTTTGCCACCACCGAAGTCAACTCAGGCGGTAAAGATGGGGTATTACGTGGTAATTTTGGGGAATTTTTCGTAGAACTAGCAGCGATCGCCATAGCTTATATCATTGCCGGTACTGGCACATGGATAATTTTGAAAGTTATTGATGCTACCATCGGTTTGCGTGTCAAAGAGGAAGCAGAAAATCAAGGTCTAGATATCCACGAACACGGGGAAGAAGGGTATAACTCCGAGTTTGGTGATCGCATTAACGTTTAGAAAAATATCAACTCATGAGTATTAGATCCCCGACTTCTTTGAGAAATCGGGGATTTGATCATAACAATAGACGGTATGTGGGAAATTCAGCGGCTTTAGCCCTGAGAGGGAAGCCACAGGAGTGGTTTTAACCACCTTGGTCTTCTGGGTCTATACTCTTGTCTTGCAGGAACTTCATGAACGGTGTTTGAGCAAATTCTTGCTTCTTTTTTCAATAGACCTCTTACAGAATTGTTTTTATCTTATGAAGAAAGGTTTTACTTTAATGCTAATTAGGTAAGATAATTGAGAAAAGGGAGATTTGGGGCGTTCCCTAGGATATATCGCAAAAGAAAGAGTAAATTAAATTGTATTATTGCCCTAATATGAGGTTATAAAGAAATGAATTATCAGTGCATCCAACAGTTAAATCCAATGGCATTTAAACTTCGCTTTGGAGTTAGGAAAAAAACTTTTAAGAGAATAGTTAAAACTATAAAATCATTCCAAGCCAGTAACAAGCACAGTAACAGCAGACGGAAACCTCTACTTAGTATTCAAGAGCAAGTTTTGGTGACTCTGGAATACTGGAGAGAATACCGAACTTACTTTCATATTGCTACGAGTTGGCGAGTGTCGGAATCAACTATTTGTCGCATTGTTCATCGCATAGAATCAGAACTGATGCAGTCAGGAATGTTCCGTCTTCCCGGGAAAAAGGCCTTGCTCAGAGGTTTGAATCAGCCTGAAGTAGTAGTAATGGATGTAACTGAAACTCCCGTTGAACGTCCAAAAAGAAAACAAGAGGAATTTTATTCAGGAAAGAAAGAACGTCATACCCTCAAAAGCCAATTGATTATCAATCAAGAAACGGGGGAAATTATTTGTACTTTCTTTGGTAAAGGTCGCTGCCACGATTTTTCCTTATTCAAAGCTAGTGGAATTCATCTTCATCCCGAAACACAAGGTCTACACGATAGTGGTTATCAAGGAATTGACCAATTTCATAGCAACAGTTACACTCCCGAAAAAAAGCCTAAAAACAGAGAACTCTCTATCTTAGAAAAAGACTATAATCGGGTTCTGGCAACAGCGAGAATCGGCATTGAACACATCAATCGCCGCCTGAAAATTTTTAAGATTTTTGGTGATAGATATCGTAATCGCCGTCGTCGTTATGGTCTGCGTTGTAACTTACTGTCCGCAATTTACAACTACGAGTTAAGTTTAGCCGTAACGAAATTTAAGACCCCCACTATACCATAAAATTAATTTTGCAAGAGATATATTACTTAAGTAATAGGGATATCTTAAATTCAATCGTACTATAATTTATAAGGACATTTACTGAAAAATGGCTGTACTTAATGATCATAAATTATTTAAATCAAACAATAAGCCAAGCTAATGCCACAGGAATTGTTGTAGTTGATAACAACAGAAAGATGGTAAGCCTGAATAGAAAATTTATAGAGATGTGGGGGTTACCTTCACAAATAGTGAGCGAGCAAGATGAAAAGCTAGCATTAGAATTTGCTTGCTCTCAGGTGAAAAATCCTAATATTTTTATTAAAGAGATTCAAGAAATTTACATATATATGGAATTAGAAATTTATGACATTATTAAACTCAAGGATGGTCGATTATTTAAGCGCACTTCACAGCCTCAATACTTAAAAGAGAAGATTGTGGGGAGAATTTGGACGTTTCGTGAAATAAACCAGTGGAGCATTGAGCCGGAGTTAGATTTTATTAAAAATAAAATGTTTCTTTTTCCATCTCTTGGTTAATTCAATTAGTTTCTTAAGAAAGATTCTCATTTGTTACTAAAGATTAATCATTTTTTGATATATTTGTTATTCCAAGTCAGGAGAATATAATTATTAAAACTCTTTCTTCAGAAGAATTATTGTCTACCGATTATGGTAATACCTGCACCTGTTTGGTTTCCTATTATTGTTGATACCTCTGCACCGATAACAATTAATGCTCAGATTGTTGAACAGATTAAACTACTAATTGCGATTGGAGAACTACAGCCAAGTAATGCGTTGCCGACTGTTACTCAATTAGCTAAACATCTAGGAGTAAATCACAACACTATTGCGGCAGTTTATAACTATCTAATTGAATCTGGTTATCTGATAGCTCAAAGGGGTAAAGGAACTTTTGTCGCTAACTCTCAAGCTGTAGAGAATCTTGTTACCTACAAGCAATTGTACAATCTATTAGGTCAAGCCTTTAATGCTGCAACCATAATTGGATTATCTCCATCTGAATTTGGTGGGGCTGCTTACGCACAAGCAGTAATGGTGAATCGACATCAGCCTGCAGCTTTAAAGTTAGTATTTGTAGAATGCTTACAACATAGTGCAGATGTATATAAAGCTATTCAAACAGAAATCAAAAAACATTTATTATTCCTTGAGCTAGAAGATTTAAAGGCTAAACAGCCAAAAGCGTTGAAAGAGTTGTTAGCCGCTGATATTGTGATTACAACGGTGCAACATTTATGGGAAGTAACTCAAATAGCTGAGAGTGAACAGGAAGTAATTGGTGTTGATATTAAGCCAGACTTACAACTTTTAACACAAATTTCATCTTTGCCTCGTAACGCTTTAATATTGCTTATTTGTCAAGAAGAGAGCAGAAGTGAAGACATGAAAAATATGTTACAAAAAGCTGGAGTTTCCCACATAAATTTTCAACCTTTAGGATTGGAGCAGCTTCAGCAAAATCCCCAGGTTTTAGAACAGGCTGAGGCAGTTTGTGTTTCCAAAGAAGTTGAAGATTATGTACGTCAGTATAGTTCTCTACTTTCTAGGGTAATGGTCTTTAATTTTAGCCTCAATGAAACTAATGTGTCAGTTTTAAAAGCACGCTTATCTGCAATCCAATTGGCAAAATCACATTTGAGCATCGCGGCACATCCATAGTTGGAAATAAATTGATTACCCTGGTCCTTGGAATGGTGGCACAATTTACGTGAAGTGAGTCAAAAGAGGGACACCCTCGGTTCAAACACTTTCCGGTCTAGAGATTCGCTCTCTCCGTCAGCTGCAACGAGATTATCCTGTTAGTCCCTACATTTTCCAGTCTTCTCGACGTGGCCCGTTGGCACATGATATGATCGCCGACATTGTTGAACGTGCTAGTGAGAAGGCTTCTCTACCTTTTCCTGTTCATACCCATATGCTGCGGCATGGAACGGGTTATTGTTTGGCTAATCGAGGCATTGATACCCGAAGAATTCAGAGTTATTTGGGGCATAAGAATATTCAGCATACTGTTCGTTACACCGAACTTGCATCTACTAAGTTTCATGGGCTTTGGGATGATTGATGTTTAAAACCCTACCTAATTGTTGCCTATCTCCCCCGAAAACAATCGCTCTCCGTTGAGAATATTTACACCAGTTTCTTTTCCATGAAAATACCTAAAGGGTCTTCGGTATAATTCCCAAAAGGGTCACAATGCTGATAGCCTGCTTTTTCATAAAGTCCCAAAGCTTCAGGCTGGGAGATACCAGTTTCAAGCCGAATTAGCTTGAGACCAGATGCCCGCGCACAGGATTCAAGCTTGTCTAAAAGACGGCGACCAATCTTTAAGCCTCGAAACTCTGGCAGAACGAACATCCGTTTTATCTCTGCATAGTCTTCATCTTGCTTGACCAATGCACCGCATCCCACAATTACGTTATCAATGCTAACGGTAAGGAAAGTCACATTTGGCTGTTGTAGCGACTCAGGTGACAGAAGGTGATTACTTTCCGCTCTATATAGATGTGTCAAGTAATGGTCAAGCTGCTCAATAAGCTTGTAGACTTCGGGAAGAGCAGGATCACCCCTTTGAATAACTATGTGCTGCATATAATTACAACTTTATACACCTTAAACTATAAAAACTCCAACCTCTTTTAAATCGAGTTTCCTCTTAAATAAGCAGTGCTAGTACTGACATAGGAAAACTCTTTAATCTATTAAAACCCAGATTTTTCACGAGTGAAAAAAATAATTTACATAACCTGGATGACAGATAATTTTTGAGATACATAATTAACTTAGACTCAGAAATAGAAGTAGATTAAGTAGAAAGCGTGAATAGATAGATAAATCAAGCACTAGTTATTTTTGAGTTCGGAAATTTCAATGGTGTTAAAATGGTGTGGAAATAAAATCAAGCAGGCGAACATTAGGCTCAAAAAAGCTAAATAAATTTACATAGTTGATGGCGGTTATTGTGGATTCATGCGTGAACCCACATTATGATGGGGAGCCATTTATGCGTTAACTGATGGATATTTGTCGCGTATCAGTCCAAATGGTGCTGCGACCTCAAGAGTGCAAGGGATTTGTTTTACTCCCAAAGAGGTGGGAGGTTGAGCCTACTTTCGCTTGGCTTAACTGGTGTCGCTGACTCAGGAAAGAATATGAGCAATTTCCTGAAATAACCAAGACTTTCATTTACCTTGCTATGATTCGGATCATCGTCAGACAACTTCCATGATTTTTTACTGGCTTTGACTTTTCAAACATCCTCTGAGACTTAATTTGTTCGGCATGGGCTTGACAGTGTTGCGTAGGGGCAGTAACTATTTCGATATTACTGAATAATAGGCAAACCGTTTGTTATTATAGAAAGTCTTAATCAGCTACTCAAAGGTTTTTAGCATAATATCCTAACAGACAAATCAGTAAAGTTACAAGTAATAGCGGTGATCTATGTCAACTTCATAATCCAAGTTTTCCTGATCTGCTTCTATACTCTAAATGCCTAAAACCTGGAATTTTTTAAATGTCTGAAAACTGAGAGTTAATAAGCTATCTAGCTTTTCTTATTTGTCAGTGTTTGCAGTGACAATCCAGTTATAAATTGCTGCTTTAAAATCAGCAAAATTAGCATAGGATTTAGAGTATAAACGTTCATTTCTAATAAACTTCCAAAACCGCTCAATTAGATTTAACTGTGGTGAATAAGAAGGTAAATAAAATAACTGTTCTTCTAATTGTTTCGCATAGTTTTGTACCAAGTGAAACTTCTGGTACTTAGCATTATCTAGTACGAGAATAATAGGAATATTTAGACCTAAATTGGCTAATTTAAATAGCAATTGGTAAATGCTTTCTGAATTAAGATAAGTTCCATTTGTTATCATAATTGTTTCCTTAGTGACTGCATTAACTGCTGTTAAAACATTGAACCTCTTTCGTCCAGATGGTTCACAGATAAATGTTCGTGTAAAACACCATAAAAATCCTAAATATGCTCGATGTACGATTTAGGTGCTGCATCAACACAGAAAACTGCGTTTTCTCAGCTGATAGCCTCTTGCAACAATGGTTCTAGGTTTTTTACTCTATATTTTTCTACTTCCTCAATCTTTTCTAATCCTACTGAGGTTCCCGGCACGTACCCCACTTTTAAGCACCGCAAGCCAGTTCTTTTGAGAAATTCTCTTACCTGTGTTAGACTGCGCTTTAGACCAGTTAATTTTTCAATAGCATTGCTCGCTTCTCCAATACTTGACGCTGGATTTTTGTCAAAATAATCTTCCAAAATATCACTATACCGATTCAAGTTGCTTGTTTGTCCTTTATGGTTGATTTTTTTAGTTCTCCTACCCCTCCTGATTGATATTGTATAATATATATATATATATATATATTGTTAACGTTGTTTTCGATATTTTGCACGAGCTACAAATTTCTTTATGTCTTATAGCCTGAGTTTTTAGATACAGAACTTCCATCTTTCTTTGTACTAATGGATGAGGATAATGAAATCTTTCATAATCGAACTTATTAGTCTCTTCTTGTGTAAGATCTATTCTCAATATCAGACTTGATATTGAGAATGGCTATTTATTGATTATTTGTTTATAATATTTGTTTTTGTCGCTGCATCAAAGTCCAATTATTAACCGTTCTTAGTATAATAAAAAGCCGACTCGTTATGGTTTTTCACCATAGGCCATTAGCCAAACATTTAAGACAAAGGGATCAGCTAATCGAAGGAACTGTTGATAAGAGGTAACAAAATCTTACTTTTCTTGCTCAGTTACTAGTCCAGCTTTGACTATAGGTAGCAATAAATCTGGATCAAATCTCTACAAAAATCCTTCAACCCCCAGTTCATCACTGTTGAAAACAATTGCTTCCAAATCAAGATTTTTAAAGCCAACTTCCTTTAGGATGCGCCGTAAGCGGCGTCCAATACGAGCATTTCCACCTTGAGAGGTTTGTAAATGGCTATCATTATCTAACAATAACGATGGAAATTTAGAAATTGGCGGATCTACAATAGATTCAATATCTTGGTCTATATCAGTAATTACAAGCTTGCCCCCAGGTTTTAGTACGCGTAGAATTTCTTTGGCAGCCCCGGATGGATCAGGTAAATGCTGAAACAGCAGGCGTGCCACTGCAAAGTCGAAGCTGCTTTCCTTCAATCCTGTGTCCATGACTGAGGCTTCAATTATTTGTAATCGCTTACCAATTTTATCTTGCAACTGATGCTTAGGTCGTAAAACCAATATAGGATCGACTTCTACAGCTATCACGGCAATATTTGGTAACCAAGTTAGTAGCTTTTGTGTGAAGAAGCCTGGTCCGCTCCCTAATTCCAGGACCGACATGCAGTCATTCAACCCAAATCGAGCGAGAGTGCGTGCCTCCTTATCCCAACTTAGGAGAACTTGAGTATACAAACGTTGTATTTCCCTATCTATGTCACGATGTACATTACTAGCGTTGTAGGATCCTGGAATCATCATTATTAATTAAGAGCCTCTTATGTTGGAACAAATGAAAAGTAGTGAAAATGACAGATACGTCAAGCTCATCTCCTCAAGCAATCAAATATTTAAAGAAGGCAGGCAAAGTACATAGATTCCTCAACACAGCAAGATAAATAAAAAATAGTTAGGGACAAGGCATTGATGTATAGAAGTAATTATCCGGGGATTGCTTTGAGAGGAAACTGCTAATATGATCAAGAGATTTCAGCAGAAAGCTTCAGAGTTCAAGTCACTGCTCCACCAAGAAGAACGGCATAGTTTACACCTAGATAACTTATGAGTTAAGGATCTTGGCACAACTAGCAGTTTTTTCCCGAGTTACAATAGTGTTCCTTAATCGCTCAATATGCCTATTTAAGCGATATCTGTTTAGTGAGCTAGAGAGGACTTTAGCTGCACCTTTTACATTACCAATGCAACCACTAGCACCGCACCTACATTTAAATGGTCTCTCCATCCTCCATTCTGTAGAGGGATAAAAAAAAGTCAACTCATCCCCTGGCTCAAGATCGCGTTCAGCAAATATTGTTAAGCTACCGCAATCTATGAACGTTGATGGATTACATGAATGGTTCATATTTGCAAACACAAAATCTAGTAAATGTGTTTGTTCATCTACTTGGACTGTTTGGTAAGTTTGACTTTGAAAAATCAAAGTATCTTTTGCTTGATAGATTGGGTAGTGGGCCGGAATTCTCAATGTTGTGAAAACACAAAAGCCATTAGTTAGTTCTCTAAATTCTATCTTCAGAGACCCTATAGATTTAAGTTTATTCAAAGTGTTGATTGGGTAAAACATCAACTAACCCCTGCTACTTTTAATGTTGAGTTTAACCAGATAGTGGGTGCCGCAATGTTGCCAAAAGATTTAAATATCATACATATCTATTATCGTTTCATGAGAAATTTCCCTCTCTAGGTCTCCTTTATTAGCCCAAGCCATATTTACGATAGTTCGGGTTATATTTCCTCGGAGCGGGGTAACGCGATGCATAGTCGTGTCTGCTTTGATCAAATAAACGTCACCCTTGGCATGACTCCGTGACTGTACAGGAAAATGTTCTAGATAATACTCAACATTAGGGTTTTCTTTATCCCAGTGGGTGTTAGGGATTAACTCAAGCGTTCCACCTAATTCAGGCGGTGGAGCTTCCATAAACCAAACTAAGGAATAACTATAATCATCCCAGTGCCAACCGTGTGTATCCCCTGATTGAGTCATGCGAGTAATCAAATACTTTTCCTCTTCAAAAGGACACAGGATAACTTCGTCTTTCACAATCATCGAGAGGAAAAACATTAGAGCTTCTGAATGATATATTGCTGGGATAATTTTTCCTTTTTGCTTAATATCTGCTTGTCGAACATTTTCCATGAAACGTGGAGTATTGCTTGTTACCTTGAGAAATAACTCTCTACGAACAGCATGTTGATCTAGTAAGTTGCAAACCTCTCCACGAACACCTGTTTCTATCACAGGTGGAACAAAGTTTGGAATCTTGACGTATGCCTCATTCTGGAAACTGTTTGCAAGGTCCTGAAGCAAGTTATCAGTAAATAAACCCCTCTCAAAGTAATGCTTTCTCAGGAGTTGATCGACTTGAACTGAAACATCTTCAGAATGATTGATAGAAAAGGAAGATTCCATATCTAAGAGTGGAATGCTCATAAAGAAATCCTTTTGAATTGGACAACTAAATTTAATAATGTTATTGTTGATAACCAGTGCTAACTAATGTTTGCGGAATCTATTAACAAAAAAGTATTTGCAGCATTATGCCGAGATAGGTATAAAGTTCAGCAATTATGCTTGAAAACTCTCAACTTGAAAAAGCTGAAGAGTTATATACTTCCTTACAGAAACACCGTTTTTGATAGCAAAAATTAAGCATCTCCAATAAGCTGTATGTTTCTATGAATCTCTCACTGTATATAACACTAACTTGCTTAACGACACCTACAATACCACTATAATAGTAAAGTTAAACCAAGTAAATAGTAAAATCAAAAAATTTTATTTTTTGATTTAGGCACTAAAGATAGTGAGGATGCGCTCTGAAATCAGTGCCATTACGAATATTGTGGAGATTTACCACGCTTTCAGAGATTACCTTTGGGAAACACAGCTTTAGCTAGTCGTGCCGTTTCATCAGCGACGGGAGGAATTTCTTCGGGGTGCAGGCACATATGGCATAGAGCCGAGATGGGGTAGATATAGGGACGCTGTCACCAGGGGCAAGATAGGCTGAAAGCATTGTCAAGACTGGTTTTTAGAACTTGTGTTTCTGATTAATAATTTACCCCTGAGAAAAAACTTTACGGATTGACCTACCAAAATTACCAAAATTATTAGGAGGGTTCTGGGAGATTATTGTAAATCTTTTAACATTTTATTCACTTCATCTATGTTGAAAACATGTGGATTAAAGCTTTCACCCACCCACTCCATCCTCTCCTCATATTCTGGATGTGATGGATGGATCAGCAATGATTTCCAGCAACTCTGCATAGCCCCAAGAAGCACCACAATCTTCAGGAGGACAAGCACAGTTCCCAGTAATACATACAGGATATTTGGTATCTGGAGAAGATAGTAGTTCTTTTTCCACCAAAAGCTCATGTTCCCAGCTATCGCGAAAATCGTAAGTATAGGAAAAGTTGAAGTTCTCACCCTTAACCACCTGAGTGAGCTTGACACTATTCTCCGAATGCACATGAAAATCCGGTTGAGATTGACCGTAATCAACACCAGCAACAGTCCATGAATAGATATGATAATTATCCGAGCCCATTAGCTCTTGTACAATCAGATGTAACTGTTGAAGAGTCATTGGTGACAAGTTAAGCCCGTCAGTGTTGTGTCAAGAGCCTTTGAGAGAATTGTGGTAAAAAAACTGGTCAGTCCCACGTTGAAGATGAGGAAAAGGAATCACTTGTCTATATTGAGTTTCCCACGATTTTTGACCCTGGCAAATCCCTCGCTTGACAATTTCCCCTTTTCCTTAACTTGTCACCAATGAGTGTACTCTGTCCGCAGAATCTCAGTGTCTTTAGACCTGAGAGTGTCAATAAGGATTGCTGTTTTTACCATACAATTCAGACTCAAAATTGCTAAAGTTTGTCAGCCTGATGTACATTTAACATACTCACCATCAAAACTATCCGGGCTTAAAGCATCTAACCACAGAACCCATTTTGAATTTTCAACTTTTAATTTTTTAGTCGTGTCCACTTCTGCAAAACCATTTCCTATCTGGGGGATTTTCTTGCTGATAACCAACGGTATCCTGATGTTAGCCATCATCTTGCTAATTTGGCGACAGCAGAAACTAATCACCGCTTATGCAACCAGCAACCCCTCAGAAGCAATCAACTTCAACTCTCCAACCCCTTCTTTCGCACCGGAATTAGGACCCCGGCATAAACTTAGTTACAGCCAATGGCTAGACATCCTTAAACAAGAAGCCAACGCAACCGCCCAAAAACCCCCTGAAAAGTTAACTATATTGGCTGGAGATTCTTTGAGTTTGTGGTTTCCACCTGATTTATTACCAGAAGACAGAAATTGGCTAAATCAGGGAATATCCGGTGAAACCAGCGATGGACTATTAAAAAGATTAGATTTATTTGACCACACCCAGCCAGAGAGCATTTTAGTCATGATTGGAATCAATGACCTAATTCGCGGTGTAAGTGATGAGGAAATCTTAACCAATCAAAGACGAATTATCCGCTATCTCCGTAGGAATCATCCCCAAACGGAAATTATAGTCCAGTCGATTTTGCCTCATGGGGGAGAAGAAGCAAGATGGGAGGGACGGGAAAAACTCCTGGCTATCCCCAACCGTCGTATTCAGAAATTGAACGAGGAACTACAAAGGATAGCTACTCAACAAAATGTCCAATATATAAACTTACATCCCCTCTTCACCAACAAACAAGGTGATCTACGCCGGGAATTTACCACTGATGGCTTACACCTCAATCCGCAAGGTTATCTAATTTGGCGGACTGCATTGCAGATTTATAACAATTCAGAAGGAGTTCAGGAGGCTATAGGCATAAATAGGCATAGAGTAGAGCATTCAGAGGACAGAATAACCACTGATAACTGATAACTGAATTGTGTCTTAGCACGAGAAAATAAGAAATAGTGATTTTAGCAGTCAGACTCAAATGGATACTAAAGCTTTCAAACGTAGTCTACAACATTCAGAAAACTACAACCGTAAAGGGTTTGGACACAAAATAGAAGTTGCCACTCAGTTGCAGTCTGAGTATCAAAGTAACTTAATTCAAGAAATACGCGATCGCAACTACATCCTCCAAAGAGGCAATGTTACCATCAGACTAGCACAGGCATTTGGATTTTGCTGGGGAGTAGAACGTGCAGTAGCAATGGCTTATGAAACCCGTCAACACTTCCCCAAAGAACGCATCTGGATTACCAACGAAATTATTCACAATCCTTCAGTCAATCAGCGGATGCAGGAAATGCAAGTCCAATTTATCCCTGTAGAAGCTCATAAAAAAGACTTCTCTCTTATTGATCAAGGCGATGTAGTCATCCTACCCGCCTTTGGTGCCAGCGTCCAAGAAATGCAGATTTTAAATGATAAAGGTTGTCAAATTGTTGATACAACTTGTCCTTGGGTTTCCAAAGTTTGGAATACAGTTGAGAAACACAAAAAAGGCGAATATACTTCCATTATTCATGGCAAATACAAACACGAAGAAACAGTTGCCACCAGTTCCTTTGCAGGTAAATATCTAATAGTCTTGAACTTACAAGAAGCAGAATATGTAATTAACTACATTCTCAATGGTGACAAGCGTGAAGAGTTTTTAGCTAAATTTGCAAAAGCCTGTTCGGCTGGATTTGATCCCGAAAAAGACTTAGAAAGAGTAGGTATTGCTAACCAAACAACCATGCTTAAAGGTGAGACCGAGAAAATTGCTAAACTCTTTGAGAAAACCATGATGCAGAAATATGGACCAGCCGAACTAAATCAGCATTTTCAAAGCTTTAATACCATCTGTGATGCTACCCAAGAACGCCAAGATGCCATGTTGGAATTAGTCGAAAATAATCTAGATTTAATGGTAGTAATTGGTGGTTTTAATTCATCAAATACAACTCAACTACAACAAATTGCATTTGCGAGAAATATTCCTTCCTATCACATTGATGCTGTTGAACGCATCAAATCAGGTAATGCCATAGAACATCGGCAATTAACAGGAGAACTAATAACAACAGAAAACTGGCTTCCACCAAAAGAAATTGTTGTAGGAATAACCTCTGGTGCTTCTACTCCCGATAAAGTTGTAGAAGATATCATTGAGAGAATTTTTACCTTAAAAGCAACCTGATAATTCGTAATTTCTAAGTAAGAATTCAGGAGTCAGGAGTCAGGAGTAAAACTCTCTTGCCGTCTAGATTTTAATTCAGCTTATTTAGCCTCCTAAATCCCCCAATTCTGGGGTGAAAAGAATTTTCAAAGTCACTCCATAATTGGGGGTTATAGCATTTCAACAAAACCCTGATACATATCACTGCCCCTTGAGTTATAGTCCTTTGGCGATGCCTACGGCGAGCAAAGCTATCGCTATTCAACGACCATTAACCCCAATTTTCATAATCTTTATATATTACAAAATGAAGTGCGGAATAATATGGGTTATATCTATCACCCATATTTATGCATAACGTATGATTACGAATTATAATATCAGTTGTCAATTAGATAACAGCTTTACAAATTTTTAATTGGTATTTCCCATTTTGGCACTCGTATGGCAACGTAACTTGATATATTGCAGAAATTACCAAGATGTTTTGAATTGTTATACGGAAGACGGGGTTGAACCCATCTTCTTTGTTATCTCTTGCGTGAAAATGCCTGATATATCAAGTATTATAACAGCTAATTAATAACTCCTAAATCTAAAATTTTCACCATTTTTAGAATTTGCCATTTTGGCAGAGAGTGACAAAAGAAATATGTTATGTTAATCAAAATTGTGGGAATTAATAATGAATAAAACAACAGTTAAGGGCTAAATTCTTATTCTTGTTGTTTACTTCATTTGCTATCCTGACAACCTATTGAATGTTATTTCTACTATTTTTTTCATATTCCAAGGTGTATTGCCACTTTCAAGCTATTAGTGCGGACGGGATAACCCCCCGTCCTTTATTTTTGCGTAAAAATTCAGCTATGGAGAAGTTTTGCATTGCCACACCAACATATTTTTTAGTGGCAGTGTCAACTCTTATCAGTTTTTAGGATATTTGCATACATCCTCTAGGAAGATGCTACCAGAAAACCAGACAGGCTAAATTGGTTTGGGATGTTGTTATGCACTGGATTTATAGCGAGGTTTGGTGGTTAACCAAACCTTTTTTGTCTGTAAGCATTGGGTAATGGTTAATGGTTGGTATTGATCATGATTCATGATTCTGTCCCCTATACCTTACCCCGAAAGAATTTTTGCTAAATTACCTAACGCAGACCGGATAAATTGTGCATTTTTGATAAAATGTAAAAATTTAAACTTTATAGTTGTGGTGCATATCAAAGCAGGAGTATAAAATTAAAAATACTGGGACCATCCCAAATGTCTAAGTTTATTGTCATACTGTAGCTTGCTTCCCGCAGGGTATGAAGCACAGCGCAATGTTCGCGAAGGGATACACTGCACTCCGTTCCCTATGGCTTACGCCTCCCTTCGCTAACACAATGACAATTTATGTATGATATTTTTGGAAAATTGGGATGCTCCCAAAATACTCAGCCCTAGAGAATTGCCGCATTGACTAAAAACTAAAATGGCCAAGCACTTGCGCAAGCTGAAGAAAAAAGCGACTCGCATAAATCACCCTGGTGCTGATGCGAAATAAAAGATAGCTAGAAAAACTCAAAAACAATCTCGATGGCGCAGTTGGTTGTTGTCAACCTTGATGCTGACTACTTTGTTTAGCAGTGCTGGTCTAATTATCGCTGCTGACTCGATTAGCATTCTCTTCATATTTAATCCAGAACAGGTAAGCTGGTTAAATGAATTTTTACCAACCTGGTAGCAAATCCCTGTCAATCAAAAATAGATCCCCCAAACCCTTGCAGAAATTTGACTCGCCTTAAATAAACAAAACCGGATTGCTGGGGAAAGTCTATCTTTAGAGGTTGTCAATAATGACGATAATCAGGAACGAAATTCTTCTTTATTACCAGTTTTTCAAAAACGCCATAATTGTCAGTTTGATTGTCAAGAATTAGTAGAACTAGGGGTCTATCAACGTACCAAGGATTTAGAATTCCAATTTCAACCAGAAAGATAGTACCATCTGGTAACATAAATTTCTATCACTGGGGTTACAAAATCTTTTGTGGAATATCCCTTGGATAAAAATTATTTAGAGTTAGAGAAGTAAGGAGAAAAAATTAATTTACCTTTAACTGAGATCAAAGCTTTTGAAGATTCTCCATTATCACCGGAGTTTTGGTTTTATTTACGCGGTGCACACAAGCAAGGAGATAACCAAATTACTTATGCTCAAATAGTTCACCACACCCCCAAAATCCGTAATTTACAGCAAGTCTTATCTTGGAAAGAGCCTAACATTCAACTACCTAAATGGCAATAAGTAACAGGTAGTGATGCAAAAGAGTTCGTCATAGACCAAACAGCAAATTTAGAGCCAAAATTGCAAGTATATCAACTCAAATCTAGTGAATTAATTAGCAATTCGCTGATATTAGTACCAGTTTATCTCAAGTCGTAATTTGATTATCTTGCTTATCAAAAATCTTTAGCACTGGCTAGAAATGGACTTTGGACACCCGCTTATGCTTGGTTGACATCTCTGCAAAAACAGCGAAAGACGCCTTGTCTACAGTCTGTCCAGACGCAAATTGATTTAATTCGCCTCCATTGCCAATTTACCAAAATTCAAGCTGATAAAAGTTGGGCTAATCCCAGTGAACAAGTGATGACATATTTAAGTTATGTTCCTTGGGAACAAGCTTTACAGGTTTTGACAGCTTTACCATATAGTGGTCAAGAAATTTCTAATTTACTCAAAGCAGATAGAGGTAAGTTATGGAATCGGACAACGGTAGTGTTACGGCTTAACCCCAGTAGACGTGCTGTCTTAGCTTGGGCTTATTTAATGTTAGTGGTGCAGAGTGGAGAAAAACGTGCTAATTATTGGTTGCAGGAACAACCAAATATTAATGAGGAAACGTTATATTATCTGCAAGATTTGTTAGCACAACTCAATGATGAGGTGACGAATGATCATGAAAGTCAAATTATTGGTGGAGTGCAAAAAATTACTCAGATTAATGCTGATTAGCTATCTATACCTCCTCAATCGGAGTTAAAAGTCCCGGCTGATCAAGTGTGGTTTCAGGTAAATGTGAGTGCATTTCATGATGGAACAAATTGGTTAGGTTACCCTTTTAGTAATTTCCAATTACCGAAATTTCAAACTGGGCAATTCTGGCGAAAAATTTTGGGAATTGCAGCTGCTCCTACTATGCAGATAGTTGTTTGGCACCTAATGGAGAACAGCAAATTAAAACTGCTACTATTAAAGCTGTAAAAATGTAGGCCGGAGTTTTACAACTTTTAGCTGCTGGTGAACCTCTTCCTAAACATGAAAATAATTCTAGTCAACCCAAACCTCTAGCTTTAACTTCTGCAGTATTGGAATGGGTACAACTATCTCCTGTGTCTCTTCAAGAGCTGTATCAACAAAATCCTCAAGTTGTAAAGGCGTTTTTAGCGTCTGTGTGGCGTTCTTTACAGCAGTCTGGTGATATTTATCGTGGGTAAGTTCCTGGTTTTGACGTGATGAAAGCAAAAATGGATGATTAGACCTCTTGCAGAATTAATGTTATGTTATAATGGGGTCTTGTGTTTCTTTTAGCCAAAAGTTAGAGTTTACAGGGTTATGTTTGAATTAGCGAGCCCAAAGAACACCAAAAATAGATACAATCTAAAACTCTCTATCATCATACCACATAAACAATTTTGCAAGAGGTCTATTCGCCTGTGCAGATGATTGATATGACTAATGACGGTAAGGTTGATGTAGTTTTGACTATTTCTGGTTCGGCTATAACTGCATTGACTCAGCCAGTCAATGCAAATTCTAGTGTGGGAGAAGATAAGATACGCCCCCGGACTGTGATTTTGTTGCTGAAAAGGTGAGTTATAGTGATTTTGTTGCTAAATTTCGGCAAACGCTGACTGCGATCGCTAAACTCAATAGTGACTAGTGTCTGGCTTTACTGGTAGAAAATACTGACATATATAGCAGCTTAAGGCGCTGGTCAGAAACTAATCAGCGCCTTGAGTAGTAGCTGAATTTTTTGATTTATTCTTCGTGGCTAGAAGATTCTAGTCTTTGACTTTTGATGTTCTGTAACTGTTGTAGTAAAGAATCTACTTCTGCTTGCAAATCCATAAATTTTTCTTGCTGATCGTACCGATAATAGGCTTTGGTTAGCTTCTTGACCATTTCGCTATGGGATTCGCAACTGGTAACACTGGATGACAAAGTGGACATGGTTATACTCATTTGCAAATTTAGCTCACACCATTTGAGATATTATAATAATGTCATATTAAGCTTTCTTAAAACATTGTATACTTTTAATCACATACTCTGATAGGTTTGCCGTTTAATCATAAGATACTACGATTAGAGTGACTGTGTTCCTGAGATCACATCGCCCTGAGCGTGGTAAAGTGATTGACACTATAAACAAAATCCCATTTTCCCATCTCAAATCTCTAGTTAAGAAGTTTTTAATCCCGTGACTTTGAGCTTGTCTGTTGCTAAATCTCATCGCCAACCTTGGCCCGGACTGATAGAAGCCTATCGTAAATACTTGCCTGTCAGCGAAAGCACTCCAGTTATTACTCTCTTGGAAGGTAACACACCTTTAATTCCAGTGCCAGCGCTCGCAGAACGCATTGGCAGACAAGTCAAGGTATTTATTAAATATGACGGACTAAACCCCACCGGCAGTTTTAAAGACCGGGGTATGACTATGGCGATTACCAAGGCTAAGGAAGCCGGGGCTAAGGCAGTAATTTGTGCTAGTACAGGCAATACTTCAGCTGCTGCTGCTGCTTATGCGCGGCGTGGAGGGATGAATGCCTTTGTGTTGATTCCTGATGGTTATGTGGCTTTGGGTAAGTTAGCCCAAGCTTTACTCTATGGGGCTGAGGTACTAGCTATTAAGGGAAATTTTGACCGGGCGCTGGAAATTGTCCGGGAAATGGCGGATCATTACCCCATCACTTTGGTAAATTCTGTCAATCCTTACCGCTTGGAAGGGCAGAAAACTGGCGCGTTTGAAGTGGTGGATGCTTTGGGTAATGCTCCCGATTGGTTGTGTATTCCGGTGGGAAATGCGGGGAATATCACAGCATATTGGATGGGTTTTTGTCAATACCATCAAGATGAGAAGTGCGATCGCTTGCCGAAAATGATGGGTTTTCAAGCTGCTGGTGCTGCACCTTTGGTAAGTGGTAAACCTGTGGCAAATCCTGAAACTTTAGCCACAGCAATACGTATTGGTAATCCTGCGAGTTGGGATCAAGCGAGCGCAGCCCAAACCGCTAGTCAAGGCAGTTTTAACGCTGTCACAGACGAAGAAATTCTCGACGCTTATCGACTTTTAGCATCATCAGAAGGTATTTTCTGTGAACCTGCCAGTGCAGCTTCTGTAGCTGGGTTGTTAAAGGTAAAAGACCAAGTTCCCACAGGTGCAACAGTAGTTTGTGTCCTTACAGGTAATGGTTTGAAAGACCCAGATACAGCAATTAAACACAGTCACAGTCATTTTAAACAAGGTATTCCCGCAGACCTAAAAGCTGTAGCTGAAGCAATGGGGTTTTAGCAACTTGCTGTTTGTAAATTGGGGTCTAAACGGTTAGGCGCATATTTTCTATATGATTCATCATGAGGAAAAATTATCAAAGCGCCTAACGCAATAACACACCCTACTTAAGATTTATTTTATAAAATAGTCTCTGAGTCAGCTATTATCAAGTAACTCTAGAAAATCCTTACCAGCTTCGAGAATATCTTCATCGTCACTTTGTAATGCTCTAATAGCTAATCCCTGTGTTAAATCAGGGTCAATTTCAAGGTACAGTTCAAGCAAACGTCTATACTCTTCATAAGCATCCTGAGTTGCATTAACTAATACAGGTTAAGCACTTTTTTCAAAATTAGCTAGTAAAAACTCTTTAGGTAACGAAAGTAAAACTTCTCTAACTAGTTCAATATCTGAATGACCAACACTAGGTAGATCAACTAATTCACTAAAAAACGACAAACGTTCTTCTACTTCTAACTATAATAGTATTCTCACAGTAGTGGTTCTCTCTGATGGACTCTTGAGAGCTTGCCTAATTGTTAACTGTTTATCTGTTGAGCGACTGAAAAACCCCCAACGAGCTCTAAAACAATCCATTTCAGTACTACGTAAGCTTCACCATAATTCAAAGTTATTTGTTGGCAAATTTCCTTGTTCCATCATTTTTTGTTACCAGGTTATTTCCAAGGAGGATAAAAGTTGCAATTGGTAAGTGACCATTACCAGAACCATTAGACAGTTACATTTCTAGCCGCATGGTGCGGTTAGGTGCAAGATATTTGGAAATTACTGCTTCTCATGCACTACGAACGGCTAGTTTACCCTTACATCATGGAGATCGTTTTGATCAAATGCTAATTGCACACGCACAGATGGAGGAGATGACACTTCTTAGGGCTGATCCAATGTTGAAAGAGTATAAAGATACTGCTATTTCTTGGGCTGCGAATAAAAAGTAAGAAGAACCAGCAAATGACTGATATGTAATTGATAACTGATAACTGATAACTCTTTAGTGAGTTATTTCGCCAGTTTCTACTGCTTCTACTGCTTCCCCTGCTCTCCTTGCTGCTCGTGCCTTTGCTAAACTGTCAATAGCATCACCTAAAGCTGTGGTTAGGTTGTTACGGGTTTGAGCATGATTTTCTTGTTCTGTTTTCAAAGCTTGAATTAGGTAATCGCGTTCTTTAGTAACTGCCACAAGTTTAGCTTTTAATTGCTCTACAGATGTCAGTTGTGATAGTTCTGACTGAACTGCTGTTGTAGTAGTTTCAGCAGTTGCGTCAACGTTTATAGGTTGGAATTGTTGCAGTTCAGCTTTTACAGATGCAATTCCTTCGGATCGCTTCGCTAACGCTTGTTGGTGTATCTTGGCTTCTGCACGACGTTGTTCTGATTCAGTATTATATAGTTGTCGCCACTTTTGTGAACTTTCCCAGGCCTCATCACGTTTTTGTTGCAGTTCAGCCATCTGCTGTCTCAGCGCTTGAATTTCAGCTAACCATTTTTTTGTTAAATGAGCTGTTTGATCAATATTGTCAGTCATTAGTTTAGTTAAGTGTATTAAGTATTAAATAATTCTGTCTTCTCGTGAAAAATTTTACCGTATAAATAGCGAGCCTAAATAATTTACAAATATCTTCTGTATTTTGAATTGGATATATATGCCCCAGCATCGTTCGATCAGGTTCTTCCGCCACCTCAATTGGCGTACATTTCAGAAAACCATGGACAGGACTATGGAAGAGAGACTGTTAGGATTGGCTTCAGAAATTGCCTTTAATGCCATGTTATCCTTGTTTCCGGCGATTATTGCCGTGCTGACAGCCATTGGTTTAGTAGCAGAATCCTTGCAGAACACCTTTATTCAGGCAACAATGCAACTGAGTCAGATTGTACCCGAAGAAGCATGGAGTTTAATTAGTGAATTTGCTACTAAAGAAATTGCCGAGTCTAAAAATAGAGGTTTATTTTCTGTCAGCTTTGTGATCGCAATTTGGACAGCTTCTGGTGCAGTCAGTACCGCTATGACCGCATTTGATCAAATAGAACAAATTTCTCCAGAAAATGTGCGACCATTTTGGAAGGCCAAACTTATTTCTCTAGGATTAACAATTGGGACTATATTACTTTTAATACTGGCTTCTTTTCTAGTATTTATTAGTGATTTACTTTTGGGTATATTGATACGTGGTAATGGTTATTTAGCATTCTTATTGCATATTTGGCAACTGTTACTTTGGCCTTTAGCCTTAGTTATTGTTGCTGCCACATTTAGTTTAGTTTATCGTTATGGACCGAGTTTGTGGAAACCAGGCACCCCATTGATGCCAGGAGCCGTTTTAGCAGCTATATTTTGGGCAATAGTTTCCGCCCTATTTCGCTTTTATGTCACCAATTTTGGAAATTATAATAAAGTTTACGGCACAGTGGGAACTTTTATAGTATTAATGTTGTGGTTGTGGATGGGTGCCTTTGTTCTCCTAGTTGGGAAGCAATTAAATGTAATTGTTAGTGAATCTATGAAAAATAGGGAATAGGGACTGGGGACTGGGGACTGGGGACTGGCGGAGAATAACAACTGACAATTAGCAATTAGCAATTAGCAATTAGCAACTACCAATCACCAATCACTAAAAAATTTCTAATTCTCCCAATAAAATATACATAGAGTCTGATGCTTATGCACCAACATTAAAACGTGTGCGTCAAATTAGTAAAGTTTTAGATAATGCTATTACCATTACCGGAACTCAAGTTGGTATTAGTTTAGATCCTATTTTGGGATTGATACCTGTTGGTGGTGATGTTTTAGGATTCATATTTTCTCTTTACATTATCATCGAATCAGCGCGGCTAGGTATATCGAGAGCTACCTGGGGACGAATGGTTGTAAATATTATTATTGATGCCTTAGTCGGTGCTGTCACCATGTTAGGAAACTTATTTGATTCTGTCTGGAAAGCAAATAATTATAACATCACTTTATTAGGAGATTACTTAAGAACTCCTGGTGAGAGAAAGAAAGCTGATCACGATTTTATCATTCTGTCTATTGGGGGATTGTTCCTATTGGCCATTGTTTTAATACCACTACCCGTGATAATAATAGGAATGCTATGGCAAGCCTTAACTGGCGGGTAAATTAATGATTATATTATTAAATAAAATTAAATAAGTCAGTAAAGAATGATATTATCTCCGTAAGAGTTCAGGAGCAGGAGGATAAGAAAGTAATGTCCAATTTCCCTTGGCCTATTCCTTATGTACTGCCCAGACAGATTTAATAAAAATTAAAACAGAAATGATATGAAGGATTGGTGGCAAATTAACTTTCCTAAAGGTCGGCAAAATCTAATTATTACTGATGCTAATGGATATCCTGTACAAATCGCTTATGGTGAAAAAGGTACGGGTAAACCACTAGTTTTATTACATGGTTTGGCAAGTTGGAGTTATAATTGGCGGCATATTATAGAGCCATTGTCTCAATATTTTCGGGTAATTTGTTTTGACGCTAAAGGCCATGGATTTTCTGAGAAACCTCTATCACGCCGAGAGAAAAATGGTCATCAAGTAATTGAATTAGAGCGAATAATTCAAGCTTTATGTGATGAACCACCAGTAATTATTGCTGAATCTTTAGGTGCATTAGTTTCTTTAGCCTTGGCTGGACAATCTCCCCATTTAATTGATAGGTTAGTAGTAATGAATGCGCCTATTTTTACCGAAAAATTACCCCACTGGGTGATGGGACTACTTGCTCACACTCCACTGGAAATTATCCAGACTATTGATTTTTTGCGTCTAGCTTATGTGTTTGCACCTATACTTAGAGAACTCATAGCTATAGAAAGACGGAGAGTTTTATTTGATCCTTCTATTCTCTCAGAGGAAGATGTTTATTGGATAACCTACCCGTTTATTGAAATTCCGGGGACTTTAGTGAAGGTGGCTGAAGAATTACAAATAGCAGTTAAGGAAGTTGAAAACTTACAAGCCAAAAAACCAAATATGTTGACAAAGATTCAAAATAATCTTTGTGCTATTGAATGTCAAACTCTAATTTTATGGGGTGATCAAGATAGTTGGTTTCCTGCTAGTCACGGTGAGAAGTTGCATCAAAATATTCCTAACTCCCGCTTTCAACTTCTGCACAACTGCTATCATGATGCATCAACAGGGGCTTCTGAAGTAGTGAAGGCAGAGATTATTCAATTTTTACAGGATACGAATTTTTGTTGAACTGTTATTTCCCCAATTAAGAATTAAGTAGTCCTGCAAAATAAATTGTAAATTTAGAGGAGAGAACAGAGAACTCTTAACAGGGAAAAGATAAGCAATACAGAGATTTCTGTTTTTCCCAAAAATGTTTAATTAATTTTGCCCAGGTAAGTAAGTTGGCGGGAAAAGATAGAACTATGTAACAAAAAGTAAAATCACCAAAACCCTTTTGCCTTTTGCCCTTCGGGTTCTCCAGTGGCACCCTGGGGTAAGGCGAAGCGCCTACATGGGGGAAACCCTTCCACCGCAGTGGCTCTGCAAGACCGAGCTGGTTCACCTTTTGTCCTGTCATAACGAAAATTTTTAACGCCCACTTACTTACCAATAAAAGAAGAGTGGGAGTAGGCATACCACGCGCCATTTATCTCCCACTCTACATTTGCTGCTGGAGCGTTGAGGAATATATTTATAGACACTGCCCGTTATTTAGGGGGCTAAATTGTACGTCAACGACAGTGACTATATGCTATTAATATTCCTGTTGCAGCAAATGTGAAACCTGATTATTATTTTTTCTGAACTAATAGCTCGGAAAAGTGTGTGTAGATTGCTTTATATGTCGGTGAAAAAGACTTGTAAAATATCTTTTTTTAGACTAATGTATTGATATAATAGACCCTGATAACAACACCCTTTAGTCGTTTATCTTTTATCAATTTAACCTGGTGTTTTAGCGATTGGTTGCCAAGTTGGCACTTTTATCAGTTATCAGTTATCAGTCAAAAAAGGCAATAAGTTATTTTTCCCCTACACACTCTTTTAAACCCGCTGGGGAAGTTTGAGTAAGCGATAAATAACCAAGTAACTAGAGGCGCAGCTAAGAGCGAGCGCTAACATTAACCATAAAGAACCATAAAGGTGTAGGATTATTGAGATCAGAGGATGTTGGGTTTGTTTTTGTACTGACCACTGCTGCTAGTTTTGCCGTTTGTATTTGTGCTACGTAGCCAATATAAATGAGTTGGTAATAACCAAAGATGCCAACAGGAGAAACGGGATTTTGTGAGGTGAGGCAAAAATTGTACTTTTAGCTACGCCAACCACATACATCGCTAAAGTGTTTTTCTGGAATTAAAGTAAAATAAATCACATCGAACAAATAAAATTCCAAGACAAAGTATCTTCTGGAAATATCCTAAGAAGACTTGCATTCAATAATTTATGGCTGGTAGGAATAAGCTGCTTAGCTCAGTAATCAAATAATCAGGTATTGATTACCATAGAAAATTCTGTTAAATGGGAGTTGTAGGTATAGAATATTAGACAGTTTGAAGATGGATAAAAGAGGTAAAAATGGAATTACAGAAATTATTGTGCCAACTTCCAGCTATCCATTGATAAGGAAGATGTAACATAATTTCCGCATTTTCTTTTCAACAAAGTTTGCAGCCTATAGTTTTTATGAAGAAGATACCCCGGAAGAAAACCTTGTAGGAAATAGCGTTATATGGTTACATAATACACTGAAAAATCTTTTGAGTAAATGTGCTGGCCCCAAGCTAATTAAAACAGCCAAATATATTTATTGAGAGAGGCCGCGTGAGCAGGAAGAGTGAGATAATAATCCGTGGGAACTTCATGAAGATAATTATTTGGATGGAAAATAATTTTCTCGATTTTCCAGAAGTAGAGATGAATACTTTTAGTCTAGCAGTATTACTTTGGACTAATTAAGGAATAGGGAGTTTTTGCCTAAGAAACACCACCTTCATTTTGGTAGAAATCTGTCGTACCTTGTTGAGCTTTGAAGATGGACAAGGGATATTAAATTTGTCAGGCTATGCAGATTTAGCACAACTGCCTACAGGTCTTAGTCAGTTAACAAATCTTCAAGCACTAAGCTTATACTTGGAAGGAACCAAGTGTTTACCAACAGATATTGGTCAGTTAACTAATCTTAAATGGCTATGTCTAAACATAGATGAATTAGAATATTTACCAGCAGAATTTGGCAGATCGAGTAACTTGAAACAATTAATCCTAGAGAATATGTAAGAGCTCAAAGACCTACCTGCTGAGTTTTCGCAACTAAGTTCTCTGGAAGAAATAAAGCTGCTTCATTGTGGATTCATGGCAGTACCAGAGCCTATTTTTGAACTGACAAACCTAAAAAAGCTGAAGTTCAGTGTGAAATCTGGCATAGACTGTGTTGTTTCCCCGAAAATCGGTCACGTGCACCAATTGCAAGAGTTAGAGATTGTAGGGACTTTTGCTAACTATCTACCAGATGAAATTGGGGAACTGTCACCTTTAGAGAAGCTAAAGATAAATTGCTTGTATCTGAAAAAATTACCTGAGAGTATTGGCAAATTGCAGAATTTAAAAGAACTACGCTGCTATGGTTCGGATAATAGTACAATTATACTTGACTTTTTAAGTCAGTTGACTAGTCTACATTTGTTAAATCTTGCGAGCTTGGGGACTGGACACATTCCTGAAGTTTTGTTCGAAATGCCATTTTTACAAACTTTGCGATTTGACAGTGACGCGCCCCAAGGAGAAATTGAGGGTCTGAAAAAAGCTTTACCTAATAGAGAGGTCCGAAAATTTAGAAAGGAGTCTGTGTCTGGCTTTCCATAGTGTTAAGATTAGGAAAGAGCCAAGGAAAGAATCAGGGTTGGGAATAGTTACGGATAGTTCCTATCCATGAAGATGTTGATGACTAATTCATAACTGACCTCATATCCATAACATTTATGAAATGGGCAAAACTAATGAACCAATTCCTAATGTGACTAAACCACAAATAGTAAGAATTACTTGTGAGTAAATTGGGGAATTCAGGGGAAATCTTTGTTGAGGTACCCGGAATATTTTTACAAGTCTAATGACCTGTTCAACAAAAATACCCTTGGTGGAAAACTCTTTGTTTCCTGCCTTGTGTTCTGAGGTTGATTCTCCTTTACCTGGTTTCTTATAACTTGGGCTAATATTCTTTCCTCCTTGATATACTTTATCTCCTCCAAACATTTGGTTGTTATCGAACTTCTTTTGTTGCTCTCGAAATAAGCTAATATAACTGGTTGGGCCTTTTTCTCCTACTTCTACCAAGTCTTGAAACTGATGGTTAGTTATTCCCAGTATTTTTTTGTACGATGTGGGTATTCTTGAATATAATCAAGTGTGTTTTTCCTTTTGGTAGACGGTCAAAATTCCCTATTCCGTTCTACATTCCGTTCTACTCTACCATTGTTTTGACACAAAGTTAATTTTCCGGACAGGTCTAATACAGAGGTATCTGATTACAAAGAGTACCGTGACTAAAATGAAGTTGCGCAGTAGAAAATTTCAGAGAACCTAAGACTTAAAAGCCTATCTTTCATAAAGAATGATAGAATTGATACAGTAGAGCAATGTATCATCGATTTTCAGCTGCAACACCAACTTATCAAACCAGAGAAATTCGCGCAATGGCTGACCACTAATCTTATTCTAGGCGCTCGCTCAAAATCTTAGCAGTCAAATTCAAAATTATACAATCATCGTTCTCAACATTAAATTCCAAGTTTTGTCTATGGTAAGCATTGGTGACAAGTTAAGGAAAAGGGGAAATTGTCAAGGGTGGTATTTGCAGTGGTTAAAAATCGTGAGCAACTCATTAATAGGCAAGTAATTGAGCGATTGTTACCAGCCATGACACAGAGCCGAAAAACCAATCGAGACTACACGAAAAAGAAACACAGACTACTCGTAGAAGATCAAGTAATTGCCGAGCAACTCTCAGGATTACTGACACCAACCATTACAAATCAAGAAAACTAAGTAGGTGGGCGGAAAAATTTATAACTATGTTATGGCGAATGCAGCAAAGGGG
>ERZ1034409.73-NODE-73-length-39858-cov-10.864483_pt1 | contig 39858 bp, 35 predicted proteins | sample MGYA00520610_ERZ1034409 | MGnify/ENA primary metagenome ERZ1034409 (study PRJEB33736, sample SAMEA104288480) | Azolla microphylla | place: Ecuador | collected 1982 | study: EMG produced TPA metagenomics assembly of the PRJEB19522 data set (Is there foul play in the... | reverse complement strand
TGTGCAGCTTCTTGTTACGCAGGATTCGCACAGTGGACCGCGGGTGCCAGCCGGCACCCGGTCTTCCCTGCGCCCTCTTTCAATCGAGGGCGAAGCGATCCAGCAAAGCTCGGGCGAGATGCGCCGCGAGGATGCGACGGCGTGTCTGGGAGCCGCAGGATGGGTAGAGCGAAGCGAAACCCATCACCTTTCGTTCGCAGGGAAGCGTGATGGGTTTCGCAAGTGCTCTACCCATCCTACGAACGGCAGAGCGAGATGCGAGTTGAAGGACCAATGCCATCACCACGTCATTGCGAGGAGCCCTTGCGACGAAGCAATCCAGACTGCGTCTGCGGAGGGATTTCTGGATTGCTTCGCTCCGCTCGCAATGACGGCGCTGAAACAGTGTCGAACCAAACTCCACTCTCGTGCCCCGGACGCAGCGCAGCGTCCCGGCGATGCGGAGCATCGTCCGGTACGGTGCGCTGCAGAGCCGGGGCCCATGTCACAGCGCGCGCCGTGGCCTGCTGGGTCCCGGCTCCGCGCAGCAGCCTAACAACGCTGCAGCGCGTCCGGGACACGAGACCGCTGCTACACCGGCTTGCCCGTATACGGCATCGACGCCGTGAGGCCGCCGTCGACCGGGAAGGCCTGGCCGTTGACATACGACGCCTCGTCGCTGGCCAGGAACAGGCCCATCGCCGCGAGCTCGTGCGGCTGGCCGGGGCGCTTGAGCGGGTTGAGCTGGCCGATCTTGTCCTGGGTGCCGCGCTCCTTGGCGCGGTCGAAGATCGGCTTGGTCATGCCGGTCTCGATCAGGCCCGGGCAGACCGCGTTGATGCGCACGCCGGTGCCTGTGAGCGAATACGCCGTGGTCTGCACCAGGCTGATTACGCCGGCCTTGCTCGCGGCATAGGGATGTCCGCTGGCGCCGGCCTTGAGGCCCGCGACGGACGCCGTCAGCACGATCGCGCCGGACTGCTGCTTGATCATGTGCGGCATCGCGTGCTTCACCGCGAGAAACGGCCCGATCAGATTGATGCGCAGGATCTCCTGCCAGTGCTCGACGGTCTGCTCGGGAATCGGAACGAGCCCGCCGGAGATACCGGCATTGGCCCAGATCACGTCGAGCCGGCCATGCGCCTTCACCGCCTTGTCGATGACGGCGATGACGTCCTTTTCGGAGCCTGCATCGGCGATCATGGCCTCCGCGATGCCGCCGGCCTTCTTCACCTCCTCGACTGTCTCTTTCACCGCCTCGGTGCGATCGACTGCGATCAGCCTGGCACCTTCCTTGGTGAAGAGGTGTGCTGCCGCACGGCCGATGCCGCTGCCGGCGCCGGTGATGATGACGGATTTGCCTTGCAGTCGGCCCATGCGTTTCTCCCTCGTGGTGCTCGCGCGACGCTTGCCGCGCGACGGAATTTCAAACAAGATTTCAAACGGTAAAGTGTCTTGAGACACATTGCCACCTGACGTACAGCGACATCAGACGGGATGGAAGGGTTTCGATGGCAGGCGCAGACAAGCCGAATGTGGTCACGACACGATGGTGGTGGGTTCGTCACGCGCCGGTGCGGAGTGACGGCGGCAACATCTACGGACAGAGCGATCTCCCCTGCGACACCAGCGACACCTATGTTTTCAACGCTGTTGCCAAGGTGCTGCCACGCAAGGCGGTCTGGTATTCGAGCAATCTGATGCGCACGCACCAGACCGCGGAAGCGATCTGGGCGGCGGGCTACCCCAAGCCTGCGTCGATGCCATGGGAGCCGGATCTCGCCGAGCAGCATCTCGGGAAATGGCAGGGCATGAATCGCGCCGCGTTCATCGCCAGCCGTCCCGTCGGTTCGAGCTGGTTCGCCGACATCAACGAGCCCGCGCCCGGCGGCGAAAGCTTCATGGATCTCTACAACCGCACGCGCCGCACCATCGAGCGGATCAACGGCGAGGCCGGCGGGCAGGACATCATCGCGGTTGCGCATGGCGGCACCATCAAGGCGGCGATCGGCCTCGCGCTCGACGGCCAGATCGAGCGCGCCTTGTCGTTCGATATCGACAATTGCTCGATCACGCGGCTGGATTATTTCGCAAGCCCCGAGCGCTCGGTCTGGCGGTTGCCGATGGTGAACCAGCAGCCGTGGATCGCCGATGACGCGCACGCGGCGATGCATCAATTGGCCGGACCGGAAGTCAAGAAGCTCGCGTGAGTTAAGCCGTCATTCCGGGTTCGATGCTTTGCATCACCCCGGAATGATATTGAATAAGATCAATTGGGGAGAGAAACATGACCTTGTTCGACATGAAGGGGAAAGTCGCCGTCATCACGGGATCGACGCGCGGCATCGGGCTTGCGATCGCCGAGCGCATGGCCGAGCACGGCGCCAAGGTCGTGATCTCCTCGCGCAAGGCCGACGTCTGCGAGCAGGTCGCCAAGGGCATCAACGAAAAGTTCGGCAAGGGCACGGCGGTCGCGATCGCCGCGAACATCTCCTCGAAGGAGAATCTGCAGAACCTCGTCGACGAGAGCAACCGCGCCTTCGGCAAGATCGACGTGCTGGTCTGCAACGCCGCCTCGAACCCGTATTATGGTCCGCTTGCCGGCATCTCCGACGATCAGTTCCGGAAGATCCTGGACAACAACATCGTCGCCAACAACTGGCTGATCTCGATGGTGGTGCCGCAGATGATCGAGCGCAAGGACGGCTCGGTCATCATCGTCTCCTCGATCGGTGGCCTGAAAGGCTCGACCATCCTCGGCGCCTACGCAATCTCGAAAGCCGCCGACATGCAGCTCGCGCGCAACCTTGCTTGCGAATACGGCAAGCACAACATCCGCGTGAACTGCATCGCGCCCGGCCTGATCAAGACCGATTTCGCCAAGGCGCTGTGGGACAATCCGGAGAATTTGAAAGCCTCGACCGCGCGCTCACCGCTCTTGCGCATCGGCATCCCCGACGAGATCGCGGGCGCGGCCGTGTTCCTGGGCTCGAAGGCCGGCGACTTCATGACCGGCCAGACCATGGTGATCGACGGCGGCGCGACGATCAGCTGAGGTGCTCTCTCTCGTGTCCCGGACGCGGTGCAGCACGCAGTGCTGCTCCGCAGAGCCGGGACCCAGAACGCCAAGAGCGGGATCGTTGAGGCATGGGCCCCGACTCTGCGCAGCAACGCTAAGAGCGTTGCTGCGCGTCCGGAGCACGAGAATGCCATCTCACTCCACCGCCGCGTAAACCAGATCCCGCACCAGCGTCCGCGTGTAATCACGCTGTCCGGGGCCCTGGCTCATGAACACCGCGAACAGATCCTCCTTCGGATCGATCCAGAAGAACGTGCCGGCGATGCCGCTCCAGAAATAGTTGCCGACGCTGCCCGGGAACGGCGCGATGCCGGCCTCGCGTCGCACGGCGAAGCCGAGGCCGAAGCCGTGGCCGGGCGACAGCAGCGTGCCGTTGGTCTGGACCTGCGGCCCGAGATGATCGGACGCCATCAGCTCCAGCGTCTTGCGGCCGATGATCCTGGCGCCGTCGAGCGTGCCGCCGTTGCGCAGCATCAGGCAGAAGCGAGCATAGTCCATGGTGGTCGAGACCAGACCGCCGCCGCCGGACTCCATCACCGGCTGCTCCAGCATGTTGAACAGCGCGACCTTGTCGCCGGTCCAGGGATCGGCCGCGAACGGCTCGGCCAGCCTGCCGGCATTGGCCTCGCTGGTCGAGAAGCCGGTCTCGGCCATCTGCAATGGCGCGAGCACGCGCTCGGTGAGGAACGTGCCGAGCGACTTGCCGCTGACGACCTCGACGATGCGGCCGAGGATGTCGGTGGAGCGGCTGTAGTTGAACTCCGCGCCGGGCTGGCAGACCAGCGGGAAGCTCGCCACCAATGCGGCGTGCTCGGCATTGCTGATCTTGCGGCTGCGGACGCGGGAGTCCTGGTAGAGCTTGTGCACGGGGCCGTCGCCCTGGTGCTCGTAGGTGAGCCCCGAGGTGTGGCGAAGCAGGTCTTGCACGGTCATCGGCCGCGTCGACGGCACCAGCTCCAGCTTACCGGCTTTGACGATTCCGACCTGCTGGCTCGCAAACTCCGGAATGAATTTGGCGACGGGGTCGCTGAGCAGCAGGTGGCCGTCCTCGAGCAGCGCCATGATGGCGACCGAGACGATCGGCTTGGTCATCGAGAAGATCCGGAAGATCGAGTCCCGCGTCATCGGCGCGGCGGCCGCCGGGCTCTGCTTGCCGAGCGCCTCGAACCAGCCCACCTGGCCGCGTCGCGCCACCAGCACGGTGGCGCCGGGAATGGTGCCCCTGTCGATCTCGCGCTTGAAGGCATCCGACATGGCCTGCAGCCGCAGCCGCGACAGCCCCAGCGTCTCGGGGCGGGCTTCCGGCAGAGGCGGGGTGGGGGCTGCGATCGTGGCCTGTGAGGCGGCTGGAGCGGTCGCTGTGGCGGTCATGGGCACTCCCGGATGTTTTTGATTGTCGGCGACCGACTGTGGCCCAGAAACCCCGGTACAAACAAGCGAAGCGGGCGCGGTTCACCCTTGCAATCCGGCCGTCGCCTGTGCTTGAAAGCGGCCCTGATCCGAAGCGGCGACGCGAGGGTCTGTAGGAGTGTAGCTCAATTGGTAGAGCACCGGTCTCCAAAACCGGGGGTCGCAGGTTCGAGCCCTGCCACTCCTGCCAGCAGAATCAATCACTTAAGTCAGGTGTTGGCGGGATAGGGACGAGGCGTCCGGCGGGGGCGAATCGCCGTGCGCGGGCCCTTCCGCTTGATATCCCCGGGGGTGGGAAGGCCAAGCGGCGCCTTAGCGCGCCGTGGCTCGTTCCGCGTCGGTCGGAACCTGGCTGCGATCGACGTCCCGGATCGGAACGCGGCGCAGCAGCGAGACGATGGTGCCGCCGAGCTCGAAATAGGTGCGCAGCCGTAGCGCGCGGGAGGAGCCCTTCAGCTCCGCATTCAGGCTCACGGGCACCTGGACGTAAGTGAGGCCGAGCTGGAGCAGCGAGATCAGGGCGCAGATCTGATAGCCATAGCCGTCGGCCTTGACCGCGATCTGGCGCAGCCATTTCACGGGGTAGACGATCATGCTGTGGTAGTCGGACAGCCAGAAGCCGAACAGGCAATTCAGGATGAACCGCAGCGAATGCGACTGCAGCGAACGGTTGACGGAGCGGTCCGACTGGTTGTCGCGATAGGTGATGACGAGGTCGGCGGCGCCCGCCGCCTTGAACATCCGGGCAATACCCTCGTTCTGGAAGGCATGGTCGCCGGGAATGAGCGTGATGGCATCGAATTTCGCGCGCGACAGGGCATATTCGAAGCCGGCCCCGACGCCCCGCCGCTCGGCGTTATGCTGCACGATGATGCGCGGCTCGCTGGCCGCGAATTCATCCATGATCGCGCCGGTGGCGTCGGTGCTGCCGTCGTCGATCAGGAAAATCTCGAAATCGTCGAGCAGCTCGCGGGCAAGCGGCAGCACGCCGTCGATGGTGTCGGCGATCTTGTCCTGCTCGTTCAGTGCAGGAATTACGATCGTAAGCCGCTTTGCCGCCCTGGAAGGTGTCATCTTATGCCGCCCGCTGCAGGCCACTCTTTTACTGGTGGAACCCTGACGCAACTCTAGGTCATCTGGGCGGGGCGAACAATAAGGCGGCCGCAGATATGCCCTGCACAACAGGCAGGAAACCTGCGACCTGTGTGTTCCCGGCAACTAGTCCGATGAAAAATCGTAAAGACTGGTGTCGCCGATGCCGAAGGCGTGGCGCAGCTGTCCGACGCGGCCTGCCATGGTCCGGCCTGCCGCCGTCGCGGCGAAGTGCGAACCGACAGGCTCGACCAGGCCGCTGTCGACCAGGTTCCCAATTCGTCCCTGGAACAGAGCTGGAACCTGGCGTTCGACGATGTCGGAAAGCGGAGCCCTCCGCTCGGTCCGGCCGACGAGGCCAAGTAGAATCTCCAGCGAGACCGATTTGTACACCGCGCCAAAAGCGAAGACATAGCCCATGACGCAAAATCCGAAAATCGATGCAGCATCCCAATATTGAAATTGCGCGACGACGAAAACCCCGAGCATCACGCCGAGACCATGGGTGACGATCGCGGCGATCGCGAGCAGGGTTACGGGCGCAACGGTCCATCCGCGCGCGCGAGCCATCAGCTGCAGGACAGGCGACAGCAGGGCGAAGGTGACGGCGGCGAGGAATCCGACAACGAAGGACATCGTGGCCGCTCACCCGATGCCGGTCGACAGGCGAACGAATTTGACGAGACGCGCGACCGCCATGCCCTTCGTCGTGGGGGCAAGCTTGCCGTCCGCGACGGTCAACATTCCCGCGCCGACCAGGAGTTTCAGGCGATTGTGCGTGAAGGTGCCGAGATCGCCGCCCTGCATGTAGGCCACGGCCCATTGCTCCAGGGTGAGGGGACGCCCGGCCTTATCGAGGGCCGTGAGCAGCGTGAGCGTGAAGCCCCAGGCCAGCAGGCTGAACAGGATGTAGAAAAACATCATCGCCGTCGCCAGCAGGAACAGGCCGCCAATGACGTCGTCGAGATGGCGTTGACCGGGAAGCGCGATGCAGGCGATCGCGTAAAGGGCCAGGATGCTGACGCAGCCGAGCCGGAAGCGGCGGCCGGATCCGCCGGTGGCGGCGATACGCGCATAGCACAGCAATACCAGCGGCAGCGCGAGACTGAGACCAATCGCAGCAGCTTGCGCGGGGCCCGGTAGCATGTTCATTGCGGAAATTCGTCCCGGACGCCTCTCAGGCCCAGCCAGTGCAGGAGTCTATAGGAGGTCGCATTTTTCCGGTCAAGGGAGCCCCTCACGGTCGCTCTTGCGGACCTCATCCGGGCGTGCGAATCCTTCCCGACGATGCCGTTCCTCCCTCCGAGATGTCTCCATTGCTGCGTGCGATAGTCGTCCTCCTCGTCGTGCTGTTGGCTGCGCATGCACCGATGCTCCTCAACGACGGTCTCTTCATGGACGACTGGCTGGTGCTCAAGCCGCGTCCGGACTATTTCATCGACATCGATTTCCTGCTGAACGGCGCCGGGCATCCGATATTTTACAGCTACGACACGTTCGCGAACTGGACCGGTGCACCTGTTGTCGTAATGGTCTCGCTGGCGATTGCCGGCATCGTCCTCGGCGCCACGTCGCTCGCGCTGACCGCAACGCGTCTGGGTCTGCTTGACCGCGCCGAGGCGGTCGGTTTGGCGCTGATCATCTGGACTTATCCCGGCTATCAGCTCTGGGCGGGCAAGGCGAACGCAGTCTACGTCTTCAGCTTCGGCCTGCTGTTCACCGGTGCATGGCTGCTGACGCTGGCCTTCAGCGCCCGCGGTCTGCGGCGCGTGCTGCTTCGCATCGCCTGTGCGCTCGTGTTCCTGCTGGGCTTCGCGCTCAACTCGACGATCGTGCTCTATGCCTTCGTGATGCTGGGTCTGTTCGTTGCGATATGGCAGGGCGGAAACGCGGCGGACGGCTTCGTTCGCCGCACCTGGCTCGCATCCTGGCGCTGTGCCCTCGGCTATCCGGAATTGATCATGCTGCCGCTGATCTACTGGGGCACGCTCAATCTCTGGTTCAAGCGGATCGGCGTGTACGCGCAGCATTATGACGCGCATTTGCCGACCCTCGGTGAATTGGCGAGGGGATGGTGGGCATTTTTCGTCACGGGCTACCGGGACGTCCTGGCCCATGCAGTGCGCGCGGCGATCACGGTGCCGACGCTCTTCATTTTGGCGGCGGTGCTCGTCGGCATCGTCGTGCTGCTGCTGCGTTCCGACACGAAGCCGACCGCGTCGAGGCCCGCGATCCTCTTGCCGCTCGTGCTCGCCGTGGTGTTGTTCCTCGCATTGTCGTCGCCCTATCTGATCGCCGGCCTGCGGCCGTCGTCCACGCATTTCTACGAGAGCCGTCATCTGCTGATGCTCGGCGTGCCGTCGGCGCTGACGTTCCTCGCGTTCAAGAGGGTAGCCGAACGCCGGATCGGTCCCACCATCGCCTTTGCGGTCGTGTTCGGAGCGGGCCTCATCCTGTCGATCGGCATGTTGTGGAGCGACTACGTCTTCATGCAGGCGAGAACGTTGAAGCAGGAGGCCCTGGAGCGCAGCCTTGCCGGCCGGGTTCAGCCGGCTGCGACGGTTTATGCGCTCGACGACGGTTTCGTCGACTATCCGTCCCGGCATGTGCCGTTCGGCCTCGCCGAGGTCACCGGCATGCTGCGCCTTGCCTGGGGCAATCAGCCGTTCTTCGGATTTGCACTGCGCGCCGAGCGGCCCGACATCCTGCGGGGAATGGACGAGGCGCGGAAGGCGCCGGGGAGTGCATTCCATCATTTCGATCCGACGGGGCCGCAGGCGACGATCTCGTTCCAGCCGGGGCCGGGGGCTGCACCCAACCAGACCCTGGTGCGGAAATACTATGCGTGCCGTTTGCTGGCGCGCTGCGATGTTGCAGAGTTCCTGGCTCAGCTTGCGCAGGTGACGATCGAGCTCGGGCCGATCGCCGGCGTCCTGCCGATCGAGAAGGATGCCGCGCCTAGCCGCTAACCCGCCGTTGCCAGACGGCTTCCGCCAGCGCGATGTCGGTCACCGAGTCCGCGCCGGAGGCCAGCGGGGCGTCTCGCGCGGCGACATCGGACACGAAGGCATCGGCCTGGCGCTGGAATGCCCAGCTCGTTTCACCGGTCAGGCGTGTGCTTTGACCATCGTGCTCGATAATGACCTCGGCCTCCCGCTCGGCAAAGGGGGGAGGCAATTCCAGCGTCACCGCGCCGCGCTCGAAGTCGATCGTCAGTCCCTCGCGCCAGGCACCGTGTGATCCGCTCACGAGATCCAGCGCGCAGGCGATGCCGTCGAAGTCGAGGGTGATGCGCCCGGCACCCGAAGCCTCGATCGCGCTTTCGGCGACCGTCGGCGACGGTCCGAGCAGATAGCGCGACAGATTGATGATGTGGCTGAAGACGTTCAGAAAGCTATCGTAGCCGGGACGCATTGCGCGCGGCATCCAGTCTGGACCATCCTCCCAGAGCTCGAGCCCGTCCGGTCGCGCTTCGCCGGTCATCACGAAATTGTCCTGCGCACGGCCCGTGTCGCCGCCGAAGCACCAGCCTCTTGCCCGGACGATGCGTCCGAGCGACTGGTCTTCGCGCAAGTGCGTCAGCACCTCCAGCGCCCGCGCCACGCCGGCATCGTGACGTTTCATATAGCCGATGCTGTAGACGAGGTCCTGCTGCCGCGCGGCATCGACCAGCAATGCGGCCTGGGCCATCGTGTAGGCCATCGGCTTTTCCGAGAGCACGTGCCGGCCGCTGTTGAGCGCGTCCAGCACGATCGGGCCGGTGGCACGGCGCTTGGTCACGACGACGACCGCGGACACCGCACTGTCTGCGAGCAGGTCCCGGTGCGTGCCGTAAACCCGGGGAATGCCGAATTTCTGCGCCGCGGCTGCAGCCAAGTCCGGCCGGAGATCGGCGATCGCAACGACTTGACAGGCGGGGTTGGCAGCGAAATTGGCGAGGTGGCACATCTGGCCGACCATGCCCGTTCCGATGATGCCAATGCCTGGCCTCACTGGCTGCGATCCCTTAGCGCTTCCGGACGACGAGGAAATGCGCCGGCTGTCCCCACGTGTTGATGAAGGCCGGATCCGACTGGGTGAGGGCGGCGACTGCGGCCGCGTCCCGCTGACCGATCGCGGCAAAGATGCGATGGAAACTGTCGAGCGTAGCGATCATGGCATCGATGTCGGCAGCATCGTCGGCGAGAATGTCCGCGGTCCGGATCGTCTCGCGCAGCGACGCGAGGCCCGCGACGACGCGCGGCAGGCTCGCGCCGAAGGGATTGTCGATCATGCCATCGACGTCGAGAACCAGCGCTTCGATCGATGCCGAGATCGCCTTCACGGCGTCGGCCTTGCCGACGAGATAAAGCTTTCGCCCGCCGAGGAAGCTCAGGCGGCTGCGGTCGAGATGGCGTGCGGCGCGATGCAGCTTGTCGTCACCGGACAGCACCTTCTTGTGCCAGTAGATGTCCAGGCTGTCGCGATAGGCGGGCCATGCCGAATGGATGTCGAAGCCCTGACCGTGCGCGGCTGTGCACAGAGCGGCGGCGTCGAGGAAGTAGCGATGCCGGACGAACGGATTTTCCAGCACGTCCATCAGCCAGGATTCGAAGCTGCGGGTGTGCGGGATGCTGTTCCACTTCGCCTCGAACAGCGCCTTCGCGTTGTCGAGCGGCGCATGACCGGTCAAGGCCTTGCCGGCCGCATGGATCGCCTTGAGCGCGAGCTCGAAGAAGCCGCCATAGCGCTCGTAATAGGACACGACGGCGTAACCGTCCGGATTGAGCAGGCGGTGGAAGATGCCGAGCCATTTGTCGCTCGGCTGCACGGTGTAGATGAAGCCCTCGGCATCGATGATGTCGAAACGGCGATCGCTGCGGAAGCCCTCGACATCGGCCAAAGCGAGCTCGCGCAGACGCTGAGTGAGGCTGAAATGCGCGAAGTAGGCCTCGATCTTCGGGTGCGCGAGCCGGTTCGGCTCGGCGAGCGTCATGTTCGCGCCCCAGCCGGCGAACACAAGCGCATTCTCGCCGGAATCGGGGCCGAACTCGAGCACCTCGGCGTCGCGGAACAGCCGGGGCGGCAGCACCAGCTTGTCCGAAAACAGCTCGCGCCGCTGGCTGGCGTAGGCCCCGAGCTCAGTCGACGACTTGAAATTCCCGAACGTCGGCAGAACATCCTGACGTTCGTAATAATTGAAGAGCTTGTCCTCAGCCATGCCGCGACCTTAGCGACGTCTCGAGGCGATCGAGCTCGCTCCAGATATCGTTTGGCGCGAAGATCGAAACGATCTCGAGCGGACGCTTCACGCTCTCGCGCAGCCTGCCGGAGACCTTGGCCTCGTTCTCCTCGTTCACGGCGAGAAGACAGACGAGCGGGCCCGACTTGGCGGCGAGATCCTCGGGCGAACGGATCGGAATGCCGGTGCCGGGCAGGAACAGCCCCTGGCGCTCCTTCTGGTCGTCGACCGAGAGGTCGACGAGCTCCGCCAGCTCGTGGGCGTTGGTGAAGGTGCAGGCGCGGCAGCCGGCGCCGTAGATGGCGATCTCGGCGCCGTTGGCACGGGCCTTGGCGAGGATCGGGCGGAGACGCGCGCCGTACTCGCGCGCGCGTTGACCGAATTTTTCGCCGACACCTGCCGGGGCGGGCGGCACCGTCACCGGGCCCGCGGCACGGCGGGCGGCGATCGCGAGACTGCCGCCGCTGAAATTGTATTTCTTCACGGACACGGCCTCGAAGCCGTGGCGCGCCAGCAGCGCGACCAGGGTCGGCTCGGTGAAGTAGCTGACATGCTCTTCCCAGAGCACGGAGAGGTCTCCCACCGCCGAGCCCGGGGCGAAATCAGGCACGTCGATGAACAGCAGCCCGTCGTCCTTCAGCGCGATCTTCACGCAGTCGAAGAAGTTCTCGAAGTCGACGATGTGCTCGAGCACCTGGCGCGAGATGACGAGGTCGAACTTGCCGGACTGCGCGACTGCGTCGTGGGCCATCTCCGGGCTCAGCATGTCGGCATAGACCTTGATGCCGCGCTCGCGGGCGATCTTGCCCGACACCGGATTGGGCTCGACGCCGACCATGACCTTGGTGCCGCGCTCGCGCAGCCTGTCCATGAACAGGCCGTCATTGCATCCGATCTCGAACACGGACTGATGCTTGGAGAACTTCGCGATGGTGTCGAGCTCGTCCGCCTGATGCGGCTCCGGCTTCCAGCTGCTGAAATTGTAGTTGAACTGCCGGTACAGAATATCGGGATCGATCGGCTTGACGATCTGGGGCAGGCCGCAGTCGCCGCAAGCCAGCACCTCGAACGGAAAGCGTTCGTCCTGCTCGCTTCGGCTATGCCGAAGTCGATGCGCGATCGGCATCGGTCCGAGGTCGATGACCGGACGCAGGTTGGTCGAATGGCAAAGGCGGCAATGGTCGGTCACGGCTTTGACTCTTTGCAGGAAAACACGGGAACATCGGCGCCCTCAGGCGATACGCGGCGCAGTTGAAGCCTATATAGCGCCGCAGGCCGTGCCACAATTCTTAAGTTGCGCCGGGCGGGCTATTCACAAGCCTGGCGCCACCCTCGAGCTGGTACCCCGTGGCCTTCATTTGCGGGCCTTCCACTTGCCGACATGCACGGAACCGGTGCGGGGCACAACCTAGTGGCAGGTCATGAGCTGATCGAGGGCCGTGATGTCCGCTCGCTGGCCGTTAGGCTTTAGATGGTGCTTCACCACCTCGAACGGCTCGATCCCGTAGGCTTGCCGGTAAATGTCTTTCGATCTCGTCCTGAGCGCGGAAATGCCAGCCTCGGCTTCGGGACTCAATGTCTGACCGCCATCCCTCCACGTCAACATCCAGTAGTCCGGGGTCTCGCTGTGCAGGACGAATCGTTTCCGGAGCTCGGCGCTCTGAAAGAGGTCGGAAAATCCGTTGAGCCAGAAATCGCAATTCCGCTTCTGAACATAGAACAGCTTGACGCCGAGCGATCGAAGAGTGGCCTCCGCCGTATCGGCTGTCCCCAGTGCGACGTCCTTGAAGTTGCGCGCGACATCGCTCTGATAGGTATGGATGATCTTGCCGCGCGTGAGCAGCGGCGAGAAATAGCAGGGCACCATCGCGCGGTATCCGTTCAGCGCGAGAATCCGATCGGAGCCCGTCGATTGCTGCAGCTCGTCGCAGCGCTGCCAGTTCAGGCTGACCCGAGGCATCTGGATGAGAGAGCGCCCGCCCGCAAAGGCGATGGCCCCGTCATCCCTGAAGCTCTGCCAGGGAAACCAGATCGTCATCCAGGCGCAAGCGGCAAGCAGCGCCAGGATGGCGACATTGGGTGCAAAGCGCCCGGCGAATATGGCCGGGACCAGCCGCCGCACGATGACCAGCCCCCAGCAGGCCATCGCAGCAGCCGCGAGCGGGAACAGCGCGTTGACGTGAATGGAGAGCCTGATCAGGCTCGGAATGTTCAGCGTCATGTCCAGCAGCCGCACGCTGGCGACGTAGGCGATCACGATGAAAACGCCGGCGATACTGGGCAGGGGGCGCGATTTCGCGGCGCCGGAGCGATCCGGAAACAATTTCGAATCGAGGAAAGAGATCGCGCAGGCTGTCGCCGCGATGAGAGCTGCCACCAGCACGACGGATTTGGCCTGCCTGATGAAGGCGATCACTCCCGACTTGCTGAGGAAGTCGCTGACTTCCAGAGACTGGGACAGCACGAAGAAATCAAGAATATCCAGGCTGCCGTATTGCGAGAAACGCTCGACCGATGCGATCTTTCGAAACAGCGAGTACGGATTGGTCGCGGGGATTCCGAGATAGACATAGTTGATGGAGAAAGCCAGGATGCACCCGGCAACCGCTCCAAACCCGAGCAACAGGCTGGTGACGAGGCCGGATCGATCGCGCTGAAGAACCTTGGTAAACACGCCCAGCGACGAGATCAGGAACACGAAGGCTGCATAGAGCGGATAGGAGGCGGCGACGGCAAGGCCGCAAATGCCGGCGGCCAGCCTGTCGCGAGCCTGGGACGATCGGACGACGACCAGCAGGAAGTAGACGAAGAATGCCGCCGTCTGCAGATGGTATTTGCCGAACTCCATGATGTAGAGGCCAGCCTTGACGCTCGGCATCGTGCGAGGCCACGCGAGGCCGAGGATCGCCAAGCCGAGCGCAATCGGTATCGCTGCGTCCTCCCAGCGGCGCCCGAGCGCCTGCAATGGCAGAACGAGACGGGCGAGTTCGAAAATCACCGCGCCGATGCCGACGAAGTAGAGAAACGAAATGATCTGGGCGACATGGGGCGGCAGGAACGTCGCCATCAGCAGATGCAGCCCGTTGCCATGGCCGATCTCGAAGTCGGAGAAGATGGGATTGTCGGGCGCAAGCCAGATGCTGTGATTTCTCGCGACTTCAGCAAGATACGGTGCGTAGAGTTGCTGGACGTCGGTCGAAACGACGTCGGGCATGACCGCACGGTCGAGGAACACCGTCGCCAGTAACCAGAGTCCCATCAGCGATGTCGCGACCAGCGGCAGGGTCACCGCGGGCTTTTGCGGGCTGCCGAAGCTGCGGCTATCCCACAGCAGCACCCCGGTCGCGCATCCGAGAACGATTTGCGGGTACAGGATCGAAAGAGCGCCGAAGCCAAATCCCGCCAGAATGAGCACGGCCGCGCCGACAAAGAACTCGTCGACGCGCTGAGTGGGCTCGTGCTTGATGAGCGAGAACGTCAACCGTCCGGTCGCCATGATGAGCCAGCCGAGATACGGCGTCAGGACGATCCAGGCGAGGACGTAAAATCGCGTCGTCCAGCCGCCATCGAACAGCAGCGCACGGTAGGTCCCGGTTCGGTTCACGAACCAGATGGAAAGCGCCGCGGGCACGAAGATGAGGACGCGCGGCCACCACGTTTCGATGATGGCACGCAAACCCGTCTCGCCAGCCGCCATCGCTTGATCTTGTCCTGAAGTGCTCATGCTAAACCGGCGCTGCATCCGTTCGTTCGGCGATGGCCCGCGCCTGGTCGGGAGTGAAGCCGGCGCGCTCGGGCGCGATCAGCCATACCAGTCCGCCGAACAGCCCGACGATCAGGCCGCCGAGGCCCAGCAAGACCGATATCGCGAGCGCCTTGTCGGATGCAATTCCAGCCAGACCAAGCGCGCCGACCATTGCGCCTTCGCGCACGCCCCAGCCTCCGATCGAGATGGGGACGGCGGAAGACAGGATGACGAGCGGGATCAGCACGAAGGCGCCGAGCGGGGAGAGTGGCGCTTGCAGTCCGACCGCGAGGACATAGCAGGTCGTGACGGTGATCAGGTGAACGACAATGGCGGAAACAATCAACATGGCTCGCCCCTTCACCGCCAGCAACGGGGCTCTGACCAGGATCACGAATTGCACGACTTTGGCCGGCACGGCCGAGAGCAGGCGCGGTGGCCACCAATCCAGCGTCATGAGCGCGATTGCACCGAGGCATGCAGCCGCCAGAATGGTCACGATCGCGAAAAGGAGCGAGCTGTCTCGGACCAGAGGCAACAGGAACGGCATTCCCGAGAGGACGATGAGGCCGAGGGCCAGCAGAGCCAAAAAGCGATCGGCCACGATGCTGCCGATGGTCTGCGACCATTGCACGCCCTGACGCCGCAGCATCCAGATCCGGACCGCATCGCCGCCCGCGGGCAATACCTGATTGAAAAAGGTGCTGACGATGAGAATGCGCCAGCCGGGAAGCCAACCGAGTGGCACGTTCATGGCGCGGAGGATCAATATCCAGCGGTGGCAGAGGACGAAGGTCTGGGCGAACAGCAGCAGCACCGCAAGTGCCAGCACGCTCGGATCGACGGCAAGCAGATCCGTTTTCAGGGACGACAGGTCCTGGCTGCGCAACAGCAACACCAGGATCCCGATCGACACCGCGAACTTGACCAGGGTAACCATTGCTTTTGCTGGCGGCTTCATCGGCTGGTGTTCGTCCTCGATCATTCACGGGTGGGATCGTCGAGCAGCGAGAGGGAAGTCTACGGTGTCGCCAGATGCTCCGCGGCGAGCGCACCAGTCCTCGTGACGTAGTCCTGGACCTCGGCGGCGTCGCTGCCGTCCGGAGCCCAGTCGGGAAATGCGGTGCGCGAGGGATCGAACGGGCCGGCGGTGGTTTCGTGGAACACCAGCCACTCCGACGTGATCAGGATCGAGTGAAAGACCTTTTCCGGCATACGGTAATAGCATCGCTTGCCCTGGCCGTAGGGCGCCATCTCGAGCACCTCGCGAATGCGGCCGTCATCCTCGAAGATCACGACCTGCGCAGTGCCCTCGATCACGTGAAAGGATTCAGGTTTGCCGAGATGCTTGTGGGGCCGGACATAGGCCTCGCGGTGATGCACGATCAGCATCTCGTGCAGGCCGGACGAGGGATCGGGGTGCGTGCACAGCCGGCTGCGCAGGCGCGGGTTGCCGGCGGCGATGCGCTTCAGCTCCGCGATCACGGCGTCGTCGGCCGTGACGATGGCATCGTCGGAATAATAGACCTCGGGATTTTGCGCCCGCAGTGACGTCAGCCGGCGCGAGCCTGTCGCCTCACTCGAAGAAGATGAACCCATGGTCGCCCCGATAGCCGCATTTGTCGTAGATCCACGCCCAGGTTTCCGGGCCGTGGAAGCTCAGGCAGGTGAGCTGCCAGTAGAGGAGGTTGGCCTTTTCGCGCTCGTTGCGGAAGGATTCCACCATCAGATATTTCGAGGTGCCGCGTCCGACGCGCTCGATCTCGGCCACCGCGCGGAACACGTCCTCGAGCGGAAGGTTGTGCAGCACGCCGAGCGACACCACGAGATCGAAGCTGTGGTCGGGGTAGGGCAGCTCCACGGCGCTGCCGACCTTCAAGGACGGCCGCACCTCCTCCTTGGCATTGGCGATGCCGTAGTCGGAGATGTCGATGCCGGCGATCGTCAGGTCGGGGACGAGCTGGGTAAACTCGTAGAGCAGGTAGCCCTTGCCGCAGCCGACATCGAGCACGCTCATGCCGGGCTTGATGCCGTAGCGGTCGATCAGGGTCTGGGCGAGGGGGCGCCAGCGTCCGTCATAGCGATAGCCGCCATAGCCGTAGCGCCGGTCGCCGTCCCAGTAGTCGCGTCCCCATTGCCGCGCGACGGTCGCCGATTCCGCCTTGTCGTGCTCGACCACGCGCTGAACGTAGTTCCGCCTGGTCGAGGCGTGCATCGGTTGGAGCAGGTTGATCTCGCTCATGGGGCTCAACCGGTCCGCAGCATCGTCACAGGATGGTGGCGTATTTATTGACCAGCAGGATGTCCTCGACGGCCTGGATGTCCTTCGGCGACGACAGCGTGATTTCCTCGACGGCCGCGTGCATGTCGCAGCCCTCGCGCAGCACGCGGTTGTAGATTTCCCGTCGCCGTGCCTCGTCGGGCGGCAGCATGAAGATGCTGTAGAGGATCAGGCCGTTCAGGCGCGGCAGCTCGTCCATGATGTCCTCGAGCACCATGTAGCTGCCGGGCATGATGTGCTCGACGGCGCTGAGTAGGAATTGCAGGTTCTTGCGCCGCGCGTAGTCGCGGATCACGATGTTCTGGACGTGCTGCGGGGTGCGGCTGCCGTTCAGCGGGCGGGCGCCGATATAGCCGCGATGGCCGGCTCGCTCAGCCATGGAAGCCTCCCGGCAGCTTGTATTGCATGCCGACCCGCGTCGCCGGACGCAGCAGGATCGGCTCGAAGAACTCGCCGAAGCGCTTGTCCGCGTAGGGCGACATGATGCTCTTGAACCGGCAGTTCATGCTCCAGCGCGTGCCGGGCTCCTCGTTGACGCGATTGCCGTGCATCAGGGTCTGGTTGAACAGCATCACGTGACCGTAGGGAATCTCGATGAAGGTCGCGTGCGGCTTGATGGTCTTGTACAGCTCCTCGGCGCTGCGCAGATCAGCCATCTTGTCCTGCATGTCGCCGTTCATGGACGGCGGCAGCAGATACATTGCCTTCGTGTGATGGACGTCCACCAGCGGCACCCACACCACGACCTCGAATGGCGAGTCGCCGGACCAGACGTCGGAATGCGTGGCGAGCAGCGAGGAATCGTCGCCGGGCATCTGGATGCTGAGATTGACGCGGCGCTGCATGCAGAGTTCGTTGCCGACGATGGTCTCGATCGTCGAGCGCGCCAGGCGGAAATAGGTCGGCCGGAACCAGGGCTCGGCGTTGAGGCCGTTGAAGACGTGCAGCCGCAGGCCGTTGAGATCGTCCACGCTCACCCGGGTGTGGATGCTGTCGAGCATCGCATAGGGATCGTTGCTGTGCGGCAGCTTCAGATAATCGGCCGCAAGTTCGGCGGCGCGCCGCTGGATGCGGTCGAGGCCGGCGCGATCGTCGGCCGGCGTGGTGACGAAGCCGTTGTCGATGAAGCGCTGGGCCAGCGCCTGCTCATCGGCCTGGAGGAAGTCGGTATCCGTCATGCAAAATACTCCCGGGCGGTCGCGCAGATATAGCTGATGTCTGCGGCCGACAGGAACTGGTTGATGGGAAGCGTGAGGATCTGGTCCGCCTGCCGTTCCGTCACCGGGAACGCGCCGCGGCCCTGACCGAGATGCGCCGCCGCCGGCTGCAGGTGGATCGGCACCGGATAGTGGATGGCGGTCTCGATGCCCTTGTCGGCCAGGTATTTCTGGAAGTCGTTGCGGCGGTCGGTCTGCACCACGAAGGTGTGGAAGGTGTTGAACTCGATGTTGCGGCAGGGCGGAATGAACAGGGGAAGCCCGGCGAGCTCGGCGCGGTATTGCGCAGCATTGCGGCGCCGGCGTTCGATCACCGAGGGCAGGCGACGCAGGCGAATGCGCAGCACCTCCGCCTGCACGGTGTCGAGCCGCGAGACGATGCCCCATTCCTGGACGTCGCTGCGGTTGATCAGGCCGTGATTGCGCAGCCGGCGAATGCGCGCGGCCATCTCGGCATCGCCTGTGACGAGGAAGCCGGCATCGCCCGCGGCGTTGAGATTCTTCAGGGGATGGGCGGAGAAGCAGCCGAACGTGCCGATGGTGCCGCTCATGCGGCCGTCATAGGTCGAGCCGACGGCTTGCGCGCTGTCCTCGATCACGGCGAGCGCATGCTTGTCCGCGATGGCCATCAGCGGGGTCATGTCGGCCATGCGCCCGGTCAGGTGCACCGGCATGATCGCCTTGGTGCGCGGCGTGACCGCGGCCTCGACCGCGGCGGGATCGATGTTCTGGTCCGGCAGCACGTCCGCGAAGACCGGCGTGGCGCCGACCGCGATGACCGCGGCGGTGGATGCCACGAACGAATTCGGCGGGGTGATCACCTCGTCGCCGGGGCCGATGTCGAGCGCCCGCAAGGCGAGGATCAGCGCGTCGGTGCCGGAATTCAGCGTCACCACATGGGGCGAGCCGAGATAGGCGGACAGCTCCTCCTCGAGCTTTCCGACCGCCGCGCCGCCGATAAAATCGCCGCGCTGGAAGACGCCCTCGACCGCCTGCATGATCTCGGCGCGCTCTTCCTCGAACTGCGCGGGAAGATTGACGTAACCGATGCGCCGGCGGCCGGTGTCAGCGTCCATGGCAGAACTTCCTGACGGTCTCGATGACGCGGTCCTGCTGCGCGCGCGTCAGATGCTGGTCGACCGGGAAGCTGATGACTTCCTTGGCGTGACGGTCGGTGACCGGGAAGGTGCCGGGCGCGTAGCCGAGATGCTTCAGGCCTTCCTGCTGATACAGCGGGATCGGATAGTGGATCTTGGCCTCGATGCCGTTATCCAGGCAGTATTGGTAGAGCTCGTCGCGACGTTCGGCGAACACCATGTAGAGATGGTAGACGTGCTTCACGTTGGGACGGCGCGTGGGAACGCGCAGGCCGGGCAGGCCGGCAAGGCCCTTGTCGTAATAGGCGGCGTTCTCGATCCGGCGACGCGTGATCTCGCCGGTCTGGCCGATCAGCCAGTTGCCGACCACCGCCTGCAGCGAGTCGAGCCGCGAATTGCAGCCGAGGATCGAGATCTCGTCGCGGTTCTTCATGCCGTGGTTGCGGATCAGGCGGAGCTTCTCGTTCATGCCGTCGTCATTGGTGACGACGACGCCGGCATCGCCCCAGACGTTGAGGTTCTTGAGAGGATGCAGCGAGAAGCCGGCGGCGATGCCGTGGGTGCCGGAGCGCTTGCCGGAAAACTCCGACAGGATGCCCTGGCAGGCGTCCTCGACCACGGGAAGGTTGTGGCGCTGTGCGATCGGCATCAGCTTGCCCATGTCGGTGACCTCGCCGGTCAACTGAACCGGCATGATCGCCTTGGTTTTCTTGGTGATCGCGGCCTCGACCTGGTCGACATTCATGCAGAAGGAATCGTCGCAGTCGACCAGCACCGGGGTGGCGCCGGTCTCGGCGATCGCGCCGACGGTGGCGATGAAGGTGTTGGCGGCGGTGATGACCTCGTCGCCATGACCGATGCCGAGCGCCTTGAGCGGCAGCTTGAGCGCGTCGGTGCCGGATCCGACGCCGATGGCGTGACGCACGCCGATCAGTTCGGCGAAGCGCTTCTCGAATTCGGCGACGGGCTTGCCCAGGGTGAAGTCACCGGTCGCAACCAGCCGGCCGATCTCGGCCAGGATCGGCGCGGGGTCGGAGAATTGCTCGAGCAGATAGGAATATCGAACGTCGTACATGTGACCCGTCAGGTGGAATGGAGTTGAGGAGCGGAGGAGCGCGACGCCGCGAGCGCGTGCTCGATCGAGGTCGCAATGGCGTTGGCGGAGAGACCGTGCTTCTTCAGCAGCGAGTCCTGCGAGCCGTAATTGTGCATGAAGCGGTCCGGCAGCGACAGCCGCAGCATCGCGGGCAGGCCGGAGCCGAGCTTGTCGATCAGCGTCTCGGCGACCGCGCTGCCGAGGCCGCCGGAGGGCACGTGCTCCTCCAGCGTCGCCAGCAGCTTGACGCCGCGGATCGCCTGCAGCAGCGCTTCGGTGTCGAGCGGCTTCACCGTGTGCATGTGCAGGATGCCGGCACGAACGCCTTGTGCGGCGAGCAGGTCGGCCGCGGCCAGCGCCCGCTGGAGCATGATGCCGGTGGTCACCATGAGGACGTCGCCCGGAGGGCGCATCAGGATGGCCTTGCCGATCTCGAAGCCGTGCTCGGCCTTGGAGACGACCGCGTCGCCGCCCTTGCCGAGCCGAATGTAGATCGGGCCCTTCCAGTCCAGCGTCTGCTCCATCATGCGCGCCGCTTCGTCGGCGTCGCACGGGCAGATCACCGTCATGTTCGGCAGCGCCCGCATGATGGCGATGTCCTCGATCGCCTGGTGGGTGGGGCCGAGCGGGGCGTAGACGAGCCCGCCGCCATTGGCGATCAGACGTACCGGCAGATTGTGCAGGCAGAGATCGACGGCGACCTGCTCGTAGCAGCGGCGGGTGAGGAAGGTCGCGATGGTGTTGACGTAGGGCACGAAGCCCTCCATCGCCAGGCCAGCCGACATGCCGATGATGTGCGCTTCCGAAATGCCCTCGATCAGATGGCGCTTGGGAAACTCCTTGCTCATCGCACGCAGGGTGCCGGCGCCGGGATCGGAGCCGATGTAAAGCACACGCTCGTCGCGCGCGGCGAGCTTGTGGACCATGTTCATCGCTGTGTTGCGCATGGGATGCCGATCAAAAATCGCCGACGGCGACGCGAATGGCGTCGAGCTCGCTGTCGGACAGCTTGTTCTTGTGATGCCAATCCGCGTTGGATTCCGCGGCCGGCAGACCCTTGCCCTTGACGGTATGGCAGATCACAGCGGTGGGCTTGCCAGAGACGGCCGGGACCTGCTTCAGCACGGTGCGCAGCGCGCCAACGTCGTGGCCGTTGACCTCCTGCACGGCGAAACCGAAGCTGCGCCACTTGTCCGCGAGCGGCTCCAGCGGCAGCACGTAGTCGGTCGGCCCGTAGCTCTGCAGCTTGTTGTAGTCGATCATCGCGACGAGGTTGTCGAGGCCGTGCTTGGCCGCGCCCATGGCGGCCTCCCACACCGATCCCTCGTTGATCTCGCCATCGCCGAGCAGGACGAAGGTCCGGTAGCTGCGCTCGCGCATGCGGGCAGCGAGCGCAAGGCCGACACCAATCGACAGCCCGTGTCCGAGCGCGCCGGTCGAGGCCTCGACGCCCGGCACCATGCCGTATTCGGGATGTCCGCCCAAAATGCTGTCAGAGCCGCAGAAGCCATCCAGCTCCGACAGCGGGAAGAAGCCGCGATCGGCGAGCAGCGCGTAGAGCGCGAGACAGCCGTGTCCCTTGCTGAGGATGGCGCGGTCGCGATGGGGATCCTGCGGGTTCTGCGGGTCGATCCGCAGCACGTCGTCGTAGAGCACGCGGACCATCTCGATCAGCGACAAGGCGGGACCAACATGGCCGCGTCCGGCCGAGCGGACAGAACCGAGGACCAGGCGGCGCAAGTAAAGACTGCGCTCGTCCAGCGTGCAGGTGAGGGCGGCTTCAGCGTGGGGTGAGATCTGGATCACGTTGGCAAATCGTTTGATGGAGCCGGTGGGCTTTGTCGAGCTGGCCGGCAAGGCGGACCGAGAGATCGCCACCTTGCGCAGCCAGGGCGCGCCGGGAGCGGCTTTCCGGCAAATAAGCATTCAGGACAATCAGGCACCAAATCGCCCCGAACACAGGATACAGTACGTCCCGGCGGATCGCAAACGCGTCATCCCTAGCCGCTAAGGCTTGCGTGAGGCGTTCGATGAGGCGATTCGCGCTCGTTGCGGGCAGATCGCTGCCGGGGTGGATCGCGGTATCGGACAGCAGTTTGACCGGATCGTCCCAGCCGAAATATTCGAAGTCGATGAAGCGCAGCCGGCCGTCTTCGCCGCGCAGCGCGTTGTGCAGTCCGAAATCTGACGGGCTCAACGCGCGATGCGCGGGTGCCAGGTCCGCTGCGGGGTCGAGTCCCAGTTCCGCATAGCGCTCGCGGAGCCGCCGAACGGCGGCGGCCGTGCTGGGAACCAGCCTGCCATCGATGAACGCGCGCAGGTCCGGATGGTCGCCCGAGGCCCGCCTCAAGCCGTCGAGGCGCTGCTCGTACTGGGCGATAGCCTCCTCGGGCGAAAAGATGCTGGCCGATGCGTTCCGCAAGGTCTGCGCGCCATCGGCATCGCGCAGCTTCTGCAATTCGATCAGGAAATCGGCCAGTTGGTCGGCATCGCCCTCCCGGGGATGCAGCACCGCCGCTTCGCCGTCGAACCATTGATAGAGCGCGCAGGACGCATCCGCGTCCTTGGCGATCGGCTGCGGCGTCGATGTCATGCCGTGGCGCGACAGAAACGACAGCGCGTCATATTCCTGCCCGAGGCGATCGCGTCCGTCGGCGGGATAATGCTTGAGTGCGAGGGGCGGGCCCTCCGCCATCTCCAGACGAAACACCCTGTTGTTGCCGCCGGACCGCGCCGGTTGAGCGGCCGCGACTCGTGCTCCAGCCAGGCGGCCGCCGATCGAGATCGCATCCTGCGCGCTCAGCTCCGGCTCGCTCATGGCGCGAACACTCCACGGCTTATATCGGCCCATGTCGCGCGCGGTTCACAATGAGCGGGATGAGGGGGCCGCGCTTGCGTGAACAGGATCGATCGCGTCGCCTTCGGAAAATGCGGCTGCTCGAAGACGTCGACGAGATCGTCGATGAAGATATCGAGATCGAGGCTCGCGAGGCGCTCGACCTTGGCGGCCATCGTGTCCTCGAAATAGACGTTGCCCGCGGCGACGGCCGCATCCGCAGCGTCGATCAGGCCGGCTCTCCGCAGCCAGCCGCGCGCGGCTTCACGCAGGTCGGTGTGATCGGGGTCCTGATGGCCGAACTGCGTCTTGTGGCTGACGATGTAGACGTTCGCGCCGGCCTTGCGGCAGCTTGCGAGAAACTCGCGCACCCCGGGGTAGATCTCGGCGCCGCCGATGCCCTTGCCGTAGACGAAGCCTTGCAGCCCTTGCCAGGCCAGCTCGCCGCCGGGGCGGGATCGCAGGAAATCCCGCAACTCGGTCTTCAGCCCCGCCCAGCCCTCGGGCACCAGCCCACGCTGGCGCGCGACGGCGGCAAAGACCTTGTCGTAGCAGATGATCGTGTTGTCGAAATCGATGCCGATCCGCACGCCGCTCACTTCAGGCTGATGTTCTGCATCATCTTGATGTTGAAGTACCGGGGATCGTTCAGCGAGTTCGGCAGGCGGCCGCCCCTGAAGGCGTCCACGAGGCCGGAGACGGCCTGCTCGATCGTGTGTGTCGGCGCAAATCCGAGCTCGCGGCGGATCTTCTCCGAGGAGACGTGGTACGAGCGCAGATCGTCGGTCGGCTCGACGGCGACCTCGACATTGTTGCCGACCACCGACTTGACGATGTCGGCGATCTTCATCAGCGCGTGGTTCTCGTAGCCGATGTTGTAGGTCTTGCCGTCGATCTTGGCGTCGTCCTGCTGGAGCAGGAACAGATAGGCCGCCGACATGTCCTGGATGTGCAGGTTCGGCCGCTTCTGCGTTCCGCCGAACACGCGGATGCGGCCGGTGTTGACCGCAAGGTTGGTCAGGATGTTGACGACGACGTCGAGCCGCTGCCGCGGAGCGTAGCCGCAGACCGTGGCGGGACGAACCGTGCAGGTGACGAAGCCGGAGGCGGCCTCGTCGGCGAGATCGGTCTCGCACATCGCCTTGAACTTCGAATAGTCGGTCAGCGGCTCGCAGGACAGCTCCTCGGTCACCTCGGCCTCGTCCTTGATGCCGTAGACGCTCGACGAGGAGGCGTAGATGAAGCGCTTGATGCCCGCCTTCTTGGCGGCGCGCACCATCGGGCGGAAGCAGTCGTAGTTGATGGACTTGCCGAGCCCCGGATCCAGCTCGAACGAGGGGTCGTTGGAGATGCAGGCGAGGTGGATCACCGCGTTGTTGCCGCGCAGCGCCTCGTTGATCGCGGCCTCATCGCGGATGTCGCCCTTGATCAGGCGAAGATTGGGATTGTCGCGAACGGCGTTGAAGACGTCCTCGCCGTACATGAAGAGGTCGAGCACGGTGACCTTGTGGCCCGCCGCCAGCAATTGGGGAACCAGCACGCTGCCGACGTAGCCGGCGCCACCGGTGACCATCACGTTCCATTTCTGATCAATCACTGTCGTTCTCCAGATTTTTCGATCGCGCTTACTTCAACAACGCGGTGACAAACTTGACCAGCGGCGCCTTCTCGACCGAGCTGCGGTGACCGACGATGCCGACCTTGATCGCGCCCGCCGCGTTGCCGATGAAGGCGACGTCCTCGATGTTGCCGCCGGCTGCTACCAGCGGCGCCGTAATGGTCAGGAAGGCGTCGCCGGCGCCGACCGTGTCGACGACGGTCTTGGTGAAGGCGGGCACGCGCGCGACGCCGGTCTTCGCCGAGAAGGGGTAGCAGCCGAAGGAGCCGTGCGTGATGATCATGTTGTCGCAATCGATCTTGCGGTGCAGGCCGTCCTCGATCACCGAGGCGATGTCGTTGAACTTGTCGGTGGCGGCAAGGCGCGCTTCCGGCGCGTCGATGCAGACGTAGTCGGCCTTCGGATACTTCGTGATCAGATTGTAGCCGTGGTTGCCGCTGTTGCTCTGGGCGTTGACGGCCAGGAACTTGGAGTTCGCGATCAGCGTGTCGATGGTGCTGGACGCGATCATGCCGTGACCGAAATCGGTGACGATGACCACGTCCGCACCGCGCACGCGCTCGGCGGTGACCTTGTCGATCTCCTTGCGCGCTGCTTCGTCGAGCGGCGTGTCGTCCATGGTGTAGACTTCGAACAGCTTGTGCAAATAGCCCATCTCGACGTACCGCAATTTGCGGGTCGTGGGACGGCCCTGGATGCGGATCGGCGTCAGCGTGACGTTCGGGCGCACATGCGCGCGGATGAACTCTTCGGGATAGTCGTTGCCGCCGAGCGTCGTGACGATCTCGACCGACTTGCAGAAGCTCGCGACGTGGTTGGCCGCGGCGATGACGCCGCCGGCAAACTGCTCGCCGTTCTTGAGCAGGGTCGCGACGATGTTCTCCTTTGACGCCTTTCCGAGCGCCGTGACGTACTGGTATTCGTCGATGATGGTGTCGCCGACCAGCACGACGTGCATGTCCTGGATCTTGTCGATCAGCTTCAGCAGCCTTTCGGCGCCACCGCTTTCGCGCACCTTCTGCAGGTAGTCGCGCAGAGGGGGGTCGTAGATGTCGAAATAGCGGTTCAGCAGGGTCGATGAGCTGAACGTCACGTCGCGCGTGAACACGATGCGGCCGCCATGGCGCTCGACGGCCTCGCGCTCGGTCGCGATCTTGCCGGTGACGTCGTCCTCGGGATTCTCGTAGTCCGAGCCCTTCACGTAGATGTCGGGGCGCACGGTATCGAGCACCGGCTCGGCACTCGATGTCTGGTTGATGCCGACCCAGTCGACCGTGCCGAGCGCAGCCAGCATCTCGGCGCGCATGTTCTCCGGGAAGATCGGCCGTCCCGGGCCCTTGTTGACGAAACGGTCGGCGGTGATGGTCACGATGACCACGTCAGCCTCGTTGCGCGCCGCCAGGATGTGCCGGACGTGACCGAGATGCACCAGGTCGAACACGCCGTGGCAGAGCGCGACGGTCAGGCCCTTCGCCTGCGCTGCGCGCGCAACGTCGCCGAGCTCCTCGACCGTCTTGATCTTGTCGTGCGGGGCCGGATGAACGGCCGGCTTGTCTTTCGGAGCATTACCCATGTGAATTACCCAAAGCGCCGGTAGGTCTCAGATGGCCGCCCGGAAATGATCGAATCGCAAGCAAGTTTATCCGGCGAACCTGTTCAAGAGCTTGCCCCTGTTCAAGAGCTCGCCTTCTGCGGTGCGCCGTTGTCGTCACCGAGATATTTGAACCAGTCCTTTGTGGCGTCGGCGATCTTGTCGACCGTCCACAGCGGCGCGTCCTTGTACTGATCCATCGATTTCAGCATCGTCGCAACGCCGTCCTCGAATTTCACCTTCGGCGTCCAGTTCAGGACCCGCTTGATCTCAGTGATGTCGGCGTAGGTGCAATCGGGCTCGCCGGGACGCTTGGGAATATGGACCTTGTCGCCGCCGAGCAGCTCGACCAGCCGGTTGACGCTGTAGGTGTTGTCCGAACCGACGTTGAGGATTTCGTGCGAGACGTCGGAGCGGGCGGCGGTGACGAAGGCGTCGGCGACGTCGCTCACGAAGGTGAAGTCGCGCGTCTGCTCGCCGTCGCCGACCACCGTGAAGGGCTTGCCGGCGAGCTTCTGCGCCATGAACACGCCGAACACGGCACCGTAGGTGCCGGTGGTGCGATGGCGCGGCCCATAGACATTGAACAGGCGCAGCGCGACCGCGGGCAGCTTGTAGACCTGGCACCAGTGCATGACGCACTGCTCGCCGAGATTCTTGGTAAGCGCGTAAGGGTACATCGGCCGGATCTCGGCGGTCTCCGGCGTCGGATAGACGTCGGGAATGCCGTAGCAGGACGACGATGCGGCGTAGACGAAGCGCTTGGCGCCGGCGTGCCGCGCCGCCTCGAGCACGTTGACCGTGCCGTCGACATTGGCGCGATGATACGGGATCGGGGACTCGATCGAAGGAACGATATCGGCGAGTGCGGCGAGGTGGAAAACCCAGTCGATCCCGTGGAAATACGGTTTGATCGATTCGAGGTCGGTGACGTCGGCCCGCACGACCTTCAGCTGGCTCGAATTGGCGCGCGAGGCCAGATTTTCCGGGCGGCCGATCACGAAATTATCGAGCGCGACCACTTCGTGGCCATCGTCGAGGAGGCGATCGACGAGGTGACTTCCGATGAAACCTGCGCCACCAGTAACAATGCATTTCATGGGGAACATCCGTGACGCGAATGCCCAGCGAAATAGGCCCGCCAATGTGTAAGTGAAACCCGAAAGCCGACTATCAGCCGCTCGCCGACTTTGCAAGCAATATACCTTTGCAATCCCTAGTAATAGCCGGTATCAGGGCTTCATGTTGCAGCAGAGCCGCCAGCCCATGCCCGTTGAGTCCGTCGATCCCGATCACAAGGCTTTCCTCGACGATTATGTGGGGCGCCTCCATCGTGCGACGGCGGTCGACGATCGCGTTTTCGCCCAGATCTCCGCCACGCGCGCGATCTGGTTGCGCGTGCGCGAGCAGGGCGGCCGCGTCATCTTCATCGGCAACGGCGGCTCCGCCGGCATCGCCTCGCATCTGGCGATCGATCTTGCCAAGAACGCATCGGTGCCCGCGCTCTGCTTCAGCGACGCGAGCATGATGTCGTGCCTCGCCAACGATTACGGGTTCGAGGATTGGATCGCACACGCCGTGCGGTTGAACGCCCGCGCCGGCGATTGCCTGGTCGCGATCAGCTCGTCGGGGCGCTCGAAGAACATCCTCAATGCGGTTGCGCAGGCGCGGTCGATGAAGCTCGACGTGATCACGCTGTCGGGGATGAATGCGGACAATCCCCTGCGCAATCTCGGCGACGTCAATTTCTTCGTCGACAGCCGCAGCTACAACATTGTCGAGACCACGCACCAGTTCTGGATGATGGCCGCGATCGACCTCGTCATCGGTCGTGCGGAATATCCGGCGTCCTGAGGCGAGGCATCCGATGCAGTCGCGGTTCAAGCAGGCGGCCCTGTTTTCGGTAAAGCTGCTGCTGTCGATCGCGGTGCTGGTCTACATCGCGCGCGGTCTCGATCTGCAGCGGTTGCGCAGCCATCTCGTTTCGGTCGATCCTTTGCTGTTCGTCCTCGCGCTGGCGCTGATCTTCTTCCAGACCTTCGTTCTCAACGGCCGCTGGGAGCTGATCATGCGCGCGCTCGGCGTGTCGCTGGACTGGCTCGCCGGCTGGCGGATCCTCATGATCAGCCTCTGGTTCAATCAGGTGTTGCCGTCTTCGGTCGGCGGTGACGCGGTTCGGATGTGGTTGCTGCGCCAGCGCGGCGTGCAGTGGCCGGAGGCGGTCAAGGGCGTTGCGGCCGACCGTTTCACGGCGTTGATCGGGCTGATCGCGCTGATGGTGGCCGGATTGCCGTTCCTGTTGTCTCGCGTATCCGATCAGGCCGCGATCCTGGCCATCGGCGGGCTGACGCTCGCCGGCGTCGCCGGTACCGTGGTGCTGTTGACGCTCGACCGTCTGCCGCAGCGGCTGATCGCCCATCGGGCGATCGCAAGCTTCGTCCGGTTCGGGGCGCTGGTCCGGTTTCTTCTTCTGCAGTCCGAGCGGCGCGCGTTGCTGTTCGGGTCGGCGCTGCTCATCCATCTCGTGACAGCGGCGGCCTGCTTCGCCCTGGCGCGCGGTGTCGGGGCACAGCTCTCGGTGGTCGATGCCGGCATCCTGATTCCGCCCGTGGTGCTGTTGACGGCGGTTCCGATCTCGATCAGCGGCTGGGGCGTTCGCGAGGGGGCGATGGTTGCCTGCCTCGGTCTGGCGGGTGTCCCTTCCGAGGAAGCGCTGTCGGTGTCGCTCCTGCTTGGCGCCATCAGCGTGATCATCGGGCTCGTCGGCGGCGCGATCTGGCTGGCAAGTCCGGAGCGCGGATCGTATTCAGCGGACAAGGCCGCGAAAGCGGCGGAGGAAGCTCCCAGCTATGACGGGCTGGGCAAGGAAGTCTCGAGCCATCCATGACCCGCTTGAGCCCGTTGCTGCCGGTCTGGTCTTCACGGGGTGGGATTGCCTCACCCGATCGCGTTTCTCATTTTTCGGTTCAACGATGAAAAACCTGTTCTACGTCCGCCACACCTGCCGCCTCTGTCACTCGGACAAGCAGGAGCTGGTCGTCCCGATGGCCGGCATGCCGATCGGCACCCCGAACTTCCAGGTCCCCGATGCCAGCGTCGACGATCCGGTGTTCCGCGCCGCGGTGCCGATGGCGCTGCATCTGTGCAGGGATTGCGGCCACCTCCAGATTCTCCATGTCGGCAACCCCGAGGTCCAGTACCGCAACTACGTCTACACGACCTCGCTCTCGCTCGGATTGCGCGAGCATTTCGCCGGCTATGCCAACGACGTCGTCAGCCGCTTCGGCATCGCGCCGGGCTCGCTGGTCGTCGAGCTCGGCAGCAACGACGGATCGCTGCTCGGCTTCTTCAGGGAGCGCGGCATGCGGGTGCTCGGTGTCGATCCCGCCGTTGAGATTGCCAAGCGCGCGACCGAGGCGGGGATCGAGACCATCGGCGATTTCTTCACCGATGCGATCGGTCACCGCATCCTGCAGAGCCACGGTGCGGCAAGCGTCGTGATCGCCAACAACATGATCGCCAATGTCGACAATCTTGATCCGCTCGTGATCGGCGTGCGCGACGTGCTCGCGCCCGACGGCCTGTTCGTGTTCGAAACGCAATACGGTGTCGATGTCACCGAGAAGAACCTGCTCGACACGGTCTATCACGAGCATCTGTCCTATTTTAACATCAAGCCGCTGATCCGCTTCTTTGCCCGGCTCGGCATGGAGCTGATCGACGTCCAGCACATCTGGACCAAGGGCGGCTCGATCCGCGTCACCGTGCAGCGCGCGGGCGGGGCCAAGAAGCCCTCGGCTGAAGTCGCGCGGTTCGTCGCCGAGGAAGAGCGGCTCGGTGTCGATCAGCCGGCCTATTATGCGCCCTACGTGAAGCGGATCGCCGCCATCCGCGACGAGCTGGTCGCGATGGCCGACGCCGCGCATGCGCGCGGTCAGCTGGTCGCCGGCTATGGCGTGTCCGTGGGCACCACGACGCTGCTGCCGCAGTTCGGCCTGGAGAACAAGATCGACTTCCTGGTGGACGACGACCCCAAGAAGGGCAACGTGATGGCAGGTCCCGGTTACGACATCCCGATCCTGCCGCCGGCGGCCCTGTACGAGCGCAAGCCGGCGTTCGTCGTGGTCTTCGCCTGGCGCTATGTCGACCCGATCCGGGCCAAGCACGCCCGCTATTTCGCCGAAGGCGGCAAGTTCGTGGTGCCGTTGCCGGGCATTTCCATGGTCGACCGGGCCGACTGACGATCGCCCGGGCCGCCGCCAGCACGAGGAGGGCGGCCCGGCCGGTTCAGGCGGTCGGCCGGTTAAGCCGTTGATTCGCATGAGCTCCGGCGGGGGCCGCCACGGGTGAGGGGAGGTCGGGCCGGCGCGCCGCTACCTTGACGTTTGGTCTCATCCGCAGTAGATACCCCGCACTCGCTGCCGGCCCGTTAGACGCGGATCTCCGGCGCGGCTTTGAAATCCCCGAACAATCGAGCCCGGATTCCGGCTCATCCTTCGAGACAGAGGGCTGGGCCAACGGCGGCTGTTCGGATCCCCGAAATTCATGCGCGTCCGGCGACGGACGTTGGACATTCACACGATGGCAGTCAGCCCGTTCAAGTTCTTGCAGGAAGTGCGCTCGGAGACCGCCAAGGTCACCTGGCCGACCCGTCGCGAGACCACGATCACCACCATCATGGTGTTCGTGATGGTCGCCGTGGCCTCGATCTTCTTCTTCGCCGCCGACCAGATCATCCGTGTCCTCATCACCTTCCTTCTGGGCATCCACTGATGGCAACCGCAACCGCTCAACTGTCCGACAAGCGCTGGTACATCGTCCACGCCTATTCGAACTTCGAAAAGAAGGTCGCCGAATCCATCCGCGAGCAGGCCAAGCAGCGCGGGCTCGAGGAGCTGTTCGAGCTGGTGCTGGTGCCGACCGAGAAGGTCACGGAAGTGCGCCGCGGCCGCAAGATCGACGCCGAGCGCAAGTTCTTCCCCGGCTACGTGCTGGTGAAGATGAAGCTGACCGACGAGGCGTTTCATCTGATCAAGAACACGCCGAAGGTCACGGGCTTCCTCGGCGCTGAAAACAAGCCGATGCCGATCTCGGAAGCCGAAGCCATGCGGATCCTGCACCAGGTGCAGGAGGGCGTGGAACGGCCGAAGGCTTCGGTGTCGTTCGAGATCGGCGAGAACGTGCGCGTGGCCGATGGCCCGTTCGCCTCGTTCTCGGGCGTTGTCGAGGAAATCGACGAGGCGCGCTCGCGCGTGAAGGTCGCGGTGTCGATCTTCGGTCGCGCAACGCCCGTCGAACTGGAATTCGGTCAGGTCGAGAAGGTCTGATCGTTCGTCATTGCCGGGCTTGACCCGGCAATCCATCTCCTTCGCGGGAAGTCTTGCGAAGATTGATGGATGCCCGGGGCAGGCCCGGGCATGACAAAAGTGGAGGCGGCGACGCCTCTAAAGAGAGGCCGTGGGAGGACGAGGGCGGTTGCCAGCCGCTCGAGGTCCCCACCACGAACCTGAAACCGCCGGCAGTCGCCGGCACAACAGGAGTGATACATGGCAAAGAAAGTGACCGGATACCTGAAGCTTCAGGTCCCGGCCGGTGCGGCGAATCCCTCGCCCCCGATCGGTCCCGCGCTCGGTCAGCGCGGTCTCAACATCATGGAGTTCTGCAAGGCGTTCAACGCGCAGACCCAGAAGGAAGAGAAGAACACCCCGATTCCCGTCGTGATCACGATCTACGCCGATCGTTCGTTCACGTTCGAGATGAAGACCCCCCCGATGTCCTTCTTCCTCAAGCAGGCTGCCAAGATCCAGTCCGGCTCGAAGGCGCCGGGCCGTGACAAGGCCGGCAAGGTGACCAAGGCGCAGGTGCGCGAGATCGCCGAGAAGAAGATGAAGGATCTCAATTGCGACTCGATCGAGTCGGCCATGAAGATGGTCGAGGGCTCTGCCCGTTCGATGGGTCTGGAAGTGGCGGGGTAAGCGGTCATGGCAATCGGAAAGCGTTTGAACAAAGCCCGCGAAGGTGTTGACCGCGAAAAGCTTTATCCGCTCGCGGACGCCATCAAGATGGTCAAGGAACGCGCGAAAGCGAAGTTCGACGAGACCATCGAGGTCGCGATCAATCTCGGCGTCGATCCGCGTCACGCCGACCAGATGGTCCGCGGCGTCGTGACCCTGCCGAACGGCACCGGCCGTACGCTCCGCGTCGGCGTGTTCGCCCGCGGCGCCAAGGCCGATGAAGCCAAGGCCGCCGGTGCCGACGTCGTCGGCGCCGAAGATCTGGTCGAGAAGGTGCAGAACGGCGCGATCGATTTCGACCGCTGCATCGCCACCCCCGACATGATGCCGCTGGTCGGCCGCCTCGGTAAGGTGCTCGGCCCGCGCGGCCTGATGCCGAACCCGAAGATCGGCACCGTGACCATGGACGTCACCGGTGCGGTGAAGGGTGCCAAGGGTGGCTCGGTCGAGTTCCGCGTCGAGAAGGCCGGCATCCTGCAGGCCGGCGTCGGCAAGGCCTCGTTCTCCGAGGAGAAGCTGGTCGAGAACATCAAGGCCCTGGCCGATGCCGTCTCGAAGGCGAAGCCCGCGGGCTCCAAGGGCACCTACATCCAGCGCGTTGCGGTGTCCTCGACGATGGGCCCCGGCGTGAAGGTCGAGCCGGGCACCATTCTCGGCTAAGTCTGGAAATTGCATGAGGCGAGGGGCGGAATTGGGCAACCGATTCCGCCCCTCATCGTTTGTGAAGGCGCTCACTGGAAACAACAACAATGGCTGACAAGGTCCTGATCTATTCGCGCTTTCCCAAGACCATGATGGCGCGCTTCGCCGAGCGGTTCGAGCTGCTCGATACCGGCGGCAAGAAGGCAACGGAGGCGTTTTCCGCCGACGAGCTCGGCGGCATCCGTGCGCTGCTGACCGCCGGTGGCTCGCCGCTCGGTGCGGAGGCGATGGACCTGTTTCCGAAGCTCGGCGCCATCGTCTGCTACGGCACCGGCTATGACGGCGTCGACCTGAACGCTGCCGCCGCGCGCAACATTACGGTCGCCCACAGCCCCGGCGCCAACGCCGCCTCTGTCGCCGACATCGCGATGACGCTGATGCTGGCGACGACCCGCCGGATCCTGGTCGCCGACCAGTATGTCCGCAGCGGTGACTGGGCCGCCTCGAAGCAGTCGCCGATGATGCGCCCGCAGGCCGGCATGCCCGGCCGCCGCATCGGCGTCTACGGCATGGGCGAGATCGGCCGTAAGATCGCCGCCCGCTGCGCCGCCTTCGAGAGCGAGGTCGGCTATTTCAGCCGCACCAAATACGATCTGCCCTATCAATATTTCCCGACCCTGGAGGCGCTCGCCGACTGGTGCAGCGTGCTGATGATCGCGGTACGAGCAGGGGCCGAGACCCAGCACGCCGTCAACGCCGATATCCTGAAGCGGCTCGGAGCGGACGGCTATGTCGTCAACATCTCCCGCGGCTCTGTCATCGACGAGAAGGCCCTGGTCGCGGCCCTCACCGACAAGACCATCGCCGGCGCCGGCCTCGACGTGTTCGAGAAGGAACCGCACGCCCCCGACGCCCTGACCGCGCTCCCGAACGTGGTGTTCGCCCCCCACATCGGCGGCCACACCCTCGAATCGCACGTGGCCATGCAGGGCTGCGTGCTGGCGAACCTGACCGCCTTCTTCGAGGGCAAGCCGTTGCCTTATGCGGTCAAATCGGCCTGAATCGGTCCTTATCGGCTCGCCTCAAGCCCCGCCGGCAACGGATTGGAACTGGTGTGAATTTTGCTCTTGGCAAGCAGGCCTCGAGCGGTTAAAGAACCGCTTCCGGACGTGCCGGCCTCGGCTGGCGCGTTCGTGCACGCATTCCGAAAACCCGATACGACAGGAGATTATTCCTTTTCAGGACGTCCGCAAGGATTTGCCCGAAAAGGAAGGAAAACCCGTCAGTTGGTGGGATGCGGGCAAGGGTCGGGCGGTTCGCCGGCTGACCTTGTCCTGTCCAAGACTGCAGGCGCCCGTGGGAAGTTTCGATTTCTCAAAGGCTTAATCGCATGGCCTGCATAGACGGGTGAAGACCGGATTTCACTTCGCCTTCCACCTTAACGGTGGTTGCGGAAAGGGTCTGGTTCGGACCTCGACACGCCGTGGGCTTTCACCAGCTCCCGGAGGGCAGGCTTTGAATTGTCGTCTCGCCCGGCGCGTGTCCTCAGGGTTTGGGCCCCGAGGTTCAGGTTTTGGGTGGGACGATGGGTGCAACCCGGCGGTCCCGCTTTTCGCGATGACCGCCAACCGGAAAGAGCTTGCTGTGGAACGAGCGGCAAAAAAGGACGCGGTCGAACAGCTCAATGGGGTCTTCAAGACCACGAGCGTCGCGATCGTTGCTCAATATTCCGGCCTGACCGTTGCCCAGATGCAGAAGCTGCGGACGCAGATGAAGCAGGCTGGCGCCTCGGTGAAGGTCTCGAAGAACCGTCTCGCCAAAATTGCTCTTGAAGGCACTGACGTCGTTGCCATCGGTCCCATGCTGAAGGGACCGACCGTGATCGCCACTTCGAACGATCCGGTAGCGGCGCCAAAGGTCGCCGTCGAATTCGCCAAGGCGAACGAAAAGTTCGTCATCGTTGGCGGTTCGATGGGGAAGACCGTCCTGAATGTCGACGGCGTGAAGGCACTTGCCTCGCTGCCGTCGCTTGACGAACTGCGCGGCAAGATCGTCGGCCTCATCGTGGCCCCGGCGACCAAGCTGGCCCAGCTCGCCAATGCGCCCGCGGGCAAGCTCGCGCGCGTCATCCAGGCTCATGCCTCAAAGGGCGAAGCGGCCTGACGCCCTTCGCAAAACTCAAACCCGAACCAGACTTACACCTAAGGAAACTGAACAATGGCTGACTTGCAGAAGATCGTTGACGACCTCTCGAGCCTCACCGTGCTCGAAGCCGCTGAACTCGCGAAGCTCCTCGAAGAGAAGTGGGGCGTTTCGGCTGCCGCGGCTGTCGCCGTGGCCGGCCCGGCTGGCGGTGGCGCTGCCGCTGCTCCGGCGGAAGAGAAGACCGAGTTCACGGTCGTTCTCGCCTCGGCTGGCGACAAGAAGATCGAGGTCATCAAGGAAGTCCGCGCCATCACCGGTCTCGGCCTGAAGGAAGCAAAGGACCTCGTCGAGGGTGCTCCGAAGCCGCTGAAGGAAGGCGTGAACAAGGAAGAAGCCGAGAAGATCAAGGCCCAGATCGAGAAGGCTGGCGCCAAGGTCGAGCTCAAGTAAGCACTGCTTACTGGCGCGGGATCCCGGGCGGAGCGCCCGGGATCCCAGTCCGCTATCGAGGCGGGCAGATGCAAAAGGCGTGCGACGGAACATCCCGACGCGAGCCGAACACGAAAAAGTGTGGGGATTTGCGGGTTTAACCCTCGAATCTGCACTATTGTCGCCCCATATCGGGTCGGCAGCACGAAAGCGCGGTGGGCAGGGAGGCCGGATTTCCCTGTAAGCCGTTGGGAGAGCAGGCTATTTCGGGCTTTTGCAGTCCGTGAAGACGATCGTTGTGACGGGCGGGCGCGCCTATGCGCCCCGCGCGTCGTTTTGCGTTTTGAAGGTCTGAAGAACAGATTCAGGACATTCCGGCCTGAAACTGAGTTTCCGACCCCCAAGACGGGTTCGAAAAATTCAACCCGGGGAGCGGTGGCAGCCGCGTTCCGGACGGCGCGCCCAGAGCGGGCGACGAAATGAGAGGCCACGATGGCGCAGCAGACATTCACCGGTCGCAAACGCGTTCGCAAGTTCTTCGGACACATCAAGGAAGTCGCCGAGATGCCGAACCTCATCGAGGTTCAGAAGGCGTCCTATGACCAGTTCCTGATGGTCGACGAACCCGCGGGTGGTCGCCTCGACGAGGGCCTGCAGGCGGTGTTCCGCTCGGTGTTCCCGATCTCCGATTTCTCGGGCACCTCGATGCTGGAATTCGTCCGCTACGAGTTCGAGCAGCCGAAATACGACGTCGACGAGTGCCGCCAGCGCGGCATGACCTTCGCGGCTCCCCTCAAGGTGACGCTGCGCCTCATCGTGTTCGATATCGACGAGGAAACCGGCGCGAAGTCGGTGAAGGACATCAAGGAGCAGGACGTCTACATGGGCGACATCCCGCTCATGACGATGAACGGCACCTTCATCGTCAACGGCACCGAGCGCGTCATCGTCTCGCAGATGCACCGTTCGCCCGGCGTGTTCTTCGACCACGACAAGGGCAAGACCCATTCTTCGGGCAAGCTGCTGTTCGCCGCCCGCGTGATCCCGTATCGCGGCTCCTGGCTCGACATCGAGTTCGACGCCAAGGACATCGTCTATGCGCGTATCGACCGTCGCCGCAAGATTCCGGTGACGTCGCTGATGTTCGCCCTCGGCCTCGACGGCGAGGCGATCCTGTCCACGTTCTACAAGAAGATCCTCTACAAGCGGACCAAGGAGGGCTGGCGCGTTCCGTTCGACGCCAACCGTTTCCGCGGCTACTCGACCGTCAACGACCTGATCGACGCCGACACCGGCAAGGTCGTGCTCGAGGCCGGCAAGAAGCTCACCGTCCGTGCCGCCCGCCAGCTCCAGGAAAAGGGGCTGAAGGCGCTGCGCATGTCCGATGAGGAACTGGTCGGCAACTACATCGCCGAGGACCTCGTCAACCCGAAGACCGGTGAGATCCACGCCGAAGCCGGTGAGGAAATCACCGACAAGTCGATGAAGGTGCTCAACGAGCACGGCTACAAGGAATTGCCGCTGCTCGACATCGACCACGTCAATGTCGGTCCCTACATCCGCAACACGCTCTCGGCGGACAAGAACATGACGCGTGAAGACGCGCTGTTCGACATCTACCGCGTGATGCGTCCGGGCGAGCCGCCGACGCTGGATTCGGCGCAGGCCATGTTCCAGTCGCTGTTCTTCGATGCCGAGCGTTACGACCTCTCCGCGGTCGGCCGCGTCAAGATGAACATGCGCCTCGACCTCGATGCGCCCGACACCCAGCGCACGCTGCGCAAGGAAGACATCCTCTCCGTCATCAAGACGCTGGTGGATTTGCGCGACGGCAAGGGCGAGATCGACGACATCGACCATCTCGGCAACCGCCGTGTGCGCTCGGTCGGCGAGCTCATGGAGAACCAGTACCGCATCGGCCTGCTGCGCATGGAGCGCGCGATCAAGGAGCGCATGTCCTCGGTCGACATCGACACGGTCATGCCGCAGGACCTGATCAACGCGAAACCGGCCGCCGCTGCCGTGCGAGAATTCTTCGGCTCCTCGCAGCTCTCGCAGTTCATGGACCAGACCAACCCGCTCAGCGAGATCACCCACAAGCGCCGCCTGTCGGCCCTTGGACCGGGCGGTCTGACCCGCGAGCGCGCCGGCTTCGAAGTCCGCGACGTGCATCCGACGCATTACGGCCGCATCTGCCCGATCGAGACGCCGGAAGGTCCGAACATCGGCCTGATCAACTCGCTCGCGACGTTCGCGCGCGTGAACAAGTACGGCTTCGTCGAGACGCCGTACCGCAAGGTCAAGGACGGTCGCGTCACCGACGAGGTCGTGTACCTCTCGGCGATGGAGGAGGGCCGCTACACGGTCGCGCAGGCCAACGTGCCGCTCGACCCGAAGGGCCGCTTCACCGAAGACCTCGTGGTCTGCCGTCACGCCGGCGAAGTCTTGCCGGTGACGCCGGACAAGGTCGACTACATGGACGTGTCGCCGAAGCAGCTCGTTTCGGTTGCCGCGGCGCTGATCCCGTTCCTCGAGAACGACGACGCCAACCGCGCGCTGATGGGCTCGAACATGCAGCGCCAGGCGGTGCCGCTGGTTCGCGCCGAGGCGCCGTTCGTCGGTACCGGCATGGAAGGCGTGGTTGCGCGTGACTCGGGCGCCGCGATCGCGGCGCGCCGTTCGGGCGTGATCGACCAGATCGACGCCACCCGCGTCGTCATCCGCGCCACGGAAGATCTCGATCCGACCAAGTCGGGCGTCGATATCTACCGTCTGATGAAGTACCAGCGCTCCAACCAGTCGACCTGCATCAACCAGCGTCCGCTGGTGAAGGTCGGCGACATCGTCAAGAAGGGCGACATCATCGCCGACGGTCCGTCGACCGATCTCGGCGAGCTCGCGCTCGGCCGTAACGTGCTCGTCGCGTTCATGCCGTGGAACGGCTACAACTTCGAAGACTCGATCCTGCTCTCCGAGCGGATCGTGAAGGAAGACGTCTTCACCTCGATCCACATCGAGGAGTTCGAGGTGATGGCCCGCGACACCAAGCTCGGACCTGAGGAAATCACCCGCGACATTCCGAACGTTTCGGAAGAAGCGCTGAAGAACCTCGACGAAGCCGGTATCGTCTACATCGGCGCGGAAGTGCGCGCCGGCGACATCCTGGTCGGCAAGATCACGCCGAAGGGCGAGAGCCCGATGACGCCGGAAGAAAAGCTCCTGCGCGCCATCTTCGGCGAGAAGGCTTCCGACGTTCGCGATACCTCGCTGCGCGTTCCCCCGGGCGTGCAGGGCACGATCGTGGAAGTCCGCGTGTTCAACCGTCACGGCGTCGATAAGGACGAGCGCGCGCTGGCGATCGAGCGGGAAGAGATCGAGCGTCTGGCCAAGGACCGCGACGACGAGCAGGCGATCCTGGACCGCAACGTCTACAACCGTCTTGCCGAGCTCCTCGAGGGACGGCAGGGTATCGCCGGCCCCAAGGGCTTCAAGAAGGACACCAAGATCACCCGTGCGGTGCTCGAGGAGTACCCGAAGTCGCAGTGGTGGCTGTTCGCTTCGCCCAACGACAAGCTGATGGCCGAGATCGAGGCCATGCGGAAGCAGTACGACGAGTCGAAGAAGGGGCTCGAGCAGCGCTTCCTCGACAAGGTCGAGAAGCTGCAGCGCGGCGACGAGTTGCCGCCCGGCGTGATGAAGATGGTCAAGGTCTTCGTCGCGGTGAAGCGCAAGATCCAGCCCGGCGACAAGATGGCCGGCCGCCACGGCAACAAGGGCGTGGTGTCGAAGATCGTGCCGATCGAGGACATGCCGTTCCTCGAAGACGGCACGCACGCCGACATCGTGCTCAATCCGCTGGGCGTGCCCTCGCGCATGAACGTCGGACAGATCCTCGAGACCCATCTCGGCTGGGCCTGTGCCGGCCTCGGCAAGCGTATCGGCCAGACGGTCGATGCCTATTTGTCGAAGCAGGACATCAAGCCGCTGAAGGAAACCTTGAAGAAGGTCTACGGCGAGGACGAGACGATCAAGACGCTCAACGACAACGAGCTGATTGAACTCGGCCATAACCTCAGCCGTGGCGTGCCGATCGCAACGCCGGTGTTCGACGGCGCCAAGGAAGCCGACATCGAGGAGATGCTGAAGCTTGCCGGTCTCGATGCGTCGGGCCAGTCGACCGTCTATGACGGCCGCACCGGCGATGCGTTCGATCGCAAGGTGACGGTGGGTTACATCTACATGCTCAAGCTGCACCATCTGGTCGACGACAAGATCCACGCGCGTTCGATCGGTCCGTACTCGCTCGTCACCCAGCAGCCGCTGGGCGGCAAGGCGCAGTTCGGCGGCCAGCGCTTCGGCGAAATGG
>ERZ1034409.72-NODE-72-length-40397-cov-23.854023_pt1 | contig 40397 bp, 37 predicted proteins | sample MGYA00520610_ERZ1034409 | MGnify/ENA primary metagenome ERZ1034409 (study PRJEB33736, sample SAMEA104288480) | Azolla microphylla | place: Ecuador | collected 1982 | study: EMG produced TPA metagenomics assembly of the PRJEB19522 data set (Is there foul play in the... | reverse complement strand
TTACCTCTTTTATCCATCTTCAAACTGTCTAATATTTTATACCTACAACTCCCATTTCACAGAATTTTCTATGGTAATGAATACCTGCTTATTTGATTACTGACCTAAGCAGTTTATTCCCACCAGCCACGAATTATTGAATGCAAGTCTTCTTAGGATATTTTGAGAAGATACTCTGTCTTGGAATTTCATTTGTTTGATGTGATTTATTTTACTTTAATTCCAGAAAAATATTTTAGCCATGTCTGTGGTTGGCGTAGCTAAAAGCATACTTTTTGCCCCACCTCACAAAATCGCCTTGCTCCCTAAAAGGCTGGCTACAAAGGTAAATTAGTAGGACATTATGCAAATTAAATGTCCTAAAAGTTCATAAAGTCGCTACAAAGACATGAAAGACATGATGGTAATTTTTTAAAGGTAATTTTCCAAAATTGTCTAATCTCTTTGATTCGGCTTAAATAACAATTGCTCTTTGCTCCTTTGCGTCTTTGCGCCAAGCCAAATCTAGATGTGTTCATCTATCTGACTGAAAATGGCTGTAAAAAAAAGCGATCGCTCTGCAAAAAAATGAAAATGCGATCGCTCTTAACACTTACCTAAAGCAAATGCAAATAACTAACCACAGCCGTCACCAGACTGCGAGTAAAAGGAAGACTATCAATCACCATCCCCAGACACAAAAGCATCATGTAGGAAATGGAATAAAGAAACAACTCCCTAGCCACAGTTCGATCCTCTGGACTTTGCAACAAACGCCAAGCTTTGTGGATGAAAAATCCACCCAAACTTAAAGCGATAACTGCATAGACAACACCACTAGCGTGTAAAGGATAAAACAGCAAAACTGTTGTAATCACTGTTAGCATAGTGTAGTACCAAATCTGGCGTACCGTTGCCTGATCACCAGCAACCACAGGTAACATAGGTATACCCACCTTGGCATAATCATCACGAATCATCAAAGCCAAAGCCCAGAAATGAGGAGGAGTCCACAAAAAAACGATCGCAAAAATCAGCCAAGCAGCCCAGCTTAAAGTATCAGTAACCGCTGCCCAACCCACCAAAGCGGGTATTGCTCCAGCAGCACCACCAATAACAATATTTTGAGTGCTATGGCGTTTTAGCCAATGTGTATAGACTAAAACATAAAAAACGATCCCAGAAAATGCTAAAACCGCTGCCAGTAAATTGGCGAATACCGTCAGGAGGGTAAAAGAAGCAACAGCCAGTGCGATCGCAAAAATCAGAGCATCACGAGGCTGAACCCTACCAGAAGGCATAGGACGATGGCGCGTCCGTTCCATGTCATGATCTATATCACGGTCATAGATACAGTTAATCGTTTGGGCGCTGGCAGCAGCCAAAGTACCACCAATCAAAGTCAGAATCAACAACCAGGGATCAACCTGCCCCTTAGCAGCTATCCACATACTCCCCGCAGTCGTAATCAACAGCAAAGGAATAATTCGGGGTTTGGTTAGCTGGTAGTAACTCTGAATTACTTGTAGAAATGTATCGTGGTGGCGACGAGAGACATTAGTCTCAATCATGTTGGCTCTCTCTCTTTCCTTAATTTGTCAATAACTGAGGGGATTGGGGATTAGGGAATGGGGACTGGGGAAGCATCAGCAATTACCAATTACCAATTACCCATTCGCAATTTTGATTTCTCGGTTAGCAAACAAGTCCCGTACTGCTAAAACTGTGAACACAACCAAACTACCTAACAAAGTTGCACCAATGGCTTGATGAGAAACAGTGAGAGGTTCGACTTGTAAATGTAGCCGGAAGGTGGCAACTCCTAAAACTAGTTGTAAAATTAACAACCCACCCGCCAGATTTGCCAATTTTCGCAAGGCTGGGTGCAGTGCTGGTGTACGCCAGGAAATTAATACAACTGCTAACGTTGCTACCGACGGTGGCACTAAACCAAAGATATGGCTGTACATCACTCCACAAAGTTGATCCCCAATAAAACATTGGTGTAGCGCCCAGCGAGAACCTAGCACAGCACCTAGTAGACTTTGTAAGTAAACGAAAATAGAGGCAGCTAAACCCACCCAAGGCAGCTTACCAACCGTTCGAGTTCCCTGATACGGGCTAAGTGCTGTACCGATGACCAGGAGGGTAGTGAAAAATAATAGCGCCGTTCCCAAATGGGCGGTAACAATATCAAACCGCAGCAATTCGGTAACGGTAAGCCCTCCCAAAACACCTTGGAAAACGATTAAGAACAGGGCAAATGCAGAAGCCCAAGGCAGCCAGTTGGGTAGAACACGACGATGCCACCAGGATAAACCCAAAAGAGCGATCACGCTAAAACCAATCAAAGCCGCATCCATTCTGTGAAACCACTCCAAGAACACCTGGAGATTCATTTCTTTAGCTGGCACCAATTCTCCATAGCACAAAGGCCAGTCTGGGCAAGCAAGTCCAGCATTCATCACGCGGGTGGCACTGCCTATGGCCATCAAAATTAAGGTGGCTATGCAAATCTTCCACACCAAGCGACGAATTACTTCCTTGGGGCTATTGTGTTGGGTTGCCGCTTCATTTTGCTGTTGTAGGACAAATTCGTTCATCAACGATACCTTCTGCCCGCTTGAGGTAGATATTCTTAAAATTTACTATTTGATCAGTCCAGACCTATTTCCACCCTAACCTATGAGCTAAGGTTTAAAAATTGCCTTTCCCCTATACTTTGAATCACTCTAGCTACTTTTAGCTGTAAGATTTAGGTATTTTTTAAGATGTGAATAATTAAATGTTGGCAATTATTTAGATTTTCCTAAATAATTGCCAACATTTTCCTTAAGTTTTGGTGTTAATTATCATTTATTCTTGACAAGATCAATATGAATACCTTTACTCAAGATTAGTAACCTAGTCAAAAAAATTAATAAAAATTTCAGATATTTATAATCTATATTCCGTAGCCTGCACTACCTTAGTAAGTGAGTTAGTTTGAAATAACGTAATCAATTCCATTAAGTAAGCCGTGAAAATTCCAAGTTCGATCTGGACGTTACTCATTGGCATCGTCCTCACCCTAGCCAGCCTTTGGTACGGTCAAAATCACGGTCTGTTACCCACGGCCGCATCAGATGAAGCCGTATTGATAGATGGTCTATTTAATGCTATGATGACCGTTTCTATGAGTATATTTTTAATAGTTGAAGGTGTATTAGTTTACTCCATCTTCAAATATCGTCGGCGTGCAGGTGACAACGAAGACGGTCCACCAATTGAAGGTAATGTACCTCTAGAAATCCTCTGGACAGCGATCCCAGCAATTATCGTCATCGGCATTTCTGTATATAGCTTTGATGTATACAACGAAATCGGCGGCTTCAATCCCCATGCAGCCCACGAAGCAGCGATCATGCAAGAATCAATCTCCATGCCAGGAACTGCTATAGCTGTTACCTTAAGTGATACACCAGGCAGCACAGAACAAAATCTGAACCAGGAAAAATCAGACGAGGCTATGCAAGACCCGTCCACTGCAGCCGTCCCCAATCCTGACACTCCCCAAATGCACAATCGTTCCGGTGTTGGTAGTGTTGCTCCCACCTTGGGCGCAAGTCGGGAAAAAGAGGGAGAAGCATCGCAATTAGTCGTTAACGTCTCTGCACTCCAGTACGCTTGGATTTTCACCTATCCAGATACAGGTGTCACTACAGGTGAACTCCACGTACCCATAGGGCGCGAAGTACAAATGAACATGACAGCTAACGATGTCATCCATGCCTTTTGGATTCCAGAATTCCGCCTGAAACAAGATGTGATCCCCGGTAGACAAACCGAGATTCGCTTCACACCCAAAACTCCCGGTGATTATTCCTTAATTTGTGCTGAGTTGTGTGGCCCCTACCACGGTGCAATGAGAACCCAAGTGGTGGTAGAGTCCCAACCAGCTTTTGATAGTTGGATGCAAGAACAGCTAGTTGCTAGTAAAGATACCCTAAATCAAGCTGTGTCCATTAACCCAGCAGATAATATGTCAGTAGACGAATTTCTCGCCCCTTACAGCAAATATATGGGCATTCATCCAGAAATGCTGCATCAAGTCCACCATTAGTCAACGGCTAATGACTAATGACTAATGACCAATAACTAATTGACTATGACTCAAGCACAATTACAAGAAACCGCTCATATTCCCACCCTCCGAGAAGAACCAGGGGATAGAAAGTGGTGGGAATTTTTTACATTCAGCACCGACCATAAAGTAATTGGTATTCAATACCTAGTCACATCATTTATTTTCTACTGTATTGGGGGCGTGATGGCTGACTTGGTGCGGACAGAACTCCGTACACCAGATATAGATTTTGTCACCCCAGAAGTTTATAACAGCCTGTTTACACTCCACGCCACAATCATGATTTTCCTGTGGATTGTTCCAGCAGGGGCAGGTTTTGCGAACTATCTCATCCCCCTGATGATTGGGGCTAGGGATATGGCTTTTCCTCGCTTAAATGCGGTGGCTTTTTGGATGATTCCCCCTGCGGGTGTGTTGCTGACCCTAAGTTTGGCTGTGGGTGATGCACCGGATGCAGGTTGGACTTCCTACCCTCCCTTAAGTTTGGTAACAGGTCAAGTAGGTGAGGCAATTTGGATTACCAGTGTCCTGTTGTTGGGAACTTCTTCGATTTTGGGGGCGATTAACTTTCTCGTCACCATCCTCAAAATGCGTGTCCCCGGCATGGGAGTCCATCAAATGCCCTTGTTCTGTTGGGCAATGTTGGCAACTTCGGCATTAGTGCTGGTATCTACACCAGTTCTGTCCGGAGCACTGATTTTGCTGGCTTTTGACTTACTCGCAGGGACAACATTTTTCAATCCGACTGGTGGTGGTGATCCGGTGGTTTACCAACATATGTTTTGGTTCTACTCCCATCCAGCGGTTTACATCATGATTTTGCCTTTCTTTGGGGCAATTTCAGAAATTCTTCCAGTTCATGCCCGTAAGCCCATTTTTGGTTATAAAGCGATCGCCTATTCTTCCCTTGCTATAAGCTTTTTAGGGTTAATCGTCTGGGCGCACCACATGTTTACCAGCGGCATCCCTGGTTGGTTGCGGATGTTTTTCATGATCACAACAATGATCATCGCTGTTCCTACCGGAATCAAAATTTTCGGGTGGTTAGCAACTATCTGGGGTGGCAAAATCAGCCTCAATAGTCCCATGATTTTTGCAATGGGTTTTTTGGGAACATTTGTGATTGGCGGTATCAGTGGTGTGATGTTGGCATCAGTACCTTTTGATATTCACGTTCACGATACCTATTTTGTCGTTGCGCACCTACACTACGTTCTCTTTGGCGGTAGCGTACTAGGAATTTTTGCAGCCATTTATCATTGGTTCCCGAAAATGACGGGACGAATGATAAACGAATTTTGGGGTAAGGTTCACGCAGTTTTGACCATTGTTGGTCTGAATATGACTTTTTTACCCATGCACAAGCTGGGAATGATGGGTATGAATCGCCGTATTGCCCAATATGACCCCAAATTCACTTCTTTGAATGAAATCTGTACCTACGGGTCTTATATCCTAGCTATTTCCACATTACCCTTTATTATCAATGCCGTATGGAGTTGGTTATATGGACCTAAAGCAGCTAATAATCCTTGGCGCGGTCTTACCCTAGAATGGATGACTACTTCACCACCAGCCATTGAGAATTTTGAAAAACTCCCTGTTTTAACCACAGGACCTTATGACTACGGCGTAAGTGAAAAAATTGTTGATGTTAATAAAGTATTAAGTATCAAACTAGACGAACCCTATCCCACAATTGAGTCCAATGTGTAAATGAAGAGGAAGACAAAAAGCAAGAGGCAAGAGGCAACAGAAAGATAAATATTTTTACTATACTTCCCAATGCCCAATGCCCAATGCCCAATGCCCAATGCCCAATTACCAATTACCAATTACCAATTACCAATTACCAATTTAAAAATTCATGCAAAGTCAAATAATTGACCCAGCGAAAATAGAACAGAATCATCACCACGCTGCAACAGTTGACCATCACGAAGCACATCCAGACCATCGTTTGTTTGGTTTGGTTGTCTTTCTGATTGCGGAAGGAATGATTTTTCTGGGTATGTTCGGCGCTTATTTAGCTTTCCGTTCTACCTTACCTGTGTGGCCTCCTGCTGGAACACCGGAGTTAGAACTGTTGCTACCTGGTGTAAATACGGTTAACCTGATTGCCAGCAGCTTTGTCATGCACAATGCTGATACTGCGATCAAAAAGAATGATGAAAAGGGAATGCGTAGCTGGTTAGCTATTACAGCGGCTATGGGTGCAGTTTTTTTGGTGGGTCAGGTTTATGAATATACCCATCTCGAATTTGGTTTGACTACCAATTTGTTCGCTAGCACATTTTACGTTTTAACTGGTTTTCACGGTTTGCACGTCACTATCGGCGTTTTAGCTATTTTGGCGGTGTTGTGGCGATCGGGTACTCCTGGTCACTATAGCAACCAAAAGCACTTCGGTATTCAAGCCACTGAACTTTACTGGCACTTCGTAGATGTAATTTGGATCATTTTGTTCGGATTACTTTATTTACTGTAAGTATTTATTACTTAGTTGTTCACTCCACGCGAATAACTGACACTCCCCCACCCAGGGGGGTTTTTTATTGCAATTACTTCAAACTAAATTTTCAAACTAAAATTGAGGTTTAATAAAGGCATCCCATATAGTTTTTAATACTTTTGCATCTGGTTCAGAAATTTGTCTAATTGTCGCTATTAACAAAGACTTTTCTAGGCAATGAAGTCTAGATAACCTTACAATTGAGGGAACGCGCAGACCAGCAATTGACCAATCATTTAAAATAGATCTGCCTGTGTACGTGCTTGTGCAGATGTGATTACTGCGGCTACAATAAATATCATTTCGGTCTCACCAAAGTACAAGGATTGGGCGTTTTCTAGAACTTATAGCATTTGTAAAAGTAATACGACCCAGAATTCACCCGGTTGTATACTCGTCATAGAGTCCTTCATCTTCTGGAGTATAGCCTTTTAAAAATGCGTCATGACTGCGAGTAACTGGCGAAGAATGTAGTTTTGATTGGATAGTAATTATCCAATTTCCCGCTCCTATACTTTCTCTAATAGATTCAGGTAGAATTAATTTTTCTCCTGGTTCAACTTCAATTTCATAAGTTATATTGACTAGTTGCGTTTTCATATTTTTTGGAATAATTAGTTTAAATTCATTGTAATTTAATAACAAAGGCTATCATTTATCTGTGCTCCAAAGGCTGTTAGAATTCCCATCATGAATTTTACAGCGTCGGATAGTTGGATTACTACCATTTTTAATGGTAACACCAGGATAAGTATTAACAACAATCTCACAATCTTCTACTATTACTTTAGCATTATCACCTATATATATGCCTTGGGTTTTGCCATCATGAATCATACAGTGACGAATAGCAGGATTGGCTGTTTTTCCCTCCATTGTTATATACTCAGCTTAGTAGATACTTGTATATACTTTAATAGAACCTATAAAATAGTGCATTTTAGGTGCTAACTGGTTTTCACGGTTTGCAGGTCACTATCGGCGTTTTGGCTATTTTGGCAGTGTTGTGCTGAGCGCGTACTCTTGGTCATTACAGCAACAAAAAGCATTTCAGTATTCAAGCCGCTCAACTGTACTGGCACTTCATAGATGTAATTTGGATCATTTTGTTCGGATTACTTTATTTACTGTAAGTATTTATTACTTAGTTGTTCACTCCACTCGAATAACTGACAGTCCCCCACCCAGGGGTTTTTTTTATGAGTTTTCTTGCTTCCAGAGAATATGCTCCTGATGGAGTAGGCAAAAAAGCTTGCTGTAGAAGTGTGCAATTTAAAGTTAAAATAGAATTGCGTATATGTAAAATATACCATTATCTTTAAGTACAAACCTGATTATGAATCAAGCCTATATAGCAATATTGATTGCAATCACATTAAGTTCACTTGGTGTACTTGGTGACTACTTTCTCAAAATTGCCAGCAACAATGAAAGCGCGTTGCAAACCCGTTGGTTTATTTTTGGTGTAGTGATCTTAGCTTCTACAGCTTTTGGTTGGGTTTATACCATGACACACCTAAAGTTAGCAACAATTGGTGTTGTTTATTCGGTTTCTACGGTTGTATTACTAGCATTGGTAGGTGTGACTTTTTTTCAGTAATACCTAAATCCTTACGAAATTGTGGGAATTCTATTAGCTATTACATCTCTAGTTCTGCTGTCAGCATTTTCTTAAATAGTCTTCTTTTCTGCTGAAATGTTTATTGAAAGAAATTGGTGATTTAGCAATGCTAAATCCCTACTTCCAACTCAAAAACTCAATGTAGATATAATTCCTATATTCCCTATTAACTCTCACCTATCAACCCTCCACTATTTTTATTACAAGCAAACTTCCCTATTTAAGTTGTGTTCACGGACAATGAAATTTTGCACTATACCTAGTTTTAAATATTGTTCCTTGAAGCTATGTGGTAGGTAATGAAAATCCTTAATAATTTTTCTACTAATAATTTTTCTACAATTCCTAGCAGAACATCCACATACCATTGTCCATGAGTTCTCACTCATAGTAGTAGAGTAATCATAGAAAATTTCCTTACCTTGATAAATATCAGTCAATACTATTAATGTTTTTGTATTCATAATCCCAGCATTAGGATTGCAATGATGATTGACAATAACTCCTGGTTCTTGTATGTCGATATATGTATTAGTGTCCATTTGCAAAGGATTGGCTTCTTTCTCCTTTGGCTAATGCTTCTCTCAAGGAAATGACCTTACCTGTGAAAGTGAGAATAACTTCACCTTTACTCATGTTACGAGCAGCGAAAACTCCTCTTCCAAAATCGCATCTATCAATATAAATAATGAGGAAGGTACTGTTAAAACTTTTAATTTTCACTTGGGTTTATAAAAATTTCATCAAGGTTTCACAATTACTTGAAATTTTAGCATCATAAAAAGACCATCTTAAGTGCCATTGAGTATTTCAATAGAAATTTTGATATCAATTTTAAAATCTAAATCCATCGAAAAGATGGTTGACAAAACGTGATGGCTCAGGTGATTTATTCTAAGCTGGAATCATTATTTACTGCGTCTGCCAAATATTGATTTTTTGATCAAAACCACCACTAGCCAGGATTTTCCCATCTGGACTAAAAGCGATCGCACTCACCCAATCCTTATGAGCAGAGAGTGTATTTTTTAACTTTTCTGTAGTCAAATCCCACAATTTAATTCCATCTTTACCCGCACTAGCAAGGGTTTTGTCATGCAGATTGATAGCGATCGCATTCACCCAATCTTGATGTCCTGTCAGAGTTTTGACCGCTTGACCATTGCTAACATTCCAAATTTTAATAGTTTTATCCCGGCTAGAGCTAACCAAAGTTACCCCATCAGGTGTAAAAGCCAACCCAGTCACAACTTGATAATGTGCGTTTAACTGGCGGATTAACTTACCAGTCTGCAAATTCCAAAGTTTCACAACACCTTTATTATCACTACTAGCTAAAGTGTGACCATCAGGACTCATCGCCAAGGTATAAATGAGATGATCAAAGCGTACCAATGTAGCTAGAGGGCGCTGTTGTTTTAAATCCCACAAACGAATCCCGTCTAAAGCACCACTGATGAGAACTTTACTATCAGAGGAAACAGCTAAAGACAACACAGAACTATTATGTCCTACAAAGGAACGACTAAACTCCAAAGTTTTGAGATTCCAAAGGTTAATTTTGTAGTCACTACCGCAACTTGTGAGGGTTTTACCATCTGGAGAAATCAAAATAGAGTCTACAGATGCTTGATGCGCTCTGTTAATTGTACCCAGCTTTTTGCCAGTTTGGGGATTCCAGAAGCGAATCATGCCTTCGTTTTCTGACCCACCACTAAGTAAGAATTTGCTATTGGGTCTGAAATTGAGACATTTAAGGGTTGAAGTATGTCCTCGTAAAGTGTGAATTAGTCGAGGATTCACAAAACTTTTCGTGTTTAGAGAATTTGTGTTGATTTCAATAGCAGCATGAGCGGGGTGAGTATAAAAATCTTGTCCAATAGGGACTAAAAAAGCTACAACTCTTAGAAATGCCAAGCTCAGACAAGAGCGAATAATATTATTACTTACCCTTCTTCCCTCACTCTTGAGAGTTTTTCGTCACTTCTGAAAACGTCAAAAATTCAGGACTATCTACTAGCGTGGTCTTTTCTTGGATACCCTCATTGTTGGTAAAGGAGGACTAGAAGACTGAGAAGGTAAATAATGTTGGACTACAGGCTCGTCTCGTAAAGGGGGTTGCTGCTGCATCTTCCATACCTTCAAGCACAGTGCTATTCCTGCCATTCCCAAACCAAAAGTAAATAATGACCAGCTATCATCTAAACCACCAATTAGCGCATCTACCACACCTATTGTCACCAATGCACTGATGATAGGTTCTTTCCGGTAGGCTGACTTCAAAAAACGAGGTAATACAGCGTTCATCACAGCTTACTTAGTTCCAATTAAATTTTTATATGAATTTACTCAAGTAGGCAACCGTAATATACCTTTCTTATCTCGGGCTATTAAGGTATCTCAGATTATAATTGTTCGGAGTAAAAACACAGATATGGTAATTCACCCTCTGGTATGTGGTAATTTCCTGCCTAGAATAACATAGACAATCTGCAATATATCTAATAGCCACAGACGGTTCACTATTTGCTGAATAATGCTGAAACCAGTTGGATACTCCAGCTGGTTTCAACTCTTCTAATTACTAGCTTACAACTGAAAACCAGCTTGCAGATGGAACTACTTCAAACCCAGCCATGCCAGTACACCTTGATTGGTGGCATATTCTATCACTACCATCAATATAAAGCCAATCATAGCAGCTCTACCATTCAAACGTTCGGCATATTCATTAAAACCAAACTTGGGTTCTTCTAATTTGGGGGTTACGGTGGGTTGTTGTTGTGACATGATCAACTATTCCTCTCTTCTGAACGGCAAAAGAATATTTACGGAGATTTTTCAACTCATTACAGGGGTTAGGCTTAAACAGTCTAATAGCAGCCTCTGGGAGAGAGCAATGCAAACCCTTGGTTTACAATTTTTAATTATTCTTTATCTATTGTAAGAAGACTGGGAGATTAGTCAAGTGAATGGTAATTGGTAATTCGAGACAAAAGGCAAAAGGCAAGAGATAATACATTCTTGTCCTCTGTTCTTTTACACCCTACACCTTAAATTCTAATTTTCTTCATTTTGAATTCATGAATACGGACGTGATGACATAAATACTGGCAATTTAGAGTCAATCAAAAACTATTAGAGGCTATAAATAAATGGAAATAGGCGTTCCTAAAGAAACTAAAGATCAAGAATTTCGCGTTGGTTTGAGTCCTTCTAGTGTGCGGGTATTAACAGAAATCGGTCATGGTGTTTCTGTAGAAACTAATGCAGGCAATAATGCGGGATTTACGGATGAGGAATACCGTAAAGCTGGCGCGAGAATAGTTGATACACCTGAATCTATCTGGAATCAGGAGATGGTTGTAAAGGTAAAAGAACCATTGATAAGTGAGTATAAATTTCTGCAAAAAGGACAGTTGTTATTTACTTATTTGCATTTAGCTGCCGATCGCAAATTGACAGAACAATTAATAGATTGTGGCACTAATGCGATCGCCTACGAAACCGTAGAACAGCCAGGAGCAAACAGACTACCTTTACTCACTCCCATGAGCATTATTGCAGGTCGGTTAGCAGTGCAGTTTGGAGCGAGATTTCTGGAACGTCAACAGGGGGGTAGGGGTGTACTTTTAGGTGGAGTACCTGGAGTTAAACCCGGTAAAGTTGTGATTTTAGGCGGTGGTGTAGTTGGTACAGAAGCCGCTAAAATTGCGCTGGGTATGCGTGCAACAGTGCAGATTTTAGATGTAAATGTTGAACGTCTATCCTATTTAGAAACCTTGTTTGGTTCGAGAGTAGAATTACTCTACAGCAATTCTGCCCACATTGAAACCGTCGTTAAAGAAGCGGACTTACTCATTGGTGCAGTGTTAATACCTGGACGAAAAGCACCAATCTTAGTATCTCGTCAATTAGTTAAACAAATGCATCCTGGTTCGGTACTTGTAGATGTAGCAGTTGATCAAGGTGGTTGTGTTGAAACCTTACACCCCACATCTCATACTAACCCAGTATATATTGAGGAAGGCGTAGTACACTATGGCGTTCCCAATATGCCTGGAGCTGTACCTTGGACATCAACTCAGGCATTAAATAACAGCACATTACCTTATGTTGTCCAGTTGGCAAATTTGGGAATTAAAGCTTTAGATGTTAACCCAGCATTAGCTAAAGGTTTGAACGTCCAAAATCATCGTTTAGTACATCCTGCGGTGCAAGGAGTATTTCCTGATTTGGTAAATTAAAATCAACCCTAATTACTTTAGTTTGAAATCAAGGACACTTTGACTCAGCTTACTAAGATAGGCTGAGTTTTTATCATCAGTGGTGTTATACTAAAAAATCCTATCCTCAGAATTAATTGGTAGTATGGGCTAACAAATATGAAAGCTATTGATTCACAAACACCAAAACAAATAGAACTACCTGTACAATTAGTAACCTCTCCCAATAAATTCCAGTTTGTCGATTTATTTGCAGGTATTGGTGGATTTAGAATTGCTTTAGAAACACTAGGTGGTCAATGCTTGGGCTATTCTGAAATAGATAAACAAGCTATTAAACTTTAGGAGCAAAATTTTATCAGTTACTTCAACAAAGATGAGATTGAGTTAGGAGATATCACCAAAATTCGTGAACTTCCACCTCATGTTGATCTAATAGTAGGTGGTGTACCATGTCAACCTTGGTCAGTTGCGGGTTGCTTAAGGGGTTTTGAAGACCCTAGAGGAAAATTAATTATGGTTTGATGTTATCCGGTTAGTTAATAAAAGTGGCCCTAAGGCATTTCATTTATTTCTGAAAATCTTAGCGGTTTAACAAGTCCTAAAAATCGAGGTAATTTAGATTGAATTTTATAAAAATTGGAGCATATAGGAAATTGTGTTAAGTGGAAAGTCTTGAATGGTTACCATTTCGGTTTACCTCAAAATAGAGACAGAGTTTTCATTGTTGGAATTAGAACCGATCTAGAGAGATGCTAAGAATACAATTTCCCTAATCCTTTAATCCTTTAAATATTCATCCTAAAGTTTTAGATATTTTATGTGAAGTGAAAAATGTCAAACTTCTTGAGAAATTTAAGTTAGATCCATATACTTTACTGTATTTAAAGCTGTAATACTAACTTCAAGAACTCGATCTGAAAAAGCTAATGATTTTTGTATCTTTTCAGATTTAAGGAATGGACATACAACCATTTATTCTTGGGACATTATTAAAACTAGTGATAGAGAAAAAACAATTGCTTAACTCTTCTCAAATATAGAAGAAGTAAAAAATATGTAGATAAGGATGGGAATCCTTTATCGTTTACTAATTTTAAATATAAAATAACTGATATAGAGGTCAATAAATTAAATCAAGTTATTGAAAAAGGAATATTACGTTTAAGTTATGGATTTGTTACTTAAAACAATATGACGGGTATTAATAATATTAATAGGACTATATTACCTACTGCTGATATCTTCCCAACTTTAACTGCTACTAGTGCTAAAGACCATATCGCAGTCGTAATATAACTGTATCTCTTCATTGTAGTCATCCAGAAGAATATAAAAAGCTGTTCTTAAAGAAAATTTATCAACCTAAAAAATATATACCCATTACTGCAAAACACGCTTGTAAATTACAAGGATTTCCTGACAGTTTTGAATCTCATCAAAAAGATGAAATAGCTAAAAAACTATTTGGTAATGCAGTTACTGTACCTGTGGTTGAGTATGTAGCGAAAGAATTACTTAGGATTATTCATATCTAAATTTGTTTTATAACACATATCATGGAATTCTGCTCCATATACTGTCCTGTCTTCATAAAAATTTCTTTCAATTGATCAAATATATTGTCCTTGCCAGAACGAAAATTCCAAAATTGATTTTCTACACATATATCTTTGGTAACATCTAAGGGAGAATTCGATAACTTACTTTTTTGATGTTCATACCAAGATTTCTGAACTTGTTTTAAATTAATTTAAAGAAAGCATTTCTACAACTTTACTTAGGTAAACTTTAGCTAACACAAACAAAGTCTACTTACATGAACTAAATAAAATCAAGGTTTTCAAATAAATCCATGTAGGTAAATTTTGCCTATGTAGCCTTAGTTTCTGACCAATTCCTAGTTTAATCAGGTGCTAATCGTAATGCAGGATATGGAAACAGACTTTGAAATCCAGAGAAACGCTCACCTAATGGTTCTGGAGCCTTATTCCAAAGACTTTCATAATAAAAGAAAACCACACCTAATCCCCGCTGTTGTGCCGCTCTTACTTGCGATTTAATTTGTTGCATTGGCACAGGCTTAGTTCTTAATCCTGCCATGATTCCCACTCCAGTTGGAATTATTTCTTGTACTTCTTGTATTTCTGGACGAGAAATTTTGGCAGTAAAACTTTCCAAATCATCTCTATAAACTTGCACAATTAACTCATCAACTATGTTGGATCGCACCCACTGTAGCCAATCTTGTAATTGAAATTTGTAAGCAAAATCGTAGTAATTTGGTGAAAGTGAAAAAATCCCTTTCGGTTTAATTTGTTTGATTCTTTGATTCAATCTGACCATGAAATCCGTGATTTTATCTGCCCTCCAACTTACCCATTCTGGGTCTTTTGGATCTGTTGGTGGATTCTTTTTAGTTTCTTGACGATATAAGGTAACTGTGTATTTATCGTAGCCAAATTCATGGGGTAAACTTGTATGATCATCAAACTGAATTCCATCAATATCATAATTGCTGGCCAGTTCTACCAACAAATCAGTGATAAACTGTTGTACTTGGGGATGGAAGGGATTTAACCATGAAACTTCACCAGCAGCACTAATAGAAGTTGTGCTACCATTTCGTTTTTGTGTGAACCATTCTGGTTTATTTAATGCTAGTTCTGAAGTTGGAGGTGCCATAAAACCAAATTCAAACCAAGGCACAACAAGTAGATTTTGATGATGGGCTTGATTAATTAAATCTGCGAGAATATCATGTCCGTCTGAACCGCGAAAAACAAAAGGTTGAATATCTAAACGTTTGGCTACGTTGCTAGGATACATCACATAGCCAGAATTCCAAACTACGGGATAGATAGTATTGAAGTTGAGCTTTCTTAGTTGGGTGACAGCATCTTGAACTTTGGCACGATCTTTGAGGATATTAAGATCATTATTAGTTATCCACACACCACGAATTTCTTGGGGAGCCATTTGAGCAGTTACAGGAGTTAAACTATTTGTCAACAAAACTGTGACTAAGGAAATTAAAAACAAAAGCGGAAACAGATTTTTAAGTAATTTATCATGCCAATTTATTGTTTGCTTACGTTGCCAACCTAAAGACAATAAATTTAATTTCTCCTCTTGGGAGGATGTATGTTGTAAAAATTCCTCCAGCCATATAATTTTGTCACGGAATCTACTATTCATCTTGTTTAAACACATTAAAAGTGATTTGGTAGTTATTTATTCAATGCAGCAAACTGCACCTTGCTCTGAGGAAGCTCCCAGATAATGAGTAAATTTACAATTGTTAACCTAGGCACAAAATTAGTGCCTAGGCTAACAATTTTTCTGGTTCAGGCTATGTCACCCTACCCTCTCAGAGGATTTTGGATTCACTCCACGGATAAATCTGGCGGATTTTACCATCAAAGAATGATTGCTGAAATAAATTTGCGGTAAATTTTTTAAGTCCATCTTTTTGTTTTTTAAGCAAATTGTTTTGTTATGTTCACTATTGAGAGATATGAATTTTGTAACCGCTCAATCATTAGGGGTAAACCGTTCAGAGACGACCCTCAAATGGTGCAAAAGCCTTTGTGATCTGCTAGTCCGCCCCGAGTTCTTGAGCGCATGCGCATACTGAATTTTGTTAAACCACAAATCATTTTCATCCCCAAATTAACGGTAAAATTTCCGGATGGCGAAGATAATTTGATATTTTCAGATATTATATTTAATAATATCTTTATTTTTGGTATTAAAACAAGTGATATACTAATGTGATTATTTATGGGGTTTCTCTACCCCATACACCACTATTTTCAAGAATTAAACAAGATAAAGATAAAAAAGATACCATACTATAGTCTAACAATGTGTATAATCTTGTAAAAAGATCAACTACACTGCTGTTTAAGATGCAAACCTTGAAGCCTTCCTCCTCAATGCTGTCTGTAGCGCCAAAACTATGCCAGCCTTTAAAGGCTGTAGCCTTGGGAGATAGCTTAGTCTATGGATACGGTGATCCAGAAAAAGGCGGTTGGGTGGAACAACTGCGACGATGGTGGATGTTGCCAGATAGTGTTGGTCATGTACTTTATAATTTAGGTGTAAGGGGTGATCGCACACAACAAATTTCCCAAAGGCTAGAAATAGAATTTCGTCATCGCGGAGAAATACGCAACCAAGTCCCTGAGCTGATTATCCTCTCTGTTGGCGTTAACGACTCACCACGGTTAGGTAGTCACAAGGGTAAAAATTATACAGATTTCCCCCAATTTGAAACAGACATCGCCGCATTATTAGATCAAGCACAACAGCTCTGTCCCGTGCTGTTTGTAGGCATGGTTCCCGTAGATGAAACAAAAATGCCCTTCCTTGATTGTTTATACTACAATCATGAGGATCAATACCGTTACAAAGAAGCTGCACGCCTAGCTTGTACACAACAGCAAATACCTTATTTAGATATATTTGACCAATGGATGCAACATAGTCCAAGCTGGAGAAATCAACGCATCACAGCAGATGGACTTCATCCCAATACTCTGGGTTATCAAGACTTGCTAGAAGCCGTCCTCAACTGGCCAGAATTATCTAAATACCATTGCCAGCTAGATTACCAACTCTGAAGAAAGGGTGTAGGGGTGTAATTCATCTTGAATTTTGAATTTTGAATTTTTATGACTCCCACTTTATTTGGTCTTTGGTAAACTCGATTATTACTACTTTTAACTGTTGGGTTTTTCGTGTCTATACCCTTTGCCATTGGGTTAATTGGCAAAATTTCCAACCCACTTTATTGTTGGATAATTTCATACATTGCTATCTTTGGTTTAGGTTGGGATGTCATTTATAACTATCTACAAAAATCATGTTAGGATAGAGACTGGCCAGCAGCTTATCAAATTTTTGCAGGTATTTGGGAAATGGTATTTGTGTTTTGTGGCGTAAAATACTGGGTTTGTTACCTTTACCTATGCCCAAAGAACAATTATCACTAGCCTTATTTATATTGCATTATTCTGTAGTTTGCTTGTCAGTGTTTATTACTTCTCAAGGTTTAATGAGAATTATATTTCCTCGCTGGCGATTTCGGGGCGCACAGTGGCTGTGAATCAGTTATCAGTTACACCAATTGCAAATCAAAGAGGTACAGAATCTAAGTTGAAACCTAGATAGTAAGAGAGTTTAACTTCTGACTCTTAACTTCTGACTCCTGACTCCTGCTGTATCAGTTTTCCCTATTTCCTAGTAAGGTGACTGATTAAAAACCCACTGTATCTACTGATTTAAAGAACTAAAAGTATTCAAACGTCCAACTCCGGGTGTACGGGCAGTATATAATCCATCAACAGCGACTAAAGTCGCATATTTTAAACCTAAAAAACTCTCAACTGGGGCATAGGCTCCACCTAAAGCTATTGCACCAGGAGCATACATTTAACCTTTAGTATTTCGCATTTCCACTAATTCAAAATTGTTCGCTACTACTAAACCACCCTAAATGCTTCAAAGGTAATTGAAATGTGTTACCAAGTCTTCTAACAAAGGATTAGCATTGACTTTAGCATCAAGTCTGGTAGCGTCAATAATAAAATCAGCAATTAGTTTCATTTCCCCAAAACCTTTGTCTTCGATATGGGTAACAGTATGGTTTTTGTCATCCTGTTCTACACCGACAACTTGACCACAAGCGACGTGATACCAGCCTTCCTGTAAACCTTGTGCGGTGATTTTTTGCCAGTCTCCACGGTCTGCGGTGGTAGTTCCACCCGAGTCTGCTAATAAACACTGACATTCTTCTGGTGTGGCTTTTTCTAACATCGTTCCTAGTTCACCATCCCAACAGGCCTTGGGCCACTTAAAAGGTTGAAATTCGTAGTGATTTTTAACAGCACGTTGGGATTTTTGAAAGTTGTTACCTTGGCGTTTGGGCGATCGCATTCAATGTAAAACTGTAATATTACGATTTTGCTTTCTAGCCTCATAAATACGTTGTAAAATCCGCGAAGCCACAATACCCCCACTACGAATTCAAACAATGCCACCTTGTTTTTCTAAAAATTCATATACATGATTATGGTCTTCATAGGCATTTACAACCAACTTAAAGTCCTGATATTTTTCCCGATAAGCTTGTAAATTTGGCAAAAATTAAATAGCAGGATATCCCGTAGCTAAATGTAAATAACAACAAACTAAAAAAGCATAGTTTTCTGGACTCCGAGAATAAGCAACGCAATATCTACCATCTTCAGTTTTGCGAATTGATCTAACTCTTCTATAACGATATATTTGATTCCAAGCAATACGGTTAGTGTCTCTATCTATAGAATCAACAACATTTCCAGCACGAGGAGTATAAGTTTCCGCAAAAGTTAGTTCGTTAAAAACTTGCCATAAATATTTAAATGCTGAATTTATTTTACCCTTAGTTAAATCATGCCAAGATTCTCTTAAAGAATAACTAGGCCAACCCCAAATATTATCGGGATAAGAATCAGAATTAGAACGCAATATTTCATGTAAAGAAGTTTGCGAATTTAGACATAAACGCTTATAATGGGCATAAGGTTATGCTTCTAATCCCACAGCAATAATTTCTTGAGCCTTAAGACCACTAATTTCTTAATAAATCAACCCATATAAAACTACCCAAACCTGCCCCAACTGCTAGATAATCACATTCATCAACAGGTAAACCTGTAGTATGAATAGCCTGTAAATTAACTTTGCGTCCTGAAATGTAGGTGGAGGAAAATTACTTCCTAAAGGTGTAACAGGAAGGACTGGGGATAAACTAGGATCTGGAAGATTGGTATTGGGATTAAGTTGAATTGTTGAAGGATTATTAGGAATGCGAATCACAGTATTGATACCAAACTGCAGAGTTATCATGTAAGGACGAATTTGCAAAGTATCCCCATTAGCTAACTGACAGCGGGTTTGGTGTTGACCATTGACTAACACACCATTAACACTATTTTGATCAATGACCACAAAATGATTTTCTTCCCAATCTTGTTCCCAGTGAATCACGATATGATAGCGAGACACTTCACTACTATTTAACAGCATTCGCGAAACACGCTGACCCCTAATTCCTGCTGGTAACTTGGCAAATTCTCGACCAAAAGCAATAGGGACATTTAACTTAGGTTCTCGTCTTTCTCCAGTCGGTGGGTCTTCCTCACTTAATTGAATTTGTAAATTAGTCATTAGTGATTGGGTATTAGGGATTAGTCGTTAGTTATTAGTTATTCTCTCCCATCTTCCCCATCACCCTGTTCCCTAATTTTTTGGCGCTACTAAAATGCTGAAAGCTGCTGCTAAAGATATACCACACCAAGAACATCCTATTTACAGGTTTTCGGGTGGGGAAATTTTATGACATTTAGGACACTCTAAACCATAAACAGCTGTTGATTGTGTTGGAAGTTATGGTTTATGGTCGTGGTAATGTCGCGGTTTTGCTGAAGGTGGGACTATCATTGTGGCAGGAATGCTGTTAATTGAAATAGCCATAACTTGAATTGGTTGCTGTCGTAGATCAATAATACTTCCTTCATTTAAAGGCATTTCTCCTTTGACTAGTGGTTTATTATCTACTTGAGGAGGGTTTGGTTCACGTAAACTTCTAATATAAAAACTTTGCTGTTGGGAGTGAAAAAATATTTCTATGTGTAATCCTGATACTGCTGGGTGATTTAAATCAATATCACAACGGATGGGATCGGGTCCAATGCGGCAAGTACCGGAATTTTTGCTATTTTCTTGTTCATAAACTTGTTGAGTTTTATTTTGGCCTGCTTAGTGACACTGTAAAGTTAGTAAGTGCATTGTTTTTAGATAACTTTAATATTTAGGGCTTGCTGATAATAGCGTAGCGTGGCGTTAAGCCATAGAAACGGAAAACTTGGATAAATCAATAGTTTAAGGGTTATTTAAGGTGGATAAGATGCAGGAAATAAGCCTTGGTCCCATGAAAACTCAAAGACTTTTTCAGATTCTAGATTATTCTAAATCCTCCTCTTCTTCCTTCTGACTCCTGACTCCTGCTGTAACTGATAACTGATAACTGTTAAAACCTTCTTTCAAACTCAATCACTGCACGACTATCATCTGTTAAATTTGTGGAAGCACGGATACGAAACTCTTCATTTACTCGGTAATTAATACCCCATTGAAAAGGGTCACTGGCTGTCAAAATTTTGATACTGGAAATAGAAAATTTGCTGGAAATATCGACACCAGCTTCTAATGCTAATTCTAAAGTCGAGTTGCTTTTACTAGCTTCAGGTCTATCAGAAAGAATAGTAGGAAATAAACGCAGTTCACTTAACCCAAAAGCATCACCAATTTGGTTAAATGCAGATTGAAAGTTATTGAAAACAGCCGAACCAGCAATATTAATTAAACCTAATGTACTGTCACCACGGCCTTGGGTATCGACAAACCCACCTCCTAACAAAGTGACGATTTCTGTTTGTGAGCGTCTGGGACTGCTTTTCAGTTCTAAATTATCATTTAGCTTGCTCGCTGGACCTTTGACGGTGGCTTCAACTTGCACACTTTCTAATGCGGATAATCCTGTAGAAACTTGTCTGCTGAGTTCACTGGTTTGGATTCCATCTAATACTTTAGCAAAGAGATTAATATCTAAGTCAGGGTCACGGGGTTGAGAAGTTCTAAACGTTGCGGTATGTTTATAGTTACGAGCTAAATTGAATTGGGTTGTAAATAAATTTACCCCACCTTTGGTTAATTTGATAGTTCCTTCAGGAATAGGGTCACTTAAAGAACCAGTAAGATTTAAATTGCCAGATGCTAGGAAGTTGAAAACTGGTGGACGGGCAATTTTTACGTTTTTTCCTAACTTTATTTCTAAGTTATTTAACTTTGTAATGCCGCTGTTAACATCGTTGATTTTGTTTTGTTTTTCAGCTGCGAGAAGTGATGATTCAGAACTATTCTTAGCTACGGTATAGGTGCTAGATTCTGTTAATAAAACTTGGCCGTTAAATAATTCTATATTACCACCAATAGCTGGCTGCAATACAGAACCAGTAATTTGTAAATTACCACTAGCACCACCTTGATATAATGACTTGAGATTTAAGGCTAATTTTTCCAGGTTGACGGTGAGAGGATTATCTATTTTTAGATCTTGACTGTTGAAAATGGGAATTTTTCCTGCGGCTTCAACTGTACCATTACTAAACTGCCCTTGGAGATTTTCTACTAAGACTTTATCAAAATCAAATTTTGCCTTTCCAGAAACATTTGTTAGCTTACCTGGTAGAGCTTGGGCTTCAAAGGTGGTATTATTAAGAGAGGCAATTCCTTTAACTAATGGTTGTTGTCTTGTTCCCCGGACAGTCAGGTCTATTTCTCCTTCACCACTCTCAAAGGCTATCTGGTTAGTGAACAAGTTTAATAGTGCTAATCCTTCATCTTTTACTTGTACATCTAGACTAATTTGGTTATTATCTGGTTTGACGGATGCAAAAGGTAATTTATAGGGGATGTTGCCTGTAATATTGACAGGTTCTGTCCCAGTAGCTATAACATGACTGCCAAAGTTTAAGCGTCCATTTGTATAACTGAAACTGGCAATAGCTGATTCTATTTGTTTTTGATTGAGTGTTCCTTCTGTGATGTCTAATTGTCCTCTGGCTTGAGGATTGGCTATACTACCTGCTAATGCAGCATCAATATTGAGATTACCTGTAATCCCGACTGGTAATTTGACGAAGTTATTTAATAGTCGGATTGGGAAACGTTTCACTGTTAATTTTCCTGATTGTTCTTCACCAGTGATATTACCAGTGAAAGCTACTAGTCTTTCTTTAGATGCAATGCGTAAAGGTTGTAAACGCAAAACGCCTTTTTCAAAACTACCTTCAGCGATGACTTTATCAGCACGATAGAAACGATTTGGTTCTGTTTCTCTACCCCAAGTAAAGTTTTGTCCTTGTAAGTTAAACTGTAATGCCAATCCGTTGACTGTGGCAGTATTAATGTCAATTTCTCCGTTGAATATTCCCTTTAAGTCTGTTAAATCTGGGATGGGTTTGGATTCTAAAAATTTTTCTTCTTGTAATGCTAGGAGTGCCTTAATTTCCGATAGACGCTGAATTTGACTAAATAAAGGTTGTTCTGATAAACCTGGCGGGTTGGTTGTTAAATCCGCAGATGTACCGTAAGTTGGTGCTGCTAAACCTCTTTGTAGGCCTTGGAGTTCAAATATTTGAGCAACTGTGAGTAAATCTTGAATGTTGCCTTGGTTGATGTTTATTTTGGCTTGCAGCTGTGGTCTGGTGGTGGTTTGTTTGAGGGTACCATCAAATAGGTAGCGGCTTTGGTCTTTGGTAAATTCGCTCCTCGTTAAGGTGGCTATATTATTGTTGTAGTTAAATTGAGTTGTGAAGCGATCGCCCCTAATTCTAGCAAGTTTTGGTTGTGCGATCGCAATATTTCCCCTGGCTGCTAATGTCTGTTGATTAATCTGCAAATCTCCAGTTAACAAACCAGCTAATGCACCTTTACCCAAAAAAGTATTATTAGGTAAATTTAAATTTAAGGCTTGTAAGGGGAAGTTATTGACTTTAACTGCCCAATTATCTCCTTTTGCTTGACCTGTAGCTGATGCTTGCTGCCACTGCACTAAAAAAGCATTAGCTTGATTATTAGAATTTAAATTAGCTGCTAGTCTCTCGCGTTTACCTGCAACATCCAAATTCAACCCCCCACCCTGCACAAAATTGATATTACCAGTTAATAATGGTTCAAAGGCAAATTTCTGAACTTGTAAATTTCTTAAACCCAGAGTTCCCACAACATTTGGTCCAGTTGGCTTCCCTGTAATTTGTCCCCGAAAATCTACTCTTCCTGTCACATCTACAGCATTAGGGAATTTTAATGGTAATTGTTCCAGGTCAAAATTCTGAGCTTGCACATTCAGATTTAATTGAGTAATTTCTGGTATTCCTGGTTGTTGAGCATTAGCTAAAATATAACCACCAGCATTTAAATTTGGAGTTCTGGCTTGGGGAATCGTAAGTTGTTGACCATTCCAAGATATTGCTGCATTTAAAGGAGAATTAATTCCCGGAATACCCCTACTAAACTGCACCTGACCAGCAGCACATACATCAGCTAATTTAGCAGAACCCAAAAGACCTGCAACTTGTAACTGACCAGCAAATTGACCTTGTAACTGTTGATTAAAACGATTTAATTCCACACGTGAACCAGCAACTACAGCTTGGTAACGACCATTAGCTACTTGAAAATTAGCCGCTGTAACTGTTCCTCCAGCCAGATTTAGCCGTCCTTGACCTGTGGCTTGAATAGTTTCTGGTTTAAAAGATTCAACCGAACCTGCAACATTGAACTGACCTACTAATATTCCTTGTAGTTGGGGTGGAACTGTTGCTAATTTGTGTAAAGGTAGATTTTTAGCTTGAATTTGTGCCTTATAATGACCATTACTAACTTGAATATTCTTAGCGGTAATTGTGCCGTTATCAACTTCTAAACTGCCTTCACCAATAGCACCTAAAGCCTTAAGGCTGAAATTTTCCGTATTACCTGCAATGGTGAATTTTCCTGCAATGGGATTATTTAAAATCGGGGGAGACTGTTTCAATATCTGCCCTAAACGCACATTATTTGCTATCAAGTCAGCAACAAAATTCTTATCTTCCCACTGAAGACGAGATATAGCAATTCTGCCATCAGCAACGTTAATACCAGCCCCTTCCGAACGAATATTAGTCACTTTAAAAGGTCTAGAAATTCCTGATAGCACTAACTTACCGTTAAATTCTGCCTCTTTTAACGAGATATTTTCTAGTTTTTCTTCTTTCATAAATGGTGTTAACTTCACACTAGAAACTTGAGCAACACTTTGCCAACCTTGAGGATTATAACTGCCATAACCTCGCACCACATTACCAGCAATATTGACAGCAACATCACGGAAGGAAATAGTACGGTCAGAGTTAATAATGGTTTCACCAGTAGCAGCGTAGGTAGCTTGTGGGGCTTCCCATTTTACCAAAGTTTGGACATTACCAGGGAGACCGTTAATGTTAGCTGTGGCTGAAACAGTACCGACTTGGAATGTAGGTTTAAGATTATAAAGTTGTGCGATCACATCCCCTGGAACATTCTTAGCTGTTAAATTAACATTCATTTCTGGGGAGTTGCCAAGTTTAATTATTCCCCCTCCTGTCACACCACCACCGAATGTAGTCTGTCCTTGAATATCCTTGAGAGTAATTACAGCATCACGACTTGAAAGTTCGAATTTACCACTAATTTCTTGGAAATCAACTTTATCAACTTCAGCAGTTTTGATATTAGAAACTGTACCAGAAAGCACCGGATCAGAGATTTTACCCAATATCTGCAAATCTGCCTTGACTATACCACTCAAAGGAAAAGGCGACTTAACATTCAGCGTTTCTAGGGCATGGGATAAACTCACCGCATTGACACGACCTGCCAATTTAAAACCATTTTCCCTATCAATTAAACCTGTAACAGCTAAGGGAATTTTGCCATAGTTACTAACTACATTATCTAGCTCTATTGCCAATCCTTGAAACTTGACATTTCCCTGACTGTTACTTAATGGTTGAGTTACTTTGGGTATTTGCAGCGTTACCCCTTGCAAAGCAGCACTGCCATATAACAAAGTTTGCTGCCCTGGTATCAAATGAATTTGTAAATCACCATTGACTCGACCTGTTTGCAAATCCAGTGGCAACTTAACTAAACGAGTAACATCTGCGGCGAGTAAATCTTTCCCTCTGAGCTTTAATTTACCTTCTAATTTTGCTTGGGGGCGAATATCTCCTTGCAGAAAAATACTACCTCCATTCTCTGGTTTTCCTGCTAAATCAAACCTAATTAATCGGTTATTTTCTATCAGTCGAGCAGTTCCATATAATCCTGAGAATACTACAGGGACTGGGGATTGGGGACTGGAGACTGGGAACTGGGAAATAGATCTTTCTCCTCTTTTATCCTGTGTCTTTGTTACCTGATTTCCTACTAACACCAACTTGGCATTACGAAACCGCAGTTTATCTAAATTGGTTTTAATTAACCCCTGTTTACCAGCGGGACCTATGGTAGTTGTGATCCAACGTTGTTGGTCATCTTGTTGAATATAAATATCTGGGTTAATTAAGGTAACTTCTAATTGAAGACAGCGATTAACAACCAACTGCCAAGGATCAAAACCCACATCTACAGCTTCTATCGTCGCCTGATCTGTATCCGTAGGTGTTGCTGGTATTGCAGAAGCGGCAAACCTTACCCCTGTCAGAGAAAATTCTTTTACCTGTCCAAGTTGGATGGGACGGTTGAGAGTATTAGTCAGATTTTTTTCTGCCAATGGTGCTAACTCTTTTTGGATAAAATCCCGTAACCGCCAAACACCACCGATAATTAAGAGTAGCAGGAATGCTCCTAGAGCAATGCCACCACGACTCAATATCATCAACCATAGGCGTTTAGAGCTTTTAGTTGGGGTATAAGAATCTTGACTGGAAGAGTTAGACATTGATTTTCAGTTTTTAACTGCCCGATTTATTTGGCAAACTGTATAACAGATAGCACAATATCAAACTGTGCCACTTCTAGGATACTGTTATCAGTGACCAGTTACCAGTTACCAGTTGTCATTGGTTATTCTCCCCTGTTGCCTGTTTCCTTTTCCCTGATTAAATAAAAATAGTATATATAGACCTCAAAGGTTGGATGATGCGTGTTTTTGTACTAATTTTCAATGTTGGCACTGATAATGAAGGGATTCACTCGATTCGAGTGGGTAATCGCAATAAAATCATGATGTTTGAGTCGGAAGATGATGCCACACGCTTTGCTTTAATGTTAGAAGCTCAGGATTTTCCCACACCTACACTTGAGGGCATGGATGCTGAGGAAATCAAGGAATTTTGTAAAAGTGCGGGGTTTGATTGGGAAGTTGTTCCAGAAAACGGTGATTTAATCATGCCCCCGGAATTGAATGTGGAAGAGACTGATTGGAAACCAGATTCTGAAACCGAGGATAATGATGATTCCTTCCGTCCTAGTCCAGCAAGTGAGACTGTACAGGAAATTCCTAATTCTGAACTAGACAGTATCCGTCGCAAACTAGAAGGTTTATTGTAGTTAGTTATTAGTTATTAGTCATTAGGAACAGGGAATAGGGAACAGGTGAAAATAACAATTGACAACTAACAAAAAAATGACAAATTTGCAGGAACGCGGGCATCTTTTGACGGAACAGGTAAATCCCAATAGTTTAAATTTAGACCAACTTAATGCGCTGGAGTTGGTGGAATTATTTAATCATGAAGATGAAAAAGCTGTAGCTGCTGTTGCTGGCGCTAAAATTCAGTTAGCAGGAGCTATTGAACGCACAGCGGAGCGTTTGCATCAAGGTGGACATTTATTTTACATTGGTGCCGGAACTAGTGGCAGATTAGGGGTGTTGGATGCGGCTGAGTGTCCTCCAACGTTCTGCACACCTCCAGAGTTGGTACAGGGGATTATTGCTGGTGGTGCTGGGGCGCTGTTACGCAGTTCTGAGGGGTTAGAAGACCTAGCTGAAGATGGAGAAAGTGCGATAGCCCAACGTCACATAACTCAACTTGATGTAGTCGTCGGTATCACAGCTGGAGGAACTACTCCCTATGTTCACGGTGCCTTAAACGCTGCCCGTCAACGCGGTGCTTTAACTGTTTTTATAGCCTGTGTTCCTGCTGAACAAGTAGATTTTGATGCTGATATTGATATTCGCTTGTTAACTGGTCCGGAAATCTTAGCGGGTTCGACTCGTTTGAAAGCTGGTACTGCGACTAAACTGGCTTTAAATATCCTTTCTACCAGCGTGATGGTGAGGTTGGGTAAAGTTTACGGTAATCGGATGGTTGATGTTGCGGTAACAAATCAAAAGTTGCGCGATCGCGCTTTAAGAATTTTACAAGACTTGACCGGTTTAAGTCGAGAAGCAGCCAGTTTTTTACTTGAACGCAGTGGTAAATGGGTGAAACTGGCTTTGTTAATGCACTGGACTGATTTAGATAAAACCGCTGGTGAACAACTTTTATCCGTACATCAGGGTAATTTGCGTGCTGCTGTTGATAGTTATAAAAAAGAGAAATAGGGATAATCTATGTTAGATCCCCCCAACTGTTAAAAAAGGGGGGCTAAATTCTTCAAAGTCCACTTCTCAAGGGTTAAGACTTTTGATGGAGAAAGTGATCCTTTAGGTCTTGACTATATTCTTGATAAAGATATAGTCATCAGAACCTTTACCAGCAAAGGATAACAAAGAGGAAGAAACCCAGATGCGAGTGTGGTAAGTCCATCTTTCTTTATGGAATTCTAATGTAACAACTTACGGTGCTGTGATTGAACCGATTCAATTAGCTGTAGAAGTAACATCCACAAATTGGGAAGATGAAATTGGGAAGATGATTATGTTGATAAATTAGAAAAATATGAAAATTTAGGAATTAAAGAATATTGGATTCTGGATTATTTAGCTATTGCTTCTAGGAGTTATTTAGGCAACCCTAAAATTACCGACCGTATTTGTTTATGAATTGGTTGATGGTAAATATCAAGTAAGAGCATTTACAAGAAACGATAAAATTATTTCTCCTACTTTTCCTGAATTAAACATCAAAGTTGAGCACATTATCAACGCTAGTCAAATTCATAATTTGTGATAAGTAGGTGGGCGGAAAAATTTATAACTATGTTATGGCGAATGCAGCAAAGGGGGATCAAGCAATCCCAAGGGTCTCGAGTAGTTGACATTTTGTTACATATTTATGTTTCTTTGTGTGTACCTACTTATCTGAACAATTTAGATTAGAATAGGACTTAGGTCAAGTGTCACACTCAAGTCTCTTGTAAGGTGCGTCAAATGTTTTGAAAATCTGTTGATACTAACCAATTTATAGGTATGATGCACCCTACTAATATGCCAGTTGCGTAAGTCCTGTAGAAGTTTACTAAAAAAAGCAATATTTTTAGTCAAAGTCAAGCCCAAAAATCTAAAAAACTATAATTAGTACTATACTAATAGTATAGTTTTATTCTTCATTAAGAAGAATAAAAATGCGATCGCACTCCTGCAACTGAAAAAGAACACCCTAGGTTTTTAAACTAAATAGTCAAAATCTAGGGGAACTATTTATTGAATTTTCTAAAACCTATGCCAGGAAGCAGATTTGAACTGCTGACACGAGGATTTTCAGTCCTCTGCTCTACCAACTGAGCTATCCCGGCGCGGGCTTCTTTTATGTTCGCTACCATTACTAAATTTAGCAAAAGAAAAAGGATATGTCAAGTAGGTTGCCAAAAGAACTTTTAAGCTGCTTTTATCCCTAACTTAACCCAGGTGAAAACGATGACGAACACCAGGAACTGCACCAAAACAATACTAGGGCCAGAAGCTAGGTTAAACACTCCAGAAACCATAATTCCAGCGATGCTACTGCTGGAACCAACAAGGACTGACATAAGCAAAAACCAGCTAAATTGATCAGTCACCATTTTAGCGGTGGCTGCGGGAATTACTAAAAAGGCGTTTACGAGTAAAACCCCGACGGCTTTAATTGCTACGGCTACGGCTAAAGATAGCAAAATCACAAACCCATAACGATATAATTTAACAGGAACGCCTTGTACCTGGGCAACATCCGCGTTAAGGGTTAACAAAATTTGCGATCGCAATGTTGATAATAAAAAAATACCGCTACCCAGAAGTACCAGCAGCGTCAAAATTAAATCTATAGCATCAATAGCTAAAATATCGCCAAATAGTACAGCCATCAAGTTTCCGCGATATCCTTTAATCATACTGGTGAGGATGACTCCGATCCCTAACGCCCCTGATAGAACTATACTAAGAATACTATCACTAGCTAAATCCGTTTTGTCAATTAGGTAGAGGACAATTACACCGAAAATTAAGGTAAATGGCAACAACATCCATGTAGGATTTATGTTTAATAACACACCTAAAGCCACACCTACTAACGCCGCATGGCCTACAGCGTGACTAAAAAATGACAACTGGCGCAAGGTAACAAAACAGCCTAATAAACCACCCAGTATTCCCATTAATACAGCACCAATAATGGCACGTTGCATGAAAGGAAACCCTAGCAATTCCACTAAATCATGACTATTTGTAATAGCTAACAAGTCGCTTTGAATATCAACCAATAAATTCATATCTCTGTTTTACAGTAATTTTTATCTATCCTGTAAGTAGATTATCTTTTATTTCATGACTAAATATTCAATTCTAAAGCATATATTTACACCTGAAAAACTCTTATTGTTTAAAATCAAGTTAAGAACAAATCATGATTCAATCTAATCCCGCAATTACTTTAAATAGCAATATTCTTGAAGCCATTCCCAATAAACTAATCAGCACAGAAAAAGCCCAACGCATGGCAGAATTTTTTAGCTTTTTAGGAGATGCTAACCGCCTGAGAGTTCTTTCCATATTAGCAAACAAAGAATTTTGTGTCAGTGATTTAGCAGCCTTACTAGAAATGAGTGAATCCGCTGTTTCTCATCAACTGCGAAACTTACGCGCCATGCGTTTGGTCAGTTACCGTAAACAAGGGCGTAATGTTTTCTATCGCCTCCACGATAGTCATATTTTCCATCTTTATCAAGCTGTAGCTGAACACCTAGATGAAAAAGATTGACAGTCAGAAGACAAAATTCAACCCCTTCGGGGAACTGAAAATTCAAAAAAGGTCAATTTTAAACACACAAAAGGCAGCAGTTCTCGAATTTTAAATTTTGTTGGCGGTAGCCTGCCGGAGGCACTATTTTGAGTTTTTAATGCTTGTGTTGATAACGAGTAAAACCGGGTCCATAAGTTGCTAAAAGATTTTGCGGTGAAAGGGCAATTTCTGGCTTACCAGTACATACTACAGTTTGATTAAGACAGAGGACGCGATCGCAATGACGATTTACCATATCAATATCATGGGAAACCTGTAAAACAGTCCAACCCTCTTCTCGTTTTAACTCATTTAGTAAAGCATAAAAATCAGCTGCACCTTGCATATCTACCCCAGCAAAAGCTTCATCCAATACCAATAATTTTCGTGGTGTTACCAAACAATAAGCCAATAACACCCGCTTGATTTGACCACCGCTAAGAGTCCCAATAGTCTGATTTCTTAAACGATATATATTTGTTCTGTGTAAAGCTGCTGCTATAGCTGCTGTTTTTTCTGTATGTTTTTGCCAAAAATTGGGGAATAATAAATTTTGTTTGTCACCTATCACCTGTTCCCTCTCACCTATTCCTAGTCCTACTAACTCAGTCACAGAAATAGGAAAACTACGATCAAAAATAAAATTTTGTGGCATATAGCCCAAAAAATGTCGTAAACTTCCTAACCTGGCAATGGGACGACCAAAAATTTCTATTGTCCCAGAACGTCGGGGAATCAAATCTAATATAGCCTTAACTAAGGTACTTTTACCAGCCCCATTTGGTCCTACTATCGCTGTATCTGTTTCAGGAAATAACTCAAAGGAAATATCCCGTACAGCGAGGAAGTTTCCTTGATAGACAGTTAATCCCTCTACTTTTAATATTGGCAATGTGATTGGTTGCTGGTCGTCAGTCATTCGATTTTGGATTTTCGATGGATGTTAAGGATAAATCAGAAACTAATTAGCGGTCTAAATTAAAAATTACGTTTGCGTAGCCTGCCAGACGCACTATTAGGAATTACTTACATCCTGTTGCTAAATTCTTTAAATTATCCTTCATTGCCTGAAAATAATACTGGGGGTTTGTTTCACCATTTTCTAGAGAATTTAGAGGATATACAGTTAACTGCAAATCTTGTGAAAGGCTCGTCAGTAATTTGTTATCTATTCCTGGTTCACTAAATAAGGCTTTAACTTTGTACTTTTTAACTGCATTAATAGCATTCTGCACATCCGCTGGTGAAAGTTGGTCTTCAGGAATTTCTACAACTGCCATTTGTTTGAGATTATAGCGTTTGGCCATGTAGGGAAAGGCATCATGAAAAGTAATAAATGTACAATTAGGAGTCTTTTGTAAAGTCCGCCGAAATTCATTATTTAAGTTGTCTAATTCCTGAATATAAGCCGCTGCATTAGCTTCATAAGTTGTTTTATTTCCTGGATCAGCAGTTATTAAACCATCCCGAATATTGATGACTTGCTGTTTAGCAAAAACTGGATCTAACCAAACATGAGGATTTCCCGCTGTGTGTTCATATTTGTGGTCTTTCTCGTTTGTTTCCTCCACGGGAGAAATATCATTTATCACTTTAATACTTTTACTGGCATCAATTTCTACTAATTTACTATTTTGGGCATTCTTAACTGTTCCTGTGAGAAATGCCTCTAAACCTAAGCCATTTTTTACCAAAACATTAGCTGTTGCGATCGCTTTTACATTATCTGGTGTCGCCTGATAATCATGTATATCCGTACCTGGTGGCACTAAAATCTCCACATCTGCTACATCTCCAGTTACGGCTTTTGTAAACAAATACACTGGTAAAAATGTTATCACTACTTTTGGTGTCTCCTGCGTAGTGTTTTCTGTTTTATTGTTAGATTCTTTACAACTTAAAATGCCCGCTGACAATAATAGCAGCGTCATTAAACCCAGGATCTTGCTTATTCTGCTCCTGATTGTGAGTTTTATATAATTTCCAAGCATTGATTTTTCCCTCCTTAATAAATAATCCTGCTTTTCTGTGTATCAAGATTTCTGTTGGCAAGAACAAGAAGCCAATCTTACACTTATAATAATAATCATTATCACCTAATATTAGCAACAATATCATGCAATTTTGTCAAAATTTTACTGTGTCTGTAATGAGGACAAAATTTTTGCAGTCCAATATACTTTTTTGATGTTATTTTATAGATTTATCAATTCATCACGATTTGTTGACCTACTGGTAAAAAAATGGTAAAAAAAATTGCTTAATTAATAATGTTATTATTTTAAGAATATTTATTAGTAGCTTTACCCTGCTATATGTGTGGGACAGGTGTGAATTGTAAACAGGTGTGAGGAAACTATGCAAAAATTCTGGGCATATCTATTAGCAAGTCCGGCAATTTGCGGTGCGATGCTTTCTATGGGGACGGGTGCATCAGCCGGGGAAGTAACAACGACAACGGAAACTAGTGAACCAATTGGAGTTACTAATCTAACGCCAAAACTTGGAAAAATTAATCAACAGGAGTTGATATCACAAGTAACATCAGTATCTGATTTATCAGACGTGCAATCCACAGATTGGGCATTTCAAGCTTTGCGATCTTTGGTAGAACGTTACGGTTGTATTGCTGGCTATCCCAACGGTACTTATCGTGGTAATCGTGCCATGACAAGGTATGAATTTGCAGCCGGGTTGAATGCTTGTTTAGATCGAGTTAACGAATTAATTGCCACTGCTACTGCTGATCTAGTAACAAAACAAGATTTAGCCACACTGCAAAAACTACGAGAAGAATTTGCGGCTGAACTAGCAACCTTGCGGGGTCGTGTAGATGCGCTGGAAGCCAGGGCTGCTGAGTTAGAAGCCAATCAATTTTCTACCACCAGCAAATTGCAAGGGCAACTAGTCGCCGTCTTCAGTGAGGTTTTTGCTGGTAACAGTGGTGACAATAAAAATAGCACTCTAGGCGCACGGGCGCGGATTGAATTTGTCAGCAGCTTTAGTGGTCAAGATACGCTGTTTACCAGAATTGAGAGTAATAATATCAATAGCCCTATCAGCAGTCCACAACAGGGTAATTTGTTTTTTGCTGGTAGTGGTACTAACGATACTTTCTTAGGTACACTGTGGTACAAATTCCCAGTAGGTAAAAAAACACAGGCAATAGCTATTGCTACTGGCGGTGCAGCAGATGACCTTACCAGCACAATTAATATTTTTGATGGTGATGGTGCTTTTGGTGCTTTGTCCACCTTTGGTACACGCAACCCAATCTATAATCAGATTAGTGGTGCAGGTTTGGGACTAAATCACCAGTTCAACAAAAATATAACCTTAAGTTTAGGGTATTTAGCAGGTACTACCGACAATCCTGCCTCAAACCCTGCCTCTAAAAATGGTTTGTTTGATGGACCCTATGGTGCAATGGCACAGTTGACCCTCAAACCATGCGATCGCATTGCCCTTGGTTTAATCTATATCAACTCCTACAATCAACCAATACTCACAGGTAGCGAAGCTGCAACATCTGATATTAGCAGTGAAGCATTTTCCAGTAATTCTTACGGTCTCCAAGCATCCGTTGCCATCAGTGAGAAATTCGTATTGGGTGGTTGGGCTGGATATACCCGGAGTCAAGTGTTAACAAGAGACAAAGGAGATGTAGACATTTGGAACTATGCCGTTACCCTTGGTTTTCCAGACTTGGGCAAAAAAGGTAACTTAGCTGGTATTATCCTGGGCATGGAACCGAAAGTTACGAGTTCTAGCACCTCAGTGGTGTCTGAAGACTTAGATACCTCATATCACATTGAGGCATTTTATCAATACAAAATTAGTGACAATATCACAATTACCCCTGGTGTTATTTGGATAACAGCACCAGACCATAATGATACTAATAATAATGATGTGGTAATTGGTGCTTTGAGAACCACCTTCAGTTTCTAAACTTCAATATCATCATTCTGAAAAAAAACCAGCCCCTCCCACAGGGCTGGTCTTAAAAAACGTTGTTCGTGTTGTCTTCTCAATAGAGTCAAAACCAAATTGCGCGTTCCCAAAATGCAACGGGCAACTTTTCTTAACAAGATTGTAACAGTCAGTACAGATTTTTCATGTAAAAATCTCAAAAAATATCTGTCCTTAGGTGAGTCGGTCTTTATATTTGTGGGGGGATGGGGACTGGGGACTGGGGAGAGTGAGGCAATAAATAATCACGAATTACGAATTATTCCCGGTTGTCCCCAAATAATAGTTTCTTGCTTGTAAACCACAAGCCCTGGTTTAGTACCTTTGGGTTTGTAGACCCGGTTCGCTCGGGTGTAAACTACTGGTACTTGGTCACTTTGACGGGCACGACTAAAATAAGCAGCAAGATTGGCAGTAAATTGTAAATCTGTGTCTTCAGGAACTTTACCCGGTTCTAGACGTAGTAGAACATGACTCCCAGGGATTTCTTGGGCGTGAAACCACAAGTCATAATCTCCTGCGACACGAAATGTGAGATAATCATTTTGGTTGTTATTCCGACCAATTAAGACTTCAAAGCCGCTGGGAGTGCGGTAACAATGAAAGTTGGTACTTGCTCTATCGGTTGTGCTTCTGCTGCGATATTCTAAGGCTTCTAGATATTTTTGTCCAATTAGTTCATCACGGATTTCTTCTAGTGCTTGCAAATCTGCTGCTGTTTGATATTGATCAATTTGGGAAATTGCAGCTTCTACTTGTTCCAAATAGTCAATTTCTGTTTGCACTTCCCACAGCAATGGTTCGACAGCAGCACGGGCGCGTTTAAGTTTTTGATGTTGTTTATAAAGTTTTTGGGCATTTTGGACAGCGTTTTTATCTGGTTGAAGTGCGATCGCCATTGGTTGGTTTGTCTCAAAATCTGCCAGGATAATTTCCTTCATCCCCGGTTGCCAGTTTTGCAGATGCGCCATTAACAAATCAGCTTTCTGCCGATATTCATCCGCTTGATCTGACTGTTGTAATCTGTCTTTAAATGTTTGTGCCTTACTGCCTAACTTACCCAGAATATTTTGTAACTTCTGACTTAACTGATGGCGTAGTTGGGAAAATAACTGTTGACGTAACTGGTCGGTGTAATACTGGTTGAGTAATTCTTGAATGTTGTTGGCTGGTGCTACTTCAGCCCAACCCATCACCGTATAGCCATTTTCAGTCCCAGCGGGTTGGAATTTACCAGTTTCTAAAGTTTGTAGCCATTCTTGCCAACACGCAAATAGTCTATCCCAATCATCACCAGTTAAAGCATCTGTGCTTGTATCTGTTGCTATATTCGCAGTCAGCAACATCGTATCTAACAAAGCCGCACTCAAACCACTATAACTTTTCAGTAACTGTCGTTTAATCCCTCCCGGTATCAAACTGACTCGTTCTTGCCAGCGTGCTTGAGATTTCCCCAAACTGGGAATAGTTCCCGTAAGTTTTGGTGGCGGTTCATAAGGCTGTCCGGTTTGGATGGGACGGACGCTAGATTGCTGCTGACTAACTTGATGCGCAGCGGTGATAATTTCATTTCTAGCATCTGTGAGAATAGCATTACTATATTTACCCATTACTTCGACGTACAGGTGATAAAGTGCTTCTTCTCCTGGACGACGGGCAAATTTTAAATCAACCACTCGTTCCCAAGGGGCGATAAAATCAATAGCAACTAAGGCCAACCCACCCAACTGATGAATTAGTTGTTGGCTAAAAGTGAATGTGTCTGGTATGCGTGGTGGTGGTTCACCAATACAAATGCGTGTAGCTTGGGGATGCCAAGAAATATCTAGCCAATCCCGCCTTTTCATAGTCCGTAAGGCTATGGCAATAGTATAGCGATCGCGCTGGAAAACCTGTTCTGTTCGCGCAGGTAGCCAGTTAGCCCGTAGTTCACCACAGGCAGCTTTGAGAGTTGTAAAATCAACTGGTTGCAAAACAATTAGTCATCCGATTTTAGATTTTGGATTTTGGACGTTCGGGAGCCTTAGTCGAACGATTTTGGTTTTATTCCTCGGATGAATCCGATGGTTTATACCATTAAGGAATTATTGGTAACAATAATATAGTTTTTTCTTTTTGGCTCAGAGCCAAAAAGAAAACCGTCAGATATTCCGATTTCCTTCAGAATCATTCTAACGGTCTAACACTTTTTCCTGTTATTGCCACGGTGAAGGAATAGCAGTGGTTGACAGCACCTTGTCTGCCATTAACCTCAAAGCTGTTTTACTACAGTTCGGGCAGGTAATTTCCAGATACTGTGAAGCTGTGACATCTACCTCACTCAAAAGACCTTGTTTACAATGCCAGCATTCAAAAATCACTCTACTAACTGGTTCATTACAATCTAATATCTTAATGTGTTGAGAAGCCGTTGGTTCACTGTCCAGTTTTCTGGGCCTGGGGAATTTTTTGATTTCTTGGACTTCCATCGTTTTTCCTGCTTGACTCTCTATATAACTGTACCCTCTGCGCTGGGAGTGAACAAAGTTAAACTCATCAGTTTTCGCACTTGATAGGAAAAAAAGGCTCAACAGCCCATAAAGTATATGATTTTACCGTAATTTTTAATACAAAGGAGATGTTACTACTGAGTGGTGTTGTCAAAGATATAATTATGTTTAATAACTCACTGAATAACACTATGTCCATTAACATCATTAAAGAACATATTGAGATCACTCCTGGTATTTGTGGAGGAAAACCTCGCATTGCTGGACATCGTATCTGAGTGCAGGATATTGTAATTTGCCATGAACAAATAGGAATGTCTCCCGATGAAATTCTCTACCATTATCCTAGCATTACCTTATTTGATATTTATGCTGCTTTGCCATATTATCATGATTATCGAGAGTAAATTAACCAACAAATTGCACAATCAGAGGCTTTGATTTAAGAAATGCAAGCACAAACTCCTTCAATTTTGGAGGAAAAGCTGAAAAAACGCGATGACTGAGAGAGTTAACTTTTAGATGTAAGTAATGCAATTACATTAGGTTTACGTCGTGGAAGAATTGATGTGACTACGACTCCAGAAGTCGGATTAACTGGTGTATCAGACAGAGAACAAATTGCTTTTGCCTTATCTGAAAACCCTATCTTGATTACTCAGACTGATGATTATGTCATACTTAATCGTGGCGGAATGAATCATGCAGGAATTACTTATTATGACCAAAGACGCCGCCGTTCAATTTGTGAAATTTTAAATACCTTAGTTCTGATTTGGGAAACACTTGAACTAAAAGATATGAAAAATCAGTTGAAGTTTTTACGAGATTAAAGCAAACGGATAAATTAATTCAACATAGTCATTTAATTAAAAAGATGATCACTACATGATTTTTCCGTAGTCAATTTTGCTTCAAACATACGTAGGACTACGATTAATTTTGATACAGTAGATGATTTAATCTATATTAAATTAGACTAAGTAAAAACTTGTAATACGGAAAATCTTATACTATTCTATTCTCATTTAGGCTAGTGAATCGCTCAACTAGACTCAAAGCTTTGGTTAGTGGTCTTTAGAAGATTTTTTGGGACTGTTGCAAGATGTAAGTTTGCAAAGTTAACTCGATATTCTTACATACATTTCTCTTTTGTATAGATAACAGAATCACAATCAGAAAAAGAAGTTCAAATAACATTCAAGATAATAACTCTAACCTAAAAATACAAAGACCAATTCAAAAAATTATCCTTGGAAGTCCAGGAAGTGGAAAAACCCATAAAATTGAATATGAAATCATTCCAAGTTTCGGAATATAAAATTCAGAAAATGTTGTCAAAACAGTTTTTCCCCCAGAATATACTTATGGTAATTTTATGGGTAAACTTGTGCCAATAACAAAAGGTAAAAATGTTAGATAAAAAAAGTGTTATGAAGGTGATTTTCCGATGGCTATTGCTAAAGATTATCAAAAGATAATCGAAAAATATCAAGATATAATCAACAATATAGATTTTAAAAATTAGAATAAGGAGAAAAAGAGGAAAGAATTAAACAGGCTCATAAAGATGCTCGTAATGAAGCCCACAAGGTTATTTTAGTTATAAAATTAATTGAGGTAATTATTCAGCTATTTTTGGAACTATTTTTCAAGTTTTAGATAGACAAGATAATGGATGTTCATCTTATTTAATTAATATTACACCAATTGAATTATTAACTATACTTCAATTATTAGGTGTTGCAGAAATAGAACTAGCAGGTAATAGTTTCGAATAGAAATCTCCAGGTGAATCAGAGAGAGGAAATCTTTTTTTTGAAGTATAGTTGATTTCTTAAATATGAGTATTAAAGATCGCTCAATTAAAAATCCTCCTAATCCTAATCTCTCAATTGTTGGAACAATGAATGAATACTTCTGATAATTATATTGACTTTATGGATAGTGCATTTAGACGCCGTTGGGAATGGGAATTTTCAGATTGGGTGAAAGTAAACCTGAAACTACAAACTATTCAGAATTTGATGTTGATAATTGGCGCAAGTTAGTTAAACAGATTAATATTTTCATTAAGAGTCATCATGATTCAGTTAGAGGAATGGAAGATAATGAAATCGGATATTACTTCATCAAACCACTAGTCAGTTCTATAGATACCCAAAATAAATTAATGTTCTTTTTATGGGATAGCGTTTTTAGTCGAGATAAAAAACCATTAATAGATTTGTTATAAATATAAATATCCCAACTAGTTAAATTTGGAGATTTCACTAAACTACATAACAAATTAATTATAAATATAATGATAATGGCTTTTACTTCTAAAGTATAGGAATATCACAAGCATAAATTATTATTCATTTTTCAGAACTTAAGCTACTTACATTACAAGGAAGAGAAAGAGGGTATAATTGTATTGGTATTCGTAAATTATCATTAACAAAAAGCTTTTTTCGTCTTCATAATGGTCTTGATCAAGATAATCGTGATGGTAATTTTAAGCAAATAAACGATCTACTTCTCAAAAAAAACCGTACCTTAAAATAACCGTACCTTTAATAAATTTGAAAAAGATACTAAGCATAGTGAAAAATTTAAAATAAATCAACCTGAATATCAAAAAGAACAATATCAAACTACTCTTTCTTCCGGTGGAGTTACCTTTGAAACAAAGAATGGAGAACCTTGTGTTATCCATAGTAAGATTAAATTAAAATGATTGGGCAAGTTCTGCTTATAATGATCTAGCAATTCATGCTATTCAAAACAAGATTATTCGTACTGATAAACTTGAATTGATTATTCTCAAATTTATAAATATTTAGATAAAGCCATTTATTTAGATGAGAATATAATTCATGTTGAGACAATGAGTTTCCCACCCTCACTATTTCGTTACGAAAGCACGGATTTAAGTGATATATAGTGCTTTATTTTTGATGAAATTTTCCAGCAGTTAGAGGAAGATGCACGTGATAATATTAAACTTCTTACTCAAGATATTAAATTCTTTGCTGAAGGATTTAAAGATAGCTACTTAAGTAATAACCAGTCTATTTCTGATGGTGATACTTATGCTGCAACAATTAATCTTTTGAAAGAATCACTTGAGCAAATAGATCATCATACTTTCTATAAACATGCTGACTATTGGCAACTTTATGAAGCTATGAAAACTTTTTTGGAGAACTAGATTCAAATAGAAATGACGGAGAATATTGGGGAGTTAAAGGATTTTCTCTAGTTTGGTATTATATATGTAATACATACTTCTTTAGCCAGTACAAAAATCCTATTTTCTATGCTGACATGGATATAGTTTTAAGGAATTTTGATAATTATCAAAGAACAAGTGAACAAGAAAATAGAGTAGGTAATTATTGTACTCGTGATAGTTCTAAAGATTGGGGAGGATGGATTTATATAACAACTTCCAATATTGAATATCCTGAGCAAAAAGGATATGTTGGATGGAATCGACTATTGGGACTTAAACAAAAGTTAAGAGTAAAAAGGAGTATAATGTAATTTCAGCATAGCTTTCACGTTAAAAGAAGCTGATGAAAGAAACCACTGCCGCAGCAATGGCACCATGGTTTGAAAGATGGTGTGATTTGATGATGTATTTACTCATCAAGCAGAAAAAAGAGAGTTTAGACATGATTTAGGGGGATGATTGGGTGAAAGTGAGAGAA
>ERZ1034409.71-NODE-71-length-40770-cov-23.418101_pt1 | contig 40770 bp, 40 predicted proteins | sample MGYA00520610_ERZ1034409 | MGnify/ENA primary metagenome ERZ1034409 (study PRJEB33736, sample SAMEA104288480) | Azolla microphylla | place: Ecuador | collected 1982 | study: EMG produced TPA metagenomics assembly of the PRJEB19522 data set (Is there foul play in the... | reverse complement strand
TATTCCCAACCCTGATTCTTTCCTTGGCTCTTTCCTCATCTTAACACTATGGAAACCCAGACACAGACTCCTTTCTAAATTTTCGAACGTGTCTAATAGATGCTGTATAATTATTAAGGACTATAGAAGAAGAGTTTAATCTTGACATTTCTGATACAGAAGCAGAGATTATCAGGACAGTTCAAGAACTCGTTAATTTCATTTCGTCTATCTAAATTAAAGTAACAGTAGTTCGAAATTTTTCCTAGTCTTGCTCTTGTAAAATAGAAGACATAAGCAAGCAGTAAGTTATTTAAAAATTACCTCCTCCCGAATTTCAATATCCAATGCACGTTGAACTTTCAAAATTTTTGTGAAACTAGAAAGAATTAGCATGTTGATTAGCCTCATCACGTTGACCCTGTTGTTCCTTCACGTTTGTTTCGTTTAAACGTTCCGCTAATTGTTCTTGAGTTAAACCGCGAACAATAAGAGCTTTAACTAAAGCTTCTGGTAATTCTTCTAAAGATTTACATTCTAACCTAGAATTTTCCTTGCTTCCAAATTTTTATATTCTTCTACTTGCTCTAATAGTTCTTCTAGTTCACCATTAAGTGAACCTAAATATGATTGATATCGTAACTTTTCATTTTCATTATCTTCGGGAGGTACTTTTTCTCTCAGATTTTCTATTGCTGATTGAAGTTTTCTAATCTGAGCTTTAGTAATCATGTATTGACGTTCATTTAAAATCATACTAAACCTTTTGATTTACTCTTTATCTTGGTTAGGAATATTACCCTAGTTAGAGTAATATTATTTGGTTAATGTTCTACAACTCTATTGCAATTATCCCTCTATATATTAAGATTCTTATCTTTTCTAAAAGATTCGAAAAAAGTTCACAATCATTGGCGTAAAGATAGGCTTGAAAAATTTCACCTCCATAAGTCTTTGTTTGTGCTAATCTTTTATTCCTACCAGCGTCAAGTAAATTTATATCTAACTAAAGATTGTAATATTCTGAAATCTACACCCTTGTCATCCCATAGAAGATCAAACCATAGAAGATCAAAGTCTTTTGGATAGGTTTTTCTATTGAGAAAACTACCACCAATATAAATTCGATTAAATCCCGCTTATTTTAATATTTCACTAACTCTTTTCATACCTTCCAAAAGTTGTTGACGGTGTTCATTAAAAGCTAGAACATCTTTGATCTCTTCCCAGGTGGAAACATAAATACTAGCAGGTAAATTTATTTCGATTTTGATCAAACTTTGGGATTATTCTTACTTATCCCTGTTTTGTTAACTATAGTGAAAATGAGCATCTCCTTTATGCTTTATCTCTGAACCTCTAATAAATAATGTAATTATTACACAACTTTTTTGTTGTGTTGATCCTAGTGGGAAATTTACCCAAAAAAAACCGGGCTAACCGCTAATGCTTGGTTAACCCGTTCAGCTTTGGGAACGCACAGAGAAATTGTTATTGCAATACCAACTTAACGTTGGCATTTTGCAGGCCGCGCTGTTTTACTTCAGCTAAAGTCTTGTTAACGGCGTATTTTTGGTTAATAGAGTTAATCAACTCCGTTTGGTTGTGCTTCTTAGCAACGCCCCACAGGTCAGCGATTAGGTCAAAAGAATCATCGCTATTACGAGACCAACCTAAATCGTACTCGCCTTCCAATACAGCAACTATGTCGGAACGTACACGCTGACCGTTATAACCACGAACATCAGCGTCAGTCTTTAGGCTGATACCCAGGTCGCGCAAAGAAGCTTTGAGGATTTCGGCATCGGTGATTTTAGTACGCAGAGTGCTAAAGTGAGACATTTGGGTTTCCTCCAATGAGAAGATTGATGAGAAAAACGACAACAGTTTCTTTTTCAGCAAAGCCGCAATAATTGGGAAGCGGCTTTTTTCCTGATCTGTTAGCCTTCTGGCTAACCTTTCCCCTCTGGCATACAGAGGAAAGCTTTTAGAACTCCATTCGCTGATATTCAGCGACAGAGGATGCTGCGGGTCTGGCACGCTGTCTGGCCCAGTCTCTTAAAGCTGTGACCTGTTCTTGCATCGTTCGTGACAGCGGTAAAGTAGACTTCAATGCAGCAATAATATCTAGTTGGGTGAACTCCCGATCTTGGGCGAAAGCTTCATACATCGCCGCCACTATCGCCTGTTCAATTTCTGCCCCAGAAAAACCATCAGACATTTTTGCTAGTTGTTCCAGATCAAATCTAGCAATATCTTCACGGCGTTTGGTCAGGTGAATGTTGAAGATATCCTGACGTTCTTCAGGTGTGGGCAGATCCACAAAGAAAGTTTCATCAAAGCGACCTTTTCTCAAAAACTCCCCAGGTAGGCGTTCTACCCGGTTAGCAGTCGCCATTACAAATACTGGAGATTTCTTCTCTTGCATCCAGGTGAGAAAAGAACCAAAAATTCTGCTTGATGTCCCCCCATCGGAATCACCAGAACCTGCACTACCAGCGAAGGATTTATCCAATTCGTCGATAAACAGAATGGTTGGGGAAATTGATTCTGCTGTTTTCAGCGCGTTCCGCAAGTTTGCTTCACTCCGACCCACCATTGAGCCGTCGTAAACACGCCCCATATCTAATCGCAAGATTGGTAAACCCCACAGACGGGAAGTAGTTTTGGCAATTAGTGACTTACCACAACCAGGAACACCAAGAATTAACATCCCTTTAGGCTGGGGCAAACCATACTCTCTCGCTCTTTCTGTAAAGGCGTTAGAGCGTTGTTTTAGCCACTTTTTCAACTCTTCCAAACCGCCAACTGCTTCAATAGTTTCATCTTCTTCGATGTACTCTAGAATACCGTTACGGCGGATGAGTTGCTTTTTCTCAGATAGAACTATATCTACTTCATCTTCCGTTAAGCGTCCAGTTGTCACCTGCGCCTTACGATATACTTTCTCAGCTTCATCTTTAGTTAAACCTAAAGCTGCTCTAAGAAGCCTTTCTCTGGCCTCAGTTGTTAACCTGCGACCACGATGCTGCTCTTGATGCTGAGTTAAAACTTTGTTTAACTCTGACATATCCGGCAGTTGGAAGTCGATGACAACAACTTCTTTTTCTAGTTCTATTGGTACTTGCTGCATGGGAGACATCAAAATGATGTTCTTTTGCATTCCCTTAAAACTAGCGATCGCATCCCGAAGCGATCTCGTTGTTGCCGGAGCATCAATAAAAGGATGTAAATCTTTAAGAATAAATATACCGGGTTCTTTCTGCCGAATTATCCACTCAATCGCCGCCTCTGGCGAAACGGTATTATGCTGAGTGACATTCCTGGGTTGACCGTACTCCACAATGCCGTGAGTTACCGTCCAAACGTAAACTCGTCGCTGAGGCTTTAACAATTGAGCGATTGTATGGATTGCTTGCTCTGCCCGTTCTTCCTCGGAGGTCACAAGGTAGATTAAAGGGTATTGAGCTTGAATGAGAATATTGAGCTCTTCTTTCATACTATCGACCTACTTGAGACCTTATAGAGACAGTCAGTACAATCATCGCCGTTAATTAAAGACAAACTATGAACTTATCCATTCATAATTCCTAACTAGCAGGGGACTAATTCTTCCTCACCCTTGGGATGGGTTTGATCTTGTTCAATTTCATCAATCGGTAGATGATCTTGACCAATTATTCCTGGTTGATTGCCCAAAGTTACTAATTCACCATCTCGTAAAATTAGCGAACCTTCACAAATTGGACAGGAATATACTCTGTGCGTTCTGCCATAACTGCCATAAGAAGACTCTTCAAACTCTTCTACTAATTCTGAGTTGGTGAGGTAAAAATTAAGAGCGCGTTCTGCTAGGTCTGACATCGGTTCAGAGTCAACTGCGGAACGAATCTTCAGCCTTCTGTGTAATTCCGGCGATAAATACAATGTTACCTTTTGCTTAGTTTGCATATAACTTATTAACGGTCTTACCCGGGTATGTATCTCACCTTATCGCCTCCTTTTTTCCTTGTCAAGACTGCAAGACGTTTTGACAGCTATTTCGTTATATATCTTTATATAAGTCAGGAGTTAGGAGTCAGGAGGATAAGAAAATAATTTCCAATGCCCAATGCCCAATGAAAATCTGAGTTGCAAAGCCAATCAGAATATACTGATAGTAAAGTAGGGTAAAGGGTGTGACTTATGTCTATTGCTGTGTTAAAAACTCGCAGATGGATGCGAGTAATAGCGGGTGCAGTCTCCAGTATTGGCACTATTGGCACAGCAATTATTCTGTCTGAGTGTAATATCATTAATATTTATGCATCCGAAGTTACGTGGAAAAGTTACAGCAACACGCACTATAGTTTTGAGTTTCCCTATCCCAGCAATTGGAATTCTTCAGGAAATTCTGATAACAACGATGGTATTGCCTTTGTTACACCAAATAACAGGAATGTAGAGATGCGGGCGTGGGCTAGTAAGCACTTAGAAGTTAGTATTCACGAACAATACTCAAGAGAGCAGACAGAGAATTTTCAAACTGCTGAGGGAGTTTTTGGAGTGCTGTCTGTAGAGGTTGGTCAACAAACTACTTCTATGACACTGACCATAACTCAAGGTCAGGTGAAATATAATTGGCGGGGAGAAAGCAACAGTAAGGAATTTAAAGAGTACTATCGTTTGTTTTATTACATTGCCCAGCAGTATAAAATCAATTAAAAATTAAAAATTAAAAATTAAAAATTAAAAAAACTCCTGCCTTTTGCCTCCTGCCTTCTGCCTGAACTGACCAGAATTAATGAGCGAGAGGGGACAGAAACCTGATAGATTTAGCTATCAGCGAGTAAAAACTGGTAAAAATGAAAGTCCTGGTTATTGGTGGCGATGGGTATTGCGGTTGGGCAACTGCACTCTACCTTTCTAATCGAGGTTATGAAGTTGGAATTTTAGACAGTTTGGTGCGCCGGCACTGGGATAATGAACTCGGTGTTGAGACTCTAACCCCAATTGCACCAATTCAGCAACGTCTCCAGCGATGGCAAGATTTAACTGGTAAATCTATCGACCTGTTTATTGGCGATATTACCAATTACAGTTTTCTGCACAAAGCTTTGCACCAATTTCAGCCAGATGCCATAGTACATTTTGGTGAACAGCGTTCAGCACCCTTTTCCATGATTGACCGTGAACACGCGGTACTCACTCAGGTTAACAACGTCGTTGGTACTTTGAACTTGCTGTACATCATGAGAGAAGATTTCCCAGATTGTCATTTGGTGAAATTGGGAACAATGGGTGAGTATGGTACACCCAATATTGACATTGAAGAAGGTTATATCACCATTGAACACAAAGGGCGTAAGGATACATTACCTTATCCTAAACAGCCCGGATCAATGTATCACTTAAGCAAAGTTCACGATAGTCATAATATTCACTTTGCTTGCCGGATTTGGGGTTTACGGGCGACGGATTTAAATCAAGGTATAGTTTATGGCGTTCTCACTGAAGAAACGGGGATGGACGAACTATTGATTAACCGCCTTGATTATGATGGTGTATTTGGTACAGCATTAAACCGTTTCTGCATTCAAGCTGCCGTAGGACATCCCCTCACTGTCTACGGTAAAGGTGGACAAACTCGCGGCTTTTTGGATATTCGGGATACGGTACGATGTATTGAATTAGCGATCACAAACCCAGCCCAACCAGGAGAATTCCGCGTATTTAACCAATTTACCGAAATATTCAGCGTTGGTGACTTGGGAATGATGGTCAAAAAAGCTGGTAACGCAATGGGGCTAAATATATATATCAACAACATTGATAACCCCAGAGTTGAAAAAGAAGAACACTATTTCAATGCCAAAAACACCAAACTCTTAGATTTAGGTTTAGAACCTCACTATCTCTCAGATTCTTTACTTGATTCACTGTTAAACTTTGCTGTCAAGTATCAGAAGCGGGTTGATAATAACCAAATTTTGCCTACAGTCTCTTGGCATAGAAAATAACTTGTGACTGGGGATTGGGGACTAGGGATTGGGAATAAATTAATTCACCCCCATGACCCCATCCTCACAAGGGTAAGTATCACCCCCATAACCCTCATCTCCTCTGCCTCGATCTTTCTAGTTTTTTATGAGAATTGCCCTATTCACCGAAACTTTTTTACCCAAGGTTGATGGGATTGTTACCCGTCTACGTCACACTGTTGATCATCTCCAACGGGATGGAAATCAAGTCTTAGTATTTGCCCCGGAAGGTGGAATTACAGAACACAAAGGAGCGAAAGTTTTCGGAGTTAGTGGTTTTCCTTTACCTCTTTATCCAGAGTTAAAATTAGCTCTGCCTCGTCCTGCCATTGGTCATGCTTTAGAAGAGTTTCAACCGGATATTATTCATGTTGTCAATCCTGCCGTTTTGGGATTATCGGGTATTTTTCATAGTAAAGTCTTAAAAATTCCTTTGATCGCTTCTTACCATACCCATTTACCTCAATATCTACAACATTACGGTTTGGGAATGCTAGAAGGATTACTATGGGAATTGCTTAAAGCTGCACACAATCAGGCAGCCTTAAATTTGTGTACCTCGACAGCGATGATAGAAGAACTCTCTGAACATGGGATTGAAAGATTAGATTTGTGGCAACGGGGAGTAGATACAGAATTATTCCATCCTAATTTAGCCAGCGAGGAAATGCGATCACACCTCACGCAAAATCATCCAAAAAGCCCCTTGTTGCTGTATGTTGGTCGTCTTTCAGCCGAAAAGGAAATTGAACGCATTAAACCCATCTTAGAAGCCATTCCTGATGCACGATTGGCATTAGTAGGAGATGGACCAAACCGCCAACATTTAGAAAGGCATTTTGCAGGTACAAATACTCATTTTGTTGGTTATCTGATGGGTAAAGAGTTGGGTTCAGCTTTTGCCAGTGCGGATGCTTTTATTTTTCCTTCCCGTACAGAAACATTAGGCTTAGTGCTACTAGAAGCAATGGCCGCAGGTTGTCCAGTAGTTGCAGCCCGTTCAGGTGGCATTCCTGACATTGTTACAGATGGTATAAATGGTTATCTTTTTAACCCAAAAGCTGATATTCAAGAGGCTATTGATGTTACTATCAAGTTGTTAAAACAAAGACAACAAATAGCGATTATCCGTAAAAACGCCCATACAGAAGCAGAAAAATGGGGATGGGCTGCTGCTACACGACAACTACAAGATTACTATCAAAAGGTAATAGGAGTTAGGAATCAGGAGTCAGGAGTCAGGAGTCAGGAGAAGATTCATTAACTTTTGCCTTTTGCATTTTGCCTTTTGCTACTGATAACTGATAACTGATAACTGATAACTGACTTTATGACACTTCCCAACGCCGGCAGCGTCTTGGCTACATTAACTGAACTGACACAAGTTAATCGCACCCACGCCCTACTGAGTCGCGTTAAAGACCTTTCGGTTAATGAATTTGTTTGCTTACTTGACTTTATCACGGCTGAATTTCAGCAATTTCTCAGAGCTATTGATCTTATCAATAATGAAGCTCTAGAAAGTATGCTCGAGAAAGTGCTAGAAGCCATCACACTCAAAATTGGTCAAATTCTGCAAGCAGAACATACAGCTATTTTTTTAGTGGACTATGATAAGGCTCAACTATGGTCAAAAGTTCCCCAAGATAATAGCCAAAAATTCCTAGAAATTCGCACTCCCTTAAATGTAGGTATTCCTGGTCAAGTAGCCAGCACAGGTAAATATCTCAATATTTCAGAAACAGCTGCTCATCCTCTTTTTAGTCCAGAGTTGGAAAAACAAATGGGCTATACAATTCGCAATCTTTTATGTATGCCGGTTGTGAGTAGCAAAAAGCAAATTGTAGCTGTAGTACAACTGGCAAATAAAGCTGGTGATATTCCATTTGATCATGATGATGAAGAGTCTTTTCGAGACTTTGCTGCTTCTATTGGTATTATTTTGGAAACTTGCCAATCTTTCTATGTAGCGGCTCGAAATCAACGGGGTGCAACGGCTTTGTTGCGTGCTACCCAAACTTTAGGACAAAGTTTGGATTTAGAAGCAACTTTGCAGATAGTCATGGAACAAGCCAGGATTTTAATGCAAGCAGACCGCAGTACACTATTTTTGTATCGCAAAGAAATGGGGGAACTTTGGACAAAAGTAGCGACTGTTAATGATACAAAATTGATAGAGGTCCGCATTCCTTCTAATCGTGGTATTGCTGGTTATGTCGCTTCTACAGGTCAAGCACTAAATATCCCCGATGCTTATCAAGATCCTCGCTTCGATCCAACTACAGATAACAAAACTGGATATATAACTCGTAATATTCTATGTTTACCAGTTTTTAATTCTGCTGGTGAGTTGATTGGTGTCACTCAGTTAATAAATAAACAACAAGGCAGTTTTACGACTTCAGATGAAGAGTTTATGCGAGCTTTTAATATCCAAGCAGGAATAGCTTTGGAAAATGCTCGCTTATTTGAAAGTGTTTTGTTGGAAAGACAGTATCAAAAAGATATTCTTCAGAGTTTATCTGATGCTGTAATTTCTACAGATATGCAAGGTCAAATAGTTACTATTAATGATGCAGCCCTAGAGTTACTTGGTTGTCCTTTGAAGTTAGCTAATGGTAAAACCAATAAGCTGTTGTGGAAACAAAATTTACTGGGTCGTCCAGTTTGGGACGTTGTACCAGTTGAAAATTTGCAACCACGTCTGGAAGATAGTTTAAAGTATGCAGCTAGGCATTATGTCCCAGAGCAAAATTTACAAGTGGGATTGTATGACTTGGATAGCAATATAACTCAAAATCCAGGATTGAAAAATCAGAAGTTAATTTTGGCGGTGCGCGATCGCAATAATCATAATATTTTTATACCTTGGAATCAACCCCTTACCCCACAATCTGAGTTACTTAATGCTCATGTAGTCAAAACATTAGAACGTAGCATCAATCTAACTGTCAATCCCTTAACTAACCCAGAAGGAGGAGTGAGGGGTGGTTTAGTGGTCTTGGAAGATATCAGCAGAGAAAAACGCCTCAAAAGCACTATGTATCGCTATCTCACACCCCACGTAGCCGAGCAAGTTATGGCGCTGGGAGATGATAGTTTAATGGTGGGTGAACGTAAAGAAGTCACTATTTTATTTTCTGATATCCGTGGTTATACTAACCTCACAGAAAACCTGGGAGCAGCGGAGGTGGTATCCTTGCTCAATCAGTATTTTGAAACCATGGTGGAATCAGTTTTTTGCTATGAAGGAACTTTAGATAAGTTTATTGGTGATGCTTTAATGGCGGTATTTGGTGCGCCACTACCATTAACAGAAAATCACGCTTGGCGAGCAATACAATCAGCATTGGATATGCGCCAAAGACTGGAAGAATTTAATGAGAAGCGAATTATTCAATCCCAGCCGCAAATCCATTTTGGTATTGGTATTAGTTCAGGGGAAGTGGTTTCGGGAAATATTGGTTCTCGGAAACGCATGGATTATACAGTGATTGGCGATGGGGTGAATTTAAGTTCCCGCTTAGAAGGAGTGACAAAAGAATATGGATGTGATATTATTTTAAGTGAATTCACTTATAGATTATGCGGTGCTCGCGTCTGGGTGCGTCAACTAGATAGAATTCGTGTCAAAGGAAAACATCAGGCTGTAGATATTTATGAATTAATTGGTGATCGCACCATGCCCCTAGATGCCAACACCCAAGAATTTCTATACCATTATGATGCTGGACGTGGTGCTTATATATCACGAAATTTCACCCAAGCCATTGCCAGCTTTGAAATTGCCAAACGAATTCGACCTACAGACCAAGCCGTACATACCCACCTTGAACGTGCCTACAATTACCAAAAAACACCACCACCAACTTCCTGGGATGGTGTCTGGACAATAGTAACAAAGTAGCAGGGTGTAAGGGTGTAAGGGTGTAGGTAAAGAATGTTCTCCTTCATCTTCCCCATCTTCACCCATCTCCCAAATCTCCAATCACTCATTCTCTGAGTCAGAACCTTTGTCTTGAAAGGGGTCTTCACCTATTCTCAGTTGCTTTTTTGAGCGTTTTAACTGCTTCCACAGCATTTTGATTTGTTTGTAAGCTTCCCCTGGTGGAAGTTTGCCACTGGTTTCTAGGTTGCAGATGTAACTTACTCTCTGGGCAAATTCCTGTAAATTTGCATTAAAAACCAAGTTCTCAGGCTGTACATGACCGTAGTAGCGACCACGAGGATAGAGAAAATCATCTTTACTAACCATTTTTTTCTCCATATATTTAACTCTCCTCCTGATTTTCTTGTTTGTAGCATAACCACTAACCACTCTGATCTGTATTGTGTTCAACGAGGAGAATGCTAATGATTAAAGCATGATTACGACAAAGTGATTCAGAGACTAGTCAATATCAGCTTTGACTTAACAAATCAAGACTTAAGCTATTAAGTGAAAAGTTGTCGAATAAAGTTTATGCGCATGCAAAACTGACCAAGGCTATTTACGAACACTTACCAGGTATATAAATTATGTAAATAAATATTACAATCTCCTAGAGGAAGATTTCGACACTGCTCACATTCTCTCAATTATTTCATTTTATTCCTTAATTTACAAAAATGGGTTTTAATTAACTTCAACTAAAAGACAAGTAATTAAATTATTAATTAATATATATACTTTTTTACAATATTATAAAATTTTATTTACCGAAAATTACAAAAAGTTAACGAAAATCATGAAAATTTTGTGCAGAGTTTACCAGTTTCACCGAAAAGACAGGGGAATAGGAAACATGGAAAGTGGGGTCCAGGGTGCAGGGTGAAGAATTAATTCTTTGGTCTGAACTCCTGACTCCTGACTCCAACCTCAAGAGTTTCAAGCTGAACTATTTTCTTATAAAATAGTTAAGCTTGAAACCATTATCCTCTCAATACTACTTGGTACTTGGTGTTGTACACCTAACTGGACTTGGGAAAAGTTTACTGGGTTTGGGTTAAAGGTTTTTTCTTTCCCCAAATAAATATCAATTGTTCTCCAACTGTATCTACAATTATGTTTGTTCAAACTAAACTCTACGAAGGCAAAGCAAAAATCCTTTACACCACAGACGATCCGGACGTTTTGCTGGCTGATTTTAAAGATGATGCAACGGCATTTAACGGACAAAAGCGTGGCACTATCCAGGGGAAAGGCAGCATAAACTGTACCCTTTCCAGCAAATTGTTTCAACAGTTAGAATCCCATAATATTAGGACTCATTTTATTGATTCTCCAGCCCCTAATCAAATGCGGGTCAGAGCAGTTAAAATTTTGCCATTAGAAGTAGTTATCAGAAATATTGCGGCTGGGAGCCTGTGTCAACAAACAGGATTATCATTAGGTACAGTTCTGCTACAGCCTTTGGTAGAGTTTTATTACAAAGACGACAAATTAGGAGATCCATTGCTAACACGTGATCGCTTACTATTGCTAAAACTAGCTACAGAGGAACAATTTGACTGCATTACCGATCTGGCATTGCAAATCAACGAGTTTCTCAAGGACTTTTGGCAACAGTGTGGGATTACCCTAGTAGACTTTAAACTCGAATTTGGTTTGGACTCACAACAGCAGTTGCTTCTAGCAGATGAAATTAGTCCTGATACCTGTCGTTTGTGGGACATGGCTGAAAACGATCCTAACCGTCGAGTAATGGATAAAGACCGTTTTCGCAGGGATTTAGGGAATGTAGAGAATGCCTACCAGGAGGTTTTACAACGAGTATTAAAAGTGCTAGAAAGCCAAAAGCTTTGAATTTTTAATTTTTAATTTGAATTCCGCAAAGTGGTAAGTGTGGTAGTGAAGAGGAATATGAATAAAATGCATTTATCTCCGATGTTACTGGCAGTTGTGGCGATCACAACCCCTTTTGATAGTTCATTGAGTGCAACTGCACAGACTCCTGATTATACTCAGCAAGTAACAGAAGTTGCCACGGTAGAAACAAACCAACATCTGCCACAGAAAAGCAGTCAGAATCATCTTGATCAACAACAAGAATCAGTCATAGTCACGAAAACAGAAGTTAGAGAAACCGAATCTCCATCCTCCATAACTCCTATTTCAGCCTTAACCATTGACTTAACAACAATAGCAACACCAGAAGTAATTCCTCCAAATATCAGCACCTCATCAAAAACAGCACAAGCTTTAAAAACAGCAATAGCTCGTAATTCAGCAAACAGAGAAAGGAAAGCGCTAATTATCCCCAGAGCACAAACCCTAAAAGCATCGCTATTATCTACCAATTCAGTAGGGGTAGAGATATCACAAGCAATTATCCCCAATCTCACCACCCCATCTAAAACAGCACAAGAGCAAGAACCAGAAGCAACTGCTGACACAAATTATATACAGGAAAACGTCGAACCACCCACAGCACAACCAGCTTTCCCGACTAATTCCGAAACAAAACCAACAGCAGAACCTCTTGTATTAGTTTCAGAAGTAGCAGTCAAATCTCCAACTGGTGCTATTGCAAAAGAACTAGAAGATAAAGTTTATCAAGCCATTCGTACCCAAGCAGGACAAACAGTTACTCGCTCCCAACTCCAAGAAGATATTAATGCTATCTTTGCCACGGGCTTTTTCTCTAACGTGCAAGCCATGCCAGAAGATACGCCCTTGGGTGTAAGGGTAAGTTTCGTTGTTAGTCCTAACCCGGTTCTGAGTAAAGTACAATTAGAAGCTAATCCGGGAACTGGTGTAGCTTCAGTTATACCTGCCAAAACTGTAGATGAAATCTTCAGTAAACAGTATGGACAAATCTTGAATTTGCGAGATTTACAAGAAGGAATTAAAGAATTAACCAAAAAGTATCAAGACCAAGGTTATGTGCTGGCCAACGTGATTGGAGCACCTAAAGTATCAGAGAATGGAGTTGTTACCCTACAAGTAGCAGAAGGGGTAGTAGAAAATATCAAAGTCCGTTTCCGCAACAAACAGCGTGAGGAAGTAGACGACAAAGGTAATCCCATTCGCGGACGAACAAAAGATTATGTAATTAAGCGAGAATCCGAATTAAAGCCTGGTCAGGTATTTAACCGCAACATCGTGCAGAAAGACCTGCAAAGGATATTTGGTTTAGGATTATTTGAAGATGTAAGTGTGTCCCTTGATCCTGGTACAGATCCAAGTAAGGTAGATGTGGTACTCAATGTGGCGGAACGCAGTAGTGGTTCAATCGCTGCTGGTGCGGGTATTAGTTCTGCCACTGGGTTATTTGGTACTGTTAGCTATCAACAGCAAAACCTGGGGGGTAGAGCGCAGAAACTGGGGGCTGAGGTACAGTTAGGAGAAAGAGAATTGCTGTTTGACCTGCGGTTTACAGATCCTTGGATTGCTGGTGATCCTTACCGTACTTCCTACACAACCAATATTTTCCGTCGTCGTTCAATTTCTCTGATTTTCGAAGGTAAAAATGACGCTATAGAAACCTTTGACCCTAGTGATATTACTAATGAAGATGACCAGGATCGCCCCCGAATTACCCGTTTAGGCGGTGGTGTATCCTTTACCCGTCCTCTTTCTGTTAATCCTTACCAAAATCCAGAATGGACAGCTTCAGCAGGTTTGCAGTATCAACGAGTTTCTAGCCGTGATGCTGATGGCAATCTGAGAAAAGAAGGGGCGATATTTGATGATAATGGCAATCAAATTAGCCCTAAAATTCCTCTGACGCAATCAGGTACAGGTGAAGACGATTTGCTATTATTGCAACTGGCCGCACAACGTGATCGCCGTAATAATCCCTTACAACCTACCAATGGTTCTTACCTCCGCGTCGGAGTTGACCAATCTGTACCCGTGGGACAAGGCAATATTTTACTGACTAGGCTACGGGGTAACTACAGCCAATATTTACCAGTAAAATTCCTCGGCTTTGGTAAAGGCCCACAAACCCTAGCATTTAACCTCCAAGGGGGTACAATTCTCGGTGATGTACCTCCCTACGAAGCCTTTACCCTTGGTGGTAGTAATTCTGTGCGGGGTTACGATGAAGGGAGATTAGCAACTGGACGTAGCTATGTACAAGCATCTGTTGAGTATCGTTTTCCTGTCTTTTCTGTAGTCAGTGGCGCTCTATTTTTTGATTACGGTAGTGACCTGGGAAGCAATACCAGAACAGCAGAAATTTTGAACAAAAATGGTACTGGCTATGGTTATGGTCTAGGTGTGCGTGTACAGTCACCATTAGGACCAATTCGTATAGACTACGGTATGAGCGATGATGGCGATAGCCGCATTAACTTCGGGATAGGGGAAAGGTTTTAAATTGGTCAGTGGTCAGTGGGTCATTAGCAATTGATAACTGATAACTGATAACTGTTGAAAATCAGGGTGTGTACTAAATCTAAATATCAAGCAGATGAGTAATAACAACGTAAATATATTGGCTTTTGATCTATGCACCAACACACTTTAGCTGCGGAAGTTATCCAAAAGGGTGTGGGGCTGCATAGTGGTGTGAGTAGTAGTTTGAGGATACTACCAGCAGAACCGGGAAGTGATCGCTATTTTGTGCGGGTGGATTTGCCTAATTCTCCTATTATTCCCGCCACAGTTGCTGCTGTTAATCAGACTCTTCTTTCTACTCAGTTGGGTACAGAGGAGGTTTATGTCCGCACAGTAGAACATTTATTGGCAGCTTTGTCTGCTATGGGTGTAGATAATGCTCGCATTGAAATTGATGGTTCAGAAGTGCCGCTTTTGGATGGTTCGGCTCAGGTTTGGACTGATAGCATTGCCGCAGTGGGCTTAGTATTACAACCAGTCTGTGACAAACAATCACCGATATTTATTAAAGAACCGCTTTGGGTGCATCAGGGGGATGCTTTTATATACGCCATACCTGCGCCAGAAACCCGTTTTAGCTATGGGATTGATTTTGATTTACCAGCTATTGGTAATCAATGGCACAGTTGGTCATTATCTACTAATCTAGAAAATACATTTATTACAGAAATTGCCCCGGCTCGTACTTTTGGTTTATTACATCAAATTGAATATCTACAAAAATCAGGATTAATCAAAGGTGGCACCTTGGATAATGCCCTGGTTTGTGGTTCTGATGGTTGGGTAAATCCACCATTGAGATTTGCAAATGAACCAGTACGCCATAAAATCCTGGATTTAGTAGGAGACATTAGCTTACTGGGCAAATTTCCCCTTGCTCATTTCTTGGCATACAAAGCCAGTCATAATCTGCATATTCAACTAGCACAGAAAATTTTAGAATCATTTTAGAATTTAATTCTGTCTCTTAGTTTTGACTCTGGTTACTAATCCAAGCAAGAAGGAATTAGTAATTAAGAACTACAAATTACTCATTACAAATTACCCATGTCAACTCTCACCCAAGCTAACTCTACCGACGTGACTACATCTGAAGGAGATCATCAGGAAACCAATACACTGACAATTAAAACAACCTACTCTGTGGAAGAGATTCAACAATTACTACCGCACCGTTATCCCTTTTTACTGGTAGATAAAATTATTGACTATGTACCAGGAAAAATGGCTGTGGGTGTGAAAAATGTCACCTTTAATGAACCCCACTTTCAAGGTCATTTTCCCGGAGGTGCATTAATGCCTGGTGTACTCATTGTGGAAGCAATGGCGCAAGTCGGTGGGGTGGTCATGACCCAAATGTCTGATAGCCCCGGAGGACTGTTTGTATTTGCAGGTATTGATAAAGTCCGTTTTCGCCGTCAAGTAACACCTGGTGATCAGCTGGTTATGACCGTGGAACTGTTATGGGTTAAACAGCGTCGTTTCAGTAAAATGCAAGGTCGAGCCCAAGTTGATGGACAAATAGCTGCTGAAGGAGAATTGATGTTTTCTTTGGTTAGCTAAAATTCTGCTTTGCTGTTCTGGGCATAGCCATGAAATGCCCTCAGCTAATTATAAGGGAGGATAACAGTAGTAATAAAAAACCACAAGCGTATTTACTGATATCTGGATTTTCGTCATCCTCACACATAGCTTGTTTTGCCCGACACTTTTTTTCACTGAACTCAGTTCTGGAGAGTCACCCTTGAAGACACTTATTCATCCAACTGCTGTAATACATCCAAATTCGGAACTCCACTCAACGGTGCAAGTCGGTGCTTATGCTGTGATTGGAGCGAATGTCAAAGTCGGACAGGAAACTGTTATTGGCTCTCATACTGTTCTAGAAGGTCCATGTGATATAGGAGCGCGAAATCATATTTTTCCTGGTGCTGCCATCGGTATGGAACCCCAAGACCTGAAGTATGTAGGAGAACCAACTTGGGTGAAAGTTGGCGACAATAATTCAATTCGTGAATATGTGACTATTAACCGTGCTACTGGTCGAGGGGAAGCGACGGTAATCGGTAATGGTAATCTATTGATGGCTTATGTTCATATAGGTCATAATTGCGTGATTGAAGACTCGGTGGTGATTGCTAATTCTGTGGCTTTAGCGGGTCATGTTCACATTGAGTCAAGAGCTAGATTAAGTGGCGTTTTAGGTGTGCATCAATTTGTACATATTGGTGGTATGTCCATGGTGGGCGGGATGACTCGCATTGATCGAGATGTAGCGCCTTATATGTTAGTTGAGGGTAATCCGTCACGGGTGCGATCGCTCAACTTGGTGGGAATAAAACGCTCAGGAATGTCTGCTAAAGAATTCGAACTTTTGAAAAAAGCTTTTCGTATTCTCTACCGTTCTAATTTGCTTTTTAAAGATGCTTTGGTCCAGTTAGAAATGTTGGGAGATACGGAACAATTGGAACACCTACACCATTTCTTACGGCATTCACAAATGCCAGGAAGACGCGGTTTGATTCCTGGAAAGGCGAGAAAAGGCACAAGAGATGAGTCGTGATTTATCAGTGATGAATGGTGGATGAATCACTCCTAAATTCATCATTCATTCATTGGATTCCATAACAGTGAATACAAGAAGGAAGCAGAAAACCCAAACTTTAAAATCTAAAATCTAAAATCTAAAATTCAAATGCGGATATTTATCAGCACTGGGGAAGTTTCTGGAGATTTGCAGGGGGCGCTGTTAATTACGGCGCTTCAGCGTCAGGTTATGACGAGGGGGTTACAATTAGAGATTGTGGCTTTGGGTGGGGATAAAATGGCCGCAGCTGGGGCAACTATTTTGGGTGACACCAGCGGTATTGGTTCGATGGGAATAATTGAGGCTTTACCGTATTTTATACCTACTATACAGGTACAACGACGAGCAATCGCTTACTTGAAACAAAATCCCCCTGACTTAATAGTGCTAATTGACTACATGACCCCTAATATCGGGATTGGTAGTTATATGCATGAACATTTTCCTAATGTGCCTGTGGTATATTACATCGCTCCCCAAGAGTGGGTTTGGTCGCTGAGTTTCGAGAGAACAAAACGCATAGTTAGCTTTACGGATAAGTTATTGGCGATTTTTCCTGAAGAAGCTCGTTATTATCAGGAGAAGGGGGCTAGAGTTCATTGGGTTGGTCATCCTTTAGTTGATAAGGTGGCCAATGCGCCGACTCGAGAAGCAGCGCGGACAAGTTTAGGAATTAAACCAGAACAAATTGCGATCGCTCTTTTAACCGCTTCTCGTCATCAGGAATTAAAATATCTATTGCCAGTAATTTTTCAAGCTGCTCAAAATCTACAATCTAAATTACCAGAAGTACATTTTTGGATTCCTCTATCTTTGGAAATATTTAGAGATAAAATTGAAAAAGGTATTCAACATTATGCTTTACAAGCAACAGTTGTATCAGATCAAAAACAAGAAGTTTTCGCAGCTGTTGATTTTGCAATTACCAAATCTGGGACTGTAAATTTAGAATTAGCTTTGTTAAATGTACCGCAAGTAGTTGTTTATCGTCTTAGTCCTTTTACTGCTTGGGTAGGGCGTAATATTCTTAAAGGTTCTATTCCCTTCGCTTCACCAGTGAATTTAGTTGTGATGCGGGAAATTGTCCCAGAATTGCTACAAGAACAAGCCACAGCAGAGAATATTACTCAAGCTACAATGGAATTATTATTAAATCATGAAAAGAAACAAAAAACTTTAGAAGATTATCAAGAAATGCGGGAATATTTGGGGGAATTAGGAGTGTGTGATCGCGCTGCAAAAGAAATTTTAGAAATGAAAATATAGGTGATAGATTACAGATGACAGGTTGCAGATAATGACAGGTTACAGATAAAATGTTTAGACAACGGCCAATTGCAGTTGACTTATTTGCAGGTGCAGGAGGTATGAGCCTTGGCTTTGAACAAGCAGGTTTTGATGTACTTGTATCTGTAGAACTAGACCCAATTCATTGTGCAATTCATAAATTTAACTTTCCCTTTTGGAAAGTCTTATGTAAAAGTGTAGAAGAAACAACAGGGTCAGAAATTAGAAATAGTTCTGACATTGGTAATCAAGAAATTGATGTAGTGTTTGGCGGTCCACCATGTCAAGGGTTTTCATTAATTGGTAAACGTTCTATTGATGACCCTAGAAATACTCTAGTTTTCCATTTTATTAGGTTGGTTTTGGAACTACAACCTAATTTTTTTGTTTTGGAAAATGTTAAAGGAATGACCGTAGGTAAACACAAAGAATTTACTACGGAAATAATTGATAAGTTTGAAAATAATGGTTATAAGGTGAATCGAAATTATCAAGTATTAAATGCTGCTAATTATGGAGTACCACAAAATCGAGAAAGATTATTTTTATTAGGTTGTCGTCAAGATTTAAAATTACCAAATCATCCAGATAAAATTACCCATCCTGCCAAATCTAATAACTCTATAGCTTGCACCACAATTGCACTATCAAAATTACCATCAACACCTACAGTTTTGCAAGCTATTCAAGACCTACCGGAAATAGAAAATTATCCAGAATTATATCAACAGGATTGGGTAGTAACTGATTTTGGAAAACCTAGTAATTACGGGAAAAAAATGCGTAATCTTAGCCTATCCAAAAATAATTATTCCTATCAGCGTAAGTTTAATCATAACATTCTAACATCCAGTTTAAGAACAAAACATAACCCCGAATCCATCGAAAGATTTGCATTAACTCCCTATGGAAAAATCGAACCAATCAGCCGTTTTTATAAACTAGCTCCTGATGGCTTATGTAACACACTCAGAGCAGGAACAGCAAGTAATAAAGGTTCATTTACTTCCCCTCGTCCCATACATCCTTTTAAACCTAGATGTATTACTGTTAGAGAAGCTGCACGGTTGCATTCTTATCCTGATTGGTTTAGATTTCATGCCACAAAATGGCATGGTTTTAGACAAATTGGTAACTCTGTTCCTCCACTTTTAGCTCAAGCTGTAGCATCAGAAATTATTAAAGTGTTAGGTATAAAATCTTCCCAACTTAAGTCCGGTAAGGATTTAAAAGATTTAGGAGAAACCAGGTTATTAACATTTGATATGTCAGAAGCTGCTAAATATTTTGAAGTTAATCCTGATGTTATAGAACCTAGAATTAGAAAGAAATGAATTATACAGCAGGAGTCAGGAGTAAAACTCTCTTGCTGTCTTGGTTTCAATTTAGATTCTGTACCTCATTGATCTGCAATATACTGTAAATATTAATAGGCAATGTAACCCACCCTTAACTAATATTATGTCACTACTCCAAGATTGTGTGTAAATGAGATAAGCCATTTTTTTCGCTTTCTTATTTGCATCTTAGCGCGAAATAAAAGATCTGAAATGTAAGGTAAGCCACTACAACCAAACAGATAAAAATACTAAACTCAGATTCTATTACCAACAAAAATTATGCAAAAGCTGGGTTTATTTTTAATCATTATCTCATTTTTACCGTGGCTGGCGATGGCAATTTTGCCATTTATATCACTTTCCGTTGCCCAAAAAGCCCTGTTAGTACCAGCGTTATTGGTTTTCGCTGAAGTTATATTTTGGTTAGGTGCGCTACTGGTAGGAAAAGAAGTAGTGCAGCGATATCGACGTTATTTGAATTTCCGTTACTTGCGGATATTGTTCAAAAGATGGAAGCGGAAAAACAGAAAAAGATTCTAATTGGATAGAATAAGTATTTAGAAACCTTTGTATAAATTAAGAAAATGGCAGGATACAAACTCAGCGAAACCGAACTAAAACAAGCCCTCAATAGTTTACCAGGATGGCAAATTAAAGAAGGCAAGTTATACAAAGAATACAAATTTAATTCCTTTGCTACAGCCTTGGGTTGGATGGTAACTGTTGGTGTTCACGCGGAAATAATGGAACATCACCCGGAATGGTTTAATGTTTACAGCACGGTCTGGGTGAATCTTGTTACCCACGACAACGGTAATGCTATCAGCAATTTAGATATTGAACTAGCGAAGAAAATGGAAGAAATCTATAGTTCGTAATTGGGAATAGGAATTAATTAATCTCCTCCATTTTCCAGTCCCCAATCACCTAACTTGTTTCCTGAATTTGTAACCTAATCGTTTGTTCTCTTGGACCACTTAGTTGCAGTTCCATGACTTCTCCTCCCAGCGGTTCTACGCAACTGAGGAGCGCTCGCAAATTGGGGGTACTTGCACCACTATCAACGTATAATCTATCAGCCAAGTTACTGATTTTTTTCCAAGTCATGTATAACTTGGCTATACTTTGTTCCATTTGAGATGCTTGATTTACTAAATCCGCCGCAATACTCAAACAGCCGATTCTTTGGGCTTCTTCTAATGCGGTTTCAATATCCACATTTTCTTCTGTCAGTGCCTGAACTTGGGCAGCAGATTTGAGATATTTTGCTAATTGACGGGCTTCTGTAGTGGCTTGTTTGAGAGTATCAATATCAGGATTAGCCGCTATATCCCTTTGTAATACCCTTCGGTGTGATTCTGGCAGTTTTTCCATTTCCTTGACCAGAGGGGCAATATAGCGAGCAGGAAGGCTATTATCTGCGGCTTTTTCCTTAACTGGTTCAGGTAAGAATTCTGAAGACATGGCTGTCCATTCGTCGCTGAGTTGACGGACTTCTCTGCGGGTGATGCGATCGCCTTTTTGCGCGGCTTCACTCACCATCTGTTGTACTTCTGGGGCAGCTTTGGCGGTTTCTACAAATGCCCGTTTACTAAAATTATTAACACTGCCTGGATCAAGTTTGCCTTCTTCTAGGAGAGTATCAGCACTGTTAGCCAATTGAATCCAGGAATAAGCTTGAGTTTTACTAATTTCCCTTTCCTTCAACCATTTGAGGAAACCAGTACCTCTGCTATCACCACCTTTTTTTTCTCTATCGCGGATAGCCCTTAAAATGCGACCTCGCCAAATTTCTGTTTGCAAATCAAAGCGATCACATACTTGCCAAGCTACATCTAACTGCTGTAAAAAGTCAGACTCAGCAATCTGTTCATCTTCTGGATCTGGGAGTTCAAAGTCTAAGTCTACTGGCTGTTGCAGTGCAGCAGCAAGGTCATTCATAGAGTCGGTATCTTGCACGATGGATAGCTGGTTGGTGTGTGCGATCGGTTGATTGTCACAAATACTGCGTACTTACACAGAATAGGCAACAACAAACAGCTAAATATTATATACCAATCCGGTTTGATTTATGATAGCTTGCGTGCCGTAAGCCATAATTACTCTTTAGGGCAGAGAATAGGCAATAGGGAATAACCAAGAATAAAACTTCTAGTGTACGGAACGGAATGTTTTCAAAAATAGAATAGAATCCTAGAGTTAAAAAATTAAACTAATTGTCTAGAAGCACAACAGAGATCGCCCAATATAAACCCGGTCTTCCCAGTAAAAATAACATTACCCATCCCCCTGGAGGAAAGGGATGGAAGAAATTACTCTGTAAAACATTACTGGTCATCGTAGCGTGTACAGACACATCCCCTTTAGGGGGAGCACAGTCAAAGGGAGTTATCAACCCGTCAATACCAGGAGCTGTAACTCCCACCAACACTATTTTGTTTTGGAAAGTGTGAGTAGGTATTTGTTGCTCTACTACATCCACAAAGGAATATTGTGGTATCTTGTGGGCTTTAATGTACTTTTGCCTTGTCCACGGAAACTGTCCAAACTCATTGAAACTTTTATCATCTATTACCACCATTACCACACGCTCATCCTAGTTAGCTTCTCCCCGCAGGCGAAATAGGTATGATCCATTCCAGTGCTTGAAAGATTCCCAGCAGGAGAATAACAGCCACTATCAACATTCACATCCAACTGGGGCGCAAACGCCAAATAAATCGATCTTTGTTTATTTTGATAGGTGACAGACCTGGAAAGTTTGCAAACTTCTAAGTAGCGGTTAACTCTTACCTGCAATTTATTCTGTGCTAATACTTGACGGATTGTTAACAACGTAACTACAGATACACCCAATAATAGCTAATGTCTTTTGATTCCGATGCTGCTATTTGATCCTCGTTTCTAATTTACGCGATACCAGGCACTTTCTAATTGTTTCCGATAATCTAGAAATTAGACTTCAGCTAAACAAAAATGAACCAGGTAGACTATCTCCGCATTAGTTTATCGTTGTAATTTCCGTTGTCTGTACTGTATGCCAGAGGGTGCAGAATTAAACTATATCCTCAAACAACAGTTGTTAACTGGTGAGGAACTTCTCACTCTGATTCAAGAGGTATTTATTCCTGTCGGTTTTACCGAGTTTCGTTTGACTGGTAGTGAACCTCTGTTACGTCCTGGTGTGGTGGAGTTGGTGAAGGAAATTGCCAATTTTCCCCAAACTCAGGATTTAGCAATGACTACTAATGGATTTTTATTAGCACCCATAGCGAAGAATCTCTATGATGCAGGTTTAAGAAGGATCAATATTAGTTTAGATTCTCTTGACCCAGATACCTTTGAGCAAATTATGGGTAATCATGGGCGTGAACGTTGGCAACAAGTTTGGGAAGGGACTCAAGCTACCTATAATGTGGGTTTTGATCCGTTAAAGTTAAATGTATTTGTAATTAATTCCTGGTGTTAATGACCATGAAATTTTAGATTTAGCCGCGCTGACGATTGACAAAAATTGGCACGTCCGGTTTATTGAGTTTATGCCTATTGGTAATGGTCAATTATTTGGCGATCGCGCAAATCTTTGGTAATGGACCTGCTGGTGTGTTTCAAATTCCAGGAGGGAAGGGAATACTAGGTTTTATCAGCCAGATGTCAGAATATTTTTGTGATCGTTGTAATCGATTAGGTCTACGTGCTGATGGCTGGTTACGTCCCTGCTTATTCAATGAAACTGGTCAAATCGATTTAAAAACCTCTTTGCGTGCTGGTATTAGCACCGTTCAATTGCAAGAAAAAGTTCCACAACTATTAAACTTCAAATCTGAAATTAACTTTAAACAACGCGACTCAGGTACAGTCGGCTCTTACACCCGTACCATGTCGCAAATTGGGGGTTAGTCATTAGTCATTAGGAACAGGGAACAGCGAACAGAAAAGAATAACAATTCATCACTGATAACTGATCACTGACTACTGACTACTGACCACTGACTATTACGCTTGACGTGAGACTATTACGCTTGACGTGAGTAGTATTCCACCACAAGCAGTTCATTAACTTGTAGTGCTACCCATTCTCTTTCAATCACACTATTAACTTTGCCAGTTAATTTATTTTTATCAAATTCTAAGTGATTGGGGAGGTTAGCTAAACCGGGATATTGCAAGTTAGATTCCACCAATTTCTTGGATGCTTCATTATCCCTCACAGCAATTTCTTCACCAGGACGGCACTGATAGCTGGCAATATTCACTACACGACCATTAACGGTGACGTGACCATGATTTACTAGTTGACGTGCTCCGGGAATGGTGGGGGCCATACCCATGCGAAAAACTGTATTGTCTAAGCGCATTTCCAGCAATTGCAGCAAAACCTGTCCAGTAGAGCCAGTTACACGCCTAGCTTTACGAACGTAGCGCAGCATTTGTTTTTCTGTTAACCCGTAGTTCAAGCGGAGTTTTTGCTTTTCTTCTAGACGGATAGCATACTCAGAACGTTTTTTACGGTTCTGACCATGTTGTCCTGGTGCATAGGCGCGTCTAGCACTTTTTCGAGTTAGGCCTGGTAATTCGCCCAAGCGGCGGACAATTCTGAGGCGAGGCCCTCTATATCGGGACATGAGTTTCCTTAATTTAATCCTGTTTAAACTTTACCCAAATTTTTAATTATTACATTCCTTGCTCCAATTAGCTAGAGGATTATCAATAAAATTATCTGTGAACAGATAGATATACAGCAGATTGCAGGTAAATAAAGTCTGCAGTTTCCATCAACAAATGGCTTACGCCAAGCTGCACTATCAAGTATCAAGCGTATTTTACTCCTGACTCCTGAATTTTGCTGTAAATTCCGCATTTTTGATGCGTGCTTAGATTATACACAAGGAGAGAAAAATCAGCACAATCTGATCATTAAGGACATTATTGATGATTTAGGTTTAGTTATCAATTTCAGAAGCCAAAAATTCCTGAATTTTAGAACGGGGTGAGAAAATTCTAAGTTAGCATAGCCTTGGGTGTTTGGAGAATAACGGAGAATAGCAATGATAAAAAGGCTAAAACAAATTAGCAGCAGAATTTTCACAGTTCCAGTTGTAGCTATAGCTGGATTGTTAACAAATATTCTGCCGAGCCACGCTGTTATAGACTCTTATAGAAATGATTACCGTGCCTGTGCAGCGCAATTATTGAGTGTAGGAGTCACAACACAAGCAGCATCTCAAGGTTGTGCTACAGCAATCCGACCCAGAGAGTTGTCTACCTGCGTGGCTCAAATTAAAAAGCAGACACAGATTAACCCTAAAGATGCCCTTTATTCCTGTGGTCAAGCCCGCCGTCCGGAAGATTTAGCTACCTGTATAGTGGGTATTAGCAAAAGCACTAAGGAGGAAATTAATCAAGCTACCTTAACCTACTGTGGACGTAGTTTATTACCGGTGACTTTTGCTCAGTGTGTAGTTGGCTTGGGTCAAGAAATTGAGATGACTTCAATTCAGGCTTTGGATACTTGTATAGATGCCAGTGAGCGGTCTAGTGGCATTGGAACTGGAATGACAACACCACCGGTTTCTATGCCTCGTTTTGAGACTGTTCCCATGCCATCAGCTCCTAGCATTAAGTAAATTGGTAACGCTTTAAAGTTAGCAGTGAGTCGCATAATTCTAGGGTTGGGAAACTTTCCACCCGACTAGTCTGTCAAACCAAAGATGATGGGGTTAAGGCAAGTTTGAGGAGCAAATAAAATAAAGTTCCAGCTTTAACCCTCTCGAATTTGCTTTAACTGACTACTAAAGATAATGTGAGAACTTTGCTTTCTACACATATCAGATTTGTGTCAGATTACTGGTCTTGATTAGCAAACACCATTTGTAAGACCATAGGCATACCTCCATCTTGGTGATATTTATCTGCCCAAGCACGGATGATTTCATCTAATTCTTCCATGGCCTGCTGCATTTGTTCAATGGGGATATCCAATTCTTCCACAGCACGCATAGAATTGGCTTTTCTTTCCGCCCAATCTTTCATCATGCGGAAATAGCGAGCAGTATCTTCCACCATTGTGTAAGTACGCTCTTGGTCGTCTGCTGGGGCGTAAAAAGGACGAGTCAGTGCATAGAAGGGCATTCCCCAAGGTGAATCAATGCGTGTGACTGTACCTGAGTAGAGTAAACGGCGCTTGATATGTTCTGCTAAGGCTTCACTCAGGGGCATTTGGTGGTGAGGTGGTAACTCCTCTTGTGATCGCTTGTGGAGAAACTCAATCAACTCCAAAAACTCAAAGGAAGTAACTAACTGAGCATCTGGTAAGTTTTTGGGCAACTTGCGCTCAATTTGCTTTTTCTCTTCGCTTGTCAAGCTTGTACCAGGAACACGGGATCTTCCTGGATGCCAAGGATATTTTTCCATCCATAGATATGGCAGTTGAATCAAATAGCGCGGTTCTTGGGAACCCAGCATTTTTAGCAATTTACCTTCAGTCAGAGCTTGTCTTACTTCTTCAACAATGATTTTTACTCGCTTTGGCTCAAGGTGGTGCAAATGTCCTGTCATTCGCAGGTTTTGTCCCTGCTCCAGATAGGTCATATAAATTGCACACTTAGCTGCTGTTGCGGCTGCATCTAAAAATGCTCCATGCCTGTGTCCACTTGTACGCATGGCACTGAAAGCTAGATAAAGCATGATCTGATCCATCGCACTCGGACCCAGACGTTTGATCAGATCTATGTCGTTACTCATATTCACAGACAGATGAATGGCACGTTTACAAGAGTGATATTCAAATTAAACTACTCATCATACACCCAATTACAATTTTTGTCTTCACCTGAAATGAAGGTTTGTCATGCTTTCACCATAGTTTGGCTATGGTTTTGATGATATTAGGGTGTAGATCGCTAATTCTAACAGCAAAGGTGACTTAGCTCACCACTAAATTATGGCATTGCGCTACATCAAATTAAATCTAATTAATGCAGCTAATTTGCTTTTTTTGCCAACTGAACTTTTGGGTGTAATGCAATGCTGTTCACTCATAAAAGCTAATCCTAGTTTAGCACCTAATTTATCTTGATTTAGAAATATGAAAGTTACTTGAATTCAACAGTCAATGTTCTCTCAAAATATGTAGTTTCATGTTTCTGCATCATTTAATTCTTGAAGCTAGAAGATTGCGATTGAGTTTGCACTTTCTCAAAGCTGAGAGCAACAGCACCACCAGTTACTAATAAAACTCCCAAGATTTGAATGAGATCCAGTTTTTCCTGAATCATTAATCCAGCAAAAATCACTGTTGAAATTGGAACAACAGCACCAATTATAGCCGAGCGTGGCCCACCTAATTTGCGAATTCCAAAGTTGTTAAATAAATATCCACAAAGAGTGAGAACACCCAACATAAAAGCACTTAAAATCACTTCCAGTAAATTGGATGATCTAATGGCTAAACCCCAATCGCTTGGTAATGGTACTAATAAACAGATGAAGCTTAATAGTAACATGGTGGCAAAGTTAATTAAAGCAAATGAAACTGGATGCAGTTTCGGAGCGCATAACCTAGTAAAAATTACGTAAATAGCAAAAGCTATTCCGGACATAATTCCAGAAATAATTCCTAAAGAGGTATTACTCGTACCAGTTGAATAACTACCCAAGATTAATAATTGACCAAAAAAGATGCTGGAAATTGCACCAGAACTAAATAAATTAGGACGCTCACAAAAGAGAAACCATGATAAGAGTCCAGTAATCATGGGATAGATAAAGAACAGTGCGATCGCGATTCCTGTTGTTACTTTACCAATAGCAATGTAAATCAGTACCTGTGACAAAAATAAAAAGCCACCACTCACAACTGATAACAATAAAACTGGTTTTGTTTTGTCACTATTGGGAGCAGTACTTATACTCACTGAATCAAATAAATTTTGTAGGTCTTGCCAAACTGGGGGATGTAAGATGGGAGCCAAAAGTAACATCAATGGCACAACCACCAATAACCGGAGCATTAAAATTAAGAAAATATTCCCCAAGGTTGGTGATATCAATTGCTGGGTTTCAAAATTTCCAAGCAAATCAGAACCTTCATTGAAAAGCGCCTTCACAGCTACGTTATAAAGCGATGACATCACTGTTGAGGATGCAACCAACAGAAAACCTCCCTGAATCGGCGACCAGTTTGGAGAATTCCGGGTTCTTTGTCGTCGAGGTATTGTTTCCCAGTTGGCTGTTAGTGGGGGTTGGTATTTAGTTGATTGCTTTGCTGAGAAGTCAGGAGAAAGAACAGAAATTGGCTCAGGTGTTTTGGATTGAGTTGGTGGTTCTGTGGTTAATTGTTGTGCTGAAGAATCAGCAGTGATAACAGAAGTTGACTCAGATATGTTTTGTTGAGTTGGTAATTCTGTGGTGGATTGTTGTGCTGAAAAATCAGCAGTGATAACAGAAGTTGATTCCGAGGGCTGATTTTCCTGGGGGAGTGGAAATGTAATCACAGCGTTGATTGCTGAATTTTCATTTTTTGGCGATTCCTGAGTTACCAAGGAAATTGGTTCAGCAATAATTCGTTCTGGTGATTTTTCCAAAAAACCGTTTTTGTGAGGTTCAGTTAGTTGTAAAACTGTTGGTGCACCTCCTGTTACCACCTTGAGAGGAATGGTTTCTCTGGTCTTCTCTAGTTCCCCTCGGAGGCGATTCACAAATTCTGATAAAATCTCTTCCCCTTGCTGCTGTTGGTCATGCATTCGTGATAGCTGCTGGGAAAGATGACTATGATAATTTTTGAGTTCTTGTTGCAGCGAGCTAAAAGCAATGGTGACAGTATCATCGAGATTGTCCAGCATTTGGCTGACATTTTCACTGATCTCACTAGCTACTGTAGAGTTAATTTTAGCAGATCTGACCGCGGCACGTTCAGAAGGCTCAACTTCAATTGATTGGGTAGCTAATGTCTTCAGTGAAGATTGCAATTGGGAGGATATGTGCTTTGCTAAAACTTCCGCCAGCTGACGAATTAGAACTTGTTGTTCGGTAATTTGTCGAGCCTGTTGTAACTTGTCTTTTTCCTCTATCAGTTTTTGGATATCATTCACTAAACGGGTTTTTTCAGCTTCTAGACGCTTTACATCGTCTTGCAAAGACTTGAGAAGATTTTTTTGCAGATTTTCTAGGTCTTCAACTATATCCCAGAGGGCATTTTCAGCTGCTCTAGATAGGTCGCCTCTGATTCGTGGGTTGTCTGGTCGCTTTTCAAATCGCCCCATTAGTTTCTAACCTCTAACACCTTGACGATAAATTCAGGTACCAGTTGTCAGTTATCAGACTGATAACTGTTCACTGTTCACTGTTTGCTGTTCACTGTTTACTGTTTACTGTTTACTGTTTCAAAGCCTTGCAGATTGCTAGGTTGTTAAAAACCAAAATTTGTGCGAAGTGTAAATTGCGTGATGACAGTTTCCGTTGCTCTGAGGAATTAAAGTATTGTTCTGGGAAAAATAGAAGATAATACTATCTGGTTCCTGGACAATATTCTAATAAATGACTAACAATTCTGCAAAAATAGGCTTTAGTTTTGGGAGTATTTGCAGAATATACCAGTTTGTGATTGGGTTGAATTCGGATTAAATGTAGGCGTAAACCACCGAAACTTTTGGACCTAGTCAGTAATATTACTTAGGCTACAAACGGCGGATGTATTGCACTCATGATGAGAACTGCTAGGTAAGAATCTCAATAGATTTCATTTTAAATTTAATATGATCCGGATAATACTGAATATTATGGCGCTGATTACAGCACTGATTGGTACTGTAATTACCCAGGCTGTGGCGATTCCTTGGAGTGTTTGAAATTTGATGGATTTGAGGTTTTGCACTAGTCCAATGCCTACTACACCACCAACAAGCGCATGAGAGGTGGATACAGGTAGACCTAATCGGGAAGCTAGTAAGATGGTAGTGGCGGTGGCTAGTTCGGCACAGAATCCGCTACTAGGTTGTAGGGAGATGATGTTTTCGGCAATGGTGGCTATGACTTTTTTGCCCCATATTGCCAAACCTGCGACTATGCCGACACCACCAAGAATCGTAATCCATAAGGGAATAGTGATTCCGTTGTTGGGGACGCTATGTGTTTGATTGATGTAGGAAATGACAGCTAGGGGTGCAATCGCATTGCCGACATCATTTGAACCATGTGCAAAAGCGACAAAGCAAGCACTTAATAGTTGGAAGCGTCCGAATAATTGCTCTGTGGGATTAGTGATTGGTGATTGGTGATTGGTGATTGGGGAGTTAAGTTTTCTCCAGCTATAGAGTATAAGTCCAATTGCTGCTGCTGCACCTGTGAAAATGGGGATGTCGTGAGCAGGGATGTTTAAACCGACTTTCTCAATTAAAAAGTTTGTCAGTGGTTGAGTTAAGGATGGTAGAACTATTACACCAAATATACCCAGTAAAATTGTGCTTAACCAGGGAATCCATTCTTGTAATTGTAGGCGAGGGTCTGGTTGAGATAAGATCCAGTGTTGGATGAAAACGTAAAAAAAAGCAGCGATAATTGCACTAATCATGGGTGTTAATACCCAACCTATGGTTATTAAACCAATAGATGACCAATCTATTGCTTCTATGCCTAATGCTACCCAAGTAAAGCCTGCAATCCCACCGACTACTGCATGAGATGAGGAGACTGGTAAACCTAGTGCGGTGGCTATTTGCAGCCATACCCCGGCTGATACAAGTACCGTTACCATCCCTAAAGCGAGGGTTTGTGGTGTAGCGATAAATAAGTCGGGGTGGGCAATTTTCGTCCCTAGTGTTTCTGTCACTCCATGCCCGAATAATACAGCACCTGTAAATTCTAGGATTCCGGCAATAATGATTGCTTGTTTGACGGTGACGGCTTTAGAACCTACAGATGTTCCCATGGCGTTAGCAACGTCATTTGCACCCAGGTTAAAAGCAACGTATAAGCCTAAGAAAGCGATTATAATCATAATTGTCTGATAGCGTAGCGTGGCGCAAGCCATATCAGGATGTCCAGGATTTAAGGATGAACAGGATTTTAGAATGAAAGGTATTCACTAAAAATCCTTTTCTTATTACCAATTACCCATTACCAAATTAGGGATAAATCAAAATTTTATACGTTTCTGGTGTGGGTGTGATCGCTTGGTTTACAGCTTGTGATAAATCTTGTAGGGGATAGTGATCGCTAATCAAGGCTTTAACATCAATGCGACGATTAAAAACTATATCCGCAGATAGACTTTGCAGACGGTAAGATGAACTATAACTACCCATTAGGTCAATTTCTCGACGATAAAGAATATTTGGGTTAATGGGAATTTCCACTTCATCGGGAAACTCAGCAAAAAAGAGAATTCTTCCACCTTTGCGGGTACAGTCTAATGCTTGAAAAAATGCTTTATCACTGGGGACAGCTAACAACGTGAAATCAACACCCAGACCTCTAGTTAAACCTTGAATCTTTCCTGGTAAATCAGGATCACGGGCATCAAAAGCCGCTTCTGCTCCTCCCACTTGCACAGCTTTTTCAATTCTAGAAGGTAGCAGGTCAGTTGCGATCGCTCTCCCACCAAAATACTTCACCAACATCATAAACATTAACCCAATTGGACCAGCCCCAGTTACTAACACAGTTTGTCCTGGTCCGATCTTGGCTTTCTTAATAGCTTTTAAACAGCAATTAGTCGGTTCAACAAAACTGGCTTCTTCAAAACTGATATCATCAGGAATAGGAATTAACCCACCATTCTGCACAATATGGCCTGGTACTTTCACATACTCAGCAAAACCACCACCACTAGGATTAAAACCTGCGGTAGTGGAGATATGTTTATAAACATCGCACATCGAGAAATTATCATTTAAGCAATAGGCGCAACGCATACATGGTATATGGTGCATCACCGCTACCCGTTGTCCTAGCGTCCACCCTTGTACTTGAGAACCTACAGATGCGATCGTTCCAGCCGTTTCGTGTCCAAATATGCGAGGTGGTTCATACAAAGGATAACGAATTTTTTTAACATCTGACTGACATAAACCCACAACCCGCACCTGTACCAGGACTTCATCTGCTTCCAGTGTCGGAACTGGGATTTCTTCGTAGGATAATTGATTTACGCCTCTAAATACTTGTGCTTTCACGTTGGTTTCTTATCATTCAACGTTACTAGATTTAACATTTTTTGGTTGAGGTTAGGTTATGAAGTTTGATATTTCTTTCTTTTAGCTTCTTCTAATTGTTGCTCTAAGGTTTGTTCAAATATTTGGAATCCTTCAATATCTGCTGATGAAAGATATCCGCCAATTAGCCCATTCTCAAGGCTGAGAATCTCACCACGGTTGTCTTTAGCAGTAATTGTTAAAATTTCTCCTTTTTGCCAGAGTCGATACCGTTTACCCTCATAGCATTTACCCCCTTCTACTGCTGCCATACCTAGTCTACCCAAGGTCTTTTTGGCAGTTTGCACAATTTCATCAGCATAAAATTGGCAGCGAATACTACGAGTAAATTTTGGTACTTTATTCTTTCTTTTTAAATTATTTTTTTCTAACTTGTCAAGGGTTTCAGGAATACTCCTTGGAAGTTTAAGCTTATTAGACTGTTTCCAAATAACTTTAATCCTTGTTCCTGGATTTTGCTCATCAAAGTAGACTAAAAAATCATCTGGATGTCAAGTCTCAATCTCATAAGAAGCTAAAGATGCTACAGGAAAGTCATCAAGGTTAGTAGTAACAATTACTGCTGCGTTAGCAACTATAGCAGCAGCGACAACATGATGATCGGCTGGCTCGTTTGTCATCCAATATCTCAATTAATAAAGATATGGTTTTTTATTCTGATAGTTTTTGACCTGGTTTAATTTCTTAATTTCAAGAATGACCTTCAGTATATTCCTGCACATAAAAGTATTCATCCTGTTCATCAAAATATTCAAAAATTGTCGGAATTTGTTGATACTCTTCTCCCAATTTGCCTAATGCTTGGGTTTCTACTCTGAAAAGTCGCAGATATTCTTGCCAATATTGATTTAATATTTGTTGCTGTTCTGGAATAAGTAGGTGGGGGAAAAATTTATAACTATGTCATGGCGAATGCAGCAAAGGGGAATCAAGCAATCTCAAAGGTTTCAAGTAATTTACATTTTGTTACAAACTTATGTTTATTTGTGTCTACCTATTTAGGAAGATTTTCAATATTTAATTTAGGTCCTATCGGTAGTTCGAGTTGTTTGAAAATCCGAATTGGTTGGTTTTGGTGATTAAAGCATCTGACTTTATAAGTAATTCCAAAATCAGTCTTGTTAGATAAAAGATCGGTAACTTCGTAAGTTATCTCAGCAAAGTACCTATTTTCAAGATTTTATTTATAAATAATCTCAATTTCATTTCAGTGAGTTACGCCAATAGTTAATCTAATGCAATATATAATCAGCATGACAAATTTCCTCAAGATATCAATATATATATATATATGAATCAAACCTACACAACAGATGTCTTAGTGGTCGGAGGGGCAACCGGTGGAACTGCGGCCGCTATCCAAGCCGCACGACGAGGCGCTAAAACTATCCTGGTTAGCGAATTCTGCTGGTTAGGCGGAATGTTAACATCTACTGGCGTATCTGCACCGGATGGCAATGAATTACAATCTTTCCAAACAGGTCTATGGGGAGCGTTTATACAAGAATTACACCAACGACAGCCAGGAGGATTAGATAATAGTTGGGTGAGCTTTTTTAGTTATGATCCGCGTATAGCTGCAGAAATTTTTGCAGCCTGGGTGGAGGAATTACCCAATTTACAATGGATATCGGGAAGAATCCCTTTAGGAGTATTGCGTCAGGGAGACTGTATTACAGGTGTAAGCTTTGCAGATTTCACAGTCAACGCCAAAATTATTCTTGATGGTACAGAGTTAGGAGATTTGTTGGCTTTAGGGGAAGTACCTTACCGTTGGGGTTGGGAACTAAAGTCAGAGTGGGGAGAAACTAGCGCACCAGGAAATTTTAACTCTCTGACTGAAAAATATCCTGTGCAAGCACCGACTTGGGTTGTACTGATGGAGGATTTTGGGGAAAGTATCGCCCCAGAAATTCCATCTGCTCCTAATTATGACCCATTGCTGTTTACTGGGGCTTGGGATGATTATGGGGCAGAAAAATTTTTGAACTATGGACGTTTGCCTGGAAATCGGTTTATGATCAACTGGCCTATTTGTGGCAACGACTACGGCCAAGATGTCGGGCGTTTGATAAAGTCAGATATAGCAAGACGTGAGTTTAACCAAGAATGTTTCTGGCATAGTCAGAACTTTGCCCGTTTTATCCAAACTCAGCTTGGTAGACGCTACGGTTTAGCAGAAGGAGTTTTTCCTAGTCTCTCTCCAGCTTTTGCACTTCATCCCTATTTTCGGGAAAGTCGCCGCTTAGAGGGACTCATTACTGTCTGTGAGCAGGATATCCTACCATTAGCAGGTGGTACAGTTGCCGCTAAGTTTGATGATGCGATCGCAGTCGGTAACTACGCCAATGACCATCATTATCCTGGTGTCAAGTTCTTACTGCAACCCAAATCTATTCGCTGGGGGGGACGTTGGACAGGAACACCCTTTACTATACCCTATCGTTCTCTGATTCCTAAGTCTACAGATGGTTTGCTGGTCTGTGAGAAAAATATTTCTGTGTCCCATATTGCTAATGGGGCTACCAGAGTGCAACCTGTAGTCATGGGTATTGGTCAAGCAGCGGGTATGGCAGCTGCTCTCTGTTGTGAGTTAAACTGTCAGCCCAGGGATTTGCCAGTGAGGAAGTTGCAAACAGCTTTATTAACTGATGAGCGATCACCTACTGCAATTGTTCCCTTGTTCAATTTACCAATGAATCATCCAGACTGGTTAGACTGGCAAATTCATTATTTAGATAACTCAGAAACCTATCCCACCAGTGGAAATTGTCCTTGTTTATCGGTTGAACCGCGAGATTACTCGAATCTTGATTGTTTCATAGGCATTTTTAATCGTCTAGACCAACAAGACTACAGGTTTACTATCACAAACTCAACTCAATTATTACCGAGAACTTGGCAAGTTGTGACTTTGGGATCATGCATTGATGAGCAACTGCAACTCCTGACCCAAAATCAAAAGCTTACTGTCTGGGGTCGTGCAAATTTATCTGGTAATTGGCTACTTGTCGAACATATCGACGAAGTATCAAATTGATTTTTTTGCAGTTAAATACAATACTTTTTTATAAATTGTCCGGATCATTATCTAAAAGCTAAGTATCAGTGAAGTAGAGAGTTCTAAAATAGACATCTACTATGCGTGCTGCCATTTCACTTTTAGTATCGAGTCTGGTATTCGGCTCCTTAGCTTTTAACTACGACGCAATGTTCACTAGCCTTTCCCATTTGCTGATTGCTAATTCTGGTTCAGGAAAGCTGCTTGCAGACAATTCCAAACCCGGTCCTAACCAACCAGAACAGCCAGCACCTCATCGCGGTAGTGGACGTAAGGAGTCCATAGAATTTTTCCTAAACATAAGTTCTGCCGTTTAACACCCCCTGGGTCAAACTGCTTTTAGGAGAATTGATTGCCAGAACAGAAATCAATTTACCGGAATAATCGGGTGTCCCATATCCTGGACACAATTGGTCGGACAGAAACAAAGACAGCTTAAGCACTATACAACTCAACAACACTTCCAAATTTTATTTTCCTCGACAGAGATATAGACAGTTAAAGCACTACACAACTCAACAACCGTTCTGTAAATTCATCTTCTCTGACAGAGATAAAGACAGTTAAAGCACTACACAACTGACTGGAGTTTAGTACTTCTTCAAAACATCCGGTAATTGCAAAAACCTAACCTTGTATTGGTGACCCAGTTACTCATCACTGATATATAAGTGCTAACCTAGCTGAAAAGTTGATGCGATACCAAGTTGGATAGTTACAGCATTTTTCAGTATTTAGACCACACTCCTGTTGATGTATTTTTTTCTTTGTGCCTACTCTTCTCTATCTCTACGATATGCTATGCAGTCAGTGAGCTATGGACGCAGGGTTTGACGATCCGCTACGCTAACGAAATGGTGAAGTACCATTATGTCTAGGTGCGAAAAAATATATGGTTAATTTACCTGAGAATCGCTGTAACTAGGCTTAATTAAGCCAAATTATGTCAAATCTTGTGAAGGAAACCGAGAATGGGGAAAGGGGAAAACCCTTGCCCTTTCCCCCGTTATTTTAAACCCTTTGGAATTCCCATTTTCTCTTTTTGACTGACAAGAAATTTGATTTTGGTGTACTGCTGGTAGCTATATCAGTCAACGGTCGGCCGTTTACAACTCTTGTCTGATCAGGATGAAATTGTCAACGGTTACAATCCATAATTAAGCCTGGTTGTTAGCGACATAATAGTTAATGAAAAGGTACCTTTGCATCTAAATTTGACTAAACCCGCCCTTCTTCAAACGCTCTACCAAATCATCAGCAGTGTAATTCTTGTAGTAAGGTTCATGGAAGGTTTTTGGGAAATTGTTCATCATTAATTCCATTTCCGGTGAATCACTCAATTGAATCGAGTCACAAATAATAAAAGTTCCTCCTGGTTTTGTGACTGGGAAGCATTGCTCAATATCTGTTTGACGCACAGACGCTGGCAACTCATGAAAGAGAAAAACAGACTTTACTGCATGAAAGTAGTCATCTAGATAAGGCAATTCTTCGGCGTTGGCTTGTAGAAGTTGTGGTAATTCCACCGGATTTTGAGATCATAGCTCATTGGCTTTCGGCAAATAAGCTGGTGATCAATCAGTCCAGAATAAAAAAACTTGAGGTAAAGCGGCTCGAATCATTTTTAGAGTCAGACCAGTTCCATAAGCTACATCTAAAATTCGGATTTGTTTTTGTGGAAGAGATTGGAATTTTGCCAATCCCTGTTTCAGGGGAGCGAGAATACGTCGCCCCATGGCATCAGCTAAACAACCAAACAAAATTTCTACCTGTAAGTCATATCAATCATAGAAATTAGCTGATAGGTCACTTAAATAACCGTTAGTTTGGTGATGAAAATTCTGCACATAGTAGCTGCGATAGCCTTCTTGATCTATTTCTGCTGAAAGATATTGCAGGCGACTTTTGGTGATTCGCTCCCATATCAGGGGTAACTCTAGCCATATTAATAGATAGTAGCGGAAAAAGTCTTCCCAAGAATGATCAAATAATCAACTGTGGGGATATATTCCTGTTTGGGCATCTTGCCAGTCTGTTTCTAGCAGCTGGTTCAATCTGTTTTCCAGTTTGAGTATTAATTCTTGCGGGATATCTTGGCTCATCGGTAATAGTGTGGGATGCACTAGCTTCGTTAACTGTGAGGTTAGGGTCTTGCTCACAAGACTGAAAGAATTCTTTCCTTGTTGAACAGTCTGATAGGTTAGGTTTGTTAAGGTGTCGGACTTAAAAAATAAGTTAAATTTTATTACTCTTAATTATTATTAAATTTGAATAAAAATTAATAATAAAGGATTCTTGCGAGAAAAATTCCTATTTTCAGCTATGGGATATCAAACCCTTGATATTCAGCGGTGATCTTTCTGGCTTTTGACTCGAATTCTGGAAGCTGCGATCACTTAATTGTGAACTTTTGTGATGAAATCGCTGTTTCGTAGCTTACGATACAGAATTTCAGCTAATATCATAAATGTGTGAAAGAAAATTAATTCTATTAATAAAAAATAGAGAGGACTAAAGCTATGTCTATTCAAGAAAAGTCCCGTGCATTAATGGTTCGTCAACATCAGCAAGTTAAAAACCGTCAACAATCCATGCTGATGCGTGCGGCACAAGAACTTGGTCTTCCCGAAGAAGTATCTCACTATTGGAATCCCATTCAAGGGAAAGTAGATCCTACCACTCAGACACTTTATAGCCGGAGTAATGCAGCGATGAGCTAAAGAGTAGGATTTCAGAAGTCAGAAGCCAGGAGTTCAGAGGAATAGATGATTCTCCCACCTCCCTCATCTCCCATATACCGCTACTGCTATAAAAAAAGCCACCCTTGAGGGTGGCTTAAAAATTTACTATTATTGCTCAATTGCCATTAGCAATCGTAATACAAAAAAAATTCGTAGGGATGAGGACGCAACTGCATCTGCTTCACTTCGTTAGCCAGTTTGTAGTCAATCCAGTTTTGAATGAAATCTTTTGAGAATACGCCAGTTGCGGTTAAGAAAGCGTGGTCATTTTCCAGTGCTTCCAAAGCTAGTTCTAAAGAACCTGGAGTAGAAGGAATCTTAGCTAGTTCTTCTGGAGAAAGTTCATAGATATTCTTATCTAAGGGTTCACCAGGATGAATTTTGTTCTTGATACCGTCAATACCAGCGCAAAGCATGGCTGCGAAGGCTAAGTAAGGGTTAGAAGTGGCATCAGGACAACGAAACTCCAATCGCTTGGCTTTGGGGTTGTCTCCAGACAGAGGAATCCGCACAGAAGCAGAACGGTTTCCTTGGGAGTAAGCCAAGTTCACTGGTGCTTCATAACCTGGGACGAGGCGCTTGTAAGAGTTTGTAGTAGGGTTTGTGATTCCCAACAATGCTGGAGCGTGCTTGAGGATACCACCGATGTAGTAGAGTCCCATTTCGCTCATGTCAGCATATTTGTCACCTGCAAAAAGGGGTTGACCACCCTTCCAAATAGACTGGTGACAGTGCATACCAGAACCGTTATCACCAAAAATGGGTTTGGGCATGAAGGTAACGGTTTTGCCGTATTTTCTAGCCACGTTCTTGACAACATATTTGTAGGTCATCAGCCAGTCAGCAGCTTCGATTAACTTACCAAATTTGAAACCGAGTTCGCACTGACCACCGGTTGCAACTTCATGGTGTTGCTTTTCAATGGGTACGCCACAAGCTGCCATTGTCAACAACATTTCTGTCCGAATATCTTGGAAGCTATCGGTTGGAGGAACTGGGAAGTAACCTTCTTTGAAGCGTGTTTTGTAACCCAGATTAGGACCATCCACTTCACCGTTTTTACCCTTTCTACCGGTGTTCCAACGACCTTCTACAGAGTCTACATGATAGTAGCCTTCATTGGCGGTTTGGTCGTAGCGGACATCATCAAAGATGAAGAATTCAGCTTCTGGACCGAAAAAGGCTGTGTCACCGAGTCCTGTGGAAGCCAGATAATCTATTGCTTTTTGGGCAATTACACGGGGGCAACGGTTGTACCATTCGCCTGTACGTGGTTCTTTAATGCTACAAATAATACTTAGAGTTGGCTCTTTCATAAACGGGTCGATCCAAGCTGTGTTGGGATCTAAGACCATTATCATGTCGGATTCTTCGATGCCTTTCCAACCCCGAATACTGGAACCGTCAAAGGGTACACCATCAGTAAATGAGCTTTCCTCAATTTGGTTCTGATAAACCGTAAGGTGCTGCCATGTACCTGGTGTGTCGATGAATTTCAGATCAATCATCTGAATTTTTTCATCTTTTATTCTTTTCAACACTTCTTGTGGGGTTGTCATTGTTACTCCTTGTGTACCCAATTTCCTAAAGTAAAACCACACTTTGCCAATATATCCTCACCCTGCGGCGGTAACCCAAGTTGTGACACACCACCTGGAATATCGTAAATAGTTGACTTGAGGAAAGTTTGTGGTTTTCGTTAAAGGTTGTCTGGATTACAGGTTATATTAACCTTTCTTTCTTAATCTGCACAAAACAAGAAACTTCATCTTAACGGGGTCAACTTTGGCATAGAATCCTTTAAGTAGTGGTATGGATAGTTTTGTGCCGTATCTATAATTTATGCAGATGGCGCAGAATTTAATTGAGTCAGGTAGGGTGGGGCGCACCCGAACTCAAGCTTGAGGAGGTGTCTGTAAGGACACCCTATGCTTTGTAAGTCCGGGAGTGATTCACGGTTTGAGCAACCCAAGAATCTCACCTCTAAAGTTGTGGGAACGTCAATGGTGCATAACTGCAACCAAATTAATATCAAATCATAGATAGCAACGATTGGGAGAAAAAGGAATGCGCGATGCAGTTACAACTTTAATTAAGAATTATGACGTAATCGGCAGATATCTTGACCGGAATGCGATGGATAGCCTCAAGTCTTACTTTGAAACTGGTACGGCAAGATTGCAAGCGGCAGCTGTGATTAATTCTAATGCGGCAGCTATTGTTAAACAAGCTGGTTCTAAATTGTTTGAAGAACTACCAGAATTGATTCGTCCTGGTGGTAATGCTTATACGACCCGTCGTTATGCAGCTTGTTTGCGTGATATGGATTATTACCTGCGTTATGCTACTTATGCGCTAGTCGCTGGTAATATGAATGTGTTAGATGAGCGTGTATTACAAGGGTTACGAGAAACCTACAATTCTTTGGGTGTACCCATTGGTTCGACTGTTCAAGGTATTCAGATTATGAAGGGTATTGTTAAGGACCAAGTAGCAGCAGCTGGTGTTGCTAATATTGCTTTTGTTGATGAGCCTTTTGACCATATCACTCGTGAGTTGAGTGAACAGGATGTTTAACTAGTCCTGGTGATTAGAAATTAGAACTATACAAGCAAAGTTCGCGAAGGCGGACTAAATTAATATCGCACTTTGGCTGTTTGCACAAGGTGCGTTTACTTTTGTTAAAAACTGTCAGAATCGGAATTTACAGGATGTTGATGAAATATTATGGGCTTGCTACTAAATGTTGTTATCTAAAATAAAACTACAATTATCTGTCTGATTCATAAGCTATGTTTGCTTTGATATCACCAGATAAAACCCAAATTCCTCCTGGTGCAGTGGTGCGGATGCCTGCAACATGGGAAGAGTATCAAGCTCTATGTCAACAACGGTGCGCTCGCACAATTCCACGACTAAAATATCGAGATGGGGAAGTCATACTGATGTTACCTTTGCCACAACATGGACGAGATGCTCACCTGATCGCCAGTGTCATTACTACCCTTCTCGATTATCTTCAGCGTGAATTTGATGCTTTCATCCTGATAACGATGGAACTCCCTGAAGAAAGCGGACTAGTAGTCCACCAAGGCAATGTTGCTGGGTAAGCCCCTCTAATTGATAAACTAGTCAAAAAAGGGGTTGACCATGGCAAAAAAGTATGTTGTAGATTTAAGCGAAGAGGAAGTTTTACAACTGCAAGGAATCCTCAAAA
>ERZ1034409.63-NODE-63-length-43600-cov-11.227650_pt1:0-42500 | contig 43600 bp, 40 predicted proteins | sample MGYA00520610_ERZ1034409 | MGnify/ENA primary metagenome ERZ1034409 (study PRJEB33736, sample SAMEA104288480) | Azolla microphylla | place: Ecuador | collected 1982 | study: EMG produced TPA metagenomics assembly of the PRJEB19522 data set (Is there foul... | reverse complement strand
CCGTCCACGTTTCTCTTTCTTCATCTTCACTTGTCAAACAGCCCGGGACCGGAGAGGCCCCAACCTTCCTGAGAGGAAGGGTTCCGACACCCTTACCGACGATGGATGAACTCCAACCGACTTGTGTCGGCTGTTGTGTCACTCAACAAGGTGAGGAGCATCAGTGGCGCGTTCGCTCGCCTTGGTCAGTGACCCGGCGGCGCCGCGCTCAGTGGTTGGGGTTATAGGCCCCACCTTCCGGGCTGTCAACGCCAATCGTCAACAAATCGTCGTACATTGGATCGCCACAAAAATTCAAGCGATTCCAATGAATTAGCGAACCATGGAATGCGACGACCGGCCTGACTCGGCAAAAAATCTGAAAAAAAGTTTGCTCACCGGCGAGCTCCGGAGGGGGCTTCAGAGCCCCTCCGGGCACCCTCTCCTGGCGCCTTTCCCGGCACCCCCCACCCCAGGGGCGGGCGAGGCCCTTCCCCAATCGATCCACTTCGGACCCAACGCGCCCTTCCAAGCCTGATGGGGCTTGTGCCCGCTCGGGCCGGGCTCAGCCCGTAGTCAGACGGGGCCCGTTAAGGCCACCCGTTCAGGAAACTTTTTCCATATTAGGCGCCGTACTTGAGCCACAATCCCGCGGCGTTCTGATAAGAGACAAGCTTGAATCGCGGGGACGCCAGTGGGGGCTGCCAGCGGTTTTCATGGGGTCAGAGGAAGGCGATCTTGCAGATGACGCGGCCTTCCCCGGACATTCGAGAGACATCGAGAGAGCTTTTTCCGTCCAGCTGTTCGTAATTTCGGCCGGTCCCCGTCGGGGGCCTCCTGAGCGCGGACGCCTGTGCGGCTTGCCTTTTTCCGGCGATGCCCCTTCAAGAGGGCGACGAGGGGAAGGTTCGGACCGGGCTTCTTGGGTCGTTGATTGGGGGACTTGAGTGAACCACAGGACGTCACGCGGCGCTTACGGGCGTGAGACCGGGATCATCGATCTCGGCCACGAGCCGCCGCTGTCCGTCGATGGTTCGGAAGCTGCCGTCATCGACCGCCGCCGCGTCTCTGTGCAGTGGTTCAGCGGGACAATCTTGACCGGACTCTGCGGCGCAGCCCTGATCGGCGGCGCCGTTTTCGCATCGCTCGACGGCGAAATGACCTTCGCCAAGGTGCCGGAGCGGGTCGAGGGCGCGCTGCGCGGTGCATTCGGCGCCGCCGACCGCGCCGCCACGCTGCACAAGAGCGACCGCCTGCCGCCGCCGAGCGAATCCACGGCCTCCCGCAACATCGTGCGCGTCTCCACCGTCGCCCGCGTCGGCAACCGCGACGTGATGCGGGTGCGTCCCTTCGTGCGGATCGCCGGCAATCTGTCGATGACGACGAGCGATCTGTCGGCGAAGATTCCGCCGTTCAACGCCCAGCGCCTACTCACCGATGTCGGCTCCGATCCGAAGACGGCATCGGAAGACCCGAACAATCCGGAAGCCGTCGAGCCCGATGCGGAAGTCTCCTTCGTCACCAAGGACCTGTCGGCCGTGCTGCCGAAGGCCAAGATTTCCGCCGTGGTGGCACTCGACGACATCCTGATGCGGGTGCGCGACGCCGCCAATTGGCGCGGCAATGGCGGGGTGCGCTACGCCTCGCTCGCCAATGCCGCCGCCGACATTTCCGGCGCGACCGGCCCCTCCGACATCAGAACCGCCTACGCGCCCGAGGCCTCGCCGTCCGATCCCTATGCCGGCTTCGAGACGCGCGTGGTGCCGGAAAACGTGACGCTGCTGCCCAAGACCAAGGAGCAGATCACCGGCGGCAATCCCAATGGCGAACGCGTCCATCTGGTCAAGAAGGGCGACAGCGTCGCCTCGGTGCTGCGCGATCTCGGCGCGAATGCCGACGAGATCAAGGCGATCACCGCGACGCTCGGGCCCCGCGGCCGCGACGGCGGCCTGAAGGAAGGCGAGAAGCTCCGCATCCTGATGGCGCCCGCCAATCCCGGCGCCCGCCTCCAGCCTTACCGCGTCGTCGTCGCCAACGAGACCATGGTCGAGGCGATCGCGGCGCTGTCCGATCTCGGCAAATACGTCGCGGTCGACGTCTCCAGCATGAACACCGTCGCCGACGCCGCAGCCAACGCGAGCAGCGACGACGATGACGACGATGACGGCTCCGGCGTGCGGCTGTACCAGAGCATCTACGAGACCGCGATGCGCAACAAGGTGCCGATGCCTGTCATCGAGGACATGATCAAGATCTACTCCTACGACGTCGATTTCCAGCGCAAGGTGCAGCCGGGCGATTCCTTCGACGTGTTCTATGCCGGCGAAGACGAGGGCGTGACGTCGAGCGAAAAGAACGACGTGCTGTTCGCCTCCCTCACCGTCGGCGGCGAGACCAAGAAATACTATCGTTACCAGAGCCCCGACGACGGCGTCGTCGACTACTATGACGAGACCGGCAAGAGCGCAAAGAAGTTCCTGGTCAGGAAGCCCGTCAACAACGCCATCATGCGCTCGGGCTTCGGCGGCCGCCGCCATCCGATCCTCGGCTATGTGAAGATGCACACCGGCGTCGACTGGGCCACCGCCTACGGCACGCCGATCTTCGCTTCCGGCAACGGCGTGATCGAGAAGGTCGGCCCCGAAGGCGGCTACGGCAAGTACATCCGCATCAAGCATTCCAACGGCTACGAGACCGCCTACGGCCACATGTCGGCCTTTGCCAAGGGCATGGAGGCGGGCAAGAAGGTGCGTCAGGGCCAGGTGATCGGCTTCGTCGGCTCGACCGGCCAGTCGACCGGCCCCCACGTCCACTACGAGATCCTCGTCAACGGCCGCTTCGTCGACCCGATGCGCGTGAAGCTGCCGCGCGGCCGCTCGCTCGAAGGCCCGATGCTCGCAAGCTTCGAGAAGGAGCGCGACCGGCTCGAAAGCATGATGAGCGGCCGCGGCGGCGCCATCGCCCGGATGTCGGACGCGACCGGCGGGCCGCTGCAGGTCAGCAACCGCTGATAGCAACCGGCCAGGACCGGCCGGACATCGCCAAACACAATCCGAATTCATCGTTGTTCGCGTGAAGCTGCCTGCCAGCATCACGACGAGAAGTTTCGTTTGCCAAAGCGGTCTGAGGAGCGAATACTTTCCAAAAAACGGGAGGTCTCGCCATGAAGAACAGGCTCGCCTGCGCGGCCTTTGTCGCTGCGCTTTTGGCCACCACGAGCGCATTTGCCGACAACTGGGAGGTGACGAAGCTCGTTCCCGGCTCGGCCTTCCATGGCGTGCACGGGCTCGGCATCGACAAGGCCGGCCATCTGTTCGCCGGCAGCGTCGCCGGCGCTGCGCTCTACGAGGTGAACATCTCGGGCGGTACCGCCAAGGTTGCAATCCCCTCTCCCGTGGGCATGGCCGACGACATCGCGTTCGCGCCAGACGGCACCATGGCCTGGACAGGATTCCTCACCGGCGATCTCTATGCGCGCAAGGGCGATGGCCCGATCAAGAAGCTTGCATCCGGCCTTCCCGGAATCAATTCGCTCGCCTTCCGCAAGGACGGCCGGCTCTACGCCACCACCGTCTTCCTCGGCGACACGCTCTATGAGATCGACGTCGAAGGCGTCAAACCGCCCCGCCAGATCATGGAGAAGATGGGCGGCCTCAACGGCTTCGAGTTCGGTCCCGACGACAAGCTCTACGGTCCGCTCTGGTTCAAGGGCCAGGTCGCAAAGGTCGACGTCGACAAGGCCGAGCTCACCGTCGTCGCCGACGGCTTCAAGGTCCCGGCCGCGGTGAACTTCGATTCCAAGGGCAATCTCTTCGTGGTCGACACCGCGCTCGGCCAGCTCGTCCGCGTCGATGTCAAAACGGGCGGCAAGACTACTGTCGCGCAATTGAAGCCGTCGCTGGACAATCTCGCCATCGACGACAAGGACCGCATCTACGTCTCCAACATGGCCGACAACGGCATCCAGGAGGTCGATCCCGCGACCGGTCAGGCCAGGCAAGTCATCATCGGCAAGCTCGCGCTGCCGGGCGGCATCGGCGTCACTAGCGAGAACGGCAAGGATACGATCCATATCGCCGACGTATTCGCCTATCGCACCGTGGACGGCGCGACGGGCGAAGTCACAGAGAAGGCGCGCATGCACGCCGCGGGCACGACGCTCGAATATCCGATGAGCGCGACCGCGCGGGGCAACGACGTGGTGCTGTCGAGCTGGTTCACCGGCACGGTGCAGGTGATCGACGGCAAGACCGGCGCAACGCGCGACATGCTGCACGGCTTCAAGGCGCCACATGATGCGATCGTGCTCGCGGACGGCAGCATTCTGGTGGCCGAGCTCGGCACCAAGTCGCTGGTCAAGGTGAGCGGCGAGCACGGCAAGGACCGCACCACGCTGATCGGCGGCCTCGAGGGCCCGGTCGGGCTGGTCCGTGGCAAGACCGACGAGGTCTATCTCACCGAGGCTTTTGCGGGCACCGTGTCCCGGATCGACGCCAACGGCGAGAAGACGATCATCGCCAAGGAGCTGAAAATGCCCGAGGGCATTGCGCGCGGCAGCGACGGCATGCTGGTCGTGGCGGAAGTCGGCGCCAAACGGTTGATCGCGATTGCGCCGGACAACGGCACGGTCACCGAGATCGCGGCCAATCTCCCGATTGGGCTGCCGGGCACGCCGGGTGGTCTGCCGACGAACATACCGACGGGCGTCGGGATCGGAGCGAGCGGCGTGATCTATTTCTCGTCGGACGTGGAGAACGCGATCTACAAGGTGGTGAAGAAGTAAGTCTCGCGCGTTCAGGAATCGACGATGGGACAGGCCCTAATCGGGCAGGATAGTTATCGTCCACTTGATACCGTCATCCTCCCTCTCCAAGGTAATCATGGTGGTCTTCTCCTTATCAAGAGCTTCAAAACATTTCTCTTGAGCTTCTTCCGTCGTGAGATTCTTTGTCTCCGCCATGGTGTTTTCCTGTGCTGGGCATTTGGCTTGCCAAAATGCACTTTGACGCAGCAGCGCTAGCCAACTCGTGCAAGCTTGATCCGAGAATTAGACGTCGGAGTTTTGCGACAAGGGCGGGTTGTCCGAAACAAGAACCGCTCTATAGCCGCTGGCACCAATCTTAATGATGTCAATCTTCCTAGCTTCCGGCAGCGCGATAAAGTCCTGAATATCTGATTTCAGGTCAGTCTTATTTTTTGCTGGATCTGGATCCAAATAATCTATCGTTGTTGCACTCTGGGGCATCTGCCGTCTCCTCAATACATGCGTAAAATATTTACATCGGATCCCCGGCTTGCTGCGCGCAATCCATCATGATCGCCCTTGCTCGCCCGGAAGATGGACTAAAAGCGTAGGTGCTAGGAGCCGCGAGAAAGCCGCGGGGCACGAGGCACTTTTTCAGAAGCGCCACGCGGGCGGCGTGCTTTGGACCGGGAGCAAGATATTTCTTTACGAGTTTCATCGTTGCGTCCGTGGAATCGAAGGTGCCGCCCTGCACCATCAACACGGCCTTGGTTGTCTCAGCCTCGGCTGACTGCGCGGAAACGGTTTTTTGAATCTCGATCAAGGCTCCGGCGATTGTTCCGGCCGCGTAATACTCATCAAGATCTCCCAGCGCCATCGACAACGGATAGGCATCGATATCGAGCTTTCGCATCCGATCGACAATTTGGGAGGCGACAAGGGCGCGGTGGGACCGCATTTGCGTCGCCAACACCTGGACGGTTTTTTGGAACAGAACTTCGTCGCTGAAAGCCTTGGTGCCACCCTGTACGAAAGTCGACGCCGCGCCGAGCGCACTTTTTGTACCTAGCGAACCGACAAGCGGAATAGCACCCGTAAGCGCAAGGCTGACGATCGAGCTGACAAAACCTGACTCCTGGCGTTCTCGAATTAGTGAGGCCTCAAACGCGAAATAGTACGAATCGATTTCACGCATCCGTGCCGCAACGATTTCGTTTCGCGACCACTTGCTCGCTGTTGCTCGATAATACGCATCCTCGGCAGCTGTCAGTCGAGCGCGCGCAACATCTGCCTCCTCCGCTACAGTAAACAAGCGCGGGGGGCCTCCTTCTATCGTGGTACAGCCCGATAACGCCGATCCGAGCAACGCGAAGGCGAGAAACGCCATTCCACGTCGACGCAACGCCCCCACGCTACGCATGCCACGCCCCCTTAACTCCCCGTTAGGGATTGTGGCGACGATGTGACGGGTTGTTCAAGAAGATTCGTACAGCCGAAGCGCTAAAGCGCTTGCCGTGTTTCATTTGCACAACACTCTTTCTGCGTGCAGCGCACCAAAATTGTAGATAGCGTGCATATCTCGGTAAGGCTGCACCGAAGTGCTTGCAGGCATCGAACATCACGGCTTCGGCCTGTGCACTCAACTTGCCAACGGCCCGAAAAAATCGCCCCGGAAAGACTGATCTCTCCGGGGCAATCTTTGTTTCAGGCTTCGACCTGCCGCGTTCAGTTCAGCTTCCGCTTCGCCGCCGGCGCCTCGAACTGGGTGATCTCGGCGGTCTGCGGCGCCTTGCCGTTGAAGGTCAGGACGTTGCCTTCGGACGAGATCGCGACGGCATCGCCATCCCTGACGTCGCCGGCCAGGATCATCTCGGCGAGCGGGTCCTGGAGGTGGCGCTGAATCACGCGCTTCAGCGGCCTTGCGCCGTAGGCGGGGTCCCAGCCCTTGGCAGCCAGCCAGTCGCGAGCTGCGGCGTCGAGCGTCAGCACGATCTTGCGATCGGTCAGCAGCTTCTGCAGCCGCGCGAACTGGATCTCGACGATCCGGCCCATCTCGCTGCGCTGCAAGCGGTGGAACAGGATGATCTCGTCGACGCGGTTGAGGAATTCGGGGCGGAAGTGCCCGCGCACCATTCCCATCACCTGATCGCGCACGGCCGAGGTGTCCTCGCCCTCCGGCTGGTTCACCAGGAATTCCGAACCGAGGTTCGAGGTCATGATGATCAGCGTGTTGCGGAAGTCGACGGTGCGGCCCTGGCCGTCGGTCAGGCGGCCGTCGTCGAGCACCTGCAACAGGACGTTGAAGACGTCAGGGTGCGCCTTCTCGATCTCGTCGAACAGCACGACTTGATAAGGCCGGCGCCGCACCGCCTCGGTGAGCGCGCCGCCCTCGTCATAGCCGACATAGCCCGGAGGCGCGCCGATCAGCCGCGAGACCGAGTGCTTCTCCATGTACTCGGACATGTCGAGGCGGACCATTGCGGTCTCGTCGTTGAACAGGTACTCCGCCAAAGCTTTCGTCAGCTCGGTCTTGCCGACGCCGGTCGGGCCCAGGAACATGAACGACCCGGTGGGACGGTGCGGGTCCTGCAGGCCCGCGCGGGAGCGGCGCACGGCGGTTGCGACCGCGCGCACGGCCTCGGCCTGGCCGACGACGCGGTTACCGAGCTGCTCCTCCATCTTCAGGAGCTTTTCCTTCTCGCCTTCCAGCATCTTGTCGACAGGCACGCCGGTCCAGCGCGAGACCACCTGCGCGATGTGGTTGGCGGTGACCGCCTCCTCCACCATCTCGCCGGAGCTCTGCTTGGTGTCGTCCTTGGCCTCGATGTCTGCCAGCTGCTTCTCGAGCTGCGGGATCCGGCCATAGGCCAGCTCGCCCGCCTTCTGGAATTCGCCGCGCCGCTGCGCATTGGCCAGCTCGACCCGCAAGCCGTCGAGCTCGGCCTTCAGCTTCTGGGCATCGGAGAGCTTGTTCTTCTCCGCGCTCCAGCGCGCCGTCAGCGCCGCCGACTTCTCCTCGAGCTCGGCAAGGTCCTTTTCCAGGGTCTGGAGCCGGGACTTGGAGCCGAGATCGCTTTCCTTCTTCAGGGCTTCCTGCTCGATCTTGAGCCGGATGATTTCACGGTCGAGCGAGTCCAGCTCTTCGGGCTTGGAATCGACCTGCATCTTCAGCCGCGCCGCGGCCTCGTCCATCAGGTCGATCGCCTTGTCGGGCAGGAAGCGGTCGGTGATGTAGCGGTTGGACAGCGTCGTCGCCGCCACCAGCGCGGAATCGGTGATCCGCACGCCATGGTGCTGCTCGTACTTGTCCTTCAGGCCGCGCAGGATCGAGATGGTGTCCTCGACCGAGGGCTCGCTGACGAAGATCGGCTGGAAGCGCCGCGCCAGCGCGGCGTCCTTCTCGACGTGCTTCTGGTACTCGTCGAGCGTGGTCGCGCCGATGCAGTGCAGCTCGCCGCGGGCGAGCGCCGGCTTGAGCAGGTTGGAGGCGTCCATGGCGCCGTCGCCCTTGCCGGCGCCGATCAGCGTGTGCATCTCGTCGATGAACAGGATGAAGGTGCCCTCGCTCCCGGTCACTTCCTGAAGCACGGCCTTCAGCCGTTCCTCGAACTCGCCGCGATACTTTGCACCCGCAATCAGCGCGCCGAGGTCGAGCGACAGCAGCTTCTTGTCCTTCAGGCTCTCGGGCACGTCGCCGTTGACGATGCGCAGCGCGAGGCCTTCGGCGATGGCGGTCTTGCCGACGCCGGGCTCGCCGATCAGGACGGGATTGTTCTTGGTCCGGCGCGACAGCACCTGGATCGTGCGGCGGATTTCCTCGTCGCGGCCGATGACCGGGTCGAGCTTGCCGTCGCGCGCGGCCTGGGTCAGGTCGCGGGCATATTTCTTCAGCGCGTCGTAGGCGTTCTCGGCAGTCGCCGAGTCCGCGGTGCGGCCCTTGCGCAGCGCCTCGATCGCCGCATTGAGGTTTTGCGGCGTCACGCCGCCCTTGTTGAGGATCGTGCCCGCCTCGCTGGTCTTCTCCAGCGTGAGACCGAGCAAAAGCCGCTCGACGGTGACGAAGCTGTCTCCGGCCTTCTCGCCGGCCTTCTCAGCCGCGTCGAAGGTGCGGGCGAGCTCGGGCGCCAGATAGATCTGGCCGGCGCCGCCGCCACTGACCTTCGGCACCTTGCCGAGAGCGTCCTCGGTCGCCTTCAGAATAGCGCGGGAATTGCCGCCGGCGCGGTCGATCAGGCCGGAAGCCAACCCCTCATTGTCGTCCAGCAGAACCTTCAGCACATGCAGGGTGGAGAACTGCTGGTGCCCCTCGCGCATCGCGAGCGACTGCGCGGACTGGATGAAGCCCCTGGAGCGTTCGGTGTATTTGTCGATATTCATCTTTTCTGTCCCTCGGCCTGCCCTCGGGGCCCTCTAAGGCACCCCAAGCGGCATCTTCATTGGGTTTTCCGCTTACCGCATTGACGTTTCTCAACCGGTAACGGCCGTCCTTACCGACGTTGCCGCCGGCCTGAGGCAGATGTGGGAAGCAGGTTGCGGATGCGAAAGAGGCGCCTTCACAATTTCGTGCGCCGATCCGCCGGCTTGGCGGGTCCGGGTCGAATCCCTTAAGTAACGGCATGACCCCTGCCGCAAAGCCAGCCAGCCAGACCGCCGAGATCACCGGCCTCTACCGCTACCCGATCAAGGGCCTGACGCCGGAGCCTCTGCGCCGCGTCCCCTTACGGACGGGCCAGACCCTTCCCGCCGACCGCCGCTACGCCATCGAGAACGGCCCGAGCGGCTTCGATCCCGAGCAGCCCGAGTGGAAGCCGAAAATCCAGTTCCTGATGCTCGCGCGCAATGAGCGGCTGGCCGAGCTCGACAGCCGCTTCGACGATGCCAGCAATATCCTGACCATCCGCAGGGGCGGCGAGATCGTCGCCAGCGGGGACCTCGAGACTGCAGCCGGGCGCGCCACCATCGAGCGCTATTTCACCGAGAATTTTCAGCCCGAGCTGAAGGGACCGCCCAAGCTCTTGTCGGGCCGCGACCATAGTTTCTCCGACGTCGCCCGCAAGGTGGTCTCCATCATCAACCTGAACAGCGTCCGCGCCATCGAGACCATGCTGGGTGGCATCGCGGTGCATCCCCTTCGCTTTCGCGCCAATCTCTACGTGAAGGGCTGGCCGGCCTGGTCGGAGCTCGACCTTGTCGGCCAGACGCTCGCGATCGGGCAGGCGCGGCTGAAGGTGATCAAGCGCATCGTCCGCTGCCCCGCCACCAATGTCGACCCGGTGACGGCCAAGCGCGATCTCGAGATCCCGCCGACGCTCTCGCGTCATCTCGGCCACATGGACTGCGGCATCTATGGCGAAGTCATCGCCGACGGCGACATCGGAGTGGGTGACGCCGTCGCGGTTGAACAGCCGAGATTGGTGTGAGCCGACACCGGCTCAACACGCTCCGTCATTGCGAGCGCAGCGAAGCAATCCAGGAATGCATCTGCGGAAACAGTCTGGATTGCTTCGTCGCAAGAGCTCCTCGCAATGACGAGGCTTAATTCGGCATCACATACGCATAGATCCGGCCGCGCGAGACCGGCGCCTCGCGGACGCGGTTGCCGTTGTTGCCGGAGATCATGATCGGATTGCCCTGCGCGTCGATGCCCGTGATGATGCCGACATGACCGCCGCGGCGGCCGCGCGACATCACCGCGATGGCGCCGACCTGCGGACCGGAGACGCGGGTGCCGTAATGCGCGAACGAGTTCGCCATGTCCGATCCCGTACCCTGATGGCCGGTGTGCTGCAGCACCATGTTCATGAAGCGCGCGCACCACAGGCTGCCGCGTCCCGTGGGATTGCCGCCGATATAGCGGCGCGCCTCGGACACGAGGCCCGAACCGCCACCGAAACCGCCGCTTGCGGTCGCTTCGCTACCGGCCATCGCGATGTTAACCCTAGCCTTGCTCGGCATGCCGCCATTGGCGTTCGGATCGTAGCTGGCCTGCGTGCCGGCAAAGCCGCTCGCCTGCAACTGCTCTGCGCTGCGCTCGAAGCGCGAGCTGCGGGCATGATGGCGGTAATGATGATGTCTGGCATGGTGCACGGAAGCGTGCCGCTCTGCGCTATGACGATGATGCGGCCGCGCTGAGGCCGGAGAAACGAACGCGGCAACCGCCGCCGAGAAGATCGCCAGCGCAACAACACAACGCGACAGGCGAGACGCAAACAACTCAACCATTCTTCATCCTTCGTTGACACCCCCACTTTCCGCCGACCCGTGCTGGGCCGACATCCGTCGGGCCGTTAAGCCGCCGGATGTGGCGAGAAAAAGACGCGGCCGCCTGCGAATGGCTGTGATGATTTTGTGCCGACACTGGTCCAATGCTGCCGCATTGCGGACATCAGCATTAACTGCAATTCTGCAAGGGCGGCTTGAAGAGAGGGAAACGGTTAATGCCCCACGCCACCACCAGGGACGACGTCCGCATCTATTTCGAAGAGGCGGGCCAGGGAACGCCGATCATTTTTCTGCACGAGTTCGCGGCCGACTACACCAATTGGGAGCCGCAGATGCGCTACTTCTCGCGCGGCCACCGCTGCATCACCTATTCGGCGCGCGGCTACACGCCGTCGGACGTGCCGGAAGGCGAGGTCTACACCTACGAACATTTCTACACCGACGCGCTTGCCGTGCTCGATCATCTCAAGATCGAGCGCGCGCATCTCGTAGGCCTGTCGATGGGCGCCTATTCGTCGCTGCAGATCGGACTGAACGCGCCGCAGCGCGCGCTGTCGATGACGCTGGCCGGTGTCGGCTCGGGTTCGGAGCTCGAGAATTTGGAGGCCTGGCGCAAGCAGTGCCGCGCCAATGCCGAGCAGTTCGAGACGCTGGGCTCGGCCGAGGTCGCGAAAGTCACGCGGGAGGCGCCGAGCCGGATTCCCTTTCTGGTGAAGGATCCGCGCGGCCACGCCGATTTCTACGCCGCTCTGGCGCGCCATGATTCAAAGGGCTCGGCGCGCACGATGCGCGGCTTCCAGGGCGGCCGCCCCTCGATCTATGCAATGACCGATGCGATCGCGAAGGCGATGACGCCGGCACTGATCATCTGCGGCGACGAGGACGATCCGTGCGTGGGCGCAAGCCTGTTTCTGAAGAAGCATCTGCCCGCGGCGGGGCTCGCGATGTTTCCAAAGTCCGGCCACGTGCTCAATCTCGAAGAGCCCGCGCTGTTCAACGAAAGCGTGGAGCGGTTCGTCACGCTGGTGGAAGCAGGGCGATGGCCGGTGCGGGATTCCAGGTCGCTGGCGGCGCATTAGGACGAAGGCGCCCCCGCACGCGCCGTCATTGCGAGGAGCTCTTGCGACGAAGCAATCCAGACTGCCGCCGCGGAAAGACGCTGGATTGCTTCGCTACGCTCGCAATGACGAGGATAGGTCTCGGCTTCTCATCTTAAAGAGCGCGGAGGCCGCTACTTTCCCCCACCCCGGCTGAGCAAAAACACGCCCTGCTCGCCGAACATGTTCCACACCCACCACGGCAGGTTGAGCGGCACCGGGCGGCCGTAGAGGTCGAGCGCGACCGAGCGCTCCATCTTGACGTTGATCTCGTCGCAGAGCTGCACGAAATCCTTGATGGTGCAGAAATGGATGTTGGCGGTGTCGTACCAGGTCGCCGGCAGGTTCTCGGTGCGCGGCATGTGGCCGCCGATCAGCAGCTGCAGCCGCATCTTCCAGAAGCCGAAATTCGGGAACGAGACGATGGCGCGGCGGCCGATGCGGAGCAAATTTTCCAGCACCACCCGCGGCTGTCGCGTCGCCTGCAGCGTCTGCGACAGGATCACGTAGTCGAAGGCATCGTCGGGATAATTGACGAGGTCGGTGTCGGCATCGCCCTGCACCACCGCAAGGCCCTTGGCCACGCAGCGGTTGACGCCCTCGCGCGACAGCTCGATGCCGCGGCCGTCGATGCCGCGGGTCTCCAGCAGCTGGAGCAGATCGCCCTCGCCGCAGCCGACGTCGAGCACCTTCGAGCCGGGCTTGACCATGTCGGCGACGAGGACATGGTCGGCGCGATATTGATCGGACGCCTTCGTCGTTGCGCCATTCAACGGCAGCACTTCCTGCACAGACATCGTTAGCCGTCCTTCTTGCCGGTGAGCCCGCGTGCCTTACCTGCCGATTGCAGGAAGGCGCGCGAGATGTCGAAGAATTCGGGCACGTCGAGCAGGAAGGCGTCGTGGCCACGATCGGTCTCGATCTCGGCGAACGACACCCGCGCGCTCGAGGCGTTCAGCGCATGCACCAGCGCACGCGATTCCGAGGTGGGGAACAGCCAGTCGCTGGTGAAGGAGACCACGCAGAAGCGGGTCTTGATATCGGCGAACGCTTTCGCCAGCACACCGTCATGGTCGGCGGCGATGTCGAAATAGTCCATCGCGCGCGTCAGATAGAGATAGGAATTGGCGTCGAAGCGCTCGACGAAAGAGGAGCCCTGGTAGCGCAGATAGGACTCGACCTGGAAGTCGGCATCGAACGAGAAGGTCGGCAGCTCGCGGTCCTGCATGCGGCGTCCGAACTTGCGATGCAGCGCCGCATCCGAGAGATAGGTGATGTGCGCCGCCATCCGCGCCACCGCGAGCCCGCGATGTGGATGGATGCCCTGATCGGCATAGCCGCCGCCGTGCCAATCCGGATCGGCCATCACGGCCTGGCGGCCGAGCTCGTGGAAGGCGATGTTCTGCGCCGAATGCCGCGTCGCGCAGGCAATCGCCAGCGCGGAGAACACGCGCGTAGGATAGGCCGCGGTCCATTGCAGCACCTGCATGCCGCCCATCGAGCCGCCGACCACCGCGAACAGCGTGTCGATGCCGAGCCGGTCGATCAGCATGGCCTGCGCGCGCACCATGTCGGGGATGGTGATTACAGGGAAATCCAGGCCCCAGACCTTGCCAGTGGCGGGGTTGATCGACGCCGGGCCCGTCGAGCCCATGCAGCCGCCGATCACATTGGAGCAGATGATGAAGTAGTGCTTGGGATCGATGGGACGGCCGGGGCCGACCAGGGTTTCCCACCAGCCCGGCTTGCCGGTGACGGGATGCACATTGGCGACATGCTGGTCGCCGGTCAGCGCATGGCAGATCAGGACCGCGTTGGAGCGATCGGCGTTGAGCTCGCCGTAGGTCTGGTAGGCGATCTGGAACGGGGTGAGATCGACGCCGCAATCCAGCCGCAGCGGCTGCTCGGTGCCGAAATGCGCGACCTGCGAGCTCGGATGATCCACCTCATGCGACCGCTCGTCAGCGCTGATCGCAGGGCTAGGTATCGACTTGACGCCATCCATGACCATCGACCTCGTTTGCGATCAAACGCGTGATCGCCACTTGCATCAGGCCATGAAAAACCCGGCCTGAACGATAGGTTCGGCCGGGATCGGAAGCGTCCCCGGCCTGTTTAGCGAGTTTTTTAACGTGGCTGCAAGCCGGCCGGCTCAAATGACCACGGAACGGCGCAAAAGCTACCGTCTTGGGCGGTTTTCGTCAAGTCGCGGCCCGGATCGGCCCAATTCGCCTGTGTCGCGCGGACCGAAAAGGACGTCATTTCTCTTTGCTTTCGCGGCCCTGACTGCCTAATCAGGACATCCCCCATCGGAACCATCAACAGTCCAAGCCATGTCCCAACGTCCGCCCGCGCCACCATCGCTGCAGGAACTGCGCAAGGAGATCGATGCGATCGACGAGGGCATGCATCGCCTGCTGATGCAGCGTGGCGACATCATCGACCGCCTGATCCAGGTGAAGCAGACCCAGGAGGTCGGCTCGGCATTTCGCCCTGCGCGCGAGGCCTCGATGATGCGCGAGCTCGTGCAGCGTCATCGCGGCATCCTGCCGCTCGACACGGTGGAGAGCATCTGGCGCGTCATCATCTCGACCTTCACTTACGTGCAGGCGCCGTTCTCCGTGCATGCCGACATCTCGGCCAGCGAGGCGGCGATGCGCGATTCCGTGCGCTTCCATTTCGGCTTCACGGTCCCTTACGTCGCGCATTTCAGCGCGCAGGCCGCAGTCGAGGCGGTGGCGAAATCCAAGGGCGATTTGGCAATGGTCTCGGCCACCTCGAGCCGCACGCCGTGGTGGCTGGAGCTGGAAGCGCGGGGCGCGCCGAAGATCATCGCCCGGATGCCCTTCATCGAGCGTGCCGACCATCCGGCCGCACTGCCGGTGTTCGCGATCTCGCGCGTCGCCGACAGCGCCCTGGTGACCGAGGTCGAGACCTTCAGCGTGCGCGTGTCCGGGTGGAACGCCGAGGTCGCGCGCGCGCTGTCGCCGCTCGCCGAGATCGTGGCGGTACCCGACACCGCCTTCGACGGCGCCGCATTGCTGGTCTCGGTCACGAGCGCGACCAGCATCGATAAAATCAGGGCTGCCCTGATCGAGGCGGGGGCCTCGGTACGCTCCACGGCCCTCGTCGGCAGCCACGCAACGCGCTATACGGTGCCCCCGACCGGGCCAAAATCGTAAATCGCGTACCGCTTAAAGCCACTTTCGGAGTTGAAGATGTCCCGCCCCGTGCCGAATCCCGGCATTCTCGATATTGCGCCTTACACGCCCGGCAAGAGTCCGGTGGCGGAGCCGGGCCGCAAGGTGTTCAAGCTCTCGGCCAACGAGACGCCGTTCGGGCCCTCGCCCAAGGCGATCGAGGCGTTCAAGCATGTGGCGGACCACCTGGAAGACTATCCGGAAGGGACCTCGCGCGTGCTGCGCGAGGCGATCGGCCGCTCCTTCGGGCTCGATCCCAATCGCATCATCTGCGGCGCCGGCTCGGACGAGATCCTCAATCTGCTCGCCCACACCTATCTCAGCCACGGCGACGAGGCGATCTCCACCACGCACGGCTTCCTGGTCTATCCGATCGCAACCATGGCGGTCGGCGCCAAGAACGTCGTCGCGCAGGAGACCAACCTCACCTGCAACGTCGATGCCATCCTCAAGGCGGTGACGCCGAAGACCAAGCTGGTCTGGCTCGCCAACCCGAACAACCCGACCGGGACCTATGTGCCGTTCGACGAGGTCAAGCGCCTGCGCGCCGGCCTGCCCTCGCACGTGCTGCTGGTGCTGGACGCCGCCTATTGCGACTACGTTTCTCGTAACGACTATGAAATGGGAATCGAGCTGGTCGCCACCACCGAGAACACGGTGGTGACGCACACCTTTTCCAAGATCCACGGCCTTGCCGCGCTGCGCATCGGCTGGATGTTCGGCCCCGAGCACATCATCGACGCGGTCAACCGCATTCGCGGTCCCTTCAACGTATCGACCCCGGCGATGTACGCGGCCGTTGCCGCGATCGAGGACACCGCGCACCAGGCGATGTCGAAGCAGTTCACCGAGACCTGGCGCAACTGGCTGACCGAGGAGATCGGCAGGCTCGGGCTGAGGGTAACGCCGAGCGTCGCCAATTTCGTGCTGATCCACTTCCCGACTGACAAGGGCAAGACCGCCGACGATGCCGACGCCTTCCTGACCAAGCGCGGCCTCGTGCTGCGCGGCCTGAAGAACTACGGCCTGCCGCATTCTCTGCGCATGACCATCGGCACCGAGGAGGCCAACCGCCTCGCCGTCGACGGCCTGCGCGACTTCTTGGCCGGCAAATGAGTGCGCAGGTGCATTTCCAGCGCGTCGCGCTGATCGGCTTCGGCCTGATCGGCGGCTCGATCGCGCGCGCTGCGAAGCTTCAGGGGCTGGCCGGCGAGATCGTCACCACCGCACGCTCGGAGAAGACGCGGGCGCGGGTGATGGAGCTCGGCATCGTCGACCAGGTCGTGGCGACCAATGCGGAAGCGGTGAAGGATGCCGATCTCGTCATCCTCTGCATTCCCGTCGGCGCCTGCGGGCCGGTGGCGCAGGAGATCGCGCCGCATCTGAAGCCCGGCGCTGTTGTCTCCGACGTCGGCTCGGTGAAGGGCGCGATCGTCAGGGACATGGCGCCGCATCTGCCGAAAGACATTCACTTCGTGCCGGCGCACCCGGTCGCGGGCACCGAGCATTCGGGCCCCGATTCCGGTTTCGCCGAACTCTTCATCAATCGCTGGTGCATCCTCACTCCGCCGGAAGGCGTCGAGGCCGCGGCGACCGATCGCTTGCGCGCGTTCTGGGCGGCGATGGGAGCCAAGGTTGAGGTGATGACGCCGGATCATCATGATCTCGTGCTCGCGATCACCAGCCATCTGCCGCATCTGATCGCCTACACCATCGTTGGCACCGCCGACGAGTTGGCGCAGGTGACGGAATCGGAAGTCATCAAGTTCTCCGCCGGCGGCTTCCGCGATTTCACCCGTATCGCGGCCTCCGACCCGACGATGTGGCGCGACGTCTTCCTCGCCAACAAGGAGGCCGTGCTGGAGATGCTCGGCACCTTCACCGAGGATCTGGCAAAGCTCACCCGCGCGATCCGCCGCGGCGACGGCGAAGCGCTGTTCGACCATTTCACCCGCACCCGCGCCATCCGTCGCGGTATCGTCGAGATCGGCCAGGACTCGGCGGCCGCCGATTTCGGCCGCCAGCATGGCCAGCTCGGCAAGAAGCCGTAGCGCCGACGGCCGTTCGCGTCAAAACGGATAATAGCGAATCTGCGTCATAACGACGTTGTCATCCGTCCTCGGCGCACCGCCGACACCTGCGAATGCAAACCGCTGCGTGTAGGAATACTGCACGCCGGCTTTGAGCGTGCCGTAATTGCCCTGGTAGATGGTGTCGTAGATCCCGGCGGTGATCTGACGAACCTCCCTGGTGTTACCGTTGCAACTCGCGGCAGGCGAATTCTCGATGCCGCAGCCGGTGTTGTTGTAGAGCGGATTGCCGTAGCCGAACGGCACCGTGCCGACATTGGCGAAATTCGCCTTGGCCTTCTCCAGACCCGCGTAGCTGTAGACATCGAGGCTCGGCGTCGCGTGCCAGATCAGGCCGACGGTAGCCGCCGTGATGGTCAGCGGCAGCAGCGTCCCGTCCTGCGCCACCGCGGCGTCGGGGAACGGGGTTGCCGTGAAGCGTCCGAGCACGCCGTGCGAGCCATAGAGCTGCAGATCGAGCGTCTTCGGAATCAGCTCGGCATAGACGTGGCCACCAAAGCTCCCGGTGTCATAGGTGTGATTGGCATCGTTGAAGCGATCGAACAGCTGGCGATAGAGCGCCCAGGCCTCGACATGCAGCTTGTAAGGGCCGAGCCGCGGATCCCATGCCGCTTTCACCGTGACGTCAGGCACCTGGTTCAGGCTGACATTGTTGAGGCTGTTGAAGAAACTGCCGCCCGGCCCGGTCAGATTGACCTGGAGGTTCGGATTGAGCACGCCTTGCGGGCCGACTGCGGGCGTGCCGACGGCCGGCACGTTACCGCCGAAGATCGCGGTCTGGGCGTTCTCGACCGATGCAGCCAGCTTGAACTCGGGTCCGAAGTCCTGCCAGACGCGCAAGCCCGGCTGGCGCGCCGCCAAAAATCCCGGAACGGATTCGAAGTCGATCACGCCGGGCGCATCGACGCCGCGCGGATCAATACCCGACTTGCTCGGCGCGTTCAGCGACCATGATTGTCCGGCGAGAAAGTGAAGCCCGAGATCGCTGCGATCGACCTCGAGGCTGAGCTGTCGCATGCGCGGGTTGAACGAGTTGGTTGCAACCGAGCTCGCCGTCTGCGCCGCGCCCTCGAAGTCGATCTCGCCGTAGCCGGCAAGATGCGTGTCCGCACCGGCATTGCCCTCGGCGAGCACCGAGAACCGGCTCTGCCGCGCGGAGAAGCGCGTTTCCGGAATGTTGAAGTTGCGGCTCTGCTGATAAGGGATGAAGTTGTAGACCGAGCCGGTGTCGGAGGCGAGATTGCGCGAGCGGTAGATGCCGGTGAGATCGACCCAGCCGCCGAATGTCAGCGTAATGCCCTTGTAGCAGACCTTGCCGGCCGCACATGGTTCGGCGAGCGCCCTGTAGGTCGCGGGCATCGGAGCTCCCTTCGCCTGCGCTTCAACCTGGCGCGTCTTGCGCGCCTCCCGGTCCACCCGCTGCTGCAGTTCTTTCAGCTTGGCTTTCAGCGACTGGATTTCGGTTGCGACATTGTCGTCGGCACGCGCCGCGCCCGAACAGGCAGCGACGATGCCCAGCATCAGTCCGCATGTGATGATCCGCACTTGAACCTCCCTCCTGTTGGGAAGCAGGTTGGTTTCCGCGTGCCGTTTCCGGCAGCTGCGTGCTTCCCTGGTGTGGGATGATTGAAAGCCCGCTGCGGTTATTCGCGGCGAAGCGCATCTTCTGCATCACGTTTTCCTGACGATCTCGTTCGGAATATTTGCGCGGCCTGGCCGATCGCGTCGCTATCGTCCGGGATTGTGCGCATTGGGCCCGGCCGGGGCATGGCCGGGTCCGCTCACGCGACGGGCAAGCGATGGACGGCGGTTATTTGCCCTTGGTCGCGCGCATCACCGTGGGACGCGGTGATTTCGGTGAGGGAACGAACGCCATCGTGTCCCGCGTCGAGGGACTTGCGAGGCTGCGATCGCCATTCGGATACATCGAGGCGTAGGCAGCCGGCTCCTGCATTTGCCACTGCCACTGCGCAAGCGCCGGCGTCGCGGACGCAACCGAGATGGCGACGGCGGCAACGAACAGCTTGGACTTGGTCATGGTGGTCTCTCCTGCCTGGGCGGCACGCATCATCGTGCGGCCGACATGGAGAGAGAGCGGCGCTCGCGGAGACGCATTCCCGCCTGGGCCATCACGATCCGGGGAAGGGGTCGTGACGACGAGGCGTGGAGCCCGGATGGATCGCAGCGTAATCCGGGAGTTCGATCTTAGTTACAACGAACGCCGTCCCGGATTGCACTTCGCTCCATCCGGGCTACGGCACTTCCATCAGTACAGCGGCGGGATCTGGCCGACCTTGACCGGGCCGAGCAGCACGGCGCCGTCGACGAACTTCAGCGGGAAGCTGCGCGCCTTCTTGCCTTCCAGCGTGCTCTCGGTGCCGATCGAGTTGATGCCGGCGGCAAGCCCGGCATTGGCGTTCTGCTTGATGACCTTGCCGAGGCCGGGCACGGCGCGGTCGAGCGCACCGAACAGATTGGTGAGGTCCTGCGACTTCACGCCGGGGGCGACGCGATCGAGCGTTGCCTGCGGCACGCCCTCCTCCAGCATCTTCTCGATGCCGAGCGCCGGGATCACGCGCTCGAGGCCCGTCACCGTCATCTGCAACTCGCCGTCGAGGCGGCCGTTGGCGGAGAGGCCGAGCGTGCCGGCCGCAACCGCGATCATCTCGCCTTGCTGGATCCGCGACTGCACGATCTCGATATGACCGCCAGCGGCCTGGATTTCGCGGAAGCGCTGCGGCCAGGGTTTTGGCGTGAGATCCGACAGGCCGGTGATCTTGGCGCGCGTATCGGCCTCGAACGGCTCGGCGAGTAAGGGATGAACGCCCTGGATGCTGCCCTGAGCGACGTGGGCAACGGTTTCGATCACGGGATGATCGGCCGACGATCCCTCCGCGAGACGACCGTGCAGCTCGATCTGCTTGGCCCGCGCGAGCGGCACCTGCATGCTGCCGTCGAGCCTGTTGATGGCGGGATCGTCGAACACGATGGAGGCGCGGTCCGGCACGGCCGGCAGGCCAACCACGCTGCTGCGGCCCTTGCTCCAGTTCACCACGAAGGTGTTTTGCGTGACGCCGTCGATCAGCGTCGCGGGTGCGGAGAATTCCGCGATGACGAGCTTGGGATCGTACACCTGGGCAACGACCAGGATGTTGTCGAGCTTGGCCGTGAATGGCGTCTTGCTCGCATTCTGCGAGACCAGGGCGACGCTAGCGCCGGAGCACTGGACTTCGAAGCGGAACGGGAAGCCGGCAATCGAGCGCTTGGCGCAATCATAGATGCGGCCGGACTTGGCCTCCTGCGCCCGCCAGGCGTCTGCGGCCACTTCGGCCTGCGAGGCCGCATAGAACCAGAAGCAGCTCCACGCGATGGCGAGGACCAGAACGAAAACGGGTGCGATGAAAAGGCCCCAACGGGAGCGACGGCCTGCGGCAACGGTCATATTGGACATGCGGTGACCCTTTGACCCCAGATTTTGGCAAATGTAAGCGAGCCGGGCCTGCGACGAAAGGCGGAGAATTCGCTTCGCTTGAGGCCCCCATTCTGGTAGCCGTGCCCGAAATGTCGGAAATTACCCTTCCCTCCGTCACCACCGCCAAGGGCGACCTCTGGGTGTTCGGCTACGGCTCGCTGATGTGGCGGCCGGGTTTCGCGTTCGAGGAGCGCGTCCCGGCGCGGCTGGTCGGCGAGCACCGCGCACTCTGCGTCTATTCCTTCGTGCATCGCGGCACGCCGGAAAAGCCGGGCCTGGTGCTTGGGCTCGACCGCGGCGGCGCCTGCCGGGGCATCGCCTTCCGCGTTGCCGAGAAGAACCGCGCAGACGTCGTCGCGTACCTGCGCGCGCGCGAGCAGGTCACCTCGGTCTATCGCGAGGTGATGCGCTCGGTCTGGCTGGAGAACGATGCGCGGGCGCGCGTCTCCGCGCTCGCCTATGTCGTCGACCGCGGCCATGTGCAATATGCCGGCCGGCTCTCGCTCGCCGAGCAGCACCGCCATGTCGTCCAGGGCCACGGCCAGTCGGGCGCCAACCGCGACTACGTCACCGCGACGGTGAAGGCAATCGAAGCCGAAGGCTTTCGCGACACGCAGTTGCATCAGCTTGCGACCATGCTGCATAGTGATGGGCATTCCCTGCACGCGCCGCCGCCCGTCGAAGACCGCGAAAACCGCTAACCGCCCGTCGGGGCATAGCTGGGCGCCGAGCCGATCAACTGCTCCTGCTCCTTGCGGCCGGCTTCGACGAGACGGCCGGTCGCCTCTTCGATCGCCGTCTGCACGCGGGAGAGAAACTCGTCCTTCGGCAGGCCCGGCGGCAACGGCGGGAGGAACTCGACCACCAGCGTGCCGGGATAACGCATGAAGGTGCGGCGCGGCCAGAACAGGCCGGAGTTGAGCGCAATCGGCAGGCAAGGCACGCCACAGGACGAATAGATCTGCGCAAAGCCGGTCTTGTAGTCGGGCGGAGCGCCCGGCGCGCGGCGCGTGCCTTCCGGGAAGATGACGAGCTGCTTGCCGCTGCGGACCGCCTCGCGCGCCCGCCGCGTCATGTCGAGCAAAGCCTTCACGCCGGCATTGCGATCGATCGCGATCATCCCGGTCTTGACCAGGAACTGACCGAACACCGGGATCTGCATCAGCTGGCGCTTGAGGATGAATATCGGGCGGTTGAAGAAGCCCGGCAGCACGAACGTCTCCCAGAACGACTGGTGTTTTGCGACAATCACCAATGGTCCGGTCGGGATGTTCTCGACGCCGCGGAATTCCACCTTGATGTTGCAGACCACGCGCATCAGGACCAGCGTCGCCTTGGCCCACCATTCCGCGACCGTCAGCATCGCGCGCGGCGGCAATGCGAAGGTCGGCAGCGCCACGATCGCGAGGCCCACCAGCACGGCGTAGAACAGCACGTTGAACACGAGCGAGCGCAGGAAAACTGGGAACATCGACGATCCGATTGGTTTGCCGATCAATTGGCCTGTTAGTTGGCCTGGGCGGTGGCGGGCCGCCTCGGCTGCTGACCTGCAGGCTGCTCCGACATCTCGGGCGAAAGGTCAATCCCGAAATCCTCCAGTCGCACCCTGAGCTCGGCCGCGATGTACTTGACATATTCCGACAACAGGAGCCGCAGGGTGGAGGCCGAGGTCCACCACGGCTCCTCGCGCCATTTGTCGCCGACCACCGCGAACGGGATCAGCGTCGTCTGCGGCATCGCATGCGAGAATTCCACCAGCGCGCGCGGCATGTGGTAATTCGAGGTGACCACGATCAGCGACTTGAACCGGCGGCCCTCGGCCCAGCGCCGCGCCTCCGCCGCGTTGCCGCGGGTCGAGAGCGCGGTGCGATCGAGATCGACGCAACAGGTCATGAAGGACTGGTTCTCCGGCAACGTCCGGGAGATGTCGTTCGCCGTCGACGTCGGATGCACCCCGGAAATCAACAGCCGTTTGCCGTAGCCGGCCGCAAGCAGCTCCATCGCGTCCGACACGCGCGAGGAGCCGCCGGTCAGCACCACGATGCCGTCGGCCTTGCGGCCTGGCGCGATCTCCGCGCCGCGCAATTGCGACAGGAACGCGACGAAGCCCGCCGCAGCGCCGACGAAGGCGAGCGCAATCGTCGACACGATTGTCGCGCGCAGCCAGCCGCGCGGCAGTTTCGGCGATCGATCGTCGGTCGGCGAGGTCATGTGATGTCGGTCATCCCTTCCCTAAGCGATTTTATGACGTTTTGAGGCGAAGTGGAGTCCGGTTTATCAGGCCTAGTCGACGTCATTCAACGTCGCAAACAGCGTCTGGCGCGAGGCCACTGCGGTGATCGCGCCGATCAGCACGGCCTGGACCGCAAGCACGATGTAGCCGGATGGCCGCAGTGAGAAGGTGCCGAGCAGCGCGGCGAACTGGTCTCCGACGGGGGTGCCGGAGAACCAGCCGGCGATCGACTCGGAGAAGCCGAACACCAGCATGGCGACGCCGCCGCCGATCACGCCGCCCTCCAGGCCCAGCCGAAGGAAATGCCGCAGGAAGTGATTGGCGATGTAGCGGTCGCCGGCACCGACGAAATGCAGCACCTCCACGATCGGACGGTTCGCCGCCATGGCGCCGCGGGTCGCGAACGACACCGAGATGATGGTGGCGACGATGACGAGCGCAAGGATGCCGAGGCCGGCAAGCACGGTGGCGCTGGTCATCGAGCGCATCCGCTCGATCCAGGCGCGGTGATCATCGACGCTGGCGCTTGGTGCGACCTCGGTCACCCGTGCGCGCAAGGCGACGAGATCGAGCGGCGTGCCGGGCTGCACGCGCGCGATGATCATGCGCGGCACCGGCAGATCGTCCATCGACAGGCCGGTGCCGAGCCAGGGCTCGAGCAGCTTGCCGCTCTCCTCCCTGCTGAACGGCTTGACCTCGACGATTCCGGCCTGGGCGCGCATCGCCTCGGTCACGGCCGCGGTATCGCGGTCGAGATCGCGCCCCGTTTGCGGGCGGACCTGAATGGTGATTTCGCTCGCGACGTCCGACTGCCATTCCGCGGCCGAGGCACTGACCAGGAGCACCGTGCCGGTGGTCATCGACGCCAGGAAGGTCATGATGGCGACGACGGCGACCAGCGCGCGGCCGTGGATCGATGCGCGCGGCACGATCGGCGACATGTTGCGCGCCTTGGCCGGAAGCTGCGGACGCTCTTGTCCGAGATCGACCAGCACGCCGCGCTCGTCGGTCCTATTCATAGACGTGCAGCCGTCCCTGGTGCAGCACCAGCCGCCGTGCCTCGTACTGGTCCATCAGGCCGATGTCGTGGGTCGCGATGATGACGGCGGTGCCGGATTTGTTGAGCTCGATGAAGAGCCGCAGCAGGCGGCGTCCGAGCGTCGGATCGACGCTGCCGGTCGGCTCGTCCGCGAGCAGCAGTTGCGGCCGCGAGATCACGGCGCGCGCGATCGCGGCGCGCTGCTTCTCGCCGCCCGACAGGATCGGCGGCAGCGCGTCCATGCGCTCGCCAAGCCCGACCCAGCGCAGCAGATCGATCACCTCCTTGCGATAGCTCGACTCGCTGCGCCCCATGACGCGGAACGGCAGCGCGACGTTCTCATAGGTCGTCATATGGTCGAGCAGGCGGAAGTCCTGGAGCACGATGCCGATGCGCTTGCGCAAATCGGCGATCTCGTCCTTGCCGAGTTGCGAGATGTCGTGGCCGAACAGATTGACGAGGCCCCGCGTCGGCCGGTGCGACAGGAACAACAGGCGCAGCAGCGAGGTTTTTCCGGCACCCGACGGGCCGGTGAGGAACTGGAACGAATGCGCCGGGATCTGGAAGCTGAGGTCGCGCAGGATCTCCGGCCCCAGACCGTAACGCAATCCGACATTTTCGAACCGAACCAAGTTCAGCTCCGTTCGAGAGGGGGCGCGGGTCGCACGCTTGCGCTCCGCCATGCGCGATCAACGGGTTTTGCCGCCGTTATGGTTTCCGGTTCGTTAACGGTCGGCCTGTAGCATATTTGGCAGCATCCTGGCCGTCCCGTCCTTCCCGGCGGGTCATGGTCAAGACCTCGTTCAAGTCCCGGTTCATGCATCAAGGCTCGTCCATGCATATCGTCTGCCCCCATTGTATGACATCCTACGCCATCAAGCTTGCGAGCCTTGGGGCGAACGGGCGGGCGGTCCGCTGTTCCCGTTGCAAGGAAACCTGGATCGCCCATGCCGAGGATGCCATCGAGGAGGCGTCCGTCCCGGCCATGGCGGCCGCCAGCCAGGCCGACGACCAGTCCGATCTCGCCGAGCAGTGGAACTCCTATGCCAAGGATGAGAGCGCCACTGATGCGCCCGTCGTCGACAGCCCCTCGATCGCCAGCGACTGGCCCGATGAAGAGGCCAAGGAGACCGAGGACGAATGGTCAGCAGCGGCCCGGGCGGCCGAGGAGGAGGTCGTCGGCGCCCAGCACCAGTCCTGGTTCCGCGGCCTGTTCAGCCGTCGCGGCGCACGGGTCAGCCGGCCGGTCGCCGCTACGCCCCCCAAAAAGTCCTATTTCGGCCTGCCGACCGCCTGCGCCGCCATGGGCGCGCTGGTGCTGGCGCTGGTGATCTGGCGCGGCGACATGGTGCGGCTGCTGCCGCAGACGGCGGCGTTCTACAAGATGGTCGGGCTTGAGGTGAACCTGCGGGGCCTCGCCTTCAAGGACGTCAAGCTGTCCAGCGAGACCGTCGACGGTAAGCAGGTGCTGGTGATCGAGGGCGTGATCGTCGGCGAAGGCAAGAAGCCGCTCGACATCCCGCGGCTGCGTTTCGCCGTGCGCGACGCGCAAGGCGCGGAGATCTACGCCTGGAACTCGGTGCTGGAGCAGACCGTGCTGCGGCCCGGCGAGCGCGCCTTCTTCCGCTCCCGTCTCGCCTCGCCGCCGCCGGAGGGCCGCAATATCGACGTTCGCTTCTTCAACCGGCGCGACATTGCCGGCGGCAGCGTATAATCAGCTTGCAGGGTCCGGGAAGGTTCGTCCCAAGGGTTGATCTGATGCCGAAAATCCTGATCGCCGACGACGAGGATTCGATGCGCCAGCTGGTGGCGCGCGCCATCGCCATGGACGGCCACCAGACCGTCACCGCGCAAGACGGCGCCGAAGCGCTGGAGATCCTGACCCGCGAGGACGGCGCCTTCGACCTGCTGCTCACCGACATCCAGATGCCTGTCATGGACGGCATCGCGCTCGCGCTCTCCGCCGCGCGCGATTTCCCCGACCTGACCATCCTCTTGATGACCGGCTTCGCCGACCAGCGCGAGCGTGCCTCGAACCTCAATGCGCTGGTGCACGACGTCGTGACGAAGCCGTTCTCGGTCGCCGACATCCGCACCGCCGTGGCGGACGCGCTGGCGGCGAAGAAGGCTTAGCGGGCGACGTCAGCCACACATACCGCTGTCATTCCCCGCGAAGGCGTGGAATCCAGTACGCCGCGGCGGATGTGGCAGGAGCAAGCACTTCAACGCCGGCTTCTGGAATACTGGATCGCCCGGTCCTAGTGCGCAATTGCGCACTGGCCGGGCGATGACACCGTGCGTGACGCTCAAAAATCCTTCAGCAGCCGCTCGATGTAATCGAGCTCGATCTGCGGGCGCGAGCTGTCGCCGAGGCGGCGGCGGAGCTCTTCGAGGATGCGGCGGACGCGCTGGGCGTCGATCTCGCCGGGAATCTTGACGGAGTAATCGTCGCTGAGATCGCGGCCGTGAAGCGGACGGCCCAGCGGATCGGTCTGATTGCCGCCGCTCTGCTGACGGCCGGCGCGATTGCCGGGACCATCGCCCTGCCCGTCGCCATCGCCCTGCTGCATCGCCTCGGCCATCTTCTGCGCGCCCTTACGCATGGCATCGAGGGCCTTGCCCTGCGAGTCCACGGCGCCGTCGGCATTGCCTTCGCCGAGCTTCGAGCCGGCATCGCCCATAGCGCCATCGGCCGCGTCGAGGCTGCCGTCGTCATCGCCTTGGTCGCCGTCCTGATCGCCGCTCTGGCCCGGGTCGCCCTGCTGGCCCTTCTGACCCTGCTGCCCCTTCTGGCCCTTTTGTCCCTTCTGTGCGAGGCCGCGCTTGGCGAGCTCGTCCTGCAGCTTCTTCAGCCGGTCGCGCAGCGACTGCTGATCCTGCTGCAGGTCCGACATCGACTGGTCGCCCTGCTTGCCGCGCGAGCGGTCACGCCGGGAGTCCTGGCCCTGCTTGAAGGTCTTGTCGCGCAATTGCTGCTGCTTGCGGATCATGTCGCTGAGCTCGTTCAGCGCCTGCTCCATCTCGCTCTCGCCGGATTGCCCGGGCTGCGCCATCTGGAGATTTTCCATGATCTGCGCGAGCTGCTCCAGCAAGCGCTGGGCCGCCTCCTTATTGCCTTCGCGCGCGGCTTTCTCGATCTGCTTCAGCAAGTCGTCGAGATCGCGCTGGGTGATGACGTTGCGGTCGCGGCTGGAGGACTGACTTCGTTCCGTCGCCCGCTTGTATTCCTCGAGCTTCTGGATGGCGTCGGACTGGTTGCCGAGGCTCTTGCCGGATTCCTTCTGCCTGAGGCTGTCGCCGGACTCCTGCATCGCCTTTTCGGCGCTGTCGAGCAGCGCGTCGGGATCCTGATCCAGCTGGGCAACCGCCGGCGAGATGCCGCCGAGCAGCAGAGCGAGGCAGGCGATCGACATCGCCTTCAAGACTGGCACGCGCGCTAGCTTCCGCATTTCCGGTCCCGCGTAAACTGGTTGGTCTTGTCGTCCCCCGCCTTGTTGGCCCGGTTGTTCGCCGACTTCCGATAGGCCTGCAGCTGCTCGCGCAACGCGTCCTGCTGCTGCGCGAGATCTGCGAGCTGCTCAGCCGTCGCGTTCTGGGTCTTCTGTCGCAGCTCGATCGCCTTGTCGAGGATGAGCTGCACCTCGGCCGGGAACGGCTGCCGCGGTCCGAGCGGATTCTGCTCGGCGCGCCGGGCGAGATCGCGCACCTTGCCGGCCATGGCCTCGCGCAGCTTCTGCGTCAGCACCCTCAGCTCGTCCTCGCTGGCGCCGCGGTCGAGCGCGGCCTTCAGCGCATCCTGCGCCGCGCGCAGCGCGGCGTTGACGCTGCCCGCGACGCCGTCGTCCTCGATGGTGGTCGCGAAGGCCCACATGCTCGCCACTACATTGCGCAGCGCATCGTCGGTGCGGGCGGCTTCGAGCTGGGTCGCAAGGCTCCGGAGGCCGAGATAGCAGCCGGCATCCGGCGTGAACAATTCGGGTGCGATCATCAACGCGTCGAGCGCGGTGTAGACGTCCGAATTCTTGTTGGCGTCGAGCGCGAGGATACGGCGCTGCTCGATCAACGCGCGCGCGAGCGAGTTGGTGAACAGACGCTCGGGCAGACGCATGTTGAAGGGCTCGCTCCTGGCCTCGTTGCCGGCCTCGTCCTTGGCGGTGAGGGTCAGCGTAACATCGGCGCCGGCATAGGGATCCTCACTGAGGTCCTTGACCGTCTGGCCGACGCCGTTGCGGGTGCGCGCGTTCGGCAGCACCAGCGGGAATTTCGGCGGCTCGAACAGCGGCCGCGCCGCGGTCTTGGTATCGGAATTCTTGCCGTCGGACTCCTTGGCGCCGTCCTTGCCGTCGTCCGCGCGCAGGGCGATCTGCGCCTCCGCGCCGGTCACGCCGTAATCGTCCTCGATCTTGTAAGATAGCTGAAGGCCGCCGCGCGCCTGGCGCTCGGGATCCTTGGCAAGCGAGATCGTCGGTGCACGGTCCGGGGTTGCCGCAAACGCCCATTGCGGCTGGCCGGAGGGCGCGCGGACATGCGCGGTGCCGTCGGCGGTGATGGTGAAATGCTTCTCGTTGGTGCCTTTGGGCGCGGCCTCGGTGGGGGCAACCTCCTTGAGGCCGCTGGAGACGACGACGTCGAGAGCGCTGCCGGAGGAGCGCACGATCAGGGTCGAGCCGGCGGGAACGGCAAGCGGCCCGGCGGTCGGCAGCGCGGCGGCCTCCTTGTTGGCCGCCGACAGGATGATCGGCGGCTTGCCGGTATAGAGCGGCGGGGTCACCCAGGCATCGACGCGAACATTGGCCGGCGCCAGCACGCCGTTCCAGTCGAAGGCCGCACCCAGCCGTATCGCGCGCTCGTCGCCGGCGGCGAAGAAGGTCGCAACCAGCATCACCATGACCAGCGCGCGCAGCGCCCAGGGATCATGCAGCGCCAGCCGCGGATGCGGCAAACCGGCGCGGATGCGCTTGAGCGAGGCCAGCGTGCGCTCGCGCTGCGCCTGCCACAGCGCCTGTGCGACCGGATCCTGCGAGGACAGCGTGTCCGTCAGCGTGGTGGCCGGGCGGTGACGGATGCCGGAGCCACGGTCGAGCCGGCTGAGCGCCTCCTCGCGGCGTGGCCAGCGGAAACGAATCAGGGGCAGCAGGGCGGCGATCGCAATGCCGGCGAAAATGACGAGGCCGACGGCACGGGCCAGGAACGGCAGCGCCAGCCAGAGGCCGGCCCAGGACACCACCAGGAACAGCCCGACGACGGTCAGCAGCCGCGCCAGATGCGGCCAGGCACGCTCCCACGCGATGGCATAAATGGCCCGGTCGAGGGCCTGCGCCAGCTTCAGCCGCGACAGAGCGTCACTGTTGCGGGTCGGGTCTGACGGGTCGGGGGTGACGCCGTTCAATCAACTCTCCAGGTTGCCCGGTCGAGGGGAGCCTATCACAACGGCAGCACTGAGGCATCCGTTCCGGTACGGGAGACACCCCTTTTCCCGCATAACACGAGGACGTGACTGGCCCCGCCCAACCCCGTAATTTCCGCGCGTCACCCAAGGGAAATGCAGGGAAAGCAGAGGAAACGCCATGGACAAGAAGATGCACGACAAGGGCCTGGAAGTCCGCAAAGCGGTGCTGGGGGAAGCCTATGTCAACAACGCCCTGAAGAACGTCGACGATTTCAACCGTCCGTTCCAGGAGATGCTGAACGAATATTGCTGGGGCACGGTGTGGGGCCGCGAAGAGCTGCCGCGCAAGACCCGCAGCATGCTCAACATCGCCATGATCGCGATCCTCAACCGCCAGCACGAATTCCGCGCGCATCTGAAGGGCGCGCTCACCAACGGCGTCACCCGCGAGGAGATCCGCGAGATCCTGATGCAGGTCGCGATCTATGGCGGCATGCCCGCCGCCGTCGACAGCTTCCGCATCGCGCGCGAGGTGTTTTCGGAAATCGACGGCAAGGCGTGAGGGCGCGCCGATCTCCGCTATCGTCCCGGACAAGCGAAGCGCTGATCCGGGACCCATGACCACAGGACGATGTGGTTACGGGGACTCGGGGCTACACCGTCGCGCAACAACTCCTCCCTGGGGTTATGGGTCCCGGATCGGCGTGCGCTTTGGGCGCGCTTGTCCGGGACGACGGCGAGGATGACGCAACAACGACAAACAAAAGGAAACACAATGGACATCGGATTCATCGGCCTCGGAAACATGGGTTTCCCGATGGCGCGGCGGCTGATCGAGGCGGGACACAGGCTCGTCGTGTTCGACACGCGCAAGGAGGTCACTGGCAAGCTCGCGGCGCTCGGTGCCTCGGTCGCGAGATCACCGAAGGACGTCGCCGACCAGGTCGAGACCGTGATGGCGAGCCTGCCTTCGCTGCAGGCCTCGCTCGAGGTCGCCACCGGCGCGAACGGCGTGATCGAGGGCAAGCGCGCCAAGCGCTTCGTCGATCTCTCTACCGTCGGCTCGGCCATGGCCGTGAAGATTCACGGCCTCCTCGCCAAGCGCAACATCGTGCAGATCGACTGCCCCGTCTCCGGCGGCGTCGGCGGCGCCGAGAAGGGCACGCTGGCGGTGATGGTGTCAGGGCCGAAGGCCGAGTTCGAGCTGCTCAAGCCGGCGCTCGATGTGATCGGAAAAGTGTTCTTCATCGGCGAGAAGCCCGGTGCGGCGCAGACCATGAAGCTCGCCAACAATTTCCTGTCGGCCACCGCGATCGTGGCGACGTCGGAAGCGGTGGTGATGGGCGTCAAGGCCGGGCTCGATCCCGCCGTGATGATCGACGTCATCAATGCCGGCTCCGGCATGAACACCGCGAGCCGCGACAAGTTTCCGCGCTCGGTGCTGCCGCGCAGCTTCGATTTCGGCTTCGCCACGGGACTGATGGTGAAGGACGTCCGCCTGGCGCTGGAGGAGATGAAGCAGCTCGGCCTGTCGATGGAAGTCGCCGACGCGGTTGGACGGCTGTGGGAGACGGTGATCGCCGCGGAAGGCGCGGAGTCCGATTTCACCGCTGCGATCAAGCCGATCGAGAAGAAGGCGGGCGTCGTGGTAGGTGGAGCGAAAGGCGGATTGGCGGGGAAGTAACGCCTTGCACTCCGCTGTCGTCCCGGGGCGCGCGTAGCGCGAACCCGGGACCCATAGCCAGAGGACAGGGTTTGGCGAAGACTTGGAGTTGCCAGCTTCGCGCGACAACTTCGTCCTGTGGTTATGGGTCCCTGCTTTCGCAGGGACGACACCGAAGTTGTTGCACCGGCGTCGTCAACTCACAGCCACGGCGCGGGCGTATCCATCGCAATGAGCTGTTCGACTTCCACGCGCGGGCGCACCACGGCGTACTGATCGTCCTTCACCAGCACCTCGGGCACCAGCGGCCGCGTGTTGTAGGTGCCGGCCTGCACCGCGCCGTAGGCACCCGCGGTCATGATGGCGATGAGATCGCCGGGCTTCGGCGTCGGCAGCGTGCGGTCGAGCGCGAGATAGTCGCCGGTCTCGCAGACCGGACCGACGACGTCAGCCATGATGGTGGCGGCGCCCTTGGCAGGCTGCGTCACCGGCAGGATGTCGTGGTGCGCCTCGTAGAGCGTCGGGCGAATGAGATCGTTCATCGCAGCGTCGATGATGACGAAATTCTTGCCGTCGCCGTGCTTCACATAGATCACCTTGGCGACCAGGATGCCGGCATTGCCGACGATCATGCGCCCCGGCTCGAACATCAGCGTGCAGCCGAGATTGTGGCTGACGCGCTTGACCATGGCGGCATAAGCGGCCGGCGCCGGCGGCGCCTCGCGGTCCATGTCATAGGGAATGCCGAGGCCGCCGCCGAAATCGACGTGGCTGATATTGTGGCCGTCGGCACGCAGCGTCTGCACGAATTCGGAGAGGATGCGGAACGCGGTCTCCATGCCGGAGAGATCGGTGATCTGGCTGCCGATATGCACGTCGGTGCCGGTGACCTCGATGCCCGGGAGTTTCGCGGCGCGCGCATAGACCTCGCGCGCATGCACGATCGGGATGCCGAACTTGTTCTCGGACTTGCCGGTCGAGATCTTGGCATGGGTGCCGGCATCGACATCCGGATTGACCCGCAGCGAGACGCGCGCGGTCTTGCCCATCTCGGTCGCAAGCCGCGACAGCAGCTCGAGCTCCGGCTCGGATTCAACGTTGAGGCAGAGGATGTCGGCGGCGAGCGCGGCACGCAGCTCGATTTCGGTCTTGCCGACACCGGAGAACAGGATCTTGTTCGGCGGAATGCCGGCGGCCAGCGCGCGCTTCAACTCACCGCCCGACACCACGTCGGCGCCGGCCCCTAACTTGGCCAGCGTGCGCAGCACCGACTGGTTGGAGTTCGCCTTCATGGCGTAGCAGACCAGCACCTCTTCGCCGGCGAAGGCCTCGGTGAAGACGCGGTAGTGCCGCTCCAGCGTCGCGGTCGAATAGCAATAGAATGGCGTGCCGACGGTTTCGGCCAGCTCGGACAGGTTCACCGCCTCGGCGTGCAGTACGCCGTTGCGATAGTCGAAATGGTTCATGGCTTAGGCTCGGTTGTCCCGGCTTATTTCTTGCCGGGAGGTTCGTCCAGGAGCGGGTCGAGAATAAACGATTTCTTGCTGCCCTTGGCTGCCGCCGGCGCGGCATCCGCACCTGATGAGGTGGGATTGAACATGCTCGACGTCTTCTGGGCTGCGCTCTCGGACTCGGTTGGAGCTGCAGCGTTGGCCGTGGGCGCGTTGGAGGCCGTCGGCGGCAGATCCAGCGGCCCCTTGCGGCCGCAGCCGGCCAGCGCGAGCGCCGTCAGGCTCAAGACAATGATGGCCCACCCCGAGCCGGCCGGGCGAAACTTTGACGTCACGACGAAATCCTCACTACGCGGGCCGCACCATACAGAGATAAGCGCGCTCTGGCGAGAGCCGGATGATCATGAAACATCAGCGAAATTTCGCCCTCAGCCCTATTTCCGCTCTTTTTCCAGCCGCTTCGCCCAGGCCTTGGCCTGGGACACCACGTTCTTCGGCGCGGTGCCACCGAAGCTGGTGCGGCTCTTCACCGACGATTCGACCGAGAGCACGCCGAGCACATCCTTGGTGATTTTTGGCTCGATCGCCTGCATCTCCTTCAGCGGCAGCTCGTGCAGCGCCATGCCGCCCTCGGCGGCCTTGGCGACGATGCGACCGGTGACGTGATGGGCCTCGCGGAACGGCATCTTCAGCGTCCGCACCAGCCAGTCGGCAAGGTCGGTCGCGGTGGCATAGCCCTCGCCCGCGGCCGCCTTCATCCTGGCTTCGTCGGGCACGAGATCGCGGACCATGCCGGTCATGGCGCGGATCGCCAGGGACAGCGCGGCAAAACCTTCCATCGCGCCCTGCTTGTCCTCCTGCATGTCCTTTTGATAGGCGAGCGGCAGGCCCTTCATCACGATCAGCAGGCCGTTGAGCGCGCCGATGACGCGGCCGGTCTTGGCGCGCACGAGCTCGGCGGCGTCCGGATTGCGCTTCTGCGGCATGATCGAGGAGCCCGTGGTGAACTTGTCGCTGAGCCGGATCATCCCGACCAGCGGCGAGGTCCAGATCACGATCTCCTCGGCAAAGCGCGACATGTGCACGGCGCAGATGGACGCCGCCGACAACGTCTCCAGCACGAAGTCACGGTCGGAGACCGCATCGAGCGAGTTCGCCATCGGACGGTCGAAGAGAAGTGCCTTTGCGGTGGCGTGGCGGTCGATCGGGAACGAGGTGCCCGCGAGCGCGGCCGCGCCGAGCGGCGATTCGTTCAGCCGCTTGCGCGCGTCCTGGAAGCGGCCGCGGTCGCGCGCGGCCATCTCGACATAGGCGAGCAGATGATGGCCGAAGGTCACGGGCTGCGCGGTCTGCAGATGCGTGAAGCCGGGCATGACGGTGCCCGCGTGTTCCAGCGCGCGCTCGACCAGCGCCTGTTGGAACGCCGCGAGCGCGGCATCGGTCTCGTCGATGATGTCGCGGACGTAGAGACGGAAGTCGGTCGCAACCTGGTCGTTGCGCGAGCGCGCGGTGTGCAGGCGGCCGGCGGCCGGGCCGATCAGCTCGGACAGGCGGCTCTCGACATTCATATGGATGTCCTCGAGCGCCCGCTTGAACTCGAAGCCGCCCTTGCCGATCTCTGACAAAATCGTGTCTAGACCCTTGCCGATATTTTTCGCATCAGAGCCCGTGATGATGCCTTGGCTGGCGAGCATCGCAGCGTGGGCCTTGGACGCGGCAATGTCCTGGGCGAAGAGGTGACGATCGACGTCGATGGAGACGTTGATCTCTTCCATGATCTCGTCGGGGCGTTCCGAGAAACGGCCGCCCCACATCTTGTTGCTCATGATCCCCTGCTCACGCCTTGATTTGCCGCACGTTTGCCGGCCACTGCCGGCCGTACTAAGAGGCCCCTGATAGCCATATCTGCGACCGGATGACAAACGATATGCTCGACAAGACGCCCTCCGCCACGCGCCGGGTCCCCCTCGTCATCGCCACCGTGGCGATCGGCGGCTTGGCCGGCTTCGCCGCACTCTACGGGCTGGGCCTCAGCCGGTCGCCTGGCGGCGATCCAACCTGCAAGCCGGCGGTGGCGACGGCCCAGAAAATCGCCCCCCTCGCCCATGGCGAGCTGGCAGCACTGACCATGGCGAGCGCGCCCCTGAAGCTGCCCGACCTCGCCTTCGAGGACGCCGACGGCAAGCCGAAGAAGCTGTCCGATTTCCGCGGCAAGACGCTGCTGGTGAACCTGTGGGCGACCTGGTGCGTGCCCTGCCGCAAGGAAATGCCCGCGCTGGACGAGCTCCAGGGCAAGCTGTCGGGCCCGAATTTCGAGGTGGTGGCGATCAATATCGACACCCGCGACGCCGAGAAGCCGAAAAACTTCCTGAAGGAGGCCAATCTTGGCAGGCTGAGCTATTTCAGCGACCAGAAAGCCAAGGTTTTCCAGGATCTTAAGGCCATCGGCCGGGCCTTGGGCATGCCCACTTCGGTGCTGGTCGACCCGCAGGGCTGCGAGATCGCGACGATTGCGGGACCGGCGGAATGGGCGAGCGAGGACGCGCTCAAGCTGATCCGGGCCGCGACGGGCAAGGCCGCCGCGTCACTTTAAGGGGAAGATCAGGCGGTGACGTTGAGGTTGCCGCCGACACCGGGGCCGACATTGGCGAGCGAGGGCTGACCGGCGCCGAGCAGCGTCAGGACGGTGGATTTCTCCATATCCGCGTTCTGCTTGGTCAGCGTTGCCGCAATATTCGACTGCAGCGCGCCTTGCTGAGCGGCCAGCATGGTGCTGACCATTGCCATCATGTCCATTACGCGAACCCTCGTACTGGCCGCAGCCTAGGCGCGAGGGGTTAACAGGACATGAATTGTCACACAGTCGACCCACGACGGAACTGCCGTAGGGTGGGCAAAGCGTAGCGTGCCCACGCATTTTTCCGGCCATGATGAGGTGGTGGGCACGGCGCAAGTGCGCCTTTGCCCACCCTACGGCACCGTCGCCTCAGCGCGTCGGAACCGGCTTGGCGCCGCGATAGTCGTAGAAGCCGCGCTGGGTCTTGCGGCCGAGCCAGCCGGCCTCGACATATTTCACCAGCAGCGGGCACGGACGGTACTTGGAGTCGGCCAGGCCCTCATGCAGCACCTGCATGATCGAGAGGCAGGTATCGAGGCCGATGAAATCGGCAAGCTCCAGCGGGCCCATCGGATGGTGGGCGCCGAGCTTCATCGCCGCGTCGATCGCCTCGACATTGCCGACACCTTCATACAGCGTGTAGATCGCCTCGTTGATCATCGGCAGCAGGATGCGGTTGACGATGAAGGCCGGGAAATCCTCGGAGACCGCGACCTGCTTGCCGAGCTTGCCGACGAATTCCTTGGACGCCTCGAAGGTGGAATCGTCGGTGGCGATGCCGCGGATCAGCTCCACCAGCTCCATCAGCGGCACCGGATTCATGAAGTGAATGCCGATGAAACGCTCGGGCCGGTCGGTGGCGGCGGCAAGGCGCGTGATCGAGATCGAGGACGTATCGGAGGCGACGATCGCCTCCGGCTTCAGCACCGCGCAGAGCTCGTGGAAGATCTTGCGCTTGACCTCTTCCTTCTCGACCGCGGTCTCGATCACGAGGTCGCAATCGGCGAGATCGTCGAGCTTTTCGGCGGGCGTGATGCGCGCCATCGCCTTGGCCTTGTCGTCTTCGGAGACCGCCTTCTTGGAGACCTGGCGCGCCAGATTGCCGTTGATGGTCGCCATGCCCGACTTGAGGCGCTCGGCCGAGACGTCGTTGAGCACCACGTCGAAGCCGGCGAGGGCCGCGACATGCGCGATGCCATTGCCCATCTGACCCGCGCCGATCACGCCGACCTTCTTGATCACTGCCGCCATAATGTCATCCACCGGAACGGCGCGCATATCGCGCCTGCTATCCCCTGAGCCGGGAGGTCTGATTTGACCGGAAGTCCGATTTAATCAGAACCTTGGCTCGAAACCTAGATTGGATCGCTTCGAAGGCGTGCCCCACGCCAAAGAAAACGCCTCAGAAACGCAACACCGGCCGGAGTTTATACCTCCGGCCGGTGTTTTTGACGTCTTTTACTTGCCGAGCTTGCCGAGTTCGGTCGTCAGCTCCGGAACCGCCTGGTAGAGGTCGGCGACCAGGCCGTAATCGGCGACCTGGAAGATCGGCGCGTCCTCGTCCTTGTTGATCGCGACGATCACCTTGGAGTCCTTCATGCCGGCCAGATGCTGGATCGCGCCGGAAATGCCGACGGCGACGTAGAGCTCGGGCGCCACGACCTTGCCGGTCTGGCCGACCTGCCAGTCGTTGGGCGCATAGCCGGCGTCCACCGCCGCGCGCGAGGCACCGACGCCGGCGCCGAGCTTGTCGGCGAGCGGCTCGATGTACTTGGCGAAGTTCTCGCGGCTCTGCATGGCACGGCCACCGGAGACGATGATCTTGGCCGACGTCAACTCGGGACGGTCGCTCTTGGCAACTTCCTCGCCGACAAAGGTCGACAAGCCCGGATCGGCGGCGGCCTGAACGGTCTCGACCGCCGCGCTGCCACCCTCGCCCGCAGCGGCGAACGTGGAGGTACGCACCGTGATGACCTTCTTGGCGTCCTTCGACTTCACGGTCTGGATCGCGTTGCCGGCATAGATCGGGCGCTCATAGGTGTCGGGGGCGACCACCTTGATGATCTCCGAGACCTGCATGACGTCGAGCAGGGCGGCGACACGCGGCATCACGTTCTTGAAGCGCGAGGTCGCGGGCGCGACGATCGCGTCATAGCTGCCGGCCAGCGAGACGATCAGCGCGGCCAGCGGCTCGGCAAGATCGTGCGCATAGAGGTCGCCGTCGGCGAGCAGCACCTTCTTCACGCCGGCAAGCTTGGCAGCGGCGTCCGCCGCGGCCTTGGCGTTCTGGCCGGCGACCAGCACGTCGACATCCGCGCCGAGCGCGCTAGCTGCGGTCAGGGCCTTGTTGGTCGCATCCTTGAGCGACGCATTGTCGTGTTCGGCAATCAGAAGCGTCGTCATCAGAGCACCCCGGCTTCGTTCTTGAGTTTCGACACCAGCTCGGCGACGTCCTTGACCTTGACGCCGGCCTTGCGGCCCGCCGGTTCAGTCGTCTTGAGAACCTCGAGGCGCGCGGCGACGTCGACGCCGTAGTCGGCGACGGTCTTCTCCGCGATCGGCTTCTTCTTGGCCTTCATGATGTTCGGCAGCGAGGCGTAGCGCGGCTCGTTGAGACGAAGATCGGTGGTGACGATCGCCGGTCCCTTCAGCTTGACGGTCTGCAGACCGCCGTCGACTTCGCGGGTCACCTTGAAGTCGCTTCCTTCGACCTCGAGCTTCGAGGCGAACGTTGCCTGCGACCAGCCGAGCAGCGCGGCCAGCATCTGGCCGGTCTGGTTGCTGTCGTCGTCGATCGCCTGCTTGCCGAGAATGATCAGGCCCGGCTGCTCTTCGTCGGCGACCTTCTTCAGGATCTTGGCAACCGCGAGCGGCTCGACCGTGCCCTCGGCCTTCACCAGGATGCCGCGATCGGCGCCCATGGCAAGACCCGTGCGGATCGTCTCCGACGCCTGCGCAGGTCCGATGGAGACCACCACGACCTCGGTCGCCTTGCCGGCTTCCTTCAGACGCAGCGCTTCCTCGACCGCGATTTCGTCGAACGGGTTCATCGACATCTTGACGTTGGCGAGTTCAACGCCCGATCCATCGCCCTTGACGCGGACCTTGACGTTGTAATCGACCACCCGCTTTACCGGCACTAAGACCTTCATCGATCCTCTTTCACTCAATTTGGGAGGGGGGTTATCAACTGGCGCGGAACCTAAAGGCCCGACCTGCCCCGGTCAACGCGCGAGCGGGCCTAATTTTGGCCTTCTGAAATGCGCAGGGCCCCGAGGGTGGGCTCGATGGGTCAGCGATTCTGGCCGGGAACCCAGAGCACGTCGCCGACGCCGTTACCGTTGGCGGCTCGGCTGGCCACGAACAGGAAGTCCGACAGGCGGTTCATATATTGAATGCCAGCGGTGCTGACCGGCTCGCCCGGCCGGGCTGCCAGTTCCACGATCACCCGTTCCGCCCTGCGGCATATCGTGCGGGCGACGTGCAGATGGGCTGCGGCCGGCGTGCCACCGGGAAGCACGAAGGAGGTGAGCGGCTGGAGCTTGTCGTTGAGCGCGTCGATGTCGCGCTCGAGCCGCTCGACCTGGCTCGCCACCACCCGCAGCCGCTCCGCCTTGCCTTCACGCTCGGGCACCGCGAGGTCGGCGCCGAGATCGAACAGATCGTTCTGGATGCGGCCGAGCATCGCGTCGAGCTCGGGCATCTCCGCGGTGTGGAGCCTGACCACGCCGATCGCGGCGTTGGTCTCGTCGACGGTGCCATAGGCCTCGATGCGCAGATCGTATTTCGGCCGGCGCTCGCCGGTTCCGAGCGCCGTCGTGCCGTCGTCGCCGGTCTTGGTGTAGATGCGATTTAGCGTAACCATCTAGCGCCCCATCGCCCAGACCGCGACCATGGCGATGATGATCGCCACGAACTGCAGCAGCACGCGCCAGCGCATCAGCTTTTGCGATGTGTTGGGCGAGCCGCCGCGCATCATGTTGATGAGCCCGAGCAGCAGCACCAGGGCCACGGCGCCTGCCGCCACCGGCAGGATGAAAGTCGTCAGGAGAGATGCCATTGGAGGGTGATAACACCGTGCGCGCCGGTCCGCCATGGCGTTGGCGATCTGGCTTTTGAGCCCATAATGTCAGAAGCTGGTTGGATGATTTCAGATTTGCGAGAGCGACCCGTTCTCTTCACCTCTCCCCGCGCGCGGGAAGAGGGAGTGGCAGCAGCGGTATAGGTGCCACGTGAAAGCTATCCGCTACATCTACTGCGTCGTGATGGATGCGTTCTACACGTTCCTGGCCGATGACGGCTGGGCGATCGCCAGCCACATCGCGCTGTCGACGCTGATGGCGCTGTTCCCGTTCCTGATCGTGCTGACCTCGCTTGCCGGCTTCTTCGGGTCCAAGGAACTCGCCGACCAGGCCGCCAGCCTGATGCTGCAGATCTGGCCCAAGCAGGTCGCCGATTCGATCTCGGGCGAGGTCCATGACGTCTTAACCACGACCCGCACCGGCGTGCTGACGATCGGCGCAGCGCTGTCGGTCTATTTCGCCTCCAACGGCGTCGAGGCGCTGCGGGTTGCGCTCAACCGTGCCTATGCGGTGGTGGAGATGCGGCGCTGGTACTGGCTGCGGCTGGAATCGATCGGCTACACGCTGGTCGCGGCCTTCACCGCGCTCGCCATGGCGTTCCTGATCGTGCTCGGTCCGCTAATCATCGAGGCCGCGCGTGCCCACATTCCGCTGTTCGTCGAATCCAACGAGCGCATCCTCACCTGGCTGCGCTACGGCATCACCATCGGCGCGCTCGTGGTGGCGCTGATCATCCTCCACGCCTGGCTCCCGGCGGGACGGCGCAACTTCTTCCAGATCCTGCCCGGCATCGTCTTCACCATCGTGGCGTCGCTGATATCAGGCATCGTGTTCGGACAATATCTGGCGCGCTTCGCCAACAACTACGTGACCATGTATGCGGGGCTCGCCTCGGTGATCATCGCGCTGGTGTTCCTGTATTTCATCGCCGCGATCTTCGTTTACGGCGGCGAGCTCAATGCCGCGATCATCAAGTCGCGGCTTCCCCACGGCGTGTCGCTTCAAGCAGCGCAGTCGCTAGCGCCCGCGGAGACACAGGCTTGACCAGGAAGGCATCGGCGCCGGCCTCGCGCGAGGCGGCCTCATCCTCGCCGCGACCGGACACCCCGATGATCGGGATCCGAGCCAGCGGCGCCTCCATGGTGCGGATCCGCCGGATGGCCTCGACGCCGTCAATGCCCGGTAGCACCATGTCCATCAGCACGGCGTCGAACGCGCCCTGCGCCAGCCGGCCGACGGCGTCCTCGCCACGCCCGATGAACTCGGCATGATGGCCGAGCTCGGTCAGGATCGTGTTCAACACGACGCGGCCGAACGGATTGTCCTCGACGCTCAGAACGCGCAGCGCCGCGACCGCATCCGGTCCGGCTTCACCCTTTCTCTTGCGGGATTTGCCCGATCCCGCCGCGTCCAGCGATACCGTCAGCGTGAAGGTGGCGCCGCCGCCGCGGCGCGGGGCGACGGTGATGTCGCCGCCCATCGCACGCGCCAGTTGCTTGACCGAGGAGAGCCCCAGGCCGGCGCCGCCGAAGCGCGAGGCGATGGTGACATTGGCCTGCGTGAACGGGCGGAACAGACGCTTGATCTCGGCCATGGTCAGGCCGATGCCGCTGTCGGACACCGCGAAGGCCACGCTGACCCGGCCCTTGGCTCTGCTCTTATCCTTGTCCTTGGCAGGTGCGATCACGAGCGCCACGCCGCCCTGCTCGGTGAACTTCACGGCATTGTCGATCAGGTTCTCGAGCGCGGCGCGCAGGCGGACGGGATCGCCAACCACGAGGCCGGGAAGCTTGTCGGAGATCTCGACCTGGGCCTGGAGCCCCTTGGCCGCAGCGCGCCCCGCAAGCGAATCGCCGGAGCTGCGGGCGAGCGCCCTGAGGTCGAACAGGTCCTGCCGCAGCGTGCTGCCGCCCTTCCCGCCGGTTCTGGCGGCATCCACGAACAGCGTGGCGAGGCTCGCCAGATGCTCGGCACCGGCCTTGATGGTGTCGGCCCAGCGCCGTTCCCGTTCGCCGAGATCGGAGGTCGCGAGCAGGTCGCTGATCGCCAGAATGCCGGTCAGAGGGGTGCGGACCTCGTGGGCAAAGGCGGCGAGCGCCGCCTGGACCACGTCAGGCGCGACCGTCCTCGTGCTGCGCTTGCGCACCTGTCCAGCCGCCCCGGACCGCTTCCGAGGCGGTCGCCTGGACGTCCGCGTGGTGCGCGCTGGGCGCTTTTTCGCCGCCATGAATCCCCTTCGAAGTGTCCCTTCGAACCCCGGGCTGTTTGCCGAGCATGGCACGGGCAAACACCCGGAGTCACGGCGACGTTTCGCTAACCCCCAGAGAAACTTAACCTAATCCCACCAGCTGGCAGATGCCGTCCGGCGTGATCCCGGCCGCGCGCAAGGCGCGCAGACCGGTCGATTGGCTCGACTTCGACAGCTTCCGCCCCTCGTCGTCGCAAATCAGCCGGTGATGGCGATAGGCGGGTTCCGGCAGGCCGAGTAGGACCTGGAGCAGCCGATGGACGGACGTTGCATGAAACAGATCCTGGCCGCGCACGATTTCGCTGACGCCCTGGAGCGCGTCGTCGACGACAACGGACAGATGGTAGCTGGTCGGCGTCTCCTTGCGCGCAAGGATCACGTCGCCCCAGAGCTCCGGCCGCGCCGGAACGATGCCGCACTCGCCGCCCGGGCCCTCGCCGAGCTCGTTCCACGTCAGACAGGCGGCCTGCTGACAGGCAGCCGCCATGTCGAGCCGCAGCGCGTAGGGCGTGCCCGAAGCCATCAGGCGCGCACGCTCGTCGGCCGGCCGCGATCTGGCATCGCCGGGATAAAGCGGCGCGCCGTCGGGATCGCGCGGCCACGGGCCGTCCGCCTCGCGTGCGGCAACGAGCTTTGCGATCTCGGCGCGGCTTTCAAAGGCGGGATAAACGAGGCCAAGCGCCGACAGCTTGTCCAGCGCGGCGCGATAATCGGCGAGATGCTCCGACTGCCGCCGTACCGGAATCTCCCAGTTCATCCCGAGCCAGGCGAGATCCTCGTAAATCGCCGCCTCGAACTCCGGCCGGCAGCGCATCGCGTCGATGTCCTCGATCCGCAGCAGCATTCGCCCGCCGGTCTCGCGCGCCCGCTGGAAGTTCAGCAGCGCCGAGCAGGCGTGGCCGAGATGCAGGTGGCCGTTCGGGCTGGGGGCGAATCGGAAAACGGGTGGCGTCATCTGACAAATCTCGTCATGG